>Ga0082212_10002108_pt1 | contig 29265 bp, 35 predicted proteins | sample TergutNt197P3_FD_71548 | JGI IMG/M metagenome (GOLD analysis project Ga0082212, IMG submission 71548) | Neocapritermes taracua P3 segment gut microbial communities from Petit-Saut dam, French Guiana - Nt197 P3 | ecosystem: Host-associated > Arthropoda: Insects > Digestive system > Gut ...
CGTCGGGCAAAAGCCTTTACGACGAAATCTGGCAGGCCTTCGCCGTGCTGCTTCCCTTGCGGTCAACCGGAATCGCCGGGGATGAACGCAGATACGGCTGGATTCTGGCATTACGCGCCATTATCAGTACCGACGCAATGACCGCGGAAGTATACCCATTTGAAACGAAGGACCTTTTGGAAATTTCCGCCCGGATTACCGGAGCTGTTAAGGAAATAGGCCGGGTTACTTACGATATCTCGAATAAGCCTCCGGCGACAATAGAATGGGAATGAGAAAGTTACGGCGAAGGGGGGCTTTGTTCTATCCCAATGGCTCATATAAGATTAATCACAGAACCGCTGGGATGCCGTCTAAGAACAATGGTTTTTTAAATCGTTTCATCCAGACTGGGCGCTCAGGACCTCAAGCTGGCTTATAACGTTCCAGATGAGCGTCCTTCCGTGAAGCGGTATGTTGGGGTCGTTAGCGAGGTCGTCAAGGATGATTATGGCGCTTGTGGCGCGCACATCCATCGCATCCTTGGTATCCATCAGCCTGGCCTTGGCATCTGTTGCGCCTTTCCTTATGTTACGGGGCACCGAGGTGTCCTCGGCCAGATTGTCCAAGATGTCTACTACATGTTTGATATGGTCTGCCATCGTATCCTCCCAGTCAGATGGACTCGAACTCTTCTTGAAGATCGATCATAAGCTGCTCTAATACCTCTTCAAAACTTGAGGATTTATACTCTCTCATTCCTCCGAGGTCGCTTTGTATCCTTGCTACGAAATCGTTGTTGTCCTTTACCAACTCTACGTTGCACAAAATCTCTTCCATTTTTATCACCTGTGCAAAGAATTGAGGGAACCAACATATAAGGTGTATATAATTGTTGGGCATCCGCGAAAAGCTCCGCCCGCTGAGCCGGGCATCGGACATAGTTTAATTAACTGCATCCCCATGAGTAAAGCATGCGGGTGATGGACAATGGCATCAGGAGGTACCAGTTGATCCTGGGAGCCATGTTCGCCGTGGCCATCGCGATATATCTTTCGGTGGTCCACCTGACCGGGATAGAGAGCGAGGTCGTGAACGGCTATCTTCCCTACGCGGACGAGCTGATGAACGGTTCCATCCCGAAAATGGAGTATCCTCCCTTTGCGCTGGCGTTCATCGTGCTGCCGAGGCTTTTCGTCTCCGCGCCGTTCGCCTATGAGGCGGCGTTCGCCGTCATGGCGTTCGTTTTCTTCATGATAGGGCTCCTTGTGGTCGCGAAGCTCGCAAAAAGATACTACCAGAATCAGCACTTTGCAATGCTGGTCTATACGGCCCTGATGCTGCTGATGCTCCCGTTCGTTCTGGACCGGTATGATATATTCCCGGCGATACTGACCCTGCTCTCTTTTTACTGTCTGGTGACAAAGAAGTATACATGGGCGTTCGTGCTGCTTTCGATAGCGGCCATGACAAAATTATACCCGGCCATGCTGTTCCCGATATATCTTATCCCATTTATCTTCAACAGGGACTGGTCGAATGTGATGAAAGGAGCAGGGATGTTCGTTGCCACTGCGTTCCTGATCGTTCTTCCGTTCTTTCTTCTTGATTCGGATGCGGTATTCCACTTCCTGAGCTATCATATGGACCGCCCGATGCAGATAGAGTCCACGGCAGCGTCCTTCGTAGCCCTTCTCTCCCTCCTCGGGTTGACGAATTACGACGTTGTGTTCAGCTTCGGATCCGATAATATGGTGGGGCCGCTGCCCGATGCTGTGGCGCCGTTCCTGACGCCGCTTATGCTGACGGCGTCGGTCGCGGTCTATGCGCTGTACGCGTATTGGCTGTCCAAGTCGCGGGAAGGCGGGCTGGACAGCGAGAATAACAGGATGGTCCTCCTTGGCGGAGCGGCGGTGCTGACGATCCTCGCGTTCATCGTATTCGGCAAGGTGCTGTCCTCTCAATACATCATATGGATCATTCCGTTCGTCGTGTTCATGATGATGACCTCCATCGATCACACCTCCAAAAAGTACATTCTCATGCTGTCGATAGCGGCCATAGCCCTCACGCAGCTGAACTTTGCCGTGAATCTCGGCATAAGCGGAGGAGGGGCGGGCATAACGGACGCGGGCATGATGATCGTTCTCGCAAGGAACCTGGTCCTGATAGTCCTTTTTGCGTATATCGTCAAGACATGCACGGAGAGCATAAGGAAGAGGCCGTGGCGCTCCAAGCCTGCCGACGAAAGATACCAAAAGATTTAAAACAGGGGTCTTTCTATGGGATGCCATTCATTTGTTACCTTCAGTGGTAACGAAAGAGAACATGACGCCATCCGGGATCGGTCTGGGTATGTCAGGGAAGTAGGAAAATGAAAGTAGAGGCAAAGGCAGAGGAGTTCCAGGGCAGCTTCGAGGCCAAGACAAGGAATCTGGGCAGGGGCAAATACGGCAGGATCCTCAAAATGGCCCACACGCCCACCAGGGAAGAGTACAAGAGGACATGCTACATAGCGGCGCTTGGAATGATCATCGTGGGTGCGGTAGGCTTTGCCATAATGTGGATAATGACCTATCTCCCCACTCACTTTTGATGGATGCGAGGTGCAATAATGTCTGATCTTGGAATAGGCGGCACCCGCATGATGGGAGAGGGAGGAAAAAAGGACGTTCGCGCAGGGACGGTTGCGGTATGGCAGTTCAAACTGGCGTCCAACTCGTCAAAGGCGGTCATGAAGTTCGATGTTTCCACGGGACCCGACAAAGATGACGCCCCTGAATGGAATGTCACTCTTTTCGATTCTACCGGCGACGAGCTCTGGAGCAACTACCGTTCAAAGAACGAAAAGGATATCGACCTCCCCGACAACAAACCGAAAGAGTTCAAACTCGAGGTCATATGCCCCAAAGGAGCAAGGTACGGCGACGAGGTGAACATCAAGATCACGACCGCATCGCAGGAGGGAACATCCACTCTCGCATTCGGTGCGGTAGCGAGGCAGTCCATCATGGTCCTCAAGACACAGATGGATCAGGAGAAGAGCGTCGCCGACAGCCTGATGTCCAAGGCCCAGCTGGGCGAGAAGGACATATACGCTGTGTTCAGCCCTCCCGGGCTCAGAGGATATGTGTTCGTGGAAGGCATGAACACGGACCGCCTGAGGGAAAAGACCAGGGACATAAAGAAAGCGCGCTCGTTCGTGGAGGGAGAGACGGACATCGAGGAGATAAGCCACTATCTGGTGCCGGTGTCCGCGGTCATAGGCATTGTGGAAGGAGACCTTGTGGAACTGATAAACGGTCCGTTCAAAGGCGAAATAGCCAGAGTGCAGCAGATAGATCAAAGTAAGGAAGAGATAACCGTGGAACTCATAGAGGCCATGGTCCCGATCCCTGTCACGGTAAAGGGTGACAGCGTCAGAGTCATTGAGAAGGAGAAATAAGCAATGGTAACCACTGTTGAGGCATTAGTAGAAGGAGGCAAGGCCACCGCGGGCCCGCCGCTCGGTCCGGCCCTCGGCCCCACCGGCGTTAACACCGCCCAGGTCGTCGCCCAGATCAACGAGAAAACAAAAGCGTTCGCCGGGATGAAGGTCCCGGTGAAGGTGCTGGTGAATGACAACAAGACATTCGAGATAAAGATCGGAACACCGCCGATGTCGGCACTGATAAAATCAGAGATGGGTCTGGCAAGCGGCTCAAGCAACGCCAGGACGACGAAGGTGGCGAACATGTCCATCGAGCAGGCGAAGAAGATCGCAAACATGAAGCAGGACGACCTCCTCGGAGCGACGCTCAAGGCGCGCGTCCTGGAAGTAGCGGGCAACTGCGTTTCGGTGGGAGTGTCCATCGACGGAAAGGACCCGAAGGTCTTCCAGAAGGACGTCAAGGCCGGAATGTACGACGAAGTCCTCTGTTAAACCACATCTGAAACCTTTTTCATTCTACCATTTTTGGCCTTTTCAAGAGGCCGTATGCACATTCAATCCAGCATCAGTCTGACCAGGTCGATCGGCCCCACGGGTTTGCCGTCCCTGTAGACGCGCATGTTCCCGCCGGAGATCTCGTCAATCAGGAGCACCTGTCCGTCCTTCGATCTCCCGAACTCGAACTTTATGTCGTACAGCTCCATGCCTTTCTTGGCGATCTCGTCCCTGATGATCCTGCCGATCCTCTGTGCCAGGCTCTTGAGTTCTTCGTATTCTACGCCGCTCAGAAGGCCCAGCATTTCCAGTGCGTCCTTTGTGATGGGAGGGTCTCCTCTGTCATCGTCCTTGAGCGTTACCTCGATGAAAGCGTCCAGCGGCTGACCTTCGGTGCAGTAGTCGCCGTATCTCCTTCTGAAGCTGCCGACGGCTCTGAAGCGGCATATGACCTCGAGCCCTTTGCCGACCACCTTTGCGGGCCTTACAGTCATGGTGGCTTCGTCAACGTCTGCGCTTATGTAGTGGGTGGGGATCCCCGCTTCCTTGATCTTTTCGAAAAAGAACTTCGTCAGGCGGACCCCGCCTTTGCCCATTCCTTCGATGGAAAGCCCGATGGTGTTCGAGCCGGGATCGAATTTGCCATCCTCCCCCGTCGCATCGTCTTTGAATTTGAGCAGATAGTTTCCGTCTTCCAGTTCATAAACCGATTTTGTCTTTCCTTCGTATACATGTTTCAAAACAATTCCCCTCCGCTTTGTTAAAAACTTACCATTTGTAGGCTCCGTTACTGAGAAGTGGTCTTTATTAATTAAATCTCGCACAGGCTCTTTCCGACCCCGCCCGGTCTGTCCCTTTTGTAAGGTTCCATCACTACAATCCCAACTGTGTTCGGTAAGTCATTACCGATGCCGTCCAATGTGGTTTATAGGAAATAATTATATTTATGTGTGCATATTCTTAATTTATTCTGATATTATAATAGCAGAATAATACAGGAGGGCCATTCAATGCTGATCAAACCATCAACCGCAATCAGGACGGACTATAACAAGATCTCCAAGCTGGCGCACGAGCGTGCCGAGCCGATATACATCACGAAGAACGGCGAGGGCGATCTGGTCGTGATGAGCATAGATGCTTTTGAGGCGCGGGAGGAGATGTATCGTCTCAAAGTGCGTATGGCAATTGCCGAACAACAACGCCTGAGTGGTGCAAAAACATACTCGATCGACGATGCGGAGAAGATGTTGCGAGGCATCATCGATGAGAAAGAAGTATAAAGTGGAGATATTGCCTGCTGCGTGGGAAGACCTGCGGAATATCGGCGAATACATTGCGCAGGATGATGTTGCGGCGGCAGGTCGAGTTGTGGGTAAGCTCATTGCATCTCTGCGACGTCTAGAACAGTTCCCGCTGTCGGCCCCAACGGTGTCGGACGCGGAAATGTCAGAGCAAGGCTACCGCGCTTTGGTATGCGACAAATATCTCTGCTTTTATCGACTTGTTGACGAGACGGTCTTTGTTTACCACATATCTCACGGCGCAAGAAACTATCCGAGTATATTCGGGCGTTTATGTTCTGAAAAAGATGATGCTGAATAAACAGTTATAAGCATACATCCGAGATAGAAGCATATCATACGGAATTCTCTTTCGTCGCTTGTACAGGGAATATTAAAATCGCATATTCTGTTGTGAAGCTTCCTACACTTCTTCCATCCTTTCGCATAACTTTGCTTTGCTGATTCCTGCTCGAACAGTGCCTGAAATAAAAGTCAGCACTTACCGAACACAGTTTACAATCCCTTAAAACTTAAATAGGGTAATACAATAGCAGGCCTGCTTGTAGGAGAGCCTTACGGCTCGCATGCACTACGAGGAGGAATTGAATTGGCAGAAAAACCAACCGTAATTGCTGTGCAGAAAGCACTGGAAAGTGCAAAGAAGCGCAATTTTGTTGAAACGGTTGAGTTGGCCATCAATCTCAAGGACGTTGACCTTTCGATACCGAAGAACCGTATACAGGAGGACATAATCCTCCCGAACGGCCGCGGCAAGACGGTCAAGGTCTGTGTGATTGGTGGTGGCGAACTAGCCTTGAAAGCCAAGAACGTGGCCGATCTCGTGATCACTCCCGACGAACTCGGGACGATCGCGGACGACAAAAAACAGGCAAAGAAGATCGCGAACAGCACCGATTACTTCATCGCCGAGGCCCCATTGATGGCGGTCGTCGGTAAGAGGTTGGGTACCGTTCTCGGTCCTCGCGGAAAGATGCCGAAGCCCATACCTCCGGGAGCAGATCCCGCAGGGATGGTGGATAACCTCCGCAAGTCTGTGACCGTCAGAACGAAAGACAGGAAGACCTTCCATGTGCCCGTGGGAACAGTGAACATGCCCGCAGAGGAGATAGCCGACAACATCGACATCGTCCTCAAGCGTGTGTCGCTGAAGTTGGAGAAAGGCATGGCGAACGTAGCGTCCGCATATGTCAAAACGTCCATGGGACCTGCGGAGAAGATATTGTAAGGAGGTCTGAGATGGCACACGTCGCAACTTGGAAGAAGGACATGGTGAGCGAGATCGTCAAGGACATAGTGGAGAGCCCCGTTGTCGCGGTAGTTGATCTACACGGCATCCCCGGGCAGCAGATCCAGGCTATGAGGGCCGGACTCCGCGAGTACGCCAAACTCAAGATGACCAAGAATAATCTGTTACTCTTGGCACTGGATGAGGCGTCCAAAAAGAGACCGGGCATCGAAGCGCTCAAGGAATCTGTCCACGGTCAGTGCGCAATCGTCGCAACGGACGTAAATCCGTTCAAGCTTTACAAGAAGCTTGAAGCAACGATGACGCCTGCCGCCGCTAAAGCGGGGCAGCTGGCGCCAAAGGACATAGTGGTCCCGAAAGGGCCGACACCGTTCGGCCCCGGTCCGATCATCGGTGAACTTCAAAAGATAGGCATTCCGGCCGCCATTGAGGCCGGAAAGATAGCGGTCAAAAAGGATACGACACTGGTCAAATGCGGAGAACCCATTCCGGCCCCTGTCGCTGCGATGCTTCCGAAATTGGAGATCCTGCCCATGATAGTGGGTATGGATCTGAGGTCCGTCTTCGAGGACGGCACCATATACAAGAAGGACGTACTCGCGATACCAGATGGCTACTACACGACAATGTTCGCTACGGCCGCACAGAACGCCCGTGGGTTGGCGATAGAGATCGCATACTGTTCGAAGGATACGATCGTACCGCTTGTCACCAAAGCGTTCAGAGAGGCAATGGGCCTTTCTATATCGGCCGCGATACCGACCAAAGAGAATATCAGGATACTTCTTGCGAAGGCAGACAGTCAGATGTTTGCCGTAGCTTCCGTGTCAGGATACAGCAACGACGCCATTGCCGCCAGAGCTAGCTCGGCGGCAGCAGCGGCAACCGCAGCTGTAAAGACTGTGGCGGAATCCGCAAAAGCGGAGCAGAAAGTTGAAGAGAAAGAAGAAGAACAGGTCAGCGAAGAAGATGCAGCAGCTGGCCTGAGCGCATTATTTGGCTAAAAGGAGTTGAAACAAATGGAGTATATTTACAGTGCAATGGTCCTTTACTCTGCTGGCAAACCGATAAATGAGGAGGGCGTAACAGCCATCCTCAAGGCAGCAGGAGTAGAGGCTGACGCAGCTAAGGTCAAGGCACTGATCGCTTCACTCGAGGGAGTTGACATAAAGGAGGCCATATCGTCGGCCGCCGTCGCAGCCGCACCCGCGGCCGCACCCGCAGCACCCGCAGCCGGAGCAGCACCCGCAGCACCCGCAGCGGCAGCGAAACCGGAGCCCGAGGAAGAGGCCGTCAGCGAAGAGGACGCAGCAGCTGGTCTGAGCGCTCTGTTCGGATGAACGGGGAGTTTATCTCGACAAATCAAACCTCTTACACAACATCTTTATTTATCGCTCTTACATTTTACAATGTTCACATGGACCCGACAGAAAAGATCATCGTCAGGCTTGCACCGGATACGATAATTATTCTCCAGACACTTGTCGACAGGGGAGATTACGACAGTCTGTCAGAAGGCGTATCGGATGCGATAAGCAAACTGATCGAGTCCAAGCTCACTCCGAAAGAGATCTCGAAGATCCTGCACGATAACGTCAGGGAGAAACCTCTCAACATGGAATCTCTTCTTTCCGACGGATCCCCCGAGTCAATGGATGAGGCCGTCAGGAAAGCTGTTAAGGATTATGTAAGATCGAGGATGGAGCCGGAGGATTGACTTGGCCGGAAGGACCTTGGTCATAGGCTCCGGAGGCGCGGGTCAGAATACGGTATCAAGAATACCCGAAGGGATGGGCATTCCCGTGATCACCATCAACACAGGCGACCACGGCTCCACGATATCCATGGCAGACGGGAGCGTGGACGGCTGCAGGGGAGACCAGGATCTGGGATGGGCACTGGCACATGATTATAAGGGCGAGATATGCAAAGCGGTCTCCGGGTATTCTAATGTGATCGTTACGGCAGGCCTGGGCGGGGGGACGGGCTCCGGAACGATCCCGATAATCGACGAATGCGTCAAGGCCACAGGTGCCAGGATGATATCCGTCGTAAGCATACCGATGCCGTTCGAGGCATCTCGAAGAGAGACCGCGATGAAACAGATGAAACAGATAATCCAGATGTCGGACAGAACAATACTTTTCGATATCGGCAAAGTGCCGCTGAGGGGAGGCGGTTCGCTTCCGGTCAGCAAGGCCATATCCATGGCCGATGAGATGATGAAGGAGGCCATAGTCAGGATATACCATATGCTTGAGGGCCCTTTCTTCAGCACCTTGAGCGAGAAAGTGTACACAATAGCATATCGGACGTCGAACGACCCTGTCGCAGCGGCCTTGTCAGCGATGGACGAGTACCTCTTTGATACGGACCCCAAATACGGCAAGATCATCGCCACATCAGACTCGAGGATAGGCGCCGCGGACGCAGAGGCCATTTCCGGGACGATCGGCAATATGACGGGGATAATCCCGGAGATAGTGTCCGGCGAAGAGGGAGAGTATCACAGGATGCTTCTGTTCATTCCCATCTCTTACCGTTCTTTATTATCTTCGAAGCATCGCCGAATACCCCCATGATGGTGTTGTATTCGTACTTCGTCGGAATGGACCTGCCCATCATGCGCCTGAACATCACCGATGTGTCTTCCCTTCTGTGATCGGGGTAATCGATGGCATCCATGAGATCGTCGAAGAAACCGAACATGTATTCCTTCTCTTTCCTCTCGGCGGGTTCCGCCCTCCTCGTGACGTTCCCGAACTGGAACAATTCATACATCACCAGCGTGGCCGCATGGGACAGATTGAGTACCGGGTATCTGTCGCTCGTTGGCACATTGATCAGAAGGTCGCACTTGTTAAGCTCTTCTTGGAACAGGCCTATGTCCTCTCTTCCGAAGACGACGGCCATCTTCTCATCGTATCCGGAGACATGCTGGGCGAACTCTCTGACGGGCACGGGCAGCCTGGTGTAGTTCCGGTCGCCTTTTGTCGTTATGCCGCTGGTACCGGCAACAAGGAAGCAGTCCTCCACCGCTTCCTCCATAGTTCCGACCGAGACCGCGTTATCAAGGATATCGGAGCCGTGCTTCGCCCTGCGGTAGGCATCTTCCCCTATCTCGCACGGTTCCACCAAGTACAATTCCTCAAAATCGAAATTGGCCATTGACCTTGCGACGGCGCCAACATTCCCTTCGAACTTGGGGCCTACGAGAACGAACCTTACATCGGGCATGCTGCCGTTCTAGAACATAAATCTATATCAACTGTGCGCTTATGGAAAGATGTGAACCTGCCTCCGGACCACCCCCGATACAGATCTCTGATGACGCGGGAGAGATTGTCGGAAATGATGGACAAAGGCCTTGTGGCACAGACCGGCCTTATATCTCACGGCAGAGGGGAGGCATTCGATTATCTGATGGGTGAGAAAAGCCTGGAACCTTCTCTGAAAGCGGAAAGGGCGGCGGCGGCATATCTCCTGAGAGCGAAGAATCCGGTGGTATGCGTCAACGGCAACGCGGCCGCTCTGGATCCCTGCAACCTTATAGCATTGGCGAAAGAGGTCCCTGCAAAGATCGAGGTCAACATATTCCACAGAACGGAAGAGAGAATGAAGCTTCTCATCTCGCACATGGAGGAGAACGGTGCCGGAGAGGTGCTCGGGAAAGACCCTGATGCAAGGATACCGGGATTAAGTTCGGACCGTGCGCTCTGTACCAAGAGAGGGATATACGAGTCGGATGTGATACTCGTTCCGATAGAGGACGGGGACAGGGCGAAAGCATTGGCCGACATGGGGAAAGTGGTCATCTCGATCGACCTGAACCCCCTGTCGAGAACTTCAAAGACCGCTGCGGTCTCGATCTCTGACGAGATGACGAGAGCACTGGAGAACATCATCGGGTATGTGAAGGAGATGAGGGGCAGGCACGATATCATTGAGGAGACGATAAGAACGTTCTCCAACGAGAGGAACAGAAAGGAGATCGTAGAAGAGATATGTTCATCTCTCAGGTCGGAATTTGATAAAGGTGTTTAAATGGATGAGCTTCTGAGAAAGGGCAGCCTGAGGCTGAAATGGGCATATGAGCACATGCCCGTTATGAAAGAGATAGATCAAAGGTTCCGGAAAGAAAGGCCCTTTGAGGGCGTGAAGATAGGGATGGCGCTGCACACGGAGGCAAAGACGGGAGTGTTGGCGATAACGCTGGCGGACGGCGGCGCGGAAATATGTTTGGCCAGCTGCAACCCGCTGTCAACGGACGACTCAGTGTCTCTGGCACTAAGGGAAGAGTACGGTCTTGACGTCCACGCGAAGAAAGGGGAGACCCAGGAAGAATACTATTCGAATCTGAACAAGGTCCTCGATCTCAGACCCGACCTGATCATAGATGACGGCGCGGATGTGATAGCAATGGTCCACACGTCCCGCAGGGACGCCATAAGCGGGGTGAAAGGGGCCAATGAGGAGACCACCACCGGCGTTGCGAGGCTAAGGGCCATGGCATCGGAGGGGAGGCTCGAGTTCCCGGTCATCTCGGTCAACGACGCGAAGATGAAGTTCCTGTTCGATAACAGATACGGGACGGGGCAATCCGCTTTTGACGGGTGGATGAACGCCACGAACCTCGTGGTCGCAGGCAAGCGTTTGGTCGTAGCGGGTTACGGATGGTGCGGGAAAGGAATAGCTATGAGGGCGAAAGGCCTCGGGGCATCCGTTATAGTGTGCGAGGTGGACCCCGTCAAGGCAATAGAGGCCAGGATGGACGGGTATGAGGTAATGAGGATGACCGAGGCGGTAAGGACGGCGGACATCGTGATGACGGTCACAGGCTGCAAGGACATTCTCAGGGAAGAGCACTTCCAGGTCATGAAGGACGGCTGCGTCATGGGCAATGCCGGGCATTTCGACAACGAGATCAACAGGAAGGACCTGGAGAGGATGTCCGTCTCCGTTAACAAAGTAAGGGACTTCATCGACGAGTACAGAACAAAAGAAGGAAGGAAACTGTACCTGATCGCGGACGGCAGGCTGATGAACCTGGCCGCGGGGCAGGGACACCCCGTGGAGATAATGGATACAAGTTTCGCCGCTCAGGCCCTCGGCATGGAGCACATCCTCAAGAACAGCTCGAAGATGGAGAACAGGGTCTATGACGTTCCGGAACAGATCGACACGGAGATAGCGGTCATCAAACTGCGTTCGATGGGCATAACGATCGATTCTCTGACAGATGAGCAGAAAAGATACATGACCGGTTGGGAAGAGGGGACGTGAGGGCGTTGAGGATAGCGATAATGACGGACAGTTATCTCCCCACGAGGGATGGCGTCGTTACCGCGGTCATGACACTTAGTAAAGCCCTCAGGGATATGGGCCACACGGTCTTCATCATCGCTCCGGATCCGGGCGAGGCTCAGAGAGAGCAAGGGGTCTACTACTTCCCCGCAATGAAGTTCAAAAAATATCCGGAATACTTCCTGCCCGTTTTCCCGTCGGGTAAAAGGGAGACGTTAGAATCCCTGAAGGTGGACATCATCCACATCCACGGGGTGGCGTTCATGGCGCTGAAGGGACTGATAGTATCAAGGTCAACCGGGATACCGACGGTGGCGACCTACTGCACGAACGTAGTGGACACACTTGAGTTCTATTCTCCGCTTCCTATGCCCACAGACATACAATCAAAGTTAGCCTGGATATACATAAGGAATTTCCTGAAGAGACCGAGCTGCATCATCGCCCTGACCCCCGCAACGATCACTGAGTTCGAAGAGAACGGCGTGCGCACTAAGCGCACGGAAGTTATACCCGTAGGCATAGATGTGAACAGGTTCAGGCAGGACCTGGACGGCTCAGAGATAAGGAAGAGATACGGGCTCACGGATGAGAAGATAGCCATACATGTGGGAAGAGTATCCTTCGAGAAGAACATCGGGATACCGATAAAGGCCTTGAAGCACCTTCCCGGCAACGTCAGGCTGATGATCGTCGGAAAAGGTCCTGCGCTCCAGGAGATGAAGGATCTGGTAAAGAACGAGGGGCTGGAGGACAGGGCGATATTCACGGGATTCGTTCCCGACGATGAGCTTGCGCTGTACTATTCCGCTTCGGACGTGGTCGTATCCGCATCAAGATTCGAGACCCAGGGACTTACGATCGCAGAGGCGATGGCGTGCGGGCTTCCCGCCGCATGTTCGGACGGAAGAGCGTTCTTGGATGTTGTGGAGGAAGGCGTGAACGGCCACTTCTTCAAAGACACGCCCGAACAATGCGCGGAAGCGATAATGAAGTGCCTTGCGGACGGGGATGCAATGTCCGCGAACGCAAGAGCGACCGCCGAGTCGTATTCCATGGAGGCGGTCGGAAAGAAGATGATCTCTTTGTACGAAGATATCATCGGCGGCGGAAAAAGTTCATAAAATCATTTTATAACCGCAACCGATACTTGTTGCATGGCCGTCGGAAGACCATTCTTGTCCGTATACGGGCATATCACGATCGATCAGATAGTCTCAATAAAGAAATTCCCCGAGATAAACGAGTCCGTTGATGTAATAACAAAGAACACGACACTCGGAGGCACCGGATCCAACATAGCGATGGCCGCCGCAAAGCTCGGCGTTCCTACGGCGATATGCGCATTCGTAGGAGAGGATTTCCCCATAAGGTACGAGGATGAGATGAAGGGGTCCGGATTGATAATGGACGAGATGATCAGAGTAAAGGAATACGAGACATCCCAGGCGATAGTGGTCAACGATTCGGATATGAAGCAGAAGGTCATTTTCTATCAAGGGCCGCAAGGAAGTGCCAGCAAGCTGAATAACATGCTCACGAAGAACGCTTCGAACTCTTCGTATGTGCATTTTTGCACAGGGGAGCCCGATTATTACACATCGGTAATGGGGGCGATCAGAGGTTCCGGCCCGAAGGTGGCCACGGACCCCGCACAAGAAGTATACAAGATGTGGAACAGGGAGAATCTGCAGAAAGCGCTTGCCCTGTCCGACACGCTTTTCTGCAATGACTATGAGGCAAGAGTGATAGAGAGGATCCTCGGGATCGAAAGCGTGATGGATGTTGATAAGGAACTCGTTGTCTGCACGGAGGGTGAGAAAGGCAGCACCGCCAAGATAGGCGGGGAAACTGTGCACATACCGGCGATAAAGGGGAAGGCCATCAAAGACGCTACCGGGGCAGGCGACGCTTACCGCGCCGGCTTCTATTGCGGCCTGTACAATGGATACGATGTTCGGGATTCTCTGATCCTGGCGTCGGCAACGGCGTCCTTCGTCGTCGAAGAGGTCGGAGCGTTGACGAACATACCCGGATGGGAAGAGGTGCTGGAACGCGCCGAGGGATATCTGTGATCGAATGCTGATAGCGATCACCGGCACACCCGGCACAGGCAAGACGAAACTCGCCGAAGAACTGAGGGCAAGAGGCTACGAAGTGTTGGATATGAACAAACATATCCGGGAGAACGGGCTGCTGGAAGAGAAGGATGAGATCAGGGATACTTACTGCGTCGACGTGGATTCTCTGGACCTTTCTCTGGAGGGATACAGGACTCAGGGAACGGTGCTGATGGAAGGACACATCTCGCACTGTGTAGGGTGCGATATGGTGATCGTGCTGAGATGTTCCCCCGGCATCCTGGCGGAAAGACTGAGAGAAAGGGGATATTCCGAGAGCAAAGTTGCAGAGAACGTCCAAGCAGAGGTGTTGGATGTGATACTCTGCGAATCATCCGAGGCGGGCGTTCCTGTATGCGAGATAGATTCTTCCGAAAACGAAGTGGAAGCTGTAGCGGACATGGCCGAGGACATGATCAAAGGGAATATCGATAAATACCGACCTGGCAATATTGACTGGACGGGGGAATTGGAGAAATGGTTCTAGACGGACAGAGAGGAAGAGCGGATTTCGCCTTGGTCCCCGTTGCAAAAAGGCTGATCAACGTCAATCCCAACATCATATCGTGGGTTGGCCTGATCCTTGCATTCCTTTCCGGACTTCTGCTGTATCTGAGTTTTGAATACCATTATCTTCTTTTGGCGGGAGCGGCGATGGTCCTGCTGTCCGGATACTTCGACGCTTTGGACGGAAAGGTTGCAAAACTAGCCGGAAAGGCATCGGCAAAAGGAGACTACCTCGACCACGTATTCGACAGGTACGCCGATATTTTCATGATCGGTGGAGTCGCCGTGAGCGGATGGTGCGACCCGTACTTGGGGATGCTGGCACTTGTGGGAGTACTTCTGACGTCCTATATGGGGACGCAGGCCCAGGCCGTAGGCGCGCCCCGCCTGTATGCGGGGCTGCTCGGGAGAGCGGACAGGGTGGTGCTGAGCACGCTGTTCCCTCTGCTTCAATTCATAATGATCCTTCTGGGGTATTCGTTCATTGAGATAGGGGACTACCAGATATCTTGGCTGGGTATCATGATGATATGGTTCGCAGTCGTGGGGAACATAACGGCGGTTCAAAGAGCCATCGTAACATGGAAGAACCTTTCCAAAAAGGAATGATCAGACGTCCTCTTCCCTTTTCAGCGTATTGCCGGATTTTATCCTGTAGTAGGAAAGAGGGTGATTGATCGTTGCGCACAGGTTGTCCGGGTCGAAGCAGATGCCGTTCGTCTTCATCGTTGAGCATTCGGGAGGGGTATATCCTTCCCCGCCTCTTTCCTCGCCGGTTATGTGTTTTATTTGATAGCTTGACTTTGACTCGTCAAAATCCGGAGATTGCGCAAAGAGGCCTATTATCTGCTCGTAGGTGAGGCCGAGCGCATTAAGATAAGAAACAAGCGCGAATCTTGCGCTGTGGGACAGGTTCACGCCGTTCTGCGCGCTTGCGAGTATCGCTTTTATGCAGGGGGGAAGGTAATCTTGTTTCATCCCTTCGCCGCCGGTAGGGCTTAGTTTCATTTTTGTTTCGGACAGGACCATTCCCACACGGTCCGTGTCGGCCCGGAGAGCCCTCCTGAACTCGTCCGGCACATTCAGGGGAAGTTCGGACTCGATCCTTTCCTGAAGGGCGTTCTGGAGGAGCCTGTCGAACTTGTCCGGGCTCAGGCGGACGAAACCTCCTTTGAGGTCGGTGTTGATAAGCTTCCATTCGACTGCCCTCATCACATGGGAGAACCTCAGATAGTCGCTGAAATGCATGCTCATCATACCGTCGGTGCTGACGGTGGACCTTACTTCAAGTTCTTCTGCCACAGCTATTTCCGATCCTCGGTCGTTCGAAAGGAGGTCGTTCATCCTCGATGCCTCCGCAAGGGCGTATCTTTTCGTCAGGAACCGATCGTTGATGCATGAGACGATCATCCTTGCGTAAGGGTATGAGAGGATCTCCATCAGCCTGTCGTATTCCTGGAGGAGAGAGACATCGCTCACCTTATGCTGAGATATGGCGCTTAGCACACGTTCCAGACCTCTTTTCCGGGCACTTTCGTATGAGGGCGAGGACATAAGCGAGACGACATCGGCGGAGTTCTCTTCGGCGTACTGAGCGGATCCGCTCAAGAAAGGGTACCTTGCGGCCTGAAGAGAGTCCATGCTCCTTCCTATGCGGTAAACAGTAATTTAGGTTTCGCACATCAGACGTGTTTATTCAGTTTCGCCGCCGCTTCTTTGCGCACTTTGGGATTGGCATCGTTCTCTGCGATATCCGCCAGGACCGATTCGTCCGTCAGCTTTTTTACCGCTTCTCTTCGAACCGGAGAATACTTGTCATTCTTAGCGATATCCGCAAGCACAGGCCCGTCGGGCAGGATCCCTATAGCTTCGCAGCGTATGTCGTTATAGCGGCTGTTCTTCGCGATATCCGCGATGGCCGATTCGTCGGTCAGCATTTTTATGGCGGCCGAACGCACGTCGCGGTCTTCGTCGTTCATTGCAATGCCCGCGATCACTGATTCATCGGTCAGTTTTTTTACGGCTTCTCTGCGCACAAGGGGAAAGCGGTCGTTCTTCGCGATATCCGCAAGCACCAACTCATCGGTCACTTTCACCACGGCTGCCATACGCACTCGGGGGAATTCATCTTTCTTTGCTATTTCCACAATGACCCATTCGTTCGTCAATCTTCCTACCGCTTCCTTCCGCACATCGGGATTGGGCGCTGTTCTCGCGATCTCTTCCAGCTTTTCATCATCGGTTTCCGAGCGCACCGCTTCTAACGCTGCTTTCTTGTCCTTTCCCTTCCATGCCGGTTTGAAAAACCACATATAGTTACCCCATTGTTCTGACGGACCTAAATGGCGTCTCTTGTATCTATTCATTTCCAATGAATTATCCGAAGAGGCAGATATCTAAGAAGGTCATCGGGAGATCGATATCATGCTTCGAAGACCCTCAAAGACGGCGGGGTCGTCGATCACTTCCTTAAGTTCTTCCACGGAACGGTACGGCCTTCTCATGACGATCTTCGCCGCCCTTTTGCTGCCGATCCCCGGAAGCCCCTCTATCGCCGACATGGGCATGGAGTTGATATCAAAAGGGGTGGTTATTCCGGTGACGGACCTGTATCCCCAATCCGTTATCGTTACGTCATGCGAGGTTCCCAACTCTACTTTGTAGGGGATCCCCACAAGGATCGGATATGTGCCGACCTGTCTTCCGAAGGTAGTGTTCCCGTCGTGGAGTTCCATGTACACATCCGTCAACACCGTGCCCCTCGGAACAACTCTCCTCAGCATCTCCTGGTCCACTTCTTCTCTCACTGTGTCTTTGAAACGTTTGAATTCCCGCCTGTTGACCTTGGTGGTGAAATCCTTTCTGAGCTGCATGACCTGGCGTATGTTGATGCGTCTGACCAGGAACCCTGCGCCCAGGACCTCTCTCAGGAGTTCGATATCGAGTTCGTATGTTCTTTCCGTCTCTCCGTCAAGGCCGCATATCAGATTCACTCCGGGAAGAAGCTTCGGCAGGCCCGTAGGCCCCCGTTCGCTGCCGATCTCGTTGATGATCCTTACCGCATCCATGAACTGCTCCGCTTTGCAGTTGAGGTTGTTCTCTCTGAAGACCGCCGGGTCGGCGGACTCCAATCCAAGCGCCAATACGTTTCCGGACGTGCAGCATTCCGCTATCGTTCTGATGATGTCCCTTGACTCGTCTGGGTATGAGGATATTACGGCGGGATTCGCGTTGTCAACATGGAGCACGTTCAGATCAAGGTCCCGCAGACCTGTGAACAGCTCCCTTACCGCGCCGGGATCGGGAACAGGCACTTCCGAGGTGTCGGCGGAGCCGTATGATATGATGCACGTCTGCCCTCCCACCCTTATGTTCCTTATCCCGCAGGATACAAGTTTCTCAGCCTCGGCGATTATGTCCTTAGGGGACCTCATCAGCGGTTTACCTTTCAGGGGCTCTACGCAATAGGAACATCCTCCGCTTCTGTACCTGTGGCATCCTCTGTATGTTTCCACTTCTGCGATGAGAGGGTGGGGGAAATCCTGGTGCTGCGTGACTATCTCTGCGCCAAGCAGCATCCATCTGTTCCATTCGTCCAGCGTACGCAGGCGTTCGTCCACCTCCTTTCCGATCATGCCGTCGTACAGGGAGGCGGCGATGTCCTTCTTCATCGCAAAATCAAAACCCGCCGCCGCCTCGGAGGATGCGGCCGACCCTCCAATGAGCTTCCATCCCTTGAGATGAGGGACCAAAGAACCCAGCTCCTTAGTGGACATCGGCATGGAACGCAGATACTTCCCCGGGACCGTATTCCCGGAGAGGACAACGCTGACATCGGCATCGGGCATTTTCTTTCCTCTTCGTATCATATCGATCGAGATGTACTCAACGGATGCCCCGGCATCAATGGACGCTCCGGCGATCGACCTGACCATAGGCGAGATGTAAGGCGGTACGCCCAACGCGGCTGGGTCGTCGATGTAGCCGTCGATCAGGGCGACTTTGATGTCTTCGTTCATTTATGGTACCCAGAGAGCGTATAGTAGGTATAAATATCATTAGCGTAATTAAGGTGGTTGCAATTCGAAGATAAATTACGATATTCGTAAAATCAAGGAGAATTACACATGAAAAACGACAGTGAAATAACGGTTGAGGAGCGTCTTGAAAGGGCAAAGAAGCCAGGCCAGGACGCAATGATACTCCACAAGTACTATGGTGGAAAGATAGAGATAACCCCAAAGGCATGCGTAAGGTCATTCGATGATTTTGCGATATGGTATTCGCCGGGCGTAGCGGAACCATGCAGGGACATCCAGAGGAATCCGGAGAAAGCATACGAGCACACATGCAAATGGAACACCGTAGCGGTGGTATCTGACGGTACGCGAGTACTGGGTCTGGGAGACATAGGGCCGGAGGCCGCCATGCCGGTCATGGAGGGAAAGTCCATGCTGTTCAAGTACCTTGGCGGTGTGGACAGCGTTCCGATCTGCCTTGACACCAAAGACCCGGAGAAGATCATTGAAACGGTAAGGTTGATCGCACCCTCTTTCGGAGGCATTAACCTTGAGGACATATCGAACCCGAAGTGCTTTGACATATTGGATGAGCTCAGGAGGGACTGCAAGATCCCCGTATGGCATGACGACCAGCAGGGGACCGCATGCGTAACGGTGGCGGCAGCCATAAACGCAATGAAACTCGTAGGGAAGAAATTCTCCGACGCAAACTTGGCAGTTGTCGGTGCGGGAGCGGCCTGCATCGCTATTGCAAGACTCCTTCTTGCGACGGGATTCGACCCGAAGAAACTCTGCATGTGCGACTCGAAGGGGATACTGAACCTCAGCAGAGAGGACGTGAAGGGTGACTTCAGACAGAAATGGGAGATCTGCCAGAAGACCAACGGCGCCGGAAAGACCGGAGGCATAAAGGAGGCAATGGAAGGCGCGGACATACTCATCGCGGCATCCAAGCCCGGCCCCGGGACCATCCCCGCCGAGTACTGTAAGAAGATGGCCGATAACCCGGTGGTCTTTGCAACAGCGAACCCGATCCCGGAGATGTGGCCTTGGGAGGCCAAAGAGAACGGCGTAAAAATATTCGCTACAGGGCGCTCGGACTTCCCGAACCAGGTGAACAACTCAATGGGATTCCCCGCGATATTCCGCGGTGTGCTTGACGTCAGGGCGACGACGATCACCGACGAGATGTGCATAGCGGCAGCCGAGGAACTCGCAAAGTGCGCCGAGGAGAAGGGAATACATGAGGAGTACATCGTCCCCAAGATGAGCGAGATAGACCCCTTCCCGAGAGAGGCGGTCGCGGTCGGTCTCAAGGCGCAGGAGCAGGGCGTCGCGCGCCTGAAGCTCAGCCGCCAGGAGCTCTTCGACAGGGCCGATTTCATCATAAGAAGGTCAAGGGCGGTCACCGACCAGATGATGAAGTCCGGATACATTGCGGATCCGTTGCCGGCTTTCAAGTAAACTTCAAGGGGGGGATACCCCCCGATTATTTTTTTGACAATAACGGAAAAAGCTGAGTTACGCAATGCGCGCAATACAAACGGCCGCCGCATCTGCGGCGGAAATATGAAGGGGTTTAAAGAACGGTGCTCGAGACGCACTCTACGTTCTCGATCCCGGGGATGGAACCGAGCGCTTTTTCAAGCTCTCCGCCTATGCTGTCGTTCGCGTCGTCGATAACGAATCCGACGTTCGCTTTCTTCAGGCCGAATGCGATAGGCTCTATCTTTGACTCAATGACCTTGACCCCTGCGGGGATGACCTCGGAGACGGCCTTTATCACGCCGTTCAGGTCGACCTCTGTGCTTTCCGGCATAAGGTCGTATGATGCGACTATCTGTCCCATTTCAACACCTCATGGTCCGGTAAAACCGCACTTTCCGCATTCGTAGGAGACGCTCTGGTCGCGGCACTGGTCGCATCTTCCTATCTCGGACACCCCGCATTTCGGACATTTGAATGTCGTATTGCCGTGGCCGATCAGTCTCTTCCCGCATGAGGAGCAAATCTTATCTTTTACCATGACCGAGCGATATTATTTCCCATATATAAGCAGAAGGGGTCAGCGCCCCTGCTGAGGCCTCAGCAGCCAACGAAATGATTATCCTTTGAACGAACATAAGAAAACAGCATGAACGTCCACCCCGACTGCGTTCCGTGCCTGATGAGGAGGGTATTATTCCAATCGAAGCTCCCGGGCAACGGAAGAGAGAAGCAGGCGGCGGAGGCAGCACTGAGGACATTCGCCGATGAGATCTCTTTCGAAAAGAACTCGGCAAAGGTAGCTACGAAGGTGCACCGCAGCGCATACGATGCGATGGAGGAGAAGGACCCTTATCGGGAACTGAAGATACGCGCCGACGAAGTAGCGGAAGGATACATTGAATATCTGGCACATATGATAGAGGGATCCCCGGACCCCTTTGCGGCCGCCGTAAAGGTATCAATAATAGGCAACATCATGGACTTCGGGTCAGGCATAGCGATAGACGACCCCGATGACTTCGCGGGCATGTTCGCGGAACTGGTCCGGCAGGAAATAGACCATGACGATACGGCGGTCCTTCTGGATATCATAGAGAGGTCCTCTTCCGTTGTGTACCTGTTCGATAACTGCGGAGAGGCTCAGTTCGACAAACTGCTCATACGGCAAATACGCGCTCTCGGCAAAAGGGTCGTCGGGGTCGTGAGAGGCGAACCCATACTGAACGACGTGGCCATGGACGATGCGCTCCGCATCGGCCTCGACAAAGAGGTGGACGGGCTCCTCACGACGGGAGGGTTCGCCATCGGGATAGACATGGGAATGATCGGGCCGGAGCTGAAAGAGGAGATCGAAAGGGCAGGCGTGATCATCGCAAAAGGAATGGCGAATTACGAATCGCTTTCCGATGAGTCCCTCAGCGTCCCCGTTGCATACATCATGAAAGCGAAATGCGAACCCGTGGCCGGTTCCCTCGGAGTAAGAAAAGGGGCCCATTTGGTGAAAGTTTTGCAGTGAGTTTTTAAATATCCTGTTCATGATAAGAGCGGATAGGAAGTAAAAGGATGGGCTCCAAAGTAAGACAGGCAGTGATAATGGTAGGCGGAGAGGGGACAAGACTCAGGCCCCTTACGTACCACAGGCCGAAAGCGGTCCTGCCGGTATTGGACAAACCCTGTCTAAGATATCTTATCGAATCCATGGCCGCCGCAGGCATAGAGGAAGTGATCCTTGCATGCGGCTTCGACCCGTCGAAGCTCTCGGGCCCCCTGGGCGACGGGTCAGATCTAGGGATAGTTATCGAATACTCCCGCGAAGAGAGGCCGCTCGGCACGGCCGGAGCAATAAAGCAGATAGAGGACAGATTGGACGAGACCTTCCTTGCAGCCAACGGGGATGTGTTCGCGGATGTCCTGATCAAAGAGCAGATCGAGATGCACACATCATCGAATGCGGCCGTCACTATCGCCATCACGCCTGTGGAGAAAGAAAAAACAAAAGAGTTCGGCATAGCGAGACTCGCCGGCGACGGAAGGATCATCGAGTTCATAGAGAAACCCGAACCCGGAAAGGCACCTTCAGATCTGGCTAATGCGGGAATATATGTTGTGAACCGCTCCGTTCTGGCCGATGTGCCTCCGGGCATGTTCAATGATTTTTCGAAGGACCTGATGCCTATACTGTTGAAAAGGGGAGACAGGATACAGGGATTCAGGCTCAAAGGCACGTGGAGGGATGTGGGACGCCCCTCGGACCTTCTGGGCGCGAATCTGCAGATGGCGGCGAAACTCAGCAAAGACCCGGCAGGGGGCGCTGCCGACTCGACCGTTATAAAAAAGCCGTTCTTCATGGGGACCGGAGCGAGCATCACCGACTCAGAGGCGGGATCGGCGGTCGTCATGGAGGGGTGCATCGTTAAGAAGAGCAAAATAAATAAATCCGTGATCATGAGGGGGTGCGAGATCGATTCGGCCCGGATCGAGAACAGCATCATCGGAGAGGGCTGCAGGATCCACGGCGCGCACATCGCGAATGCGGTGTTAGGCGACGGGACCGTCGTTGGAGAATGCAAAGAACAAGAGGACAAGTGAATGACCCAATATATCAGATCAAGGGCACCGTTAAGGATAGGGATCGCGGGAGGCGGTACAGATGTAGACCCGTATGCCTCGCGGAAGGGAGGCTGCGTGCTCAACACGACCATCAACAAATACGCATACTGCACCATAACGCCGAGACAGGACTGCACGATGCAGGTACACTCGTCATATTACGGAAGGTACGAAGCGCCGCTGGACGGCGGGCCTCTGAAACTCGACGGCAACATGGACCTCATAAAAGCGGTGACCAACCACTTTGAGGTAAGGGACGGCTTTGATATTCTGATACAATCCGACGCGCCGGCCGGTTCCGGACTCGGAGGTTCCTCCACCATGATGGTGGCAATAATCTCGGCGGTGTCAAATTGGCTGTGCACGGAGATGAACCGCGACGAGATCGCAAAGCTGGCATATCGCCTGGAAAGAGAGGACATAGGCCTGAAGGGAGGAAAGCAGGACCAATATGCGGCGGCCTACGGCGGATTCAATCTCATAGATATCGATTCAAGTTCCGTGAACGTTCGGAAACTGGACATCGACGAGGATGTGGCGAATGAGCTTCAGTACAGGTCGCTCCTCTGCTACACCGGAACGTCAAGGGAATCGGCGGACATAATAACGTCGCAGATAGACTCGTTCAACAAAGGAAAGAACGAAAAGGCGTTGGACGAGTCTAAGAGGCTCGCGAAGGACATCGGAAAGGCCCTGGCAGAGGGGGACATCGAAAGGGCGGGCCACCTCCTTCACGAGGCATGGGAGTACAAAAAGCAGTTCTCCGACAAGATATCCAATGAAATGATAAATAATCTGTACGACATTGCAATAAAGAACGGAGCGATCGGAGGGAAGGTGTCCGGAGCCGGCGGAGGAGGGTTCATGTACTACATCTGCAAGTATGACCGCAAAGCGGCGGTAGCGCAGGAACTCAAAAAACACGGCGTGATAGTAACGGACTTCATGTTCGACCCCAAAGGCGTCACGTCATGGAGAAGCAGAAATGAATGATCTGATAGAGTCAGAGTTGATAAGGAGCGCAAGGACGATATCCGAGATCGATGTCCTGCAGATAAGAAAAGTAGCGGACACGATCATCGAGTCGGTAAAGAAAGGCGGTCAGGTAATTTTCATGGGGAACGGCGGTTCTTCCGCCGACGCGCAGCACATAGCCGCCGAATTCTCAGGCAAATATATGTTCGACAGGCCGCCGATGGCGGGAATATCGCTGTCCAACATCGCTCCGGTCACTGCGATAGGCAATGATTACTCTTACGATCTCGTGTTCCAAAGGCAGATCAACGCCATATGCAGGAAAGGGGACATCGTCGTCGGCTTCAGCACATCCGGGAATTCAAGGAATGTCCTGTTGGCCGTGGAAGCGGCGAAAAGGATCGGCGCCGTTACCGTCTCGTTCACCGGACAGGGAGGGGTGCTCAAAGACATGGTCGATGTGAGCATCATCGTGCCCACGAAAGAAACGCCCAGGATACAGGAGGGCTATCTCACGGCATGCCACACCATATGCGGGATCGTTGAAAGGGAACTGTTCGGCCGCAAAGCGGTCCTGGTAGACAGGGACGATACTCTGGCAAAAGATGTGCCGTACTGCGACAGTCCGGAAAAGTTTCAGCTTTTCCCCGGAGTGCCGGAAGCGATCGCCAGACTCAACGAGGCCGGGTATATCGTGATCGTGATATCGAATCAATCCGGAATAGCCAGAGGACTATTCGACGAGGATACGCTGGATGCCATTCATGATAAGATGATCAGGGACGTCGAGGCCGGAGGCGGGCACATCGAGGACATATTCTACTGCCCGCACCACCCGGACGACCGCTGCACATGCAGGAAGCCCGAGACCGGCCTGGGGGTAGCTGCGATAATCAAGCACAACATAAACCCGAAGGCGTCATTCATGGTAGGCAACAGCGAGGGCGACACGGAATTCGGCAAGAGGCTCGGGCTGAGCACTTACCAGGTCACCGGAAAAAGACCGTTCACTGCGGTCGTTGACAGGATACTCGGCGATCTTAACTGAAAAGAGCTTTGTAGATCCTGGCGAAGAACCTTCCGACGATGCCGCACTGATGGAACGATCTGTACACTATCTCCGGATTCACCTTGGATTTTCCCCCCGCCCTCTTTCCGAACTCGTATTTGATCTCCCCTATCTTTATGTCGGACGGTGCGTGAAGCATGAAATCGAAGAGCAGTTTGAACCCCCTCATCTCAAAACCGTCCCCATGTTCCTCTATGACCTTTGAGAACAGTTCCACATCTCCTCCGAAGAGGCCGCTTGCGATATCTTTGGACCTTTTCTTTCCGTGGACAAAAAGCACGGACGAGGCCAGAAGATGGAACAGCCAGGATCCCGCGCTCCTTTTGAGGCCGAGGGCCCATCTGTCCACACGGACGCCGACCACCACGTCATAATCCTTGTTCAGTTCGTCATATATCCTTCCGGCCGCTTCGAGAGGGTGCTGGAAATCGGAGTCCATGCACATGAAGAGGTCAGTTCCGGCGATCAAGATGCCGTCGCATACGCTGGCGGTAACTCCTCGTACATCCGACTCCCTGACAACGAATCGGACGTTCTCAAAGTTCAAGGCATCGACTATCTCTTTTGTTCTGTCCTTAGAACCGTCATCCATTATCAGGATGTGAAAATCAGGATACATCTCTCTGAGAGAAACGACCATCTTTTCGATGTTCTCTTCCTCGTTATATGTAGGCAGCACTATCGTGAAGGTTTTTCCGCCGGCCATAATCAGGTTATCTGGGAGCCACTATTTCATATATACGGAGATTTATCAACGTCCGAGTGTGATAAAAATGCACGTAATCTCCTTGATCGTAAAGAACGAGTTCGGCGTTATGCAAAGGGTAATGGGTGAATTCACCCGAAACAAGATCAACGTTGAAACGATAGTAGTTGGGAAATGCGAGATCCCAGAAAGGTCAAGAATGGTACTCTCTGTAATAGACAAAGATGCTGCGGAGACCGCAATGGGAAGACTCAGTAAATTGCAGGATGTTTACGGTGCGGAATTGATACCCATGGAAGGACAATCAGCTTACGCCCTGATATCAACATCCAGTGGAAACGTCGGCCTGGTCGGAGGGGCGGCACAGGTCGAAGAGATAATTGAGCGCAGCAAGTCCGAGAAATACGTGATGGCGCTCAATGCTCTCTGATAGATGCAGGAAGGGAAAAACATGGAAAAAACGGAAAAGATTTGGGTCGACGGCAAGCTCGTCGACTGGAAGGATGCTAAGGTCCATGTCCTGACGCACGCTCTTAATTACGGCACGGGAGTGTTCGAAGGGATAAGGATGTATGAGACGCCGAAAGGACCGGCGATCTTCAGACTGAGGGAGCACATGAAAAGGCTCCTTGACGGTTGCAAAGTGATGGGCATAGAGCCGGTATTCGGAGGCAAAGCATACAGCCTCGATGAGTTGATAGGTGCCGTCAAAGCAACGATCAAAGCGAACGGCAAGGTCGATTACATCAAGCCCTGCGTATTCCTGAGCGGAGAAGAGGTCGGTCTCAACCCCGTCGGGGTCCCGGCAAGCATGTCGATCACATGCATATGCATGGGAGCGTACTTGGGCAGCGGATCCGCGGACGGCATCAAGGCGATAACATCGACCTGGCACAGGCCCGATAATCTCTGCACCCCCGCCGGCGCGAAGGTGAACGGAACATATGTTGCGTCATGCCTATCAAGGATGGAGGCCGCCCGTCAGGGGGCCAAGGAGGCAATAATGCTCAACTCCGTCGGGCAGGTCGCAGAATGCACCGGAGAGAACATCTTCGCATGCAGGAACGGGAAGATATTCACCCCCGCCACTGCGGATTGCATATTGGAAGGGATCACCCGCGACTCCGTCATGCAGATCGCGAGGGACATGGGATATGAGGTCGTGGAATCACAGATGTCCAGGACGCAGCTCGTGACCGCGGATGAGGTCTGGATGACCGGAACTGCGGCAGAGATCATGCCCGTCACCAACATTGACGGCAGGACCATCGGCGACGGCAGCGTCGGAGAGATAACCAGGAAGGTTCAAAGCAAGTTCCACGAGGCTGTCTCCGGAAAGGATCCCAGATACGACCGCTGGCTTGAATACCTCGGCTGAAACAAAAACAATGCCTTTTCAGGCATTATTCTCTTTTTTTCTGAACACTATGAACTTGCTTGCGGCATAGTTCAAAGCTATCTCCACCATGCTGACGGTGATCCTTGCGATCAACCCGTCAATATCAAAAAGCGACTGATCCAGCCCTACTGCCAAGAGGATAGGGAAGAGGATGATCGCGATGACCCCCGTCACGATACGTAACAAGAAGAAAGAACCGACCTCTTTCACCAGCACCGCTCTGTCAACAGAGCGGCTCATGAACACGAACCATTTGTTCACCACGAAGGCGAACGTTACGGCGCATATCCATGAGAGAATGTTGCTGATGTTGACATCGATACCCAACAAGACGAAAAGAGCATACGTTCCCCAACTGACAAGGACGGTAAAGCCGCCGAAAATAATGTAGAGTATACCCTCCTTATGTTTTGCGAACACATCATTCATTATGCTCATTCAGTTCAAACGCGACTATGGCCTTTTAGGATAATATTCTTGTGCCCTCATGCAACCTTGCGGATATCGTCAGCAGAATACTCTCCGGAGATGACCTTGCCGTAGACCTTCTCTATTTCCGGGATCAGACCGTCCCATTTGTACCTCTGTGACTGTTCGGCGGCATTCCTTCCAAGCTCCTCCGTGCGGTCAGGGTCTCCGAGGAGCGTGTTCATCGCCTTTGCCAGCGCGGCAGGGTCCTTGGGAGGCACGGATATCCCGCCGTCCTTTACGGTCTGGGGAAGCCCGTTGACATCCGTGTGTACGATGGGTCTGCCGTGCGCCATGAGCTCTATCGCAGCCAAGCCCAGGGATTCGAAAAGAGAGGGCATGACAAAGAACCTGCATGAGCCCATGAGCCTTTCCTTCTCTTCATCATCCACCCATCCCCTCAGCTCTATCTTCTCCTCCAGCCCGAGCTTTTTTATCTGCTTTGCCAGACGTCCCTCTTCGGGGCCTTTGCCGCATATTATCAGCTTACAGTCGACATCCCTCATCGCATCCACAAGATGAACCAGCCCTTTCGTCCTCACGAGCCTTCCGAGCGACAATATGAAATCGCCGTCCCCCTTGCCGATCGCAGGGTATTCGGATATGCCGGTCGGTACCGACGTAACGTACTCCGGAGAATATCCTCGTCTGAGAAGGTCATCTCTGACATGATCGCTTACCGCGATGATGTGGTCGAATGTCTCGAGGCATGTCCTGAATCGGCCGTCGTTGAATTCCGACACCTTTGCCTGCATGCCTATCCCCTCTCCCCACATATTGTGGTATGTGAAGACCTTCTTTCCGTCGTACCTCTTCAGATCCCTGTTGTAACTCGGCGCCCATCTGTAGTTGTAATTCACTACGTCGGCATTCAGACCTTTCAAGGTCTCAAGTACATCCTTGGACGATATGAACGGCGGGTTGTAGACATTGATGACGGTTGACTTAAGCCGGATGATCCTGTAATTGTCATCGGTAAGCTCCTCCTCGGAAGTGCCAGGCAGTCTTCCCGTCAGCACGGTGACATCGTGGCCCTTGGCGGCAAGCAGCCTGCTGGTATCATGTATCCTATGCTCGATACCGCCTTTGAAGGGGTAAAAGAACGGATTGACATCGACAACCCTCATCTTCATCTCATTTCATAATGGCGGGCTCTGTAAATAATTGTGTCCATCGAATCCAATCTGCCTGTCCGCCTCATAAAGAGAACAGCCTGCCGTATACGGGGAAGTATCCGCCGAGATAGATGTATGCCGTCATATTCGGTTCCGGAGGACCTATGTCCATCATGCCTGTATGGGTGCCGTATCTCACCGAACCGCTCACGGTGCCGAGGATCTCAGTGGAATGATCGATCCCGGACGAAAGGACCTGCACAAGATCGCTGCGCTGATTCCTTGAGTAATCTCCGGCCAGCACGCAGACCATGCCTTTCCCGCCGGCGTACTCCGCCAGAACGATGCTGGCATATTCGTTGTTGTCGTCGGAATACCCCACGGCGCGGTAGTTGACATGGCCGGCTCCGAGAACCGCGGTGTTCACTCCGTACTTTATGCGGTTGTTCTTCAGCGAAAGGTCGTATCTGAGGCTGTCCGTCGGACCGCCGGTGAAATCGTTGGAGACAAAACCGTTGCCGGCAGTATCCGTGTTAAGACATTCGACGCCGAAGAACAATTCCTGATAGTTCGGCAAAGCTGCGGAAACATCCACTATTTCCGATACCGTGGAGTAATATTTGCCGAGGATGTTGCCCAGCCAATAGAGTCTCCCGCCGCCCCCGAGCCAATCGAATATCGGGTCGGTGCCGGATCCCGCATATATTGTGTCAGGAAGCGCACCCGATATTACCACGAGCCCTTTTTGTACATCGCCTGCGGCGACATCATCATCCATCGCTTCCCGAAGTTCGTCCGCCGACAATATCCTTACCGGTGTGCCGGACGACGATGCGAGAGCCGCCGCCAACATCTCGACATAGGTTCTCTGGTCCAGCGGTTTCGATCCTATGGGGCCTTCTTCGGCCTCGTAGCATGACGCATACTCCTTGTCATAGAAGATGTATATCTCCGTCATCGGCCGCATGCCGTTCTTCATTGCTATCCCGGAATACGCCTGAGAGCCGCTGACCGAAACGGAGTAG
>Ga0082212_10002109_pt1 | contig 29265 bp, 21 predicted proteins | sample TergutNt197P3_FD_71548 | JGI IMG/M metagenome (GOLD analysis project Ga0082212, IMG submission 71548) | Neocapritermes taracua P3 segment gut microbial communities from Petit-Saut dam, French Guiana - Nt197 P3 | ecosystem: Host-associated > Arthropoda: Insects > Digestive system > Gut ...
CATGAGCGGCGGCACTGTCAGCACCACAACCGGAACTAACGGACATGGTCTCAATGGGTATGGCGGTGTGAATATGAACGGCGGCACGGTCAGCGCCATCACCGGAAATGGTATCGGCGGCAGATATATAGAGGTAAGCGGCGGTACTATCAGTACTGAAACCGGAGCCGCTATCCGCTCCCCAGAAGATATAACGGTAAGCGGCGGCACAGTGAGCGCCACCACCGGATACGCCATAGAAATGTTTAACGTAGGCGGGGTTAACGTGACCGGCGGGTTTGTTTTCGCATATGCTCCGAACATCTCCGGACCGAATAATGTGATTCGCGTGAACGTCGGAGCGCTTAATATCAGCGACACAGCGGTGGTCTGCGCGTATGATAAAGACGCGGGGCATTCGGAATATGCCGAAGGCACGACGGACGATCTGAAAGTAAGCCCCTCAGCCGCAGCAGTGACATGGGGCGTCAGCGGCGATCAACACGGCGTCAACTACGAAAACGGGGCGAATACCGGCTTTTTCCCGATCAGCGATGTATATGTCGAAACAGCCATAGTAGACGCGCCGACGATCACCGGGCCGACGTCCATGTCGCTCACAGCAGGCTACGCGGCAACTTCAACGGACGTATATACCATAACAGGCGAACCCGAGCCGATAGTGCAAAAGACAAGCGGTAACGACGCCATCACATGGAACAATGCCACAAAGAAACTGGACATAGCGGCGGGGCTGGCAGCCGGGGAATATCCCGTCGTGCTAACTGCCGCTAACGGCGTCGATCCCGACGCGACGCTGCACTTCAAGCTCACGGTTACGCCTAGCGCGACCGCCGCGCCATTCCCGTTCACCGACGTTTTGCCGAGCCACTGGTTTTACGACGATGTAAAAACCGCGTGGGAACAAGATCTTATCGACGGAATCACTCCGACCACTTTCAAGCCCGATAATTACCTCACCTACGCCGAGGCGGTGAAGCTGGCAGCCTGCATGCACCAGCTCTCCACGATGGGCGCGGTCACGCTGACGAACGGCAGCCCGAACTGGTGGGACAGCTACGTAACCTACGCGAAGGACAACTGGATCATCAACAAGGATTACGACTGGACCGCCCCGGCTACACGGGCGGAATATATGGAGATATTTGCATACGCGCTATCCCTCGATGAAATCAACGCGATTGCTGACGGCGCTATCCCCGACGTGCCTGTGGCGCATCTGCAAGCCTACGCGATATACGTGATGTACCGCGCCGGTATTGTTCAGGGCGTTGACGAGGCGCACAACTGCAATCCCAATGCCAACATCAAACGCAGCGAGGTCGCGACCATTCTCACCCGCATGATGAACGAAGAGATGAGGATCAAATTTAACATATAAATGAAAAAAATCACGATGTTCACAATGAGGTCGTGCCCGTACTGCAGATAGGCGCCGGAATGGAGAGTGATAAAATGAAAAAACTACCTGTGGGGATACAAAGTTTCAGAGAAATCATAACAGGCAACAACATATACGTTGATAAGACGGAGTATATCTATAATCTCATCAAAAGCGCGAAATACTACTTCCTGTCGCGCCCGCGGAGGTTCGGCAAGTCCCTCCTGCTCGACACGATAGCGGAAGCGTTCAACGGCGAAAAGGAACTGTTCAAAGGGCTTTGGATATACGACTCGGATTACGCGTTCGAAAAGCACCCGGTGATACGGCTCGACATGAGCAATATCGCGAACAAGACGCCTGAAACTCTTGAAAATGAACTCTTGATAGCAGTAAAGAAGCGCGCGATGGACGAGGGCTTCGACATCGACTATGGCACCCCAACCGCAGTGTTCATGACCTTGATCGAAGCGCTACATAAAAAATACAACCAGCGCGTCGTCGTCCTCATCGACGAGTACGACAAACCAATTCTGGACCACATCGGCGACATTGAGAAAGCGGACGCAAACAGGGCTGTACTCAGGGGCTTCTATGGTGTGCTGAAATCAATGGATCCATACCTTAGGTTCACATTCATTACAGGGATAACGAAGTTCACGAAAACGTCCATATTCTCAGGCCTCAACAACCTGTACGATCTCACTCTCGACGGCAAATATGCCAACATCTGCGGCATCCGGACGGTCGAATTGGACAGGTATTTCGACGAGCATATCGCAGACCTCTCAGAGCAGGGGCACCAGGGCAGCTATGACGAAATCTGCGACCGGATACTCGAGTGGTACGACGGATACTCCTGGGACGGAGCGACGCGCGTCATCAACCCGTACTCGATACTCAGTTTCTTCACACGGAAAGAGTTCGCCAGCTTCTGGTACGCAAGCGGCACGCCAAAATTCTTGATGGATCTGATAAAGCAAGATCCGGGTATTTACACGAATCTGAAGAACTTCAGGATTACCGAGATTATGCTCGACAGCTCGGAAATAGAAGAACTTGACGCGGAGCTGCTGCTGTTCCAGACCGGCTACCTGACTGTCAAAGAGAAAACCACTATAGATTATGAACCTCTATATACATTGGACATACCAAACAATGAAGTGAGGAAAGCGTTCGACCTTCATGTGCTGGCAGCGTTTTCCGGCAAAAGGCAGCCCCGGGTCAAGCAGGCGCAGATCGATATAAACGAAGCTCTGCGGGCAGGCGACATGCAAAGAGTGCTTGAACTGTTAAGGGGGCTCTTCGCGTCGATACCGCATCAGCTCCATATCGACAGGGAGGCATACTACCACTCGATATTCTACGCCGTGATGAGCGTGCTGGGGTTCGACATCGAAGCTGAAGTCTCGACGTCGAAGGGGCGCATAGACGCCGTGCTTGAGTGCGATGATAAAGTATACGTCATGGAACTCAAGTACAGCGACTGCGAGCCCGACGCCGCTGCGGATACAAAGCGCAAACTATTTGACAAGACGCTGGGAGAAGGCATGGCTCAGATCAAAGCAAAGGGCTACGCGGAAAAGTTCGCAGGCAGTGGAAAGCAAATCATCCTGGTGGCGCTTGCGTTCCTTGGCCGCGACGACATCGAGATGTTATCGGAGACGATGTAGCGGCAACGCGCTAGTGACCGCCACAGCAGGCACGGCGGCATTTTGCGCAACCCTGGTTGAAATACCCGCCAATACAACGACCTATCAATCAGCACCCCCCTAAGGGTTTGAAATTAAAAGTGGACAAAATGTCCACTTTTGGTATGCCCGGATTGCTCTGCCTGCCAAGGCGTGCTTGCGTGGTCAACCTGCGGCTTTTGACAGGACGGCGTCTAGCCTATTGATATGCTCATTATAGTCATGTTTTCCTTCAGAGCAGACGCAATAAGCGATATTGCCCAGCGTCAAGTGGATTTGGCAGGCGGCTATCCTTTGCTCAAGGTTCTGCCTGTTATCCGCCAACTGTTCAATATATATATGCCGCATACTCTCAACGAGGCCGACTTGGCTGAAAGCCGGATACCACGGCTCAAAAAAAGCGAATATGGCTATATCGTATACAGGATCGCCGATCATGGCGCAACCCCAGTCCAGCACAGCGCTTATTTTATGGTTGTCGACAAGAAGGTTTTGATAAAGGAGATCGGAATGGATCAGGCGCCTGTGCTCCGGACAGTACCTCACGAGCTTCGTTAGTTCCTCATAAAACCCGTCATACTTGCGCTGCGCTTCAGGGAATCCGCTCAATGTCTTCTTCCAGCCGTGCAGCAAGTTGTCGGGACGGTCGCTGTTGACGTCGAGCAAGGCTTCAGACCAGCTGTGAAAAACGCCATGTCCTTCCGGGGCTATGGTGCCGTAGCCTTTCATGGAATCAAGGCTAATCGACTGCAAGGCTGTCATCATGGAAAGGAAACCCGGAACGGTCTGTTCAAGGTCGGCGGCAGACAGCATCTCAAAAGGTTCGCCGTTGAAGAATGGCGATATGGCGTAATGCTGGTCATTGTACCGGCCTATCTTGATAATCTGCGGGATCGGCAGCCCCGGAGACGACCACCGGGAGGCAATCTTGTCCCGGTGGAAGTTTTCGGCGGTGTGGCTCAATCGGATAACAAGATCTTGGCTGCCTGCAGTAAACCTATACGCAGCCGACCATTCGCCGCCTTTAAGCGGCACAAGAGTCGTTGCAGGCTCGTCCGATTGATAGTTTCGTTTGAGAATTTGCTCTGCGGCGGCTGTAAGTTCCGGCTTAATCATTTTTTGAAAAATCCTTTCCCCGGTTTTCTTCATACTCAGCATTGGCGCAATACGGAACGCTCAACCACTCCATCATTAATGAACAGTATAAGCGCAACTTCCGGATTTGGCAAAAGATTAATGATTTCCGGGTGTAATCAACGCGATAGCGGACGACGCTATCCCCGACTGGTGCCTTTTCGTGTGAATGGCGCGAAAGTTAAAGTGCCTTTTCGTGTGAATGGCATGAAAAACTGTTTGCTTTTTCGTGATGAACATGATACGATTAAGCTTATTGAGGTGAGACGATGATACTAAAACGCAAGCAGTATTCACAAATGCAGAGATGGAAAAATGAGAGCAACGGAGCGAGCGCGCTCCTTGTGTGCGGAGCAAGGCGTGTTGGAAAGAGCTATCTGTGCAGCTACTTCGGAAAAAACGAGTACAAAAGCATGATTACTGTCGATTTTGCAAATATACAAAAGGAAGTCAGAGATGCTTTTGAATATGACGCCGCTGATTTGGACGTTTTCTTTTCAAAACTCTCCGCGTACTATCGAGTTCAGCTCCACAAAAGGCAAAGCTTAATTATTCTCGACGAGGTTCAGTTGTTCCCTAAGGCACGCCAAATGATAAAGTACCTCGTCGCGGATGGCAGATATGACTATATTGAGACCGGTTCTCTGCTCTCGATAAAGCAGAATGTTCAAGACATTCTATTACCCTCCGAGGAAGAGGAGCTGGAAATGTTTCCCATGGATTTTGAGGAATTCCTGTGGGCGATGGGCGACGAGATGACGACGCCTTATCTGAGGGAGAGCTTTGTGAAAAGACAACCGCTTGGGCAAGCGCTGCACCGGCGTGTTATGAATGACTTCCGCCAGTACCTTCTTGTTGGGGGGATGCCTCAGGCAGTGGTAGTATATCTTGAAAGCAAAGACTTCGGCGTTGCGGATCGGGCGAAAAAACGCATACTCTCACTCTACCGGAATGATATTGCGAAGTACGCAGGCGTCAATAAGAGCAAGGTTACGTCGATTTTCGATTCTTTGCCGGGACAGTTGTCAAAGAAAGAGAAAAAGTACAAGCTGTCGTCGATCAGCAAGGATGCGCGAACGCGCGACTATGAAGACGCATTCATGTGGCTTGACGATGGTATGATCGCAAACCCGTGCTATAACGCCACCGATCCGACCGTCGGGCTCGCTCTAAGCAGCGACTACTCCAGGCGGAAGCTGTATATGTGCGATACCGGGCTACTGGTAACGCATACTTTTGGGGATAACAGATATTCCGACAATGAGCTATATAGGGCTATTCTGCTTGACAAGCTAAACGTGAACGAAGGCATGATAATGGAAAACGCAGTCGCGCAGATGCTGCGCGCAAATGGGCATCGCCTGTTTTATTATTCAAGAGGAGACAGCGACAAGCGGCAGGATATGATGGAAATCGATTTCCTTATTGCCGTAAGAAATAGGATTAGCCCCGTCGAAGTAAAGTCGTCTGCGTACAGAGCGCATTCGTCGCTCGACAAGTTTATGAGCAGGTTTGCAAAGACAATCGGGGAGGCTTTCATCCTATACACGAAAGACGTCATGATAAAAGATGCGGTTACCCATTTACCTCTATACATGGCTATGTTTTTGTGAGCAAGACTATACGAAGGAGGCACCGGCTTTCCTCTGTGTTATCACGGGCGGAGGCCCGCTGTATACAAATGACGATGGCGTACATGTGATCCCCATCGATTGTCTAACTCTAGCTTGATACAGCGCGGCGCATGGGGAGTCGACCACTAACTCGGCTTAATGTTAAATGTAAATCATGCTTGATTACATTTAACATTAAGAGCTCGACACCAGGATGGCCGAGCCGAGACGTATAATATAATGTAGTTTTCTCAACAACATCGCCCATGGGCTCCGTACCCATGGGCGATACTTTTTCGTCACGTTCATCGCAGCGGTCTATTGCAGGGCAACCGAACCGCCGCTTTCAACTCTATAGACCACATCGGGCGAAACAGCCTGCAAATTATGCGTCACCATAAGTATAGTGTGCTTGCCGCGCAGGCGGTCGATGGTGGCGGTAATCTCAGCCTCGCTGGCCTTGTCCAAGGCGCTGGTCACTTCATCAAAAACCAAAATCGGGGCTCTGCGTATTAACGCCCGCGCTATGGAAATTCGCTGCCGCTGGCCGTCGGACAACGCGCCTCCAACCTCGCCGACAGGTGTATCGTAGCCATCCGGCATTGCGCGTATGAACTCATCCGCGTCGGCCTCGACCGCTGCGGCTATGACCTCGTCGCGCGTTGCGTCCGCCCTGCCCAGAGCGATGTTCTCCGCAACTGTCAGATTGAACAAAGTGCGGCTTTGGTCAACATAGGCAAAGTTGGCGCGCCACTGACCTATCCGCCCCTTCTCAAGCCGCATACCGCCGACAGAGATTCCGGGGAAGTCGCGCTCATACAGGCCGGCGATCACTCTTATCAGGGTGGATTTCCCGCTGCCGCTTTCGCCGACAAAAGCCGCGAACTCGTTTTCCGGAATGCGTAGCGATACGTTTTCCAATGCGGGCTTTTCAGCGCCTTCGTAAGCAAATGTCAGATCATTTATATCCAGCTCATAGTTTTCTTTTGGCTGATAGCGTTCGTCAACAATCGGATCCAGGCGGTTATCGCCGGATAAAACCTCATATATCCGTTTTGCCGCTGATATCGGAGCAGCCATGCCAACCCATGCGCCTCCTATTTCCGTTATCCCCGTAGATAGGTTTCCGCAAAGAGGCACAAGCGCTATAAGCGTAACAAGCGTGAGCTCTCCGCCGGAGATGAGCAGGCTGCCAAGCGCGAACACGCCTACTGTGGTCAAAACGGATGATACTCCTGTTACAAGTTTTTGCGCAGCGGATATGTACGCTTCCCGTCGCCCCAATTTTAGTATTATGTCATTCTGCGCGCCAAACGCGGCGCCCATCCTCTCTTGCAGGCGGAACGCGCGTATGACAACAGCCCCTGAAAACAAGTCGCCGACTGTTCCTAACGCCTTGGCAATGGTTGACAGAGTGGTTTCCGCTATTCGCCCGAGTGGTTTTACAAACATGGATTGCGCCCATACCGACAGCAACCCGACCACAGCAGTGTACAGGCCCAGTTTCCAGTTGACCGCAAAAATAGCCACGCCAAATACCACTATCGGCAGCGCCCACATAACAAAGCCGGACAGCGCGTTTCCGATGACGCCTTCCGCGGTCTGCGCGTCTGTATTCATAGACGCCAGCGCGCTGCCAGAGTGCTCGCGCTCCTCTATGCTCCTATTTATATATACTCGTAAGAGTTTGGTTTGCAGCCTCTTCATGTTTTTCAGGCCCAATTGTACATATATCAGCATTCCCGTACCGACGGTCGCCATAATCAGCACAAGGAACCCGACAACCTGTATGGTCACTATCCATATAGAGCTATCCCCGACGCCTGTCATGACGGCGGTCAGCCCGCTGAGCATAAGAGAAATCATCAGCGGAAAAGAGAGCTGCTGCGAAGCGTAGAGGAACAACCCCAGTATATACAGCGGGAGAAGGCGGACAAAACCGAACATGAACCGGAAAGCTTTGAAACTGCTGACTTTTGAGATGTTTTCCATGCTGTCACGCTCCTTTCGTCAGTGCGATCACATTATCCGCCAAATCAATGACCGACTGCCTGTGAGCCACCACAACCGCGGTTTTGCCGGTGTTCTTTATATAGTCGCAGAACTCTTGCAGAACCAGTTGCTCGGTCGCAGGGTCCAGCGCGCTCGTCGACTCGTCCATCAAAAGCAGATCCGGGTCCTGATAAAAGGCCCGCGCAATAGCGATGCGCTGTTTTTGCCCCCCCGATATATTCGCCGCCGACTCAGTCAGTACCGTGTCGTATCCATCGGGCAAGCCGGTTATGAAGTCCAATATCCCGGCGCTTTTACATGCGGATATGAACTTTTCTTCTTCAAAAGAGAGGCTGCATAGGATGTTTTCTTTCACCGATACCGGCAGCAGATAGCTGTCCTGCGGGACGTATCCTTTGCGCTGTAAGGCGTCGATGCTGCCGGTATCCGGCGCGTACAACCCAAGCATGAGTTTCATTACGGTGCTTTTGCCGCACCCGCTTTCGCCGGACAGAACCGTGATTTTACCCTTTTCAATACTCAGCGACAAATCGTCGATTACATTCTTGCCCTCTTCTTCTGTGTAGGCGAACGATACGTTCTTAAAATCAACGGCAAAACCTTCGCTTGGGCTGATCATGCCATTGTTCGACGCATCTTCTTCCTTTCCATCCCCCGTAAAGTCGAGAAGGCGCGTCGCCGAAGCCGAACCAATGCGCAGAGCTGCCATTTCCTGGGAAAACATGATCAGCCAACTGATTACAGGCTCTGATATGAGCCAAAGCGCAATAAACTCCGCCAGCGTCAGGCGTTCGCCCAGCACCAACGCGCAAGCGATTATAGAAAGAACCACCGAAGGGCTTATCGAAGCAATGATTCCGGCTGATAATAGTTTGACGGCAGTTTTTGTTCGGTGCATTGTCGCCTTGAAGAACTCGTCGTAACTATCCGAAAAGCGCCGCTCAACGCTCGCTTCCAAGCCGTAGGATTTTAGCGTTACAGGGTTCTGTAGGGCGTCCATAAACACAGCGTTCATCTCCGCCTTCTTTTGCGAAGCTTGTCGCTGCATTTCCTCGATTGGCACGGAGATCTTCGCCTGCAAGAGAACAAGGAGCGGAAACATCGCGAAGTAAATCAGCGTCACCCACCAGTTTATGTACAGCATAAATACGGTGGCAACAATAAGCGTGACAATCTGCGATACCTGCGCGAGGATGTTTGTCGTGGCAAAAGACGCCGCAAGGGGTAGGTCATTGCTGAAAATCGACGCGCCCTCGCCGCTGTTTTTTCCCGATAGTGTTTTGTAGTCTACTCGTGCCAAACGCTGCGCAAAGCTTTGCCGCATGGCGCTTTCAACATGCTTTAACTTGCGCTTTGACATAAGTTCCGATAATGCTCCGGCAAGCACTCCCACTGCGCTTGTTACCGCAAGAATGATGAAAAAATCCTTCAGTACTGTCTCGCCCGCGTCCGCCGCCTGAGTCATGTCACCCATCACACGCAGCGCTATCGTGTTACTTACCGCGCCGAGGACTGCCAGAAGGGCGTACAGTGCGCCGAAGACAAGGAACTTGGTACGATAGCGCGTTAGCGTACTTCTAAATACTTTTATCAAATTATTATCCTCCTGTATTAGTGCCTATTTGCTGTCGCTGCGGCGTTTGCGGGTCCTCAATACCCCGTCTTCCTCAAGAATGGCTCTAAGTTTACTGTTTACTGAAAATGAACCGTACACTTTAATCCTATCGAAGACGTCGAGTATCAACTCTGCGTCATCTTCGGTCAGCCCGATGAACTGGAGCAAACCCACTACTACGAGGGAACGCTTACCACCGGCGTTTCGCATTTTCGTAATGTCCTTCTTGTCAAGAGTCAGAACGCCCACGAGAACTTCAATTTTGATTTTTACTTCAGTTTCAGTTTCTACTTCTGTAATGTGTTCCGCTTGCGTAAACCTCTCAATGTCTGAATCATGATCTCTCAGCTTCTCGCGCGTCGCGCTGCGAATGAAGTCAGAGCGGTCGGTGTAGTAAGCGTTCTCAACCAGCATGTCTATTTTGCCTATTTCAACAGCGCCAAGGTTAATAGTGATTTTCTCAGCGCCCATCTCCGGCTTCAGGTTTTTCAAAGAATCAGCTCCTTTCATGCTGCATACCGTCTATATACCATCTATGTAGATGGTAAGCATAGTACCACTGAGTAAATCGTTTGTCAAGAGGGAAACAGAGACTCTCGTCATTTCCACGAAAATGCCTTTCAAAAGCTAAGCCGGGAACACGCCAAAGCGCCGTAGTAATGCTATGGTTCGCCCGACAAAACCGCCGAAAAGAGGCGGGCGTGTTTTTGTCGGGCGAACCATGTTATATGAACCATAACATCGCCCATGGATGCAAACCCATGGGCGATGTTTGGCTGAGTGGTGAGCAGACAAAGCAAACCCCTACTCCCTAAGCAAATCCTCTGCTGTGACAAGCGATTGCACCATGTCAAAGTAGTCGTCGCGCCTTATGCCGAAAGGCGTTATGAGGGCGATGTGGACTGCTTTTTTTGTCCCGGTCTCATCGATAAAGGCGTTACGCTTGGCGCGTAATTCCTGCGCTTGCTTCTTAGTAAAAGAAAACTCAGTATCAGAGAACTTCATTTCACACAGGGGTATCACCCGTTCGTTGCTCAATTAAAGCCCTCCTATACAGCTCATCTCCGAGAAATCGCACTAATTTTAGCACATTTCTCAAAGATAGTATAGAGGAAAAAGCGCGTTTCACATAATCACAAGATTTGCATAGTTGAAATGCGAATCGCTATATGCTAGTATTGCAAAAGAGACCATAATTAAGGCGGGCGTGCATTTGTCGCATAGGAGGGAACAATGAAAAAGATTGTAACACTTATTCTGACGCTTCTACTCACATTGTCTTTGTTAACGGCTTGCAGCGGAGGTAGAAACGAAAGCAACACACCGAGCAACAACACGCCGAGCAACAGTGCCCCAAGCAACAACGAGAACAGCAGCACATCCGCTTCGGACAGCAGCGCGAACAGCACGCCCTCAGCAAGCACGCCCTCGACAAGTACACCCTCGTCGAGCGCACCCGCATCAACCACGCCTTCGGCAAGCGCACCCGCTAAAAGAACTGTTGAAGTTCCCGATGAGCCGCTTAGTTTGACGGACGACAGCATTTATTTTGTTGTCATAGACGGTATAAAAATCAACTTGAAAGAAGCCACGGTGCAGGATTTTTTGAACATCGGGTTTGTCTTCAACGAGGATAAGGACGACGAAGATTACTATGATGAAAACTCGATAGTAGACGCGAACAGTTCCTCCGGTTATGGACGCAACTTCGGCGCAAGACTATACAAAGGAGGCGCAAGCGCGTACATCGAAGTATATGCGGTCAACCTCACAGATCGCAGCCTTCCTTTAAAGGACTGCGAGATCGGCACCGTATACTTTGATGCAGGAATCGGCGCCGCATTTGACATCTCCATCGTGTGCAACTTGTCTTATGGCTGCACAGAGGAGGAGATACACAGCGTGTTCGGCGATATAGGCGACGACCCATTTACCGAAACCGCCTACAAACGAAATCAAATCCGTTATTACGTCGAAGGCCACGGAGAGTTTTGGTTCATCGCCAAAGATACGGGTAGCGGCGCGTTCCTGCAGATCGGTGTGCATACAGCAAAATCGCCCACGCGATAATGAATAGAAGAATCAAAAACGCTCTCGCGATACTTCTCGCGCTGATACTGGCGTTCGCCCTGCCGCTGACGCAGGCTATAGCCGCGACGCCGCAGCCGCAAACGCACACGCCGCAGGCCTCGCCGTCGGGCAGCCTGACCGCGACGCCGCAGCCGCAAACGCACACGCCGCAGGCCTCGCCGTCGGGCAGCCTGACCGCGACGCCTACGGCTTCGACCGTGCTTGTAAACGGCTCAAGCGTATCATTCGACGCCTACAACATCGGCGGAAATAACTACTTCAAACTCCGCGACCTGGCGTTCGCGCTTAACGGCTCGATAAAGCAATTCTTTGTCGGATGGGATGCGGAAAACAACGCCATATCGCTGATCAGCGGCAGGCCATACATACCTGTCGGAGGCGAGATGGCGCAAGGAAGCGAGGGAACGAAAACTCCGGCGCCCACGAGGTCGACGCTCTACCTCAACGGCAGAGAAATACAATTGACCGCGTATAATATCTCCGGAAACAACTACTTCAAGCTCCGCGACATCGGCCTGACGCTCAACATCGCCGTCGACTGGGACGCCTCGCGCAACACGATAGTCGTCGATACGAGCCGCAGGTACAAAGACGACGCCGGAGCCTTCTCATACAGCGACAGCTATTACGGAGCTGCGCAGGGCAGCGCGAAAACCCTCAAGGGCAGGAGCGTCCTGGTGAGCATTTTCGCTTCCGGGACGACATCATGGAACGAGGCGGATATCAGCAAAGCGGCTCAGAACCTCGCCCTGGCTACAAGCTGGATCGAGGCTGAGGGCAGGCGCTATGGGGTGGATATCGAACTCGTCAGCGACTTCGCCGCCAATCCGGACCTCATGTACAAAATGGCCTATAACGGCGCGGTCTACGCCCATGCCGATGAGAAGACTGACGAAGACGACCAGGTCTCGGCGGAGACGAACCGCCATGCTTACCAGTTCATTGAAGATAATGTAGATTATGCTGCGCTCGCCGATAAGTACGGAACCGACAGCATCGGATACCTCGTGTTCTATAAAGACATCGAAGGCCGCAGCTATGTTTTCACCTATGAGGCGGAAACGAAATTCCTGAACGAGCGGTACCATGAGAAGGCGATGATACTCGGATTGAGTTACAAAGAGCCTTCGGTTATCGCCCACGAGATATTGCACCTCTTCGGCGCTGTAGACCTATATATATCGAATGTCTATCACGGAGTCAGCGATGCGATGGTCGACTTTGCGCAGAGCAACTACGGGGACGACATAATGCGCGGCGGACGTTCGAATGACAGCTCCGGCAACGTGATGTTCGACGCAATCCAAAAGTCGTACGCGGTTACGGATATATCAGCTTACATGCTATGCTGGATCGACGATATACCGGAGCTGGCGCAGTTTCCGGAATACAGGAGGGAAATCCCCGGCGCATATATCGGCAAGTTGTTCTTTTACGAAGGCTTCCACGTATGGGATTATTACAGCGGGAGCACTTACGAAGGCAACTGGGCCAACGGGCAGAAAACCGGCCAGGGCACGTTCAAGTGGCCGAACGGCGATGTATATGTTGGCAGCTTCAAAAACGACGTCATGTCCGGGCGGGGCACATACACATGGCCTAACGGCAACGTATATACGGGAGATTTCGAGAACGACGTTATGTCCGGCCGGGGCACATATACATGGTCAAACGAGAATGTGTATTCGGGAGAATTCGCAGATGGCCTCATGTCCGGCCAAGGCACGTTCACATGGTCGAACGGCGATATATACACAGGCGGCTGGGCCAACGATTTGCGTTCCGGCCATGGCGTCCTGACGTTCGCGGCTGGGCAAATTTATGACGGCAATTGGGAAAATGGCAGAAAGAACGGCCAGGGCATATACTCGTGGCCGAGCGGAGCCGTGTATTCAGGAAGCTTTGAAAACGACGTCATGCACGGACATGGGACATACACATGGCCAAACGGCGCTCTATATGTAGGCGGCTGGGCATATGACGTCCGTTCCGGCTACGGCGTGATGACGTTTGCGGACGGTACGGTGCAGGAGGGCGTCTGGGCTGACAACAGTTTCGTGGGATGATTGCAGAATGCTGAAAGGCAGAGATAACTATGATCTTAATGTGCAAGGACGCCCCGGTGTATGATATCGAAAAGGGGCAGGCGATAAATGAAGCGCTCATGCCCGGGGCAATGCTGAAAGGCATGAGCTACGAAAGCTGGGCGCGGCACCGCAAGAGCGTACTAAGCAACGCAGTTGCGAGGAAGGCTTACTTTACAGCGTTTGGGTACGCACCGGAAGACGCCGCCGAACGCAAGACGCACACACTGTCGCTGTCTGACTGTTACTGGCGAAAATATGAAAACGAGGCCGTGACCTTTGAGCAAATCAGCCCCTATTGCGCGGATTTCTGGGATGGGACAGGCCGCTACCAAGGCGGCGCGATACCGACGATATACACATCCGGCGTTATCAGCAAGTATTGGATCGATCGCGACAGGCTCTATAAAAAAGGTTGCTTCGTGGAGCTGGAAGCATACAAGCTGGCTGTAAGCCTCGGCATCCCGTGCAACAAGATAGAGCGATCGCAAGACGAGACAGGCATTGTCGTGCATAACATCACAAGCAGCGACGTAATGCTGGAACCGGCTATATGTTCCGGGAGATTCAGCGGCACGTTTTTCCCGACGATTGATGAAGTGGTCGGCTGCTTTGGCGAAACGGGGCTGACCATGCTTGCCTTCGATGCGATAGTTGGGAACACGGACAGGCATTTGGAGAACTTCGGTTTTTTGCGAGATGCGAACACAGGCGAGTACCTGGGTATGGCGCCGCTGTACGACTTCGACCATACGCTGTCGGCTGACGGAGTAGACGATTACCTCATAGAGCAGTTGCCAAAGAGCCATGTTGTCGAGCGGATATGCAGCCGGGTTCCGGAGCTGTCAATGCACCCCGTATTTCGCGCGAGAGCGCAGGCGATATTGAACACAGGAAGATAACGGCTGCGTAGAACCGCGCTGCATCGCTCCTGCGTACATTAATCAACGGAGTGAAAAGCACAAAAGATAGCCGGTGAGAGGTGTATTGAGTTCGAGTCCCCCACGCCGTTTGTTGCCTGGGTCGATATTGTTTTTCTGCAAAATGAGTCATATAGTTGACAGCGGCGATATGCCGCTGTATTCTTCGTTACGGCGGCGCGCGCGATGACCGGCGCTAAGGGGGGCGGGATTCGTCCAAGGCTCATAGCGTACATACCAAAAAAACAACTTTTCAGGAGGGTAAACGAAAATGAGGACGAATTATAAAAGGCTCATATCCATCTGTATGTCGCTGGCGATACTGCTGTCGCTGACCACCTTGCCTGCCTTGGCGGACAATAAAGGCACGCTGAACTTTGGACCGAACCAAGGCGGTATGTGCTACAGCCAATATGTCGATGGCAACCTTACAAGCAGCAACAGTAAAGATATATATTCAGTAACACTACCGGAAGCAGGGAGATTGAGCATACCAATAACGAATTACGGAGCCAATGGTCTCCCAAATAAAGGCGCGACAGTCGTAGTATGGGAAAACAGCAATCTGCTTGTGCAGGATACTTTTTCATTCCCGTTTAACTTAGTATGTTGTCTGGAAGCAGGTACGTACAGAATTGAAGTCACTGCTCAATCCGGCAGCACCGGAGAGTATACCATAAATGCCGTTTACTCCCCCGCAGGCAACAATGAAATCGAACCGAACAATACATTTAACGACGCGCAGGTGATATCCATGGGGCAGCGCGTCATTGGGTTCATCAGCATACAAGATGAGGTCGACTACTATAGGTATGATTTGGCGCAGCCGGCAAAGCTTACGGTGAACGTGGGCAGCGAAGGGATCGTTGGCATACATCGCAACAGCGTAACGGTTAAATGGTACGACTCCAGCACAGCGGAGATACCTATGGCAGACTCCATATATGATGGCTACGGTTACTCCAAAAGCACGACGCTTCCCGCAGGCACATACTACATAGCAATAAGGAGAAACCCTTCAGACAATGCGACTTTTTACGCTACCGGCACGTATTCGATTAGCATATCGGAAGCTGCTGCGGACAATATTACAATTACCGCATCAGCCGGATTTGGCGGTACAGCAACCGGAGGCGGGTCGTACGCGATGGGCGCAACAGTCACCTTAGTTGCGCAACCCAATAACGGATATACCTTTGAGGGTTGGTACGAGAACGGCGTAATGCTGAGTTCAAGCGAATCGTACAGCTTTACTGCGACAGCCAGCAAGTATATAGAGGCGAGGTTTACTCAGTCTGGCAACCAGATGTTCAATATAATGGTTACCGGTGCAGCCGGTTCGCCCGGTATCATCGACGGTGCGGGTGGAACAGCGACCGCCAGCGTGTCGCAAGCTGCTCAGGGAACCACTGTGTACCTTAGCGCAACGCCGTTTGCCGGGTTCGAGTTCGATTACTGGCTGGCTGTCAGTGATTCAAGCCCGCTCGTCCATTTCGCGGATGCTAACTCTCAAACCACATCGTTCATTATGCCGACTGCGAACGTGCGGATTATGGCCGTATTCGCGGAAGCAGGAAAGTCCGCCAAAACCGTCGCCGTCGGCGCGCAGTCCGGCCAGCTTACAGCAGGCAAGGCGGGCACGGTGACCTACCCCGTGACGGTGGGACACTTCGACGACGGCACATACTCCGCAGTAGTGGAGAACCTGCCCTCGGGAGTGAACGTAACAGGGCAGGTGACGATCAAAGACGGCGCCGGAACCCTCACGCTCACCGCCAACGCCACGATTGCCGCCGGGACGCGCAACAACCTTACGCTCGAACTGGAAGGCGTGAAGTCCGAGGCGTTCACACTGACGATCGGCGCGGCTTCCGGAAGCGCGGGCAACCTCTCAAACTTTACGAAAGCAAACACGTTCACAGCCGGGCAGTTTACGGACGTGGACGAGGACCAATGGTATGGCTATAATAAAGACAAGGTAGTAGCCAGCGCCTTCGAATACGGCCTGATGAAAGGCGTCAGCGACACGGAGTTCAGGCCATCCGGAAGCGTCACCATCGCGCAGGCTGTAACGATAGCCTGCCGCGTGCACAGCATCTACACCACGGGCGCCGCTGATTTTCAGGAAATGGAGGGCTCGGGTTGGTTCACTGTGTACATGAGATACGCACTCGAGCACGGCATCCCTGCGAACTTCGACTTCACGAAACAGGCTACGCGCGCCGAGATGGCGTACATCTTCGCGCACGCCCTGCCGAAAGAAGAGTTTGCGAAGCAAAACACAGTCAACTCGCTGCCCGACGTATTCTACAGCGGTGGCAGCGGCGGCGGGTATTACGCTGCTGCCGAAGGCGGCCGGGGCGCTATGTTCAAACATACAGCCGCGATTGCAATCGAAAATCCGGATACCCTATACGGCGAGAGCATTTTCATGCTCTATGAAGCCGGCATCCTGACAGGCAGCGACAGCAACGGCACATTCCGTCCGGACAGCGATATAACACGAGCCGAAGCGGCGGCGATAATATGCCGGGTCATCCTCCCCGCAATTCGAGTCTGCGGGAGGACATATTAGTACCTTACGGACCATATTAGCTAACAAAAAACACGAAATTCTCAGTCCGTAAGGTACTATCAACGCGCGTTCGCGCGTTGCGCACCGCAGGTGCGTGAGGGCGTTTTTCGCTAAGTGAGTAGGGCGGATTCATTTCGCCCGTGAGCGAACAACGCGAAAAACGTCCGATGGGTTGTGGGGCGGAGCCCCACGTTTAATCAGCAGATGGAGAAGATAGATGCAAAAAAGCTACTTACCCGGTGACTTGATAAGGGAAATCCGCAAACGGAAAGGCTTCCGGCAGTCGTCTATACATAACAGCAGCCTGAGCTCGGCCGGCTCGCAGGTCACGCTGTCGCGTATCGAGAACCTGCATCAGGATCCGTCTCAGAGCACGCTTGCCGACTCCCTCTCGATAGTAGACTTGCCCTATGAGCGCTTCTTCTGCCCGTATATGGAGAACCAGTCGGCGGAAAGCTTCGTGCTCCGTCGCCAGATAACATACCTGCTTGACCGAGCCGAGCGCGACGAGAACGCGCAGGCCCTGGCGCGCGAGCTGATCGACAGGCTCAAGAGCAATCTTGATATGGACTCGCTCATCAACAAGCAGCTCTGGATCAGCTTGAAGACGAAGCTTGACGTGCTGGACGGCAGCGCCGATGACAAAACGCGCAGCCTCATACTGGAAGGGCTCAGGATAACGTACCCCGAGTTCGAGGAAAACGTCTTTGAAAGCGAGATACTAATCTTCTACGAGTGCGACTTAATACTCAACCTTGCGCGGTATCACGCCGCCGCCGGCAGAGCGGGAGACACGGGAGACACGGGAGACACGGGCAGCGCGGGCAGCAACGCCGGCGCTGAGCGCACACTGGCGATACTTGCGCGCGTCCGGGCCGGGTATCTTAAGCAGCCGGTCAGCGAGATGTATAAGGAAGTTCTGCTGGGCGAAATACATAATCTCATCGTGAAGTACCTGCTGGAAAAAGGCGATTACAGCGCCGCCCTGGAAGCGAGCGAAGAGGCGATAGCGGTCACGAAAAGGCAGACCGGCAGCTCTCAACTCCCGAACTCGGTATACCTGCAGGCTCTCGCGCTCTTTCACGCGAACGGCGATAAAGAGAAAAGCCTGGCGCTGCTGCAGCAGGCGTATTTCGCATACGCGCTGCTTAAAATGGACGTCATGCAGGAGCGCGCGCTGGCAGCCGCGAAGGAAATCGCGCAAACCGGGTTCGACACGCACGGCGCGGATATGATCAAGCCCGAGCTGCCGCGCGACTTCTTCTCATTCAAAACCGGTAACGCACTGGCTGTCGACAACATCGGGGCGCTCTTACGCCAGTTCCGCCTGGAAGCGGGCGCAAGCCAGGCGGAGATTTGCGAGGGCATCTGCTCCCGCAGCTTCTACTCCAGGATTGAGCGCGGCGAAAGGACTAACATCAGCTTTTTCATACTCGAAGCGCTCATGCAAAGGCTCGGCAGGGATATGAGCCTGTACGTGGACTACTTTTCTTCGATGGACGAATGGGAGGAGAGCAGGTTCAGGATGCAGTATCTGAGAGAGCTTGCAATCGGAAACGCCGACGAGGCGAGGGAGACTCTCGCAAAGCTGACTGCCGTGGGGGACTTTTCAAAAGGGCTGGGCAAGCAGTTCCTACTGTTTTCGCAGGCGATCCTCAAAGGTGCGAGCGGCGAGTATGACGACTATCTCGCGTTGCTCTATGAGGCCATCAACAAGACGATACCCGGCTATAGCGACGACGCGGTCGCAAATATGCGGCTGACCTTCAACGAGTGCAACATAATAAACGCAATCGCGAACCACTATGCGGAGAACGGCGAGGTGGAGCGCGGGATAGGTATTTATCTGGGTATCCGCGAAAGCATGAACAAGTACTATGTGGACGACAGCATCAAAGTCAGATATTACCTTACGCTGCTATCCAACCTAACACTCGAGCATTACAATACCCGGCAGTATGAGAAGGCGCTTGCGTTCGCCAATGAGAGCGAGAGCATGTGCGAGCTGCACGGCGCTTTGTTCCTCATTAACGGCATCGCCCACCTCAAGGCTCTGTGCCTCTATGAATTGGGGCGCAAAGAAGAGGCCGCAGCATATGCGGCCATGGCGTACTACAGCGGCAATCTGACAGCGGGCGAGGCGGAGCTGCGCGAGCTTTACAATTTTGCGCAGGAGAAGCTGGGCATAGCGTTCTCCAATGAGCCCGGGATCGTCTTTTACAAGGAGAAGGCCAACATCTACTCCGGGCTATGATAATACAAAGACGGTCCTGTTCTGTGGTTTCTACGTTGTATATCATATGCCAAGATCAGCGTGCAAAGAGGCAAATGCTTCTCTGACGGGAAGTACGTTGCCTTTTTCAAGTCTTTGTGTGGATTTGCCTGTAAATCTTTCGACGGGTTTTTGTCCGCCTGATGTATAAATTGACGGGTGTAGGGAAATAAACGAATATAGGTTGACTTTATCCTATATTTTTGATACACTACTGGCGAGGTGATTATCTTATGCACATTGATACGAACGTAATCGTGCCGATGACCGAAGCGAACCAGAACTTCTCGAAAGTCGTGCGGATCGTCGATGAGAACGGCATGGCCGTTATCATGAAAAACAACAAGCCGCGGTACATGGTGGTGAGCTTTACCGAATACGACGAGATACAGGCGGCCCGTCGTAAACTATTCGGCGAAGCGGCCGACAGCGTGATCGCGGAGAACATGGAAGCCCTGCGGGAGCTTGCCAAATGATAGTGCTGACCGTAACAAACGCACCGCCGTGACATCCATGCTGGTCATGCTCCGGCTGAACGGCATTTTCCCGTCGTACACGAAAACGCGGCTTGCAACGTCACCTGCGGAGACGATTCAAGCAAAACCGCTTTTCGCGCTCCCATACTCGGTTGTGATTATGCGGTTTTCCTGACCTCGCTTTTTATGCGGGTCGCAAGGGAGAAGAAGCAATAGCTTTGATATTAGCAAACAAAAGCGGCGTTTAATCGCCGCTTTTATCGTCCTGAAACAGCCGCTTCGCTTAGCCTGGATAGACAGTCAGAGCCTCTCTCATTTGAATAATGTCTCGGTTTGCGGTATTTGAATGGTTAGTTCCTATTCCGCGAATATGTCAGGCATAGAAATCTCGCAGCCTTTCAGTACACTGACATACGCGCTGTCCTCCTCACCATATGCTCTTGTAATGTAACCGCCATCCGTCAAGACATGGGTTGAGAGCGTCTTCGAATCGGGATCTACCAACCAATACTCTCGCACCCCTGCCTGCTGATACTTGTTGAACTTTGTGACTCTGTCTTTCTTCGCCGTGGAAGGAGAAAGTATTTCTATCACCATGTCAGGGGCGCCGTTGCAGCCTTTCTCGTCGAGCTTAGACGTGTCGCAAACGACGACAATGTCCGGTTGCACGACAGTGTCGTCCTCCCCTGCTGAGTTCAGACGGACATCAAACGGCGCATGGAAGACCTTGCAAGGTTTACCTTCAAGGAATGCGAACAGCTTACCATGCAATACACTGCTAATCGACTGATGCGCTGTAGACGGTGCGGGCGCCATCGCGAATGGAATCCCGTCAATCAACTCCCAACGTTCCTCGTCGCCCCATCCGCAATAGTCAGCATAAGTGTAGAGCTGTGATTCATCCGGTAATTGCATTATAGACACTCCTCTCTTGTGTGGATATCTGCTGTGGACTTCAAGAGCATAACATAGAACCGCGCTACTTGCAACCACATAGAATCTATGAGGATAACGCCCTCGGACGATTGCCGCAAAACCGCTATGATTCACTTTTACAGACCTACGGACAGGAACAGGAAACGCTTGAAAAGGAAATTGAAGTAATCCAATCAGCGGTTGAAAAATACGAGGATGATAACGGATGAGCCGCGCGATTTATGGAACTGGTTGAACGCTACGCGGACTTTGAAGAAATCACCTCGGCAATGATACGCGAGTCTGTTGAAGAAATCGTTGTCCACGCAAAGGAAAGCCAATATGTGCAAACCTCTCCTCAAAGGGTCGAGATACACATAAACTTTATCGGTGAGTTTGAACTGCTTGACGCTGAAAGCGAACCAACGCCGGAGGAGTTGGCGGAACAAGAGCGCATTGAAAAAGTGCGGGAGTATGATAGGTTGAGGTATCAAAAGAGAAAAGCAAACGGATACTATGATAAGCAGAAAAAAGAGCCGAAGATTGCGGACAAAAAACGGCATAAAAAGAGGGCGGCGGTTCAAATGACGCCGCCTTGTCGTTCGCGGAATCACAGTTAAGGCGTATTTCTTGCCGTTTTCAATTACCAAAATCTAAGGTAATAATAACTCTTATCTTTGCCAAACCAAAGTGTCATACCGTCTTTTTTGAAACAACCCATTGACGTTCCATAAACTATATTTTCCATGCTTACATGGCCCCAGTAATTCTCCCATCCTGCATCAAGCAAACTATTGATATAGTTCTCAAAAGCCTGACCTGTTGTTTTGTCAACGTAAATACGTAGTTCTCCGCTTCCATTCGCTCGTGTATCGTACACATTTCTAATACGACCGCCACTATACTCCGGTGTTCCCGTGGGGAGTAAGGCTTTTGGCCATGCGACACCCGGAAGGCTATGTGTCGGGATAGTCACATTATGACTGTTACCGAGATAGTCGAAATCCCAGTCGTATTGAATATTCTTTGTGTCAATTACGAGGCGCAGACACATGGTGTTAAGAAACTCATATTTCACAGAGAAGTTATCCATTTTTTCTGAGTCTTGCAGGGGTGTATTCAACAATTTTTCGGCAATAACTCTGAAATCAGAATCTCCGAAGTATTTGACATTAGAGCCAAAGTCAAAGTAAGAGTCGCTTAAAACATCGTAGCACTCGATTGTATCACCTGTAACACGATATTTGCCTTGTAAGTAAAGCTCGTATTTTGACGCAAGAATAAAGTGTGAGGGGTCTGGATTATAACTTGTTGTCGCACGTTCATAGTAGGCAAAACGACCGTCTGCTCCAAAAGACCATATACTGATTAGTCCCCTGCCATCTGGAAACCAATTTCCAACGAGTGCGTTTTCTGAAACAGTGTCATTCCCACTCGGCGGCTGTGTCTCCGGCGGCGTTGCCTCCTCTGCGTCGCCCATCGTGATAGAAGCGGTCTGGGTGCTCCCATCCCAATCGACCTTGCCGCCGAACGCTTCCGCTACGAAGCGCAAGGGAGCAAGCGTCCTGTTTTCTTTGATTACCGCAGGTTGGTCAATGGGCACTATTACGCCGTTTATCGTGGGCGCCATGTCGCCTATCTTCAGGATGACTACGATATCGTCCTTCGTGCCAGTCACGGTCTGCGTTTCGCCGACCCAGTCGACTTTCGCGCCCATAGCTTCGAATATGGCGCGGAGCGGTACCATCGTCCTGTTGTTTATTATTTGCGGAGGCACGTCAAACGTCATCATGTTGCCGTCCAGGAGCACCTTTACTCCCGTAGAAGCTGCTTGCGTTGGGAGCGCGAACGCCGGGAGCGCGGAGATACCGAAAACAATAATAATCACAAGCGCGATTGATATGATTTTCTTTTTCATTGTCGTGATTCCCCCTATATAAATAGCGAATATTCACCCTGATTTTAACATAAAGATTTGAACAAATCTACCAAACTATTCAAGCTCCAAAGCGGTACGACGCCGCCGCTGAGGGGCTTTTCACATAGACAGGCTAGTTTCCACCAGTGAAATCCCGGAGCCGATAGAGGAAGTCACGGAGAACGTCGGCGCAGAGATAGCCTGGATCGCCTCGACGCAGGAGATAATTATCCTGTTCTACATGAAGAACTAAAAGGGAGCGAAACAAGCATAGCAGAAGGGCGCGACCGAGTAGCCGCTCCCTTTGTCCAAGTTTTGTGCATCAATCGCCAACCTGCGATTGGTTGTTCATGGAAGGCTCAACTCTTAACGTTCGCCTATATTTCTGGTTTCGTGAGCTCGGCGCGTCAGGCAGCGTCATTTCAATTAGACCTCTTTCAAGAGCCGGATGCAGGTAGTTCATTCGGAATGTCGGGCGATGCTTTAGGTTGAGCGGGACCATTAGCTCTGCGGCCGATAGAGTCCGTGCGCCGAGTACGTCAAGCAGTTGTTTAACCTGATCGCTAACATGGTCGCTACCTTGGTCGCTATCTTGGTCGCTAACATGGTCGCTATCCTGGTCGCTATCTTGACCGCCTGATGAATACTGCTGCAAAGTATCCCAAATTGCGCGCAGCATGAAACGCACAAAACCCGTACAATCCTCAGCGTCGTTAGAACTGCCTAGTACAGCGTAGTACTCCTCCTGACGGTCGTGCACAATAGTCTCAACCGGTATCCATGCAAAAACCTCATTCCACTGGTAAAGAAGCAGCGTCTGCCACATTCTGCCCATTCGTCCGTTCCCATCTGAAAACGGATGGATAAACTCGAACTCATAGTGAAACACGCAGCTCTTGATCAGCGGGTGAACCGCCGCGCCTTTCGCCCAGCGAAGCAAATCCGCCACCAACCCCGTTACGTTGCCGGCCGGCGGCGCAATGTGAACGACCTCTCTGCCTCGGACTACTCCGATGTTACCTGACCGAAAACGCCCCGGATCTGCCACTAAGTCTTTCATAAGTATCTGATGCGCTGTCAGCAAGTCCATCGCATCATACGGATCGAGCTCGAAAAGACGATCATACGCTTGAAATGCGTTTTGAACTTCACAAATGTCCTGCGGCGCAGCAAGCACGCGTTTTCCGTCGAGAATTGCAGTCACCTGGTCAAGCGTAAGTGAGTTACTCTCTATCGCAAGCGAAGAGTGAATGGAGCGCAGCCGACTAGCTTTGCGAAGCTTTGGGTTGCGCTCCATGTCAGAACGAATATTAGGAACAGCCGTTTTAGCGGCAATATCGGCCACTAGCAGTAGTATCTCGTCCGTTATCGTGTACGTTGGTTTGTATAGAAATTCGCTCACTGTTAATCCTCCGCAAACACATCCGGCATAGCTTCGATATTGAGTGCTTCTAGCTGCTACGAATATCAAGAGCATAGCATAGAACCGTGCTCCCTGCAACCGATATGGATAGCCGGGTGGTATCCATGCCGACAGCTCGCGTAGACAACATTATGACTGACTGTGACAGATTATACGAAAAATTTTGCACACAAGCAAGCACATATTGCGATGCGTTTCGCCGCATCATATAATCATCTTGTTTTACACGAAGAACTAAAAAGGAGCGACACTTAAAATGAGAAAAAAACTACTCAGCATCGCGATAGCCCTAACCATTTGCGTAAGTTTGCTCATACCGATGCAATCGGTCTACGCAATGCACAACGGTGAGACGATGGACACAAGTAGCATAAACCCATCTTGGTTTAACATCACAAACGTAGTCTCTGAAGGAACTTGCTACTACCGGGAGCCGGGCGGCTACATGGGCGACGAGTTGAAGGAGATGATCCTGATCAACGCCGAGTCGCCGGTTGTCCTCACATTAGCCGAATCGAGCGCGATATTCCATATCACGAAAGTGACGCTGGGCGAGGACAATGTCGTCGGATGGCAGCAAGGAGAGGTAAGCCCTGTGAAGGGAACATGGGAAGAAGGACGGCTATATGACGATGATTACTCGCCCATGATACGCATTTACTCGTCGGACGTTGAATTCAATCTTCGCGAAGGCGTGTACCTGGTGGATGATTATGTACCGGCTACCGTCCCACAAGGGTTTCTTATCTCTGTTACCAGACCCGCTTCCGCGGACGTCCTGTCTGTATGGGCGGAAGGACCTGTGAACAGGGCGATAGCGATGGGCATCGTGCCGGAGGAACTGCAAAAAGACTACAGGGCTCCGACGACGCGCGCTGAGTTTTGCACCCTGGCGGTCGCCCTGTACGAGAAGGTAACTGACAGCGAGATAATAGGGAATAGGCAGTTCTTGGACACATACGTCCCTGAGGTCGGGAAAGCCGCGTTCGTTGAAATAGTGAACGGCATGGGCGAGGGCAGATTCAACCCGGATGCGAGCCTCACTCGCGAACAAGCAGCGACTATGCTGTCGCGCCTCGCAAAATCCGTCGGCAAGCCGCTTGCTGCGAGCGCTCCGACCTTCAACGATAATGACGACCTATCGTCATGGGCCTATGAAGAAGTCGGCCAATGCCAAAAGACAGAGATCATGGGCGGGGTCGGCGGCAATGTATTCTCACCGAAAGGGCCTTACACAAGAGAGCAGAGCATCCTGACAATTATCCGCCTCTACGACGCCATCGGCGGTTCCGGGACGGCGTCGCCGCCAAGTATATCCGTGACGCTCCCGACAACTAATCAGGAGCAAGCCAAGGCATTCAGCGGCAGTTGGTATAGCGGCAGTGCCGCCGCGTTCAAGGATATTCTTGGAGGGACATACACTCTTGATTATATGGAGATATGGAACGAGAGCGATGCGCCACTGGGCATATGCTACAGCTTCAACGCAGACGGCACGTTTACAGAAATCTACTACATGACGGTCATCTTCTACAGGATCAATGAGAACTCAGGGAACTACTACGTAGCGGACGGATCAGTCTACCTTCATATAACAAAGAGCAGAAGGCTGGAACTGACTGCGGAAGCACTGGAAAAAATCGAAAATGGCGGTGTGCTTGCAGAGTTTACCGGCGAATGGATCGAAGCTGACGCCGGCAACTGGAGCAAGCAGCAACTACGCTACTCCTTCGGGTCAGACGGCAACGGGAACTACCTGGAAATGGCGCCGCAAGTAACAGAAGATAATACCGGCAGGGTGACGATCTACGAAAACGCCGCCGGCAGGAAGAATTATCAGTTACCTTGATGAAGCAGTATCGACCAATTTACTAAACGTGGGGCTCCGCCCCACAACCAATGGGATTTGCCCCCATCGCACAGCCCTCAGGAGGAAGCACTTTGGATGAAAACGATGTGTATAGTGTATTGATGAGAGTGATATGAGTGTCGTTGTGGTAACGATTAGTACCTTACGGACCATATTAGCTAACAAAAAACACGAAATTATCAGTCCGTAAGGTACTAACACCGCGCGTAGCGTGGTGCGCGCCGCAGGCGCGTGAGGGGTTTTTTCGCTAGATGAGTAGGGCGGATTCATTTCGCCCGTAAGCGAATGACGCGAAAAAATTCCGATGGGTTGTGGGGCGGAGCCCCACGTTAGATATTCGCCGAGCCAGTTTTAATCTCCCCCGGGTCCGTAGGGGTGGCATCCTGCCTGGCTGTGACAGACTATAAGAAATTTCTTGCACACAAATTAAGTAAGAGGCAGCATACATGGAAATCGCAATCTGCGACGACAACGCGCTTTTTCTCCGCGATATGCGGGAACAACTGAAAACATTTCCAATGGTGACAGCAATCGAAGTATACTCCGACATCGACGAGTTTATGCTCTCAATAAGCGCAGGAAAGCGCTTCGACGCTGTGTTCATGGATATAGAGTGGGAGGCCAACGTAGCCGGGATCGACGCAGCGGCGCAGCTATATAAACTCAGCCCGGAGACGAAAGTGATATTCGTGACCGGACACACACAGCAGTACTCGCAGCAGATATTCCTGCAACGAGCGAACCTGAGCGGGTATCTCACAAAACCGGTTGATAGGGCTCTCCTGGAGGCGAACCTGCAAAAGGTTGCGCAGTCAGAGCCGCAGCCGGACGAGCCGATGCTGACGCTCAAACAAAAAGGGACGCCCATATCCATACCGCTGCAGGAGATATACTACATCGAAAGCGACAAACATACGATAAACGTCCACACCGAAGCGGAAATGGTGACAGCCTACGAGCGGCTTGAGACAATCAGAAAAACCCTGCCTGCCGGCTTCTGCCACTGCCACAAAAGCTATATCGTAAACATGAGCAGGATCCGCCGGTTTCTCCCGGGCGAGATCCTCTTGAAAAACGGCTCCCGGATACCGGTAAGCCGTTCAAGATACAACGAAACGAAAGAAGCCTACGTCAGGTACATCGGTAGGACGTTCTAGAAAGGGCACTGCATGTCGACGTACATTACAATTCTGACAATCGCCCTTAGCGTGCTGCTGGCAGCCGCAGCCGGGGTGATAATATGGCGACTGGCGAAAACAAAGAGGAACCCTGTCTTCGTCACGCTGTTCCTCGTGCTGCCCGCAGGACAGTTGCTATTGCTCAGAAGCTTCCTGTTTGACACGTGGACTGCATACTGGCTGGCAGGAGTCCTTTTCGGCCTGGTCGCCGATATACTGCTGCTGATTTATACGATTTCACAGGAAAAAAAGATCGCAGCGCAGAAAGAACTGAGTGAACTGCGGCACAGGATGGCCCTGGAAAAAGCCCACTACGACTCAATCGAAGCCGGCAGGGAGCAGCTGGAGGAGATTCGCCTGGACTTCAGCAGACGCCTCGAAGCCGTCGCAAGCCTTGCCGGCAGCGGCGATGGACGAACCGGTGAAATGATAGCCGACCTTTCAAAGCGGATCAACCGGACGCAGGAGAACCCCTACTGCGCAATCCCCGTCGTCAACGCGATTCTAGCTGAGAAGGAAAAGACCTGCGAAGAGGAGAGCATCGGCCTGGCGGTCGAGCTGGATATCCCCGAGCCGCTTGTTGTATTGCCAATGCACCTTTGCAGCATTTTCAGCAATATCCTGGACAACGCGATAGCAGCGTGCAGGAAGCTTCAAAGCGCTGCAAAACCGGAAATCCGCATATCGTCCCGCACCGACGGCGACTACCTTTTCATAAAAGCGACGAACCCATCGGACAAACCGGGCGCGAAACCCGCGCCCGGACGCGGCTACGGGATGCGGATACTATCAGAACTCGCCGGAAGGTATGGCGGTAATTTTCAAAGTGACTATAGCGAAGGGACATTCACAGCGGTAGTGTCGCTTCTCGCGGTAGAATAGGAGCCGGTTGAGTAGCAGCAAAGGGAGGGCGGGAAAAGGCGTATGAGCGCGGTGTTCAAAGACTGGATCGGCAGCGGAACGCTGAACGTAATAATATCCTTTTCCCGGCCGTTTTTTGCGACGCTGCTGGGCTACTGGTTCATGCGCAAACTACTGCCAAGCAGGCTCAACGTTTTTGCGCTTATCGCGGTATCCTTTATCTACGCGCTATGGGCGAACCTGAGGTCGATCGAACTCTACGGCACGAACTACCACCTGTGGATGAATATATTCATCAATGCGCTGACATTCGCTATCCTGATCTTCCTCTTCAAAGGCAGGTTCTGGAAAAGGCTCATCGTATACTGGTATTTTGAGATAATCCAGTTGATGTGCGAGACGATATCGTTTGTGCCGCTGTTCGCGTACTACAGCATTCGAGGCAACCACGGCAGTTGGTCTGAAATGATATCATACGTCAACTCGAATCAGGTAGTAAGATTGCTCTATGTGATTGCAGGGATACTCCTGTTCCTGCTTCTTGGTTTGCTGTCCGTCAAGGTGTGGCGGCGCATCCTGATGGGCAGGTTCCACCCATTCTACCTGCTTTTCATCGCGTTGCCGATAGGGCAAATGTACTCGTTGTCGAACGTAGTGCATCCGGGCATGGGGGACTTATTTTTCGGGATTGCGTACATACTCACTACCGACGCGGAGTTTTCATACAAAGCACTGGCCGCGTTCGGGGCGCTCGCCAGCCTCATCGCTGCGATTGCGCTGTTTTGCTACATAGTTACGCACGACAAAAGAGCGGCCATCGAAGCGGAGCTTCAGAAGATGAAGCGCGATATGGAAATGGAACAGGAGCATCGCCGCGACATAGAACAACAAAGCGAGAAAATGGAGAAGATACGACACGATTTCAACAACCAGCTTGCTTCCATCATTGCGCTCGCGAACTCGGGCGAGGGCGAGACCGCGCAAGAGATGCTCAGCGAGCTCTCGGAAGAAATCGGGGAGGGCGAAGACTGAAGGTACCTGAACAGACACATAACTTTTTCATCAGGGTACCTAACAGTTACGAAAAACGAAGAAAAACGACCTTGTGCATCCCCTTTCCCGTGATTGCTTTATACATTTTCTCGTGCTATGCTCATACGGGCTTGAACCTCCCATGACTAAAGTCACGGGATTCTTGGATCGACGAGCGACTGCTCCCATTACCGGAGTCTTAC
>Ga0082212_10002110_pt1 | contig 29252 bp, 21 predicted proteins | sample TergutNt197P3_FD_71548 | JGI IMG/M metagenome (GOLD analysis project Ga0082212, IMG submission 71548) | Neocapritermes taracua P3 segment gut microbial communities from Petit-Saut dam, French Guiana - Nt197 P3 | ecosystem: Host-associated > Arthropoda: Insects > Digestive system > Gut ...
GTATTGGCAAAAACTAAATGCGTTTTCCATATCGTTTTGACAAAAAACTCTAAAATGTCACTGACTTATCAGCGTTTTATTGGTAATCCCCAAAAAATAGTTGGACAGCAATGGTTGAATATCTAAAAATTCTTACTATTTCTTAATATTTCATATTTAAGTTTGTTTTTGGTAAAATGTAAAAGGTAGGTGTGGTTGCAATTCAAAGTGCCTTTGGAGGGATCGTGAACATGGAACGCAAGTTGCTGGATCTGGCTGACTTAAGAGAAAAAGCTTCCAAGGCCGGCGGTGAAAAACGGATTGCCAAGCAACACGAACAGGGCAAGTTTACTGCTCGCGAGCGCATAGAAAAGCTACTGGATGAGGGTAGCTTTGAGGAGTTTGACACTTTTGTCACCCACCGTTGCACAGATTTTGGCATGGAAAATGATCAGCCATTGACTGACGGTGTGATCACAGGTCACGGAACAATCAACGGGCGACTTGTATTTGTCTTTAGCCAGGATTTTACTGTTTTCGGTGGTAGCCTTTCAAAGGCTTATGCTGAGAAAATATGCAAAATAATGGACTTGGCTGTCAACGTTGGCGCGCCAATCATTGGGCTGAACGATTCAGGCGGAGCTAGGATTCAAGAGGGCGTGGATGCGTTGGCAGGCTATTCAGATATTTTCCTCCGTAACGTTCTCTCCAGTGGTGTTGTCCCCCAAATCAGCCTGATACTTGGGCCATGCGCCGGTGGCGCAGTATACAGCCCGGCAATCACCGATTTTGTGACTATGGCCAGGGGGACTAGCTACATGTTCCTCACAGGCCCCAAGGTGGTTAAGCAAGTGACGAAGGAGGATGTGACTACAGAACAACTAGGTGGAGCTGATGTCCATGCCTCCAAGAGTGGGGTGGCTCACTTTGTGGCTCAAAACGAAGAAGAAGCACTGGCAGAGACGCGCAGACTGATGTCATTTCTGCCCCAAAATTACCAAGAGTATCCACCTTCAGTGCCTTCGGAAGACCCTGCAAATAGGCTTACTCCAGAACTCAATAGCGTTTTGCCCGATAGTACCAACAAGCCCTACAACGTAAAAGATGTTATCCAATCGATTGTCGATGGCGGGGACTTTATGGAAGTCCACCAAGCCTATGCGGCTAATCTTGTGGTTGGCTTTGCCCGCTTCAATGGCCGATCTGTGGGCATAGTTGCAAACCAGCCAATGGTAATGGCTGGGGTTTTAGATAATAACGCATCAATAAAAGGTGCTAGGTTTGTCCGTTTTTGCGATGCCTTCAACATCCCCCTTGTCACCCTTGAGGACGTACCGGGGTTTATGCCTGGCACGGTGCAAGAATATGGGGGCATTATCCGCAACGGAGCCAAACTATTGTTTGCCTTTGCGGAAGCTACAGTACCAAAGGTAACGGTGATCCTGCGGAAGGCATACGGAGGTGCATATTGTGTAATGAGCTCTAAGCATTTGCGCGGAGACATCAACTATGCCTGGCCAACGGCAGAAATAGCCGTGATGGGTCCCGATGGGGCTGTGGAGATTATTTATAAAAAGGAACTGGATGCCGCCAGCGATGTAAAGGCAAAAGCCGACGAACTAAAGGAACGTTATGCAAATCTCTTTGCTACCCCCTTTGTAGCCGCTCGGAAAGGCTATATCGATGACGTGATTGAGCCTGCCTCGACTAGGTTCCGTATTATCAAGGCATTGGAGATGCTTGCCGAAAAGAGCCTGGATAATCCTGACAAACGACATACCAATATTCCACTGTGAGGTAGCTCCATGACTCAACTAGAAGCTTGGATCGTAGCCGCCCTTGGCATGTCTGTCGTATTCCTCGGACTTGTACTCTGTATTGCCTTTATAAATGTGTTTAACAGGGTGGCCAAACATGTTAAGTGGGAAGAGCATGGCCACCACGATGCCCCTCCACCTGTGCAAAAAGCTGAAGCTTCGGCAAGTAGCGAACCAGTTATGGCCATTGCAAAAGTGCACGTTGATCCGCCCACACCGGAAATCCTTGCCGTAATTGCTACGGCCATCGAAATTGACTTGCGCCTTTACCAAAGCCATGGCGACCAACGCCTGACCATTCGCAGATAGACTTAGGAGATTATTGCAATGAGCGAACATGTGATGAATATCGGCGGCAAGGAGTACCGCGCAGAGGTAAAGGAACTATCTTCATCCCGCGCCAAGGTATTGGTAAACTCTGTCGAATATGATGTTGACTTGGTTTCGTTAGGGCGCAAAAAAGTATTTGCACAAGAAATAATCACCAGGCCAGTAGCATCCCTTCCCCCGCCAGTTGTGGCCACGCAATCGCAGACGGCCCCTGCCCAGGCACCACAACGCCCAATCCCAATGGCAGGCGGGCCGGGTAACATCGTTGCTCCCATGCCCGGTGCAGTTTTCCAAGTGAGGGTCAAGGAAGGCCAGCAAGTCCAGGCAGGGCAAGTGTTGATTGTGATGGAGGCCATGAAGATGGAAAGCCCTGTCAACGCCCCGTTTAATGGCACTGTAACCAAGATATTGGTACGGGAAGGCGACAACGTTGGCGAAGGCGATTTGCTCGTCGAGCTTGCACGGCCTGCAATGACTACGCTGTAAGGAGCTGGCCGTGAAAAAACTATTACTGTTAATCTTTGCGACGCTGTTTTTGGTGCCACTTCACGCGGAACGCCCTGGCTTCGGCGTAAAATTCGAGCCAGGCGAAACTTATATCCGCTTTACAAAGGGAGCAAGGCACCATTTAGTGAATGACTTCAACGGGCCTAACGCCACTAAGGGAATTCTGAAGGATGTTCGTGGCGAAAAAGTTGGAACTTTTGTCACTGCTTATGTCGCTGACTTTGAATCAATTGCCCGCATAGATTCAATTGATGAAGGTTTATCCATTGAATCCGTAGATCATCTAGAAATTCCAGATTTGGAGGGGATGGACTACATTAAATTTAAGCTGGAGGCTTCAGAAAACTATTTTTATATTGACAAGGGTAGCAAGGATATAACCGTTTCAACCTTTAAGAGGGGGGCCAAGGGTAACCTCTACAGTGGTCGCAAGCTGGCTGGTATTTGCACCGTAGAGGCCATATCCGACCACTTGAGTTTGGGCCGAGTGACCCAGTTTAATGCAGGATATTTTTCAAAAGATGTCGATCGTGGTGAAGTCACCGGGTACTTGGATCAAATACTTGGAGGTAGTGGCTTTGCAAATATTGGACTAGGCAACATCGTTATGGTGCTGATTGCCTTTATCTTTCTCTATCTGGCTATCGCCAAAGACTATGAACCGTTACTGCTGTGCCCCATAGCATTTGGCATACTGGTCGGCAACATGCCCATGCCCCTTTCGATTTTTAATAGCATTTCTGTCTACATGATCGACCCAGTAAGCCATGAGTATGTCTTCAACACCGGCAATAGCGTTTTGGGCATCATTTACTTTGGTGTGCGGAGCGGATTTTTGCCTCCGCTTATTTTTATGGGCATCGGTGCCCTCACTGATTTTTCTGCGCTATTGAGCAATCCTAAATCGCTACTATTGGGTGCGGCGGCCCAATTTGGCATATATGCCGCCTTTTTAGGTGCATTAGTACTTGGGTTCAGCCCACAAAGTGCCGCCTCTATTGGTATTATAGGGGGGGCGGACGGCCCAACGGCCATTTTTGTTTCAAGTCGCCTTGCGCCTAGCCTGATTGGCCCAATAGCTATTGCCGCCTATAGCTACATGGCGATGGTGCCTGTAATTCAGCCACCCATTATGAAATTGCTCACGACTAAAAAAGAGCGACTGATCCGCATGGCTCCAGGCCGCAAGGTCAGCAGGTTTGAAAAAGTAACCTTCCCCATTGGGGCGTTGATTGTTACATGCTTTGTAGCCCCAGGAGGTCTACCCCTATTGGGGCCATTATTCCTAGGCAATCTTTTACGTGAGTCCGGTGTCACCACCAGGCTGGCAAAAACAGCTTCTTCGGCAATGCTTGACATGTGTACCATTTTCATCGGCTTTGGTGTTGGCGCATCCACTAGTGCGGCAGTATTTTTGAAGCCTGATTCTGTAAAAATATTTGCTATGGGCTGTGTGGCCTTTGCGTTTGCAACTGCATCAGGCGTTACATTTGCCAAAATAATGAACGTCTTCAGCAAAAACAAGGTCAATCCCCTCATTGGAGCCGCCGGTGTATCTGCCGTGCCGGACTCTGCCAGAGTGGTGCACATGGTAGGCCAGGCAGAAGACCCAGGCAACTTCCTGCTCCAGCACGCCATGGGGCCTAATGTGGCAGGTGTCATCGGCTCTGCCATTGCCGCTGGTATTTTCCTCGGACTATTTTAGGAGATTATGATGCCAAATTATATTTCTGTCGTTCCAAACATATCTGAGGGGCGTGACGAAAAATTTATCCAAAGTGTAAGGAAGCAACTGGAAGAGGTTCCAGGGTTGCTGGTCATGGACGTGGCAATGGATCAGGCGCGTAACCGCACGATCTTTTCATTCATGGGAAACAAAGAAGCCATTTTTACCGGTGGGTTTATTATTTATGAAACTGCCATCAAAAAAATAGACATGCGAAAACATGAGGGTGCCTACCCGCGTATTGGAGCGGTGGATGTATTCCCGTTTGTTTCGATAAGGCAGTCATCACTGAACATTGCCATTCAGTGGGCAAATGAGTTTGGAAACGAAGTCGGCACTAGGTACAGCTTGCCTGTATATTTGGCAGGCGATGCCGCTAAGAACCCCATGAGGAAAGAATTGGAGTCGGTCAGAGAAGGTGAGTACGAAGGTTTTGCCAACAAGATGACAGACCCAGCTTGGAAGCCAGACTATGGCTTGGAGGAGTTTCCGCTGGATCGCGGTGCTACTATGGTTACAGCGCGACTACCGTTGGTAAACCTCAAGCTATATCTGACGACAAACAACGAGGAAGCCGCAAAATGGGTAGCCGGTGCCATCAGCGGTAGCTCAAAGGGTCTGCCTGATGTCTGGATGTACCCTGGCCTAGACCACACATGCAACTTGGCCTTTATCAATGTCACTGTCCGCAATTTCAGTGCTACCCCGCTATATAGGGTTTTGGAAGCGATCAAGACGGAATTAACAAAGTTTGGCACCAGGGTCAGGTTTGTCGAAACAGTTGGGCTAGTACCACAGAGCGCGCTGGTAGATTCGGCTCTACACTACCTGCAAATTTCAGATTTTACAGAAGAGCACGTTTTGGAAACTAGAATAGAAAGGCTGTACAGCGACGGTAAGTAGGCAGACACGACACTAGCCACCAAAACAGAAAGCAAACAGGAGCTTTCATGGAACTCAGCGAGATAATCAATAAGGTCAGCGACTTGGTCTGGGGAGCACCGCTCATCATCCTCTGCTTGGGAGCAGGCATTATTTTTTCGGTGTGGACGCGCTTTTTTCAGTTACGCCACTTCAAGAACGTGGTCGTTCAATTGTGGCACGGCAAAGAGTCGGAAAAGGGTCTCAGTAGCTTGCAAAGTTTTGCTATGGCATTGGGTGGTCGTGTAGGCACTGGCAACATTGCAGGAGTTGCAACAGCAATAGCCTTGGGCGGACCCGGAGCCTTGTTTTGGATGTGGGTACTTGCATTTCTCGGAGCCGGCTCCGCATTTATAGAAGATTCCCTGGCTCAGGTATGGAAGGAAAAACGCACCGGTGAGTATCGGGGAGGTCCGGCATACTATATCGAGCGAGGATTGGGGTTAAAGTGGTACGCCAGTATTTTTGCTGTCGCTACAGTAATTTCTTGTGGCCTACTACTGCCTGGAATTCAATCCAATAGCATCGCTTTGGCCTTCGACAGTAGTTTCGGTATCCCCACCTGGATAAGTGGCACAGTTGCAACCGTATTACTTGCTTTAGTCATTTTTGGCGGTGCAAGGCGCATCGGGAGGGTGGCGCAGGTGGTAGTCCCCTTCATGGCGATTGCCTACATGATAATGGCTTTGGCAGTGGTTGTAATGGACATTGACCGTGTGCCGGCAATATTTGGCCTTATCTTTTCTTCAGCCTTTGGAGCTCACGGAGTATTTGGGGGCATAGTCGGCTCTGCTATCGCCTGGGGGGTAAAGAGAGGTATATTTAGCAACGAAGCCGGACAAGGTTCCAGTCCCATTGCCGCCGCCGCCGCAGAGGTTAAGCATCCTGCCCAGCAGGGCATAGTCCAAGCATTTTCAGTATATGTCGACACCATTGGCGTATGCACAGCCACTGGACTTATGATACTTCTCACAGACTGCTACAACGTAATCGACAAGGTAGTAGATGGACAAGTTACCTATCTAGTACACAACCTCCCCGACGCAGAGATTGGCCCTCACTATACCCAGGCCGCAATAGACACTATAATGCCTGGTGTGCCTGGCTTCGGAAGTGGCTTCGTGGCAATCGCATTATTCTTCTTTGCTTTTACAACTGTTATGGCATATGCCTATTATGCCGAATCCAACATGGCTTACCTGATACGAAATAAAAATGGTTCCAGATTATCCATAACAGGTATTCGCACGGGTCTGCTTTGTATGGCGTTTTATGGCTCTATGCTCACCGCCACCATGATGTGGGCAATGGGTGACATAGGCGTAGGTTTAATGGCATGGCTGAACCTAATAGCCATCCTGTGCCTAGGGGGCGTGGGTGTCAAAGTGCTAAAAGACTACGAGCGTCAACTCAAGGAAGGTTGCCCCATAACCTTCGAGCCGGAAAAACTAGGGATAAAAAATACCGAGTGCTGGGGAGCCAAGCAAAGCGATAGTTGACAAGTTGACCACAGGGCAATCGACATGTATCTAAAATCCATATTGACACTCGTATTGGCCTTATCGGTTCCTTGCATCGCACAGGAAATAGTAGTCCAAAGAGCTGATCGCGGGGTAACAAACATAATATTTACGGGGAGCCAAGATAATAGTGCATGGCTATTGCTGTATACAGGTGGGCTTAATGGACAGCTATTTAATGCCTTAGTGGCTCTAACCCAAAGGGGGGATTTGGTACCTATGGGAATAAGGCTTCGCCAGCTACAGCCATCTTCACCAGAGTATGCCAGATTTGTAAATGAGTCTGGCTTTTCTCAAAATTCGCAGTGGGGATTTGCTGTACCCGAAGGTAATAACAGATACCGTATTTTGCTTCAAGGCACTGAGATTGAAATGCCAACAGCAGAGGACATACACAGTGCCATTGAAAACGCTGGTATAAAAAGCCCCATCAAGGTGTTGACTGACTTCTTGAAAACACATCCCGATCACCTTGATGTTCGTATCGCCCTATTGAACGCCCTCAGACCTCTGGCTGAAGAACGCACGCGAGATATCCTGAAACTTGACATTAAATCCAACTACCAGCAGACCCAAGAAGAGCGGATGCGAGCTGATATTAGCAATAAATATATTGTAGATATAGATGTATTGGGTGATCAAAAACTGGATTCAGAACAGGACGAAATGATCTGGGGGCAATATGCAAAAGAACTACAGGTTCTCTTCAAAAACTCAGATTGGAGACTTGTTTCCCTACCACGTACCCAATACCAAATCCCCATCGATGCTTGTAGCCCATTGATGGTTGAAATATATCGACAGAATATTCCAAAGGTAGAAGCATATCTAGAAGAATATCCCTCCAATGACTCCGTATGGCGCATGTATGGCTATATGACATCTATGGTCAAGCAATACCCAAATAGGGCTTTGCTAGACAGGATAGCACCATTCCCGGACATGCGATGGCCGGCGCCTGAAGTACTTGACTTGTTGCTAACAGAAGATCGAGTAAAAGGTAACTGGAACGCTATAGCAGAAACCATGGTGGGATACTGGAGTAGCCTCCGCAACGAAATATTCGGCTGGTTTTTTGCTCCTCAAATTGCCAATATGTTTTTAGATAATATATGGAGCACTAACCTCGAACTTATCCTTGAATCCACAATTAAAGCAAATCGAATAGAGGATGCAGAAACAATCATCGCCGATGTAGCCAGAGTCCCGCGTTTCAAGGATATACAGCGTCGAGCGGCAGAACTGGCAAATAAATTAGGTAGGCCAGAGATTCAGACCAAGTGGCTAAACATGTCGATAAACGAAAAAGAAAAGACCGACATAGAGGACATATACCAAAAGCTGGGTAGATTCCCACTCTCCCCCAAATTGGTAATTATTAATGGAAGCGAATCCGACAATAAAAATGTAGATGCGCTATTAAAGCAGAGTCGCATTATAGATTGGCGAGTGATTCGTTCTGACCTCGGAAAGGAACTCACAGCCTTTTTACAGGATTATGAAAGGTGGCCAGAGGATGGCATCAAGTGGGCACTTTTTTTCAACGACGACATGCTCAGCTTCGGGCAGGGGTTTCCTATTGAAGAAATCCTAGTTAGGGAACTTGAATCATCCAGGGCACAAATCCCAGCATATACCTTGCGTCGATTCATTTCAAACAATCCAACACAGTTTGAAGCCAAAGAGAGCCTCCTGCGGGAGTTGAAACGCATTGCCGAGGCAAAAACTTGGGAGAAACTTGGTGTAAAAGCAGGAAATGACCTAAGTCTTGAGTTGAGTAATGAAGATGACCATACAATATGGTCAAATTATGCCACCCTGTATAGCCAATTGCTACCATATTTTCTGGAAAATGGGAGACCGTTTTTGAGTTGGGTGGGAGGTGCTTTCGACAGCAAATATTTTATTCACAGCAAAACAATGAAGAACCTTGCCCGTTCATTTTTGTCTCAAATTGAAGTAGCTCTGAGGCGACAGCCAACCGACAAATTTTTGTGGAATGCATGGATTGCCTTGGATGACCTAAATGATCGCCAAAACCTCATCGAATTATTAGATTCGCTGGAATTTTCTCCCCTGGCAAACACTTTGGCAAAGTTTCCTCCGGATATAGCCACGCTTAGAGAGCGCTACAAAGAAAGGTCAAACTGGCGTGGGATCATTGACCTCCAAGAAAGACTATGGGAGGCGAGACAGGACGGACTAGAGCAATATACTGAAAATTCTCTTGGATCCTTATGGCATCAAAGCATATTACTTTGGCTAGAAGCCTACCTTCGTTTGGACAAGACCCGCGAAGCAAATGAATTAATACAGTTCTGGAGCCAGTATCCGTTTTGGGGGCGCATAAAACAAAGCGCAGTAGACCTAGCAAAAAAATGCGAAAAAGAAACCCTAGCAGAGCGTTGGGACAAGCTGTAGAAAAAACGCTCACTGGGCAAAAGCGAGTGTCATTAAAGCATCTGGCAGAGCGACTTATAGTTGATACCATTTTCTATTGATAAACTTAGAAATATACATTATCCCCCATTATTATTCGGGAGGGTCTATGGCAAGACCAAAATCTGCGGATTTGGAGAGTTTAGCGGATCAGACTCAGGTAGCATAGCATCTATATACGACAGAAATGGTGTGCTGAAGACTTGCTAATATTCCCGTATCTGTCAAACTCTGTGAGTCCCCAAGCAAAGTTTGGGGCTTACCTGGCGAGCTAAATGACTAAGTTAAGTGGCATGAAGAACCAACCTGAAATTTCCAGACATGTCCGCTTTAGGGCGGCAATACTTGCGATAGTTGCCGGCATTGTTATTTTGGCAATCAAGTACTACGCCGCCGTTATTTCGGGCTCGGCGGCTCTTAGGTCTGATGCCATGGAAAGTGTCATTAATGTTGTGGCCGCAGTATTTGCACTTGGGGCGGTACTATTTGCAGAAAAGCCCGCAGACCGCGAACATCCTTATGGGCATGGCAAAATCGAACACTTCAGCGCAGTATTTGAAGGTGGCCTAATCGCACTTGCGGCGGTATTTATAGCATGGGAAGCCGTGACTACCCTGCATGAACAATTTGTTTTGAACACAATAAAATTAAAAATAGATGATTTGGGTGATGGCATTATTTGGAGTGCAGTTGGCGGTGGTCTAAACGGCATATTAGGTCTATACCTGATTTTTACAGGGAAAAGCCATCGTTCCCGAACTATTGAAGCCGATGGCCACCATATTCTTTCAGATTTTTGGACTACAGTAGGTGCTCTAGTTGGTCTGTTCCTTGTAAAAACTACCGGGCTGTATTGGCTAGACCCAATAATGGCACTGGTTGTAGCAATACTTTTAGCGAGAACGGGCTACAGACTTGTTAAACAGTCCAGCCAAGCACTGTTAGACATCGAAGACCCTGTATTATTGAGAAAATTATTAACAGCAATGAACCAAATACGTCCTCCTGAAGTGATTGCAGTGCACAAATTAAGGACAATGCGCTCTGGTAGGTATATCCATGTAGACATCCAAGTAGTCATGCCGGGACACTACCCATTGCACAAAAGCCATGATTTAGCAGAAGGCTTTGGAAGCGATGTAGTCGCAAAAGCTGGCATTGAAGGTGAACTACACATTCATACAGACCCCTGCCAGCAGAACTGGTGCAAGGATTGTGCTGTAGACGGATGCACTTTGCGAAAAGAGCAACGAGGAGATTCAATGAACCTGACGATGGAGAGTAACACAGCACATGGAGATATATAGCAGTTACTAGTGTTGCGTCCCTTAAATAAGTAAATAATTATTAAACAACAAGTGGTTCACCTGTGTAATACCAAGTTGCACCCATACGGGAGCAACTTGGTATGACGGCAACGCGAATGCGGTGCCCGCAAGTTTTTGAAAATACGGGCTTTGCTCGTGTTTGCAAAAACTTTTGCGTTTCGCGTTTAATCCCGATTAAACGCAACCTAGTACAAGTCCATTTGAAAGGAAGAGCTTTGCAGACACCTAGAAAAATTCATCAAGGCAAACAATCCTAAAGCAAAGTCCATCATCTGGAGAAAGCGCGAAGTCAGGGAAGCTCAATTATCTAATAAGACGGGAATTTTTTGCAAATAAACACAAAATATTGATACTATGCCACGTTGTTCCCGTTTGGGCAGAGCTTAGTATAAAATAGTATTGTATGGAAAACACTACTCAGGACATTTTGGAAGTCGAGGTTCCAACGAGGATTTTTGAGCCTCCAAAGGGCTTTGAAAGTAAATTCCGCGACATGATACTAGACCTCCCGCTCTTTGCAGGGCCCCTAGACCTACTGCTCTACCTTATTCATGGGCAAAAGCTGGATATCCTAGATCTGCCAATGGCTTCAATTACTAAGCAATACATGAACTACCTAAAATTAATGGAAGAACTAAGCCTAGAAATAGCCGCTGAGTTCATTTCTATGGCCGCCCAATTGACACAAATCAAGAGCAAGCTGTTACTACCAATACCCCCCAAAGGTGACGAAATAGAAGACCCACGGGAAGATTTAGTCAATAAATTGTTGCAGTACCAATCCATACAAAAAACCGCAATAGAGCTATCCGAAATGGAGAGTGAGTGGTATAGCGTTATTTTCACAAATGGATTAGACATCCAAGAATTTGCCAAAACCGAGGAAGAGCCACTGACTACCACTCTAATGGATCTTTTAGGTGCCTACCGAGAAATATTAAAACGTTGGCTACCGCCACCACCTGTAGAAGTAATGGCTCCGACAATAACGATAGATCAACGCATAACAGAATTACTCGACTTGCTACATGGCTCCGGGTGGTGCCCATTTGCCGACCTCTTTATCAAGTCTCAAACTAGGGAAGACCTTGTACTCACTTTTCTTGCTGTTCTCGAACTCGTCAAAGATGGTCGAGCCAAAATGTTACAGACAGAGACTTTTGGCGAGATTCGCATCCAAGCGGCCTGATATTTTATGCTCACTGTATCGCACAAAACAGAAAAAAAGAATTAACGTAACACCAATTGAAATTCATAAATACACAGGAGAAAACATGTTTTTACGAGTCGCATCCATCGTACTTCTTACCGCCCTGACGCTCCCTGTCGGGGCTCAGGACCACAAAATCTCACAGTTAGCCAAGGAAGGGCATTGGCTACCCGAAAAATGGGAACAACACGCCCCGTTACTAGGGAAACAAGCCCCAAAGCTGGACCTCTCCGACTGGATTAACGGCGAGTTGAGCAAAGAAGACATGGAGGGCAAGATCGTCATCGTCGACTTTTGGGCTACTTGGTGTGGGCCATGCATAAATGCTATCCCACACAACAATGAGATGGTGGCCAATTATAAAGACAAAGGGGTATTACTCGTTGGCATATGCGGTAGTGGCAGAGGTGAAGAAAAAATGGCCAGCGTAGTAAAAGACAAAGGAATAACCTACCCAGTGGCTCACCCAACGGCTGACACTACCAAAGCATGGGGCGTTGCCTACTGGCCAACCTATGCAGTTGTCGACCGCAATGGAATAGTCAGGGCACTTGGAATCAAGCCAGATTACGTAGACAAGATTGTAGATGCCCTACTGCTTGAGCAACCCAAATAAAATAGCTATTCAACTGACTTAACCGTTTTTCTTTTTGCTCGTTACCATGTCAATGGCTTACGTGAGGAGTTACTGCACCCATGTTATCATCCTTTTGAACCATTCTCAACGGAAAAACCCACCAAGCCAATGTTCATAGTGCGAGAAATTCTGATGTTCTCAATCAATCCGAATGGAGTCTGCCATGCTACTAACTAGGTTAGCCATTTGTTTTTGCACAGCATTTCTGCCCACAGCTGAAAATGGCGGTCAGTCTAATGACCAGATCCTCCCTGAATCACTCAGAGGGCTACCGTTACAAAAGATAAAATTGTATCAAAATGCTATAGTGGCTAAACTTGAAACCGAAACCCTAATAAACGGATTCCCCTGCGCCGCTGGTTATGTTCACTTCACACCATCAGGTCATGTAAAAACCTTTTTTCTTGCTAAGGAAACTGTTATCCAGAACAACATAATTCCACGAAATACATGGGTGGAACTTAATGAAGAATTCAACCTGAAGCGTTGCTCGTTTCCTAGAGACACTATTATTCAAGGCTATTTATGTAGAGGTGGCTCAGGCGGGGCAAAAGGTATTAGAACTTGGTTTTACCCAAGCGGAAAACTCGAAGGGTTTTTTGCTCCGAAAAACATTGTTGTAAACAATATTCCCTGCAAATCCAGCGTATTTCATCCAGTTTACCTTTACGAAAACGGAAGTCTAAAGGAATGTACTCTTGCTAGGGACACAATAATCGGCGGTAAATCGTTTCCTAAAGGAACTAAAATCATTTTAGACCATACAGGGGAAGTCGTTACCTCAAAATAGCAACTAACCACTGAATCACTTGCCACTGCTTGCCCAAGGGCAATTGCAAGTAGCTATATAGTTTGAAGTTGGAGAAAGAAATGCAAAAGGTTGTAAATATTGAACCAACACCAAACCCAAACGCGCTGAAATTTGTGGTAATGGAACCACTACTTTCGAAGGGTGCACGTTCATTTCAAGATTTTGCTTCAACAATTGGAGACCCTCTAGGGGCGGCGATTTTCGCCCTGGGAAATGTCACATCTGTTTTCTATATGGACAGGTTTGTCACAGTCAACAAGCTTCAAGAAACAACTTGGGCAGTCCTTATCGACCCAATATGCGAAGCCATTGAAGATTGCGATCTGGGCATGAAGGTAGTTGATGATGGGAGTGTCCCAGCACTTGAAGCTGACACAAAATTTCAGAAAATATTGGATGTTGTTGATCATCAGATTCGTCCCGGATTGGCTGGTGATGGGGGTGGAATAGAAATAATTTCATTTGATGGCCAAGTCCTTACTATTGCCTATCAGGGTGCTTGTGGCTCCTGTCCTGCCGCAGGGACAGGAACGCTACAATTTATAGAAGGACTACTAAAGCATGAAGTAGACCCTTCAATAGTAGTAGTTATGGCCTAGTCTGCCATGTTTGATTGCATCCAAATTGGAGCAGTGAAAGTGGCACCGGCCATATTTTTGGCACCGATGGCAGGTATAACTCATTCGGCGTTTCGCCGTCTCATATCTGACTTTGGGGGGTATGGGGCATTATTTTCTGAGATGTTATCAGGGTCAGCTTTTATCCATGAAAAACCGGGGGACTCATCCTTTACAAAGAGACGGCCAAACGAAGGTCACTTGATTTATCAGTTCCGCCTATCTGGATATGAAAATATTGAAGCCGTTTTTGCAAAAATTACTGAACTTGAATATTTAGCAATAGACATTAATCTTGGGTGTCCCGCCCCTGAAATTCAACATCAGGAATCAGGTGTCGCTCTTTTCAGGGATTTCGACCGTCTGAAATCTGTTTTGCAAAGGATCAGAAAAATCTACAAAGGCCCGCTCACTGTCAAGTGTCGCCTTGGCGACGACAAAAACTGGCAAAAACCATTCAAAGACAGGCTTGCGCTATTTGAAGACAACGATGTTGTGGCTCTAACACTGCATCCTCGCCTTTCCACGGAGCGTTTGGCACGTCGAGCTAGATGGGAGGTTTTTCCATGGCTTGCCCAAACCACAACGATACCAATTATTGGCAATGGTGATATTTGTTCTCCCAAGGAAATAAAAGTACATCGAACCGATTTTGAAACACTAAGCGGCCTGATGTTGGGTCGGATAGCAATTGTTAAGCCTTGGATTTTTCGCGAATTTGCTGGCCTGAATCCTGTACATATCAATTATGCAGAAGTGTGGGAGCGTTTCTACAATTACATCCAAGAAGATATGCCCCCCGAAAAAGCTCCTGGGCGGGTGAAGGAGTTTACGCATTATTTCTCCGGCAATTTTGTTTTTGGACATTTATTGCGAAAATCTATACAAAAATCTAAAAATTTGCAAGAAATATGCGATATTACGCTAATATTCTTAAAAAGCGACCCAGAAATACGCGTTAATGCAGGAATACCCTTTTAATGACAGCAGGAAATCAAACGACTGCAATTCGGTATAAAATAATGTTTTAACCAAACTTCATGGAGTCAACATGCGCCCCTTAGCACTCGCACTAACGTTTTTTCCAGTCTTGGCCTTGGTCGCTCAAGCACCTGCCACTACCACACAAAATGCTCCCAAAAGGACATTTACGGACATCAAGGTAATTCCCCACACACCGGTAAAAAACCAAGCATCAACCGGGACATGCTGGTGTTTTGCAACAGTTTCATTTATCGAAGCGGAGGCGATGCGTAAAGGCAAAGGGGAACATAACCTCTCTGAAATGCACCTAGTCAGAGCCACCTATCCTAGACGCGCAAGCGCGTTTATGCGTCTCCATGGAGCAATGGACTGGGGGCAAGGTGCTCAAAATGGCGATGCGATCTATGCTATGTCAAAAGTAGGTCTGGTTCCCCAAACTTCATATACTGGCCTATTACAAGGCGAAAAAAATCATAACCACTCAGAACTGGAAAAGGCATTGGGGGGGTTTTTGTCTGGCATCAAAGGTAGCAGGAGGCTAACTACTGCCTGGCCGAATGCAGTTGAAGGTATTTTAGATGCGTATTTAGGCAAACCGATAACCTCTTTTAACTACAGTGGTAAAACATGGACACCGATAAACTTTATGAAAGAACATCTTCAAATCGAGCCTTCTGATTATGTAAGCATCGGCTCCTTCACCCTATATGCCCCATATACAAGATTCCGTATGGAAACGCCAGATAACTGGAGTCATGATTCAAACTGCATCAATCTCCCGTTTGACGAGTTTGCCTCCCTGTTAGACACAGCAATAGAAAAGGGCTTCAGCTATGCCATCGGTTCTGACGTAAGCGAAACAGGCTTTCAGATGAGGAAGGGCTATGCTCTGCACCTAGACCCCGAAGCAAAACCCGAAGATGAAAAGGAACTTACCGTTACAGCCGAATCTAGAACAGCCGCCTTTGACGATTGGCGCACAACAGACGACCACAGTATGCACTGTGTAGGTTTAGCCCGTGACGAAAAAGGCAACAAGTATTACCTCATCAAAAACAGTTGGGGCACAGAAAATAGCGAATACAAAGGTTTTCTGTACATGAGCCGCAACTACATGCTGGCAAAAACCATATACATAACAATCCACAAAGATGCCCTTCCAGCCGATTTGAAGGCCAAAGTGGGGATAAGATAGAAATCCATATTTGTGGTCAACTCATACCAGGTTGGACTGTTAAAAGCTACCGGTTACGTGACAAAAAGCCATGTAAAGAGTAGTCTTACCTCGATCATAAAAAATAAAATTTTACCTAATCATCTCTGAATCTTTAGTGAGTCCCAATTTTCAGGTGGGTGAAATTTACAACGCATACCCGACCAGCTTACACGCTGAAAACTGACACACTTTGGCCAAGGGATTTTGTCCAGCCATTGTCTCATAGCACTTTGCAGACGTACGCGCTGATGTTCTGTCAGGGCGATGTCTGCATTTACCCAAGCTCCCGGTTTTCTGGCCTTAACTTCAATCAAACGCAAATCATTTCCCCTAGACAAAATCAGATCAAGTTCGTAGCGTCCCATTTTTTGTCGCCATGCAACCAAATCCCATCCCCTGAGCCACATTAACCATAGAGTAGCCCGCTCTGCCCAAATACCAACCCGCAGAGCAGTTTTGCCCCTTTCAGATGCTTGCGCTTCCTTTTTGTGATGGTCGTTGGCAAGTTTCATGGTATATCCAAATAGCCGTTTATTTGTGAACAGTACCGCTTGGAGCAGGTAAACCAGCACAGTCGCATCTCTGAGACCTTGTATCGCCACTAAAGTAATTTTTTACACCAAGTAACCTTGTTAGAGGCAACTTGGAATAACAAAGTACAATGATAAGGGTATTCCCGAGTCAAAATGCCTTGGGTTTAACTGAAAGGCTCAAATGTCAACCATTCGCCGGATTTATGTCGAAAAAAAGCCAGAATTTGCTATAGATGCCAATCACTTGCACGACGTCCTCACTGGCTTTTTGGGAATTAACTCACTAGAGGCTGTTAGGGTGCTGGTTAGATATGACGTGGAGGGTTTGACTGACTCAGATTACCAGGTGGCTCTGTGGACAGTTTTTGCCGAGCCTCCTGTTGACATAGTTTATGAGGAATCATTCCCCGAAGTATCTGGCCAATTGATTCTTGCTATTGAATACCTTCCTGGCCAGTACGATCAGCGGGCAGACAGTGCTACTCAGTGTTTACAACTGTTATGTCAGGGCAGTCGCCCCATAGTGGCATGTTCTAAGGTATATGTCTTTGAGGGATCAATATCGCCTGAACAGGAAAAAAAAATAAAAACTTTTCTAATCAACCCAGTCGACAGTCGAGAGGCTTCGCTACTAAAGCCCTCTACATTGAACCCACAGTTGCCAGAGCCTGGAGAAGTGCCTGTATTAATAGGCTTTTCCAATGCTGATGCTACGGGGTTACAAGCAATACAATCTGCACATGGAATGGCTATGACCCTGGCAGATTTGCTACATACTCAAGCATATTTCAGGGATATAGAAAAACGCGATCCTACCGAGACAGAGATTAAGCTACTGGATACCTACTGGTCTGACCACTGCCGACATACCACGTTTTTGACAGAGTTGAAAGATATTGTAGTAGAAGACAGTCCGTTGACTGTGCCAATAGCCAAAACGCTACAGCAATATAGACAAATTCGTAGCCAGGTGTATGGAGACAAGATAGCAGAAAAACCTGAATCTTTGATGGATATGGCTCTCTTGCCGGCCAAATATTTTAGATCGATTGGTAAGTTAGAAGACCAAGAAATCAGTAGTGAGATCAACGCTTGTTCGCTTGTGGTAGATGTTGAGGTAAATGCTACTACGGGAGAAACCGAAGAATGGTTGTTAATGTTCAAAAACGAGACACACAACCATCCAACTGAAATTGAACCTTATGGCGGAGCCGCTACATGTCTAGGAGGTGCAATCCGCGACCCATTGTCTGGTAGGGCGTACGTATACCAGTCAATGAGAGTTACAGGTTCGGGCGACCCTCGTATGCCTATCGAAAAAACGCTATCCGGAAAATTGCCCCAGAGAAAAATTACCCAAGAGGCCGCTCGCGGATTTTCTTCGTATGGCAACCAAATTGGCTTAAATACTGGTCAAGTAACAGAAATATATGACGAAGGCTATACGGCAAAGCGCATGGAAATAGGGGCGGTAATTGGTGCAGTACCCAAAAAACAAGTTAGGCGTGAAGAACCTCTACCTGGTGATCTGGTAGTGCTGATTGGTGGAAAGACAGGCAGGGATGGCATCGGTGGAGCCACTGGTTCCAGCAAGAGCCATACAGAAGCAAGTATTGAGCAGTGTGGGGCGGAAGTACAAAAAGGTGATCCACCCATGGAACGAAAATTACAGCGGCTTTTTCGCAAAGAGGAATTTGCTCGGATTGTAAAAAAATGCAATGACTTTGGAGCCGGCGGAGTTTCTGTAGCTATTGGTGAATTGGCGGATGGATTAAAGATAAACCTAGATGTGATACCAAAAAAATATGAAGGTCTCAATGGAACAGAGCTGGCAATTGCAGAAAGCCAAGAGCGCATGGCGGTGGTAATTTCGCCAAATGATTTATCTGACATATTGACACATGCAGATTTAGAAAATTTAGTAGCCACCGTTGTGGCAGAAGTGACAGAATCCAAACGGTTATTGATGACTTGGAGAGGGCAAGTCATTGTCGACTTAAGCAGAGAGTTTTTGGATACAAATGGAGCCAAATCAATATCCAGTGCACAGATTGTCGCCCCTGACCAGTTAGGTAATCCCTTTCTCTCAAAAGGAGTCACAGAAATAAAATCTGCTTGGCTGTCATGCCTTGCCGACTTGAATACTTGTTCGCAGAGAGGGCTTGTTGAACGGTTTGATTCTACCATTGGAGCCGCCAGCATAATGGTTCCTTTCGGCGGAGCGAGGAGAAGAACACCAACAGAGAGCATGGTAGCTAAATTTCCAGTACTAGGAGGCGAAACTAGCACTGCATCTGCAATGAGCTATGCCTTCCTTCCCACACTGAGCCGTTGGTCGCCATTTCATGGTGCTATATGGGCGCATGTAGTAGCGGCGGCCAAACTCGTTGCGGTGGGGGCAGATGTTGGAAAATTGCGCTATACACTACAGGAATATTTCTGCAAATTGCTAAATGATCCAAAACTTTGGGGACTTCCAACATCAGCACTTCTGGGAGCCTTACATGCACAGCTAAAAATGGGAACTCCAGCCATAGGCGGCAAGGATAGCATGTCTGGTTCTTTCAAAGACCTAGACGTGCCACCAACCTTAGTGGCTTTTGCCGTAGGGGTAGTAAAGGCAACTGCAATAGTGACCCCTGAACTGAAAAAAAGTGGCAATAATTTATTGTTGGTTGAGCTACCGCGCACTCCAGACGAATTGCCAGACTGGTCTGCACTGCATGTTATTTATTCACGAATTGCTGAGTTAATACAAAACAAAATTGTGCAGTCTATTTATACCATTGGTATGGATGGATTAGCACCGGCACTTTCCAAAATGGCCTTTGGCAATGCAGTTGGGATGGAGTTAATAGAATTTTATGCAGACTTTTGGTTTGCACCCCGCCTTGGTTCATTTGTGCTAGAAGTTGCTCCAGAATTAGATATAGGGTTGCCTACCATACACCTGGGAACAACAATTAGCGAGCCAGTTATCAGAGTGTGCGGCACTGAAATATATATCGCCACAGCAGAAAGGGCTTGGGAGAGTACGCTGGAACCAATCTTTCCAACAACTGATGGCAAGCATGGGAGTGAGTTGTCGCCTTTTGTTCCCTATAGTATTGGTGACACTCTACAATCCCCAGCTATTAAAGTGGCTAAGCCACGCGTATTGTTAACCGTCTTTCCGGGCACTAACTGCGAGTACGACACGGCTCTGGCTTTTGAAAAGTATGGCGCGCTGACTAATACATTGGTATTTAGAAATCAAAGTAACCAGGCCATCAATGAAAGTATATCCGCAATGGCTAAAGCAATTTCTGAGGCAAACATCATCGCAATCCCCGGAGGGTTTAGCGCGGGTGATGAACCTGAAGGATCAGGAAAGTATATTGCCGCGGCCTATCGTGCTCCGAGGATTAGAGATGCCATTCATGATCTACTTAATAGGCGCGATGGTCTGATGATTGGTATTTGCAACGGTTTTCAGGCTCTCATAAAACTTGGATTAGTCCCCTATGGCGAAATATTAAAGGAGCAATCTGAATCAGACCCCACACTAACCTTCAATACCCTCCGTTACACAAGTCGGATGGCCTGTACCCGTATTGTCTCCAACGCAAGCCCTTGGTTGATGCATGTAAAACCAGGCGATCAGCACGTCGTCGCCATCGCCCACGGTGAAGGCAGGATTGTAGGGCCTGAAAATAATTTACTGAACTTACTTGCAAATGGTCAGGTGGCTACTCAGTATGTGGATGAGTACGGTCATCCATCCATGAACCTTGAGTACAATCCCAATGGTAGTATGATTGCCATTGAAGGCTTACTTAGCCCTGACGGCAGAGTTTTTGGAAAGATGGCACATGCTGAACGCTATTCCCCTTTCGTTTGGCAGAATGTACCTGGCAACAAGGATATGGGAATATTTAGGTCCGGCGTAGAATATTTTCAGTGATCTGGCCAAAGCAAGAGAATGGAGCAGATAGGGCTACAGTAATCCAACCAAAAAAAGATATGCAGTAGTTTGGAAGAAGGCTATAATTATCAAACTGTAGTCTTATCTATTTACAGATATGCATTAAGGTTAATCCTTGGTGGTTTCACATTCATGTTGAAGGAGCGTTTATGGACTGGTATTCGAATCTAAAGATCAAAACCAAGCTACTGCTGGGTTTTGCAGTGGTCACTGCCCTGTTGCTATATGTTGGTATCGAGGGAGTGCACTCCCTCAACGTCATGGGGGCGGCAGATTTGCAACTTTACGAAGAGGGCTTGATGGGTACAAAGTTGGCCGGGCGCATTGAGTCAGGCTTGGTCAATATCCGGCTTTCAATGCGTAGCGCGCTTTCTAGCGACAGTGTCCAAATGAGGGCAATTAAGGAATCTTATGACAAACAAAAGGCAGAGTTGCTAAAAAGTACTAGTGATTTAATGCGGATTGCTGAAAATGCGAAAGATCAGCCGAAAGAAAAGCAAGAGTTAGTCAAAGCCGCAAATAGTGCCATAATGGCATATCTTACTAACGCAGACACAGAAATGGAGCGCATGGTAGCAGGACGAATGCAGGAGGCGATGGAAAGCTCCCGCAGACCTGAGTGGGTAGCTACCGCCGGCAAGGTGATAGAACAAGTAAATATTATTGTAGGTGCCCTCGAAAGTGTGGCGAATGACATTGTATCGGCCAACAAGGTCACTGTTCGTAAATCGACTACTGCGATGATCATCACAGTAGTGCTCGCCGGTGTTTTATCTTTCGTCATCGGTACCCTGATATCCTCCAAACTGGTGGGAGAAATTAACGACATCGGGAAAGTGATCAGCAGGATATCTAACCACGACCTTACGGTAGCATCCAAGGCCAAGTACAAAGACGAACTAGGACAAATGACTGATTCTATTGGCCACATGGTAGCCGAGCTACGGGTTCTAGTGACCGGCATCCACCAGAGTGCGGATGGCGTTGCCAGCGGGTCTACAGAATTGTCTGCCTCGGCAGAGCAAATCTCGGCGACAACAGACGAAATAGCCAACAGCACTAACAACCAGAGAAGCGGTGCCGAAAGGATAGCCACCGCAATGACTGAGTTGTCTTCTTCTATTGATGAGGTGAGTTTGGGTGCCAAAGCCTCCCTGACACAGCTAGAGGCGGCTATCGAGGCCACACGCAAGGGCAACGAAGCAGGTGAGACAACAAAGGTTGCCATGCAGGATATTACCCAGACAACCGGAAAGATTGCTCAGGCTATCTCAGTTATTCAAGAGATAGCCAACCAGACCAACCTGCTATCACTCAATGCCGCGATAGAAGCCGCTAAGGCCGGCGAACAGGGTAAGGGCTTTGCGGTTGTGGCCGAAGAAGTGAGGAAATTGGCCGAGCGTAGCGGGTCGTCAGCAAAAGAAATAGCGCAACACAACATCGAAGCACGCACTTCGGTCGAAAAAGGCGTTGGCATGGTTGCCACGACTGTCGACTTGTTGCACGAAATTCGGGCTAGCCTTGATAAATTTGCAGTGCAGACAAGGGAGTCTGTAGCGTCCTCAACAGAGCAGGCGGCGGCAGGTGCTGACGTGGCCAGACAGATAGAACACAGTGCAGTCGAGTCTGCTTCCGTGGCCTCAGCAACCAACCAGATGGCGGCAACAACAACAGAAATATCACGGACTGCCAACGACTTGGCACGCTATGCCAACGAACTGCAGAACCAAGTACAAAAATTTAAACTAGCTTAACGCCACAAATAGTTCTATTGATGAGGAATCCATATGAACAAACGTACTAGCACCATAACTTCGATAGCCTTGTTCTCTGGCCTTGCCCTTGGGGCACAGGTAAGCACTCCCAGAGTGGGGGGGTTAGCACAAATCTGGTACACCCAGATGCTGGACAGCAACCTCCGTCATTTCGACAGCCAGAGCACCGGCTTCAGAAATGCAAACTTCCAAAACATGACTCAATTTAAGGAGAATAGTTTTTCCATCAAAAGAATCGACCTCAAAGTTGATGGTAAGATTTCTGACAACGTGGACTACTACGTAAACATCGATCCAACAATCAGCAGTGGTGCTGTGCTCCAGGATGTCTTCATAAAGTATAAAATGCCACACAAAATAGAACTCATGGTGGGGCAATTCAAACCCTTCCAAACATTCGACGGGTTCATTCCCCCAGCCGATGCCCTCTTTGCCGAATATACTCAGCTCGCCAACTTGTTTTCTGGCAGGGAAAGGGGGGCCTGGCTGAGCATGGGCTTTGGTAGCCCACAAACAATAAATGGGCGGTTCCATGTCGGGATGACCAATGGCTACGGGAAGAACAACGACTTGAACTCTCAAAAAGACATTGTCGCCAGACTTGACCTAAACTATGGCAAACACCACTACTTTGGTGGCTATGCCCTGCATGGGTCGACAGACCAGCCGGACACAGGTAGCCTGAAAGCCATCCAGTTCCAAGGCACTTCTGTCCCCAGTGACGAAACGATATTGGACAACAAAGACAAGACTTCACATTATGGCATCTTCTACAACTTCAGGAGCGACAAGGTATACGCTTCTGCAGAAGTCATGACAGGGCTCTGGGGGAGACGCTTCTTCCCATCAGTGTACGCCGGTGCTACCGCCCCCCCCTCCCTGCGAGCGCACCTTGATCAGGCCTTCCTCAGCTACGTCGGAGTATTTGCCTACAACATCAACAATCGCCACAAGGTCCTCGCCCGTTATGACTACATGGACTACAACTACGGAGATAAGTGGTATACAGTCCAAAACCCATATGTGATACCCGCCGGCACCCTAGCAGGTGACTACACTCCCAAGTTTACTGAAGTCACCCTTGGTTACACTTTTGCCTTGTTACATGACAGCCAAAAAGCGGCCAACATTAAGGCCAACTACGTCATGCGGAGTAAAAACTTTCTTTATCCAAGGTCTGGGCAGTCCGGTGAGCAGGGTGGCGACTCAATCGTAATCGCCCTACAGGTAGCTTTCTAGTATACGACTGTGTATAGCTATTTACGTTTTTGTTGTTCACTTAACGGCGAGCCAAGCCCGCCTATGAACAAAAAACGGCTAGGATATGCGAGCAAATCCTGGCATATAGCAGTTCAACTACAAAAAGTTGAACCGCTATAACACTATTCTTTTATTACCCCCTCAGAAAGATGTCCAATCCATTCGGATGGGCGCACCGAAAAATGGGGGCCGAGACCCCCATATTCAGTTAAGCAAACATAAAACTTAGAAATTATAGCTCGCTCTGATGCTAAAATAAGCCGGATTGCTTGGATTCAGCCCTTGGACGTAAGAGAGGTCAGGGTCGCTTCGCCATTCGCTTAGAGCATATAAAATTTCAACCTTAAACTTGTTATTTATCTCATAACCCAGTCCAAGGCGCCAGCCCAGCTTCATCCCCTTGTGTCCCTGGCTTGGATTATCCAATGAATCAACCATGTCTACATTCCATGTATGAAATGTCGGGCCTGTGGTAGCAAATATCGGCAAGCGTTTACTCGGAGTGTAAACAAGGTCAACACCAACATATATGCCCATCATGTCATAAATTTCGGGTTGTGCTTCGGTGGGTTTGTCTCCGGTCATTTTAGCCATGCCAAAATTGGGCCTGATCATTACTCCTGCAGACGAGTGCTTGAACTGCAGACCGACTTCAGCATTAAACGAGCCAAAGCCACCCCATGTCTTTTGGGTGAGGTCATGTGAGTGCCCATGGGCCAAAGTGGCCCCAAGAGCGACGTAGGACTTATATTCGATGCCTTCCTGAGCGACAAGCACTACAGAAGAGGAGAATATGGCAACAGTTAGAAATCGCATAATTTTCATACTTTAACTCCATTCCTAAAACCGTAGACCAGTGGTCAGTGAGAAGGTTCGGCCGGACATGCGCTCACGATAAAGGCCGAGAACATTATTGTCCGTCCTCCAAACCCCATTGTATGGGTCGCTTGCCGGAACACTTCCAATATCGTTAGGGATAACTGAATTGCTTAGACCACCGGGCCGGAACCAGTCACGAATGCCGCGATGATTAAAGGGATTGTTAATGTCTATGGTCATAAACCAAGAAAGTTTGCTAACCAAAGGCAAGCTCAGATTATACCTGAGTGCTGTGGACCAAATATCCTGATATGTTGACATAGTATTGATAGGGACTGCCCGACTATCGCTGAAACCTCCTGTGCCAGCACCTCCAGGGGCCGTTCCACCGGCGGGGCCTGCAATAACACCAGGATAGGAGGGAAAGCCAACTCTATAAGTGATTGTGTCCTGATATGGTGTTCCGCTGGTGTAGGAGCCTCTGAGGGCAACGCTGGATTTAACTTTGCCGGAAGTAAGGTCAAAGAGAATGTAGAACTTAAAGAAGTGTTCAGGATCCATAAGTCGCATTGGTGCCCATGTATCCCTTGACCAGTAAGTATCCCAATAACTGTCCAGGTTGAGGGCCGGGGCAGAGCCTGCATTGCCTGCGTCAGAGCGGTCTGGCCAGTTGTTCATGAGCCGGTTAAATGTGTAGCTACCGCCAAAATTTGCCCGTTTTGTGATGGGCAAATCCCATTCTAATTCTACGCCAGTATAGGTTCTGTCGTACTCATTTGTATTTTTTAATACGCGTCTGACCTGCAGGGCACCATTGGCCTGATCAAAAAATTCGCCCGGATAGTAGTCATAGTCATTTTCCCATGTACGGTAGGTGAATGTTGCGCGCCAACTCCCGCCATTGTTCAAATTTCGGCGGAAGCCTACAGAGAATTCAGTGGATACCGGAGCCTTCCAGTCCGGGTCTGTCCTGTAATTTGGCCCGCCAAGGTTTTCTTCATGAACATACCCATAGTTATTAATATTCTTAACTTCCTCCCAAGTAACGAGATAGGGTTGGGCAGATCCAACACTCCAATACCTAGTCCTGTTGCTGTTGTAACGTGCTAAAGCCTGAGGAGTAAAGAGGCCAGCCGGTGTCATTGTATGGAATTGCCCTAGGGACACATTCACCAAGCGGCTTTGATCGCCATGGATATCCCACTTATACTCAAACCTGAAAGTAGGCAACGAATAGGACACAAATTTACGTTGGGTATCCCAACCCTTAAAGTTGTCGAATCGCAAGCCAGCCATTACGCTATGGTTTTCGCTGATTGACCACATGTCGTTTATATAATATGAAGTCATCTCTGTTTCGAATTGTCCATTGGGATTTCCAAAGCGCTCCAAGACCCTTGGATAGGCCCAACTGTAGGTAGAATCCACAGCACCGTCCACTATCAAAGGTCTGTCAACAAGCCCTGCGGCAACAGCGTAGGGGTCGATATCGCTGTACCTCGCCGCGGGAACATTGAAAACAATGTACCTGCCCGCATAATTTGACGGATTCCCGACTGGCGAGCCATTGGGATTGTAAATATCCGAATAACTCAAATTTTCAGCTATCTGTCCTGGGTTATCAAATAAAAATGGGGCACCGCCGGATTTTGTATTCCACAAAAAACCGTCTCTTTGAAAACCGACATCTATGATGTGCATACCTTTGGCTTGTAAAATATGCTGGTAGTTGAGCACTGTCCCTGTAATGCCGCCACCATCGAAATTGTCAACATTTACGGCATCGACCAAAAAGTTTGCTTGTCCACTACCAGTATTTGAGGGCATAGAAGTATGCAAATAGCCATTAGCCATATAGTTAGCATCGTTGTGGTTAGAATAATTGCCGTCTCTTGGGACATAGCTGGGTATTGTCCTAAGACGTATAGGATCATTGGGGATGCTACTATCCCCATACCACCAAGACTGCCAAGTGACACCGTGGCGGACTTCTAAAACGCCTGAACTACCAATGATACCCTTGTAGGCCACATTCCAGTACCTGGCATCAAACCCTTCCCGCGAACGGGGCATGTTTTCTGCGGGGTATTGGTAGCCGTAATTCCCTCCGTTTTCACTGGCTTCTGTATAGTTCCACTCAATTTGATGGTTCGGGTTAATCTGGCCAAATAAGCTAAATTGGTTATACGTCTGGGAATAATGTTGGTACAAACGTCCGTCTGGTGTATTGTAATCCCTCATTTCGGCTTTTCTAATTACATCGCCGGTATTTGCATCTCTGTAGTAAATACCAACCCTATCGCTTGCCTGAGGCGTGGGAGTTGTCCACCTTCTGCCGGCAGAGCTCCAGTCTGAAATCAGCCCAGAGCCGTACCAGGTAGGTGTCAGTTTGGCACCGTATGTAAATGTAATGTGGTCTTTCCAGATAGGACCACTGAGAGTGACTTCATATTCTTTTTCCAGTTCGTCGTCCGGAGCCCAGGCACCCCCTAAATTGCCTCTACGATCTTGATAGCCAGGATCTAAAATTTCCCACTGTGGTCGCCGACCGGTAAAACGCATGTTGCCTGCATACTTATTACTACCCTTTGCAGTAACGATAGTCACCATACCACCATCGGTATTGCCATACCTGGCATTTAGTGGTGATTGAATTAGAGCCACACTTTCAATCAAGTCTTGCATTGCAAAGGTAGATATGGTGTATCCGCCCAACAGTTCTGTTACAGTTGTTCCGTCAAGGAGTAGTTTTGTGGAATGGCCTGTGCCACCGCGGACGCTGAGGCGACCCTGATTGCTTAGACTGGAATTGACACCTGGTACCAATGCGTTGAGAGCAGTGTAGTTTCTGCCTACAATGCTCTCAAGAGAATCGGCAGAAAAATTACTTTGAACAATAGAATCTGTCTTATCAACCTGTGCACGAGTACCGACAATTTCAATACTTAATTCTTGAACGTCCATCGGTGACATTCTGACGTCGGCATTAAAAGTTTGGCCGGCAAGAAGGCGTAAAGTCCTCCTGGCCGAACGGTACTGAGTGAGTGAATATGTAATGGTATATTCACCATTCGGAAGCAACATTAAACGGAAATGGCCGCTGGCATCCGTTGTTGCGTGCCGGGGCTGGAGCAACGACGGCGATTCTACCGTTACCCTTACACCCTGGAGCGGACTGCCATCTTGGGACGTTACTCTGCCTGTCAAAGAAGCGGTGGTCAAATCCTGAGCGGAAACAGTACCCGCCGCAATAAGCATAATTAGCGGAGTTAATATTAGGTTTTTTCTCATAATTTTATTTCCCCTAAAGCTGGATTAAAGTTTAACCGAAATGCCAAATTCCAAGGCCCAGCCTCTGGAACTGCCAGTTTCCATCCTGCCTGTAGCACTTCCTAAATATGCCCCAGGTGTGAAATCCAAATGGCTCATCCCAAAATTGCGCAGGGATACCTCAGCTCCGATTTCATCACTAATTTTATACTTCAAGCCGACAAAAGCTCCTGGAGATATCTCTGAGGCTTCCTCCACGAAAGTACCGCCTCCCCCCACGTGCAACGCTCCCCCTCCATCTTTGAGCGTATATTTAAATTCGCTCCTGACCTTGTAGCTGTCTGCACTGACGCCAGCAAACCAGTCAAAGCCACTCAATAGTCGCAGAGGAGCAATATAGGCAAACTTCAACGAAAATCCCTGGCCGTACTCTTTGCGATTGTCATAAGAATAGTAGGGATCAAGGTTGAGGGATCCACCCGGTACCATGACATCATGGTGCCTTCCTGGTACGTATTCCCATGCCAGCTCTGCAGAGAGGGCACCGCCTAATTTAGGCATTTTCTTTGTGACTTCGGCACCAAAACCCATTATTTTGTTGTCAAAGTGGGTATCCTGTATGTCACCGGCAGTTAAACCCGCCCTTATCTTAAACATGAAAGAGTAAGGCGAGTTATCCTGAGCCTGCAACACAGTAGCACTCAGTGCGCCCAGCACCGCAAAAGCGGCTCCGGCGCGTATTTGTTTGTGGGCTTTCATTCAAGCACCTCCATTGATTAAAAGGCTGTTATAACCCTAGCAAATAAGGTTTTTACAAATATGGCAAACCATGCGTATTCCACCCGTAGACAGGATGGAACAAGAATTGTGAATACCGAGCGCGAATAACAAATAACCCCCTCCAAAGTGTTTATGAGTAGATGTGAGTCGATACCGATATTACACCACTTTTCAAAAATTTTACAAAAAAAAACAAATCCGGGAACTTTTCTTACATTTTGTTTAACAGTTGGAATATGAGCGTATCGTCAATAGATTTTAGCTCTCGTGGCTATGCACTTGATATGCACGGCGGCCAGGAATGATGCGGCGTTTATTGTTGCCCCGCTGACTTACAATAGAGCATGCCTGGTCGAAAATGAAGGCTGTATTGCGGAAACTGAAGGCTAGGACTGTCGAGGCACTTCTCATAGCTATTGCCACAGCATTGGATTCGATAACACCCGAAGACATCGGAGGCTGGATTAGCCACTGTGGCTATGAACTACTATAAGTTGAACTGCTATATATCCCCCAACCCGAAAGCCTCTCAAACATTAGATGTTCGGAGGATTCGGAGGATATTTTTCCCATGTGCAGTATTGTTTTTTTCCAATAATTCCACACCGATGTTTTGAGCGAGTTTTGAGCGAGAAGCACTTTTTGAGCGAAAAGCAAAACTCAGAAAAACATAAACCCCTGATTTCTCAGGGGTCTTGACTTTGGCCTTTAACTAGTATTTTTTGAGTGGTCGTATTTTTGTATTGATTTTGTGTATTTTCTGTTCTAGTCTATAGACTAGAACAGAAAGGAGGCCCTATGGGGTGCCC
>Ga0082212_10002111_pt1 | contig 29250 bp, 35 predicted proteins | sample TergutNt197P3_FD_71548 | JGI IMG/M metagenome (GOLD analysis project Ga0082212, IMG submission 71548) | Neocapritermes taracua P3 segment gut microbial communities from Petit-Saut dam, French Guiana - Nt197 P3 | ecosystem: Host-associated > Arthropoda: Insects > Digestive system > Gut ...
TGAATCATGGGATTTCTCTCGATTATATAAAGAATTACGGCTCGCCTTACGATATGCTGAAATGGGCGTGGGCGGAGCGCACTCGCGGCGGAATAGAGATAGTGTATGAAGTGTCAATAGCGTTTAGAAAATGAATAAAAATGGCGTTTAAATTTTGTAGGAAAAAGACAGCGAAGGCAATATTAATTTTTGTCAGAATCGAAAAGCGTATTGACAGCCTTGTCTTTGGACTTGATGAACTCTTTGCGCTCCTTGAGCCTGTAACTCTCCCCCTTGATGCTAACAACGGTGCAATGGTGTAAAATTCTGTCAAGGATAGCGGAAGCAATGGTAAGGTCAGAAAAAACCTCGTTCCATTGGGAGAAAGTCTTGTTAGAAGTGAGAATCGTAGAGTTCTTCTCGTATCGTTTTGCGATGAGCTGGAAAAACATATTCGCCCCGTTGATGTCCATAGGGAGATAGCCGATTTCATCAATGATGAGTACCCTGTATTTGGCAAAATGTTTCAGCCTGTCAGCAAGCCTGTTCTCGAAATGCGCCTTGTTGAGCTGCTCAATCAGTGAGCTACAATTAATATAGTATGTCGAATATCGGTTCTGCGCCGCCAATATACCGAGAGCAACTGCTAAATGGGTCTTGCCGACTCCGGGAGTGCCGAGAAAAACAACGTTTTCCCGGTTCTCCACGAATCTCATGGTACACAATTCATCAATCTGTGCCTTGTCGATGCTTGGCTGAAAAGTGAAATCGAACACATCGAATGTCTTTCTGAATGGGAAACCTGACATCTGAATCTGACTTTCAACCGCTCTGCTTTTCTTTGCTCTTGCTTCTTGAAGTCTAAGAACCTGTACTCAATAAATTCGGATAAAAACCGATATAAAAAATAAAAGGAAATATCGGGAGAAAAGTAAAATGGGTTATCCAAGTGACATAAGCACAAAACAGTGGAATAAAATAAAGCATTTCTTTGAGAATGAAAACCGCGGCAAACATTTTCAAGAGCATAAAAAACGCAAACTTTTAAACGCAGTTCGTTATCTGAATAAAACAGGCTGCCAGTGGCGACAGTTGCCGAAAGATTTTCCGCCGTACAAGCACAGTATCATCATTTTATCACAGAGCAATCAAGAGTGGAGTATGGGAGAAAATCTGTGCTGAATTAGCAGCAGAAACACGTGTGAAATCAGGCAGGAAAGCAGAGCCAAGCTACAGCTTGATAGACTCGAAAAGTGTGAAAACCACGAGCGAATCCGAGGAAGTCGGTTTCGACGGGGGAAAAAAATGTGAAAGGTCGTAAGCGTCATATCGTAACGGATTTTTGGGGCAGCTTGCTTGCTGTAAAAGTTCATGCGGCTAACATTCACGATGCCGTTGGTGGTGTTGATGTCATGAAATGTGCGATTGCGAAATACCCGTCGCTTAAAGGTGTCTGCGGAGATGATGCTTACCGTAAGAGTTTCAAGGAAGCAATCGAAAAACTCGGATTGACAGTTGACATTTCGGAGAAGATTATCCCCGGCTGGGAACTGCTGCCGAAACGCTGGAAAGTTGAACGTACTTTCGCTTGGATGGAGGGGTCGCGACGACTTTCAAAAGACTATGAAATCACCACTAAATCTGCTGAAAACATGGCTATTATTTCTCACATTACCACGCTTTTAAATCGTTTTTGAATACAGGTTCTAAATATAATAAAATACAAAGACCCGCTATCAGAATTCTTAATCCGTTGACGACGGTTACGCAGCGTATTTTTAATTTTGTGTTTGGAAGATTTCTCTTAATGCCTGATAAAAAAAATCATATAAAACATCGCCTATTCCTTCAAATTCGCCTTTAGATTTTCCGTACCCATATAAATCTGTAAAATATATGATTTTATTATATTGCTTTAAAGTGTTACATACTCTTACACCTTTGTAATTATATTCTTTCCCCATAAATCCATGTTGGGTAAGCACATCTTTTATGGTTTTTAAATTATATTCCGTCGGAATTATAATATCTTGAAATATAATCTGCCTTGTATTTTTTGACGCATTAATTTCTTTTCTTTTAGCCTCTGCTTCTTCTCTTTTAGCTTCTGCCTCTTCCGATAAAAAGCTTTTTAATGTCTGAATAAAAAACTGATATGTTGATTTTCCCATGTTGCGCATTTCTCTAATATCATCAACAGTTTTTCCGTATAAATCTCTCACGTAAATAATTTTATTGGGATGCTGCACGTTCGAAAAAACATTCAGGACTCGAACGATATGACTTTTAGATTTTTTATCAGTAAACCCGCACTGTTCAAATAACTCTTTAAATTTAAGCGGATTATATTTTACAGGAATAGTAATTCCATCAAACATAACTTGCTGTGTGTTTTCAAAAATTGTAAATGTTGCAGTTCTTATAGCTGTTTGTTCACTTCTAAATTGCATTTGATAGTTTATCTCTTTTATAAAATCATTGATATCTTTTTCTGTGTATCCCAGCTTCCGTAATGCTTCAATGGCATATCCGAGAAAAGCTTCTGTATATTCTTTTTTATCTAACAAATTTTCACCCTGCCTTTAGTTTTATAGTGGTATCACTTTTTCTTCCAAATCTTTACTATGCCATGTTTTTATTATAACACACATAATATGCTTTGTCAATTTGAATAAATATAATACCAAAAACATATTCTGACAGTTCGCTCACGCTTAATAATCCACTTAAAATGCAAAAGTTAATTCACTCTTACACAGTCTAATACGTATTATGTTTTCAATTTTGAAATATAAAAAAGCTAACACAGCCTTACACAGTCTAACACATATTAGAGTTTCCGTTTTGAAAATATTTAGCAATTAATGCATTCTTACACAGTCTAATACGTATTAGCATGAAATACAATATATAGAAAAAATTTGTTAAAAAAGACTTGACAAACACAATATCTTGTGGTATAATGATAACCGTAAATGATTTTTGTGCGCGGTCTTCGGACTTACAAGCCGCTTCTGGCTTGTACCGCGGATATGATATATATCTGCATTGCACACGTTGTTAAGTTTGTATGTAAGTGTCAGTAGGATAGCTGGGCTCATTTTAGAGCTCGGTGATGATTACCGGCGATTTTTTGTTTTAAGGGGGATTCCCCATTTGTATAATGAAAGCGACATAAGGGCGACGTTTTACCCTTGCTAAAAAAATAATGAAACACGGGCTTATAAGCCGCAAAACGATTTTGAATTGATATGTTCATTCAAAAAATGATTGTTTTGCGGCTTTTTTGCGTCCATTTATAAAAAAGATTACTCCCCGCCGTGAATATTTACGCGGCAATATCGGAAAAGCCAATTTCGATAGGGAGTCAGAAAGGAAAGGTATATTATGTTAATCAATCTTCAATCGAAATCATCTGCCCGCCGCGCGAAGGAAGCGGGATTCACAGATACGTTATTTTACCTTTGTAGAGAGCGCGTGGCAGCAGCTCTCGAACTGATGCGGAGCGTAACTCCGGCAAACGGCGTCAGTTTATCACTCATAACAGGCTGTTTTTCGTTTGCGACGGTCATACGCGCACTCTACGCCGGATGGCAGGCGCTAACCGCCGAGAGGTCTTTTTGCCTCTCAGGTTTTCAAAAACTTACTGCGGTACATGTGCTCACGCATAATTGAATATAAACATTACTATAACACTATAACAGAGAGGCGACAACTTTAGTTGGAGCCGTTACCCCCATATAATCGGCATTATCCTATCATTTTTTATAGTATTGAAAATCGGAAACAAGGCAGAAACGGCCTATGTTGCCAGCGGGGAAGCTATGCCAAAACAGCGTTTGCGGCGCGGAATTTAAACGAAAAAAAGGAGAAAAATATGAGCACAAACCATTATATCAACCTATTAGCACAGGCGGAAAAAATACGCAAGCACAACCGTCAAGGTTCACTTGAGACCAAAAAACGATACTTCGAGGCATTCAAACGATTTCTGCACTATCTTGGAGATATTTATAAATTAGAAAAGATAAGCAACATCTCCGCAAAACATTTATCGGCTTATGTGAAAAATATGCAGAAGCAAGGGTTCGCAGCCGCCACCATCCAGACAGACCTTTCCGCAATACGGTTCTGGCACGATAAAATATCGAACCCTAAATATCGTCTGCCGGAAAACGACGAATTAAATATAGAACACAGAAGCTACGGCGGTGTTGACCGGACATGGAGCGACGACGAAATACAGCGAATGATTTTGGAGTGCCGGAAAATGAACCGCGCTGACTTCGAGGCTTGTATCATCATTGCCCGGCATTGCGGCTTCCGAATCCATGAAGTCATGAAGATTGACACAGCGACAGCCCGAGCCGCCTTGAAAAAGGGTTATATTCATATTAAAGGAAAAGGCGGTTTGGAGCGCGATGTACCAATCAACGAACACGTCCGCGCCGAATTTGAAAAATGGCTGAAGCTGACACTGCCGGGGCAGAAGCTGTTCGTGCCGAAAGACAAAAAAACTCATAATGCAATCTACCAACTGCAAAAATTTATCGCCGACCACCGTGAAGCCACGAAAGACCCAGATTCCACGAGAAAAAATACTTTTCACGGATTAAGACACAATTATGCCGACGATAACTATAACGAATTGATTGCTAAGGGTAAATCCGATTTTGCCGCAAAAAAACAGGTATCATGTTCGATAGGTCACAAAAGAATTGGCATAACGAAAATATATTTAGCCCGCACGATAAACCGTAAGAAAAATAGCAGCGACGATGACACTGATGCTTAGAGATACCCGACGTTCGGCAACTATTACTTGAAGAATAACCTCTGCCCACCGGTGGACAGAGGTTATAAAATTACAGGAAATGCGAATATATGGCAGATAAAACCACGAGAATAGTAGTGAAGCATCAGAACAAACTGCAAATTTATAACCTCTCTTCAGCCGTGGAGGGAGATTGTTCTGTAATTCCCATGCAAATTTATCATCCGTAAAAGCAGAAAAAACAAGAAAAACGCTGCTAAAAATAGAGTATGCCGATTATTCAGAAGCGTTGCTTGACGCTAAAGTGAGGCTGGGAGAACTTTTCGAAGATATTCCAGCGAAGCAAGGCGGCGGCAGACGAAGCGAAAATTTCAAAGCCGACAGCACTGTCGGTTTTGAAAAAAGCAACGGCAAAAACTTAACATTTTCCAAAACCAGTCTAACTTGTTTGTTAAATTTCCTTTTTGAATTTTTGTTAAGTTTTCGCGCGGGTTGCATTTTATTTATGTGGTATATTGAAAAAATATAAAAAATTTATGGTTCGCTTTATGATAACAGATGTTTATTTTATTATAAAATATTATTTAAACGAGTACGCACCATCACTCCTCAAATATAAAAATATCCCTGAATTTATGCGGTTATAAAAAATTTTTGTCCCCTTTTATTATTTTGAACCACATATATAATGAGGGGAAAATTTTATATAAATTTATAAAGGGATTAATTATGAGTAAAAATAGGCTTAATAAAAAATATTTATTAAAAAAATTTACTACAACAGACGAATTAATAAATTATCTGAATGAACTTACTGATTTCGAAATAGAAAAAGCGGACGATGAAATGGATTGCGACATGATTAGTGAGTGTGACAAATGGTTACTTGAATTACAAGGGATAGAGATTAATCAAATCAAATTATCCAAAAGAGAAATAAAAAAACGTGTTAAGGTTATATCTGATAAGTATTATAAAACTAAAAAACAGAAATGATTCCGTTTTAGATATGTTGCGGCACGGAATATCCGATGATAGTATAAGTCTAACCTTTCAGCATTTTTTGAATTTTCGGTCACATCTTAAATGCAAAACGCCGAATACAACGGTACGGATTTTATCCCATTCACGAGTTACGCACTTGATAAAAACTTCCGTTTTTCCGCTATTTCCGACCCTGATTTCATATAATACATCGTTTTTATGAAGTTACGAGCGTTGTTTTTGGCGAATTTATATTGATAAGTCGAGGTCACAATGACCGAATAGGGTATTTTTTATCTCAAGTGCGTAACTCGTGCCATTTTCAAACCCGAAATTCTTGCCGGAAATCTTGATAGAATAAGGCGGTACATATTTGTTGACGAATACGCTTGCTATTTTTCTTTGAGCCAGTCCGGGATGGGCACGACCCCCCTGTTTTAGATTTATAAAACGGCCGTTTGTCGTAATGCTTACCCCTGCGATTTTAACTATTTTATTTTTGCGGTTGAATGGTGCGTTTTTATTTTGTTGTGATTCCTAAATCTTTTACATTTATCATCTTGCATTTTCTTTGTGTTTGTTGTAATATATCAATGTAAACTAAAAATATGGGAGAATTTAAAATGATAATTGGATACGCGAGGGTTTCGACGCAGGACCAAACTTTAGACAGACAGCTCGACGCGCTCAAAAAATACGGCGCGGAAAAAATATTTGAAGAAAAGATAACAGGCACGATAAAAAACCGTTCGGAGTTAGATAAGTTAAAGTTAATTATCCGCGAGGGCGATATTGTCGTTATAGAATCGCTTTCGCGGCTCGGTCGCTCCAGCAAAGACTTACTGGCACTCATAGAAGAATTCCGGGATAGAAAAGTTACATTGATAAGTCTTAAAGAAAATATAGACATAAGCACACCGACCGGACAACTAATGTTTACGGTGCTTGCCGCGCTATGCCAGTTTGAGCGCGACTTGACGGTGCAGCGAACAAAGGACGGCTTGATGGCAGCGAGAGCGAGGGGACGCAAAGGCGGCAGGCCGGAAGTAGACCCGAAGAAAGTAGAAAAAGCATTGCGGCTATATGAAGCGCACACGCACAGCATCAACGAGATTATCGCAATCACAGGCGTTTCTCAGGGTACGCTGTATAAGGCTATCCGTTCCGCAAAAGAAAAAATTATAAATAATCAAAAATAATCGAAAATTCTGCGTCTAACAATATTGAAAAAAATACAAATATATGTTATACTAAATATAAAACAGGAGCCGATAAATGGGAAAGATAAAAATAATACCGCCGCTTCACAATATCATGGTAGCGAAACTATTTGAAAACATGGGAAGTGCACCGTCCGCGTTGAGCCTTATAAACGCCGTGCTCACCGATGCAGGCAGAGTGCCGCTTGACAAGATAACGGGATTACGGTGCGAGGAAACACTGCCGGGAGCATCTTTCAAAGGGCGGAGCTGCCGCCTTGATGTTATCGCGGAAGCGAATGGGAAACGAATTAATGTGGAGGTACAGCGCGAGTCCTGTCCGGACATGGTAGACCGCTCGTTTTTCCATGCCTGCGCTATCATGCACCCAGCAATAGAAAAATCACAGGATTTCAAAGAACTTCCAAGACTGACGATGATAAATCTGCTGGACTTCAAGCCGCTGCGAAGTTCGCATCCCGACTTTCATCAGCCGGTATCGCTGATGTACGTAAAGGGAAAACCGGAAACGGCAAGCGATGTATTATATATGCACAACATAGAATTGCGAAAATTCCGGAAGATAAAATATGATAAAGAAAACCCGTTGCATCGCTGGCTGCACTTTTTAGTGAAAGGGTACGCAACAATAAACGAAATCGAAACAAAGGAGATGATAAAAATGGATAGAGGCTTACAGGCATTCGCAGAAAAGTACAATCTTAGTCTGCAAGACCCGCTCATACAGGACAAATATACGCATCATCGCTTAGCAGAACTTGATTATCAGACGAATATAAATACAGCGCATGAAAAAGGCGCAGAAGAAGCTAAAACTGCAACAGCAGAAAAAATGATTTTAAAAAATAAACCGCTTGCGGAAATAATTGAGTTTTCAGAATTGACAGAGAAAAAGATACGGCAGCTTGCTAAAAAACTGTCTAAAGAAATTGTTTTGAAATAATATTGATGCAAAGTTGGTGATAGTAATTGATGGATGGTATAGCAGATAAATCAAAAAAAAGGAAACGACATAGAGTCGATAGGTATAAACTCGACAGCATGGTGCGCTTACTTCTTGACAATGCACTCGCGGATTACAATGTTTCTAAAATATTGCTTAATCAATATGACTTTCATCATTATTGCACCATTGTTTGTTATCATTGTTATCAGTGCGTCAAAAAAAGTTTAAAAGCATTTCTCATATTTAATAAAATTGAATTTTCTGAAACGAATGATTTATTAGTTTTATTAGATTTATGTCATGATTTTAGCTTTAAAAAATTTAATCTATCAACATTTTCCGGCTTCGGGATAGATACTTTACATGAAGATGTTTCTTTGGGCATAGATGAAGCCGAACAGGCTTTTATGACAGCACAAAGCGTAATGGATTATGTAAAAAATTCTATATTACTGCCAATTAACCATGACGCAAAACGCATTAGAAGATGGAAACAGCAAGCGCAAAATAGAGCAATTAATACTGCTAAAAATCTGCTTGATATTTTTGACGTTGAAACGATTGCGAAGAGAACAAAATTAACAGTTGAAAAAGTTGAAGAACTGAAAAAAGAATATTTAAAACAAAGCGAGAATAATTAAAATGAAACAAAACATAGACGTGCAGGCATACTTCAGCCAGCACGATAATTCGGAATCGACTATTTCAACCCGCGCCGTAAACGCACTTACAAAGGGTGGGATAACTACGATGGACGAGCTGTGTGCCGCAGATATGAAAAAAGTAAAAAAGATTCGTAACTTGGGTGATAAGTGTTTTGAATACGTATTGACGATGCGCGAAAAGTATATGGCTGACAAATAACAAAATAGAGGAACGGGACTTTCGTTCCCGTTCTCTCTTTTATACAAAATTGATTCAAAGCAGAAAAATAGATAGTTAGGATGTTTTTGCAGACTCCCCCAACTATCTACCCCAACCACTTGAAAAAATAAGATGAAGTACATTGCCGAATAAGCGGTTAATATAATAATATTCTTTATCAAATATTATTATACTTCATTCTTGCTCAGTTTGTCAAGCGGAAAATATAAACTTTTAAAAAATTTAAGAATGAATGAGGTATAATTTTTATGGGAAAAGTAATAGAAATAGAAGCAGATACAGAAAATAAAAAGGCGGCGGACATAATGTTTGATACTTTTATCGACGGCATAAAGAAACTCGCGCTTGAGGTTGACCGCGAAAATATGAGACGAGCACTTGAAGAGATGGAAGCGACTCCTGAAATTTCAGCGTTTATAGACGACCTTAGAAATCTAATGTTGAACGAGCCGGCTTTCCGCGATATGACTTTTCACGAAGTAGTCAAAACTAAAGATTTTGAAAAAATATTCAAAGAACTCTATAAAACCAAATACGAAGCTACAATGGAACCGGAAGCAAAAGGAATTATTAAAGTCTTGACTTTAAACCCGGTAAAAGTGCTTGACTATTTGATTCCGAACACCAAAGTGGCAAATCAATTAACAACCGGAAATTTATACGGCAAAGAAGTAGCTATCGTAGTAAGCAACAAATCGTCGAAAGAGGTAACAACAAAAGTCGTTTTAAATTTTGATGAGGGGAAAGGCATAACGATTAGCGGGAAGTATGAACTTAACGCTTATGACCGCATTGTACATAACGCGCTTGTAAGCCTAAAATTAGCTGGAAACAAAACTTTTACTTCTTCGATGGTTTATAGGACTATGAACGGATTAACAAATAGTGAGTTTATACGTCCAGAAGCAGTAAAAAAAGTAACCGAAAGCATTGATAAACTTTCAGCCACAAGAGCAACTATTGATTTTACAGGTGAAGCCAAAATGTACCGTATAGACGTTAAGAGTGCTAAAATGAGCAGATACCTGATAGAAGTAGGTAAAATAGAAATTAAGACGAACGCTGAGACAATGGAAGGATATGAATTCATAAGCGAAAAAGATCCAATACTTTATACGCACGCTCAAGTTTCAGGTCAGATATACAAAATACCTCTCAGTATATTACAAACTAAAGATAATATAAGAGGAACCGAAGAAGTTATAATTATAAGGGAATATCTCATACGCCAGATAGAATGGATTAAAAGCGATAAAGTCAAGCGCAGTCAAAATATCACTTATCAAGGAATTTACGAAGAATTGGAAATAACGTCTTTACAGGGTCAAGCATTGAAAGATAAGTCAAAAGCTGTAAGGGGTAATGCAAAAAAAATATTAGAAATATTAAAAGGGCGTGGATATATAAAAGATTTTGAAGAATATAGAGAAAGCAAAACGATTAAAGGTATAAAAATAACAGTGTAAAGCATTTTACTCACCCTGCAACAAGCCTCTACCGACCCTGCAACAAGCCTCTACCGACCCTGCAACAAGCCTCTACCGACCCTGCAACAAGCCTCTACCAAAGCGGTTCAAAAAAAGCGGACTTTTGGCTGGTAAAATGGGATAAAAGTCTACATCCAAAAAAAACGTATAAGTCTTATAGGTATTATAAGACTTATAGCAAAAATCCGCCCCCCGTTGCAAGGGGGCGGGTTTTGTGGTACGATAAGAACGATGCCTCGAAAAAAGAAAACGAAAGAAAAAAAGCGATTTCCATTTATTGTAAAATGAGGAGCGGAAAATGAACAGAATGCAGGCGCGGGATTATATAAACAATTTAATTCACAGCGAATTAAAAAAAGCCCCGAAAAAAATATCCGGGTACGATACGTATATTTGTCCTTTTTGTGGCAATGGAAGTGGTTCAAGCGGCACGGGAATCAGCACAAGAGACGGCAAGTATTATAAATGTTTCAAATGTGATTTTTACGGCGACTATCTTGCTATAGTAAGAACGCGGGATAATATTAGCGAAAAAGAAGCGTTTGAGCGGTATGGGATTTCTATATTCCATGCTGGCATAGAAACGCATTTACCAGCGGATTCAGAATCGGCTGATTATAAAAATTTCTTTTTACAGGCAAACAAAGACTTGCGTAGCAGTTCGGAAGCGTTACTATATCTTCAAAGCCGGGGAGTATCAGCGGAAACTGCCAACCGTTTCATGTTGGGATATGCCCCGGAATGGAGAAGTCCAACTGCTGTGAAAAACAGAAAGAACCCGCCGACAAGTCAACGGCTGATTATACCGACCGGAGGCAATAGCTATTTAGCCAGAGCGATAAATAAAGATGCAGACCCGGCATACAAACTGATGAAAGAAGGTCTGGCTGATTTTTTTAACAAAAAAGCCCTTCAAGGGATTGTTCCGGTATTTATAACGGAGGCGGCAATAGACGCGCTTTCAATTATCGAGGCAGGCGCAGAGGCTTGCGCATTGGGAAGCACGAGCGGCGTTAATAAGTTTTTGGACTTATGCCGAACCGAACCGCCGACCGTTCCGCTTATTCTATCGTTGGATAATGACGATGCCGGGAATAAAGCACAAGAAAAATTAAAAGCAGGGCTTGAAGAATTAAAACTTTCTTTTTACGAGATAAATACATCAGGAGAGTACAAAGACCCAAATGAGCATTTAACCGCTAATCGCGAGGCTTTTATATCGCTTGTAAACAGCGACCCGGCAGAAGCTGCCCGTCAAGAAGCGGAAGCCATCAAAGTAAAACACTTGGAAACGGCTACGGCGTATCATATAAACGCGCTCATGGGAGAAATAGCCGCCAGCGCAAACACTCCGGCAATATCGACCGGGTTCAATCTGCTCGACGAAGCGTTGGACGGCGGGTTATATGAAGGGCTGTATATCATAGGGGCTATAAGCTCGCTGGGTAAGACCACGTTTGTTTTACAGGTAGCTGACCAGATAGCGCAGCGCGGGTATGATGTTCTAATGTTCAGCCTTGAAATGTCGCGTTATGAGCTGATGGCAAAGAGTATAAGCCGATTGACTCTTGAAAATTGCGGTGGAAAATCAGATAACGCTAAAACAGTACGGGGAATATTAGCGGGTTCGAGGCGAAAGAATTACAGCTCCGAAGAAAAAGAATTAATCAATAAAAGCATATCGGACTACGCCGAGTACAGCGAGTATATTTATATTCATGAGGGAATGGGCGATATTGGCGTTGGAGAAATACGACAGGAAGTGCAGAAGCATATCTCTTTTACAGGTAATACTCCGGTCGTTATTATAGATTATCTGCAAATATTAACTTCTGAGGCGAGAGGAACAGACAAGCAAAACACCGATAAGTCTGTGCTTGAATTAAAGCGTTTAAGCCGGGATAAAAAAATCCCGGTCATAGCAATTTCCAGCTTCAACCGCGATAATTATAATGCGCCGGTTAATTTAGCATCGTTCAAAGAGAGCGGCGCGATTGAATATTCAAGCGATGTTTTACTCGGTTTACAGCTTGCGGGAATGGATGAACTAAGTCAGAGCGACAGCAAGCGGACAGAAACAACAAAGCTGATAGAAGAAAAGAAGTCCGCAGACCCGCGCAAGGCGCAACTTAAAATATTAAAAAATCGTACTGGAAAAATAGGCGAAAGCCTTTACTATGACTATTACTCAATGTTTAATTCATTCAGAGAAAGTAAGAAACCAGAAACAGGTACAGATTGGAACGATGACAGGAGGATGCGTAAAATATGAGCGTTAAACTTGATTTTTCTATATTGGACGAATTGGACGAAAAGCAGGCGACAGAGCAAGGGAATCATTCGCCGCCTGCAAAAAAAGTATATTATAAACTTAAAACGGAGGAAAGGCAAAAAGCCGCAAACGCAGAAGCGACAGTTAAACAGCTTGAAGTATATACCGCGCATCAGGAGGCAATTATTAAATCAGGGCAGCTTGCTAATGAGATTACAAAGGGTATACAGGCTGGAGAAAAAATAGAAAATTTATTTTTAAAGGCGATTGAATGTATCAGTTTAATTACCGGAAACAGTTTATTTTATGAGCAGAATAAAAATAATCTGAAAAATATAAATGGAATTGATATAGATACTGAGTCGGGTGTGGAAGTTAAAAGCGCGGAAGAATTAAATAAATTTCTTGAATGAACTTCTTTTTTCGCCTATTTTCTATTGACAAAGCTAATAAAAAATGCTATTATAAATAAAAAGATTGATTTTATAATAGGAAGGATATTTTTATGGCAAAAATAATAACTATTGCAAATCAGAAAGGCGGCGTCGGAAAAACTACGTTGACAGTTAATCTTGGTGCGTTTTTATCCCGCATGGGGAAGCGGGTTTGTTTGATAGATTGCGACCCTCAAGCTAATTTAACAATGGTGCTTGGATATAACCAACCAAGCAAAATTTCTATTGCATTACCAAATATTATGCTTGAACTTATAAACTCAGATTTTAACCCCGAAGAATCGGAACTATTACAAAAACGTGAATATATATTGCGAGGGTATGATATGGATTTTATTCCGTCAAATATAAAATTAACCGGGGTTGAAAATACATTAGCAGACGAAATAGGTCGTGAAAATGTAATAAAAAAAATGGTAAATTATATAAAAGAGGATTACGATTTTATTTTATTGGATACCATGCCATCGCTTAATATAATTACTGTAAACGCACTTAATGCCGCAAATAGTGTTATCATTCCGATGCAGCCGCAATATTTAAGCGCGAAGGGGTTAGAAATGTTACTCACGACAGTTAAAAAAATTAAAGAAAACCTTAATCCAAATCTCGCTATAGACGGAATACTGATAACGATGTATGATAATAGGTTGACTTTTCATAAAGAAATGGTAGATACCATAAATGAAACGTTCAAAGGATTAAAGATATTTAATACGAAAATACCCATTTCTGTTCGCGTAGCTGAAACACAAGCAAAATCCGTAAGTATATTCGATTATGACCCAAGCGGAAAAATATCAGAAAGTTATGAAGAATTTACAAAGGAGTTAGTAAATAATGAGCCGTAACAGAAATAAAAAAAAGTTCGATGATATTAAGGGTAAGTTTGATGTCGATGAAGGGCTTGAACATATTTTTGAATCTACAGAGCCGTCAGACAAATTAAACGGCAAATCTGCCGATAATCTGCCTATAGAAAGACTTATCCCGTTTAAAAATCATCCGTTTAAATTGTACGAAGGCGAACGCTTTGCAAATATGGTTGAGAGTGTTAAAGTAAGCGGCATCATTGTACCTATAATAGTTCGACCTATCAACGATCAAAAGTATGAAATATTAAGCGGACATAACCGTGTCGAAGCGGCAAAGTCTGCCAGACTGGGAACAGTCCCGGTTATAATCCGGGAAAATTTGACCGATGACGAAGCAAAATTAATCGTTACCGAAACTAATCTTGTGCAGCGTTCGTTTGCGGATTTGTCGTATAGCGAGAGAGCCGTTGCTCTTAAACACCACTTAGATGCAATTAAAGAACAAGGCAAAAGAAAGGATTTAATAAACGAGATAAATAAGCTATTAAATGCCGATAATATCAATGAAAACTTAACTGGTGGACTAATAGACCACAAGCCAAAATCAAGAGATAAAACCGCTGATAAATATGGCTTAGACGCACGGAGCGTAAGCAGGTATGTAAGGCTTTGCGAATTGAACGAATCTTTATTAAATCGGGTTGATGCGGAAGAAATTGGGTTATATGCAGCAGTGTCGCTTTCTTATCTTTCGCTTGATGAACAAAACGAACTTAGCCGGATTTTAGACAAAAATGAACATAATGTCGATATGAAAAAATCAGAATCATTACGCGTATATTCAAAGGATAATAAATTAACTCCGAAGATGATAGAAGATATATTATCCGGGGTTGTAATAAAAAAGAAAAATAGAGCTTCGCTTCCGGTTCAGTCATTGAAAATAGGAGGCAAAATTTTATCGAAGTATTTCAAACCGGAACAAAAGCCGGAAGAAATACAAGCTGAGATTATTGAAGCAATAGAATTTTACAGAGCGAATAAATAAACAAGTGTAGAAAGACATAGGCTTTTCCAGCCTATGTCTTTCTATTTATATGATTTTACAAACGTCTATAAAAATTTTTGCGACTTTTGCAAACGTATGAATTTACAGGCAACCGGGCAATGAGTCGTGAGTGGGTTGATGGCTGAAAAAGTACACTTCTGTGGATTGAAAAGATTTTTCTTTTCTGTTTTTGTTTTTGAGTAATTTCATAATATCAGTAAAATTATCATTTCCCGGAGCAAAAAAAATCGTGTATTTATAAGTTCCTTGACAGTACGTAAATTAGATGTTATAATATTTAAAACTTTTGAAGTAAACTCCTGTAACAAAATTAATTTTCATTCGTTATATATAATGGAATAAGAAGAAAATATGCATAAAGAAAGATGGTAAAGTATGCTGCCGATTTTTATTTTAGCCATTGATAATCCTAAAGACCGAGATTTTGCTGAAACTTTATATTATAAATATAGAGATAAAATATATAGAGAAGCCTATAAAATATTAAATAATGAGCAAGAAGCAGAAGATGTGACATCTGACACTTTTGAAAAAATAATAAATAAACTTTGGGATTATCATAATAAAAGTGATAACGAATTAGCAGGTATCTTTGTCACTATAGCGAAACATCTTGCTATTGACAAATACCGAAGAAAAAATAAAATTGAATTTACGCCCATTTCAGAAGCTGATGATACTTATATGGTTTTTGATGAAGTGGGGGATTTTATCGTAGAAAAAGAACTGTTTGAAAAATTATATCAAGCGATAGAAACGCTTGATATAGATTGTGCGCAGATTATTAAGTTAAAATTGCTGTATGGCTATCGTGATAAAAAAATCGCAGAAATGCTTAATATATCAGATGGGAATGTAAGAGTAAAATATCACAGAGCTAAAAAGATATTATCTGAATATTTAAAGGGGGTATACTGCGATGGATAATAACGATTATAAGTCAAAAATGTTTGAAGAAGCCATTAAACTGGTATTATGGGATTACCATCAAAAAGAAATAGATGAATTTAATACTATAACAGAAGATGAAAAACATAAATTTTCGTTGGCATTTGAAAGCAGGATGCAAAAGATACTAAAGCGCGCCAAGAGATTTAAAGGCGAACTTAAAATATCTGCTTTGAAAACTTTCCAAAAAATAGGAATTATTGTTTTAATTATTTTATCAATTTCATTTGTAAGTTTATTTACAGTAGAAGCGATAAGAAAAGAAATATTTAATATTATAACTACATTTTATGAAAAATATATTGGTGTTAGCTTTGAAAGTGAAAGTAGCCAAAATTATATAATAGAAAGGATTGAGGAAACGTACTTGCCTTCGTATGTTCCTGATGGATATTCCGAAGTTGAAATTTTAAAATCAGATAATAATATTATAGCTATTTATATAAACGATAAAGATGAAATGATTATATATTCTCAGGATTTAGTAAGAGCAAATATGAATATTGACGGAGAAGATTATACGGAAAGTGATATAATTATAAATGGAATGAGTGGGAAGTTATTTGAATATGCTAAGCCTGACGGCGTTTTATATAATATTTTAATCTGGACTGACAATAAATATTCATATTCGCTACAGACATATTTAATCAAAACAGAAGTGATAAAAATTGCAGAGAGCGTTAAATTACAGGTTATCGAATAAAAATAAAAATTATTTATCAAAGATAGCAGGAAAAACTTTTATTTCCGCTGTCTTTTTTATTTTAACAAAAACATTTTGTATTTTTCTGTAACAAATATTATTTTCATTCGTTGTATATTATGAAAGCCAAAATATAAATAAAAAATGAAAAAAAGGAGAATTTTATGAAAACAAAAAGAATCGCATCGTTTTTATTAGTCTGTTTATTGACGGCGGGTATGCTGTCATTTTCCTCGGTATCAGCAAATTCTATAAGGCAAGATGGAAAAATACTTGAAATAATTCCTATAATGCCAACTTGGACTCATACTACGCGTATAATATCCGACGTAACTTTTTCAGGCAGAACTGCAACTTGCACAGGGAGCATAAGCGCCCTTACGGGAGCGACAATAAGTGCTACCCTTACTTTATACAAGCAAAATGGCTCTTCATGGGATTATGTGACATCTTGGAGTAAGACTTCGTCTACAGCATTTCTTTCTTTTAACGAAACACATACCGTAAACAGTGCAGGAACATATAGAACGGTAATAAGCGGAACTGTAACACGCAATGGAACAAGCGAAAATGTATCTGCGGCAAGCACCAATAAGACTGTTGGTTGATTTGGACTGTCAGTTAGTTTTATATTAATTAGAATCTCAAAAAACTCAAAGGAGGGAATGTATGAGTATATGATGGTGTTTTTCCCGAATTTATAGCAATGAAATTGGCACAAATATGATATTTTACAAAATTAACGAAAGGTAGAGGTTCTTAAAAATGAAAAGAAAATTTAAAATTAGTTGTTTGTTACTTGCTGTAATGATGGTTTTTATGGCAATGCCTGTTTTAGCTTCTTCTTCGCGTTTTACGGATGAAATCATGCTTGAGGTAGACAGCATAGTAGAGTGTTTGCTCTGTTGCGGTGGCTATACAGAAGAAAATATGATAAGAATAGAAGATGTGTTAAAGAGTGTAGCTGCTAATGGGGAGCGTTGGGATAAACAAGATATGCTGGTAGCAGAGAATGTGTTAAGGAGTTTATCCACAAACAGTTGGCAATTTAGAGCATTACTTGATAGGGCAGAATCGGAAAGCTGCGGAACCCCGATAGGGTGGGTAGGCAGACAAAGTACAGGTGACCTTTGTGCGAAGTATGGTTATTATGGGCATTGCATGGGCATTGTTCAAAGAGAGTTATATAGGTGTAGCGACGCGACGTGTACTCCGCCGCCAAATGTGTTTACTGGTTACGAGTTGCGTTGTTCAGCCGCAAATCACTTCATAGCTGTATTTGGACAAATAGGTGGAAATCACTGGTAAATATATAGCCTACGAAATAACAAGCAAGATTTCCGGTATTTTGAAATGTGAAATTAACGAAAGGTAAAGGTTCTTAAAAATGAAAAGAAAATTTAAAATTAGTTGTTTGTTACTTGCTGTTATGATGATTTTTATGGCGATGCCTGTTTTAGCGGCTGATACCATTGAATTGGATGGGGAAGTTCATACTGTAGAATTTTATTCTTCACAAACCCCCCATTTAGAATTTGAATCTCGCACGACAGATTTAACCGCTGCTGAAATTGCTGAATTGGATGAAGCGTTATTAAACGCGGATTATAATGATTATGAAATAATAACGGGAATAGGTTATGAAATAAAACGAGTATATTTACAATATGGTTATACTATAGATTTCATTTTAATATATAACATTGGTTCTGCTTCATTAATGCGTAATACGTTTGCTTCTGGTATAGCAAGAGTTTCCGTAAAAGATACGAGCGGAAGAGAAGTTGGTTATGTCGCATTATCCGCTACGTTTTTTTGGACTGGCAGTTCAGTAACTTTTTCAAGTGCAGATATGGCTTCCGGAAATCCTCCGAGTGCTTCTTGGAGTAATGTGTCATATACCACAGGCGGGTCAAGCAGTACGACAATGTATGCAGTTTCAACACCAACATTGAATATAAGCGGCGGTGGTTCTTATTCTTATCGTATATCAGTAGGCTGTGATAAGTCTGGTAATATTAGTGTTATAAACGCATGATTTAATAATTTTTTGCAGAGATATATCTGGAAAACTTTTTATTCTACAAAGTGGACAGAGGGATTTAATTTAAAATCCCTCTGATTTAAAGCGGATTATATAGTAAAAAAGTGTGTGATAAAAATTTAAGGGAAATTAATATGCATGATAAGCAGAGAGTTTGTGCGAAAATATTTGGACGTGAAAGAACTGCTTGAAAAAGAAAAGATGACAAAAGAAAAATATAGAGCGTTGATAATTGATTTATGCTGTGAATATTGCATTGACCCCGCGATACTTGCGGAGTATAACATGGCACTTGAACCGAAAAAGTTCGGCACAGTTGATGATTGAAATTATCAGCGCAATGAAAGGATGATGTCTATGATTTGAAGTAAAATAAAACAAAAGGTTAAAATATTATAATATTTTAATAGAGGAGTATTTATGACAAGAACTATAATAAAGGTTTTAGATTTATTAAAGACCTATCTTGTCGCTATCGCGCTGGTGATGGCAATATTAACCGCAGTCAGTTATGTAAATTCGGCAGGCATCACGCCAGAGGATATTATGTCGGGCGAGTTTATAAACGTATTGATGAACCCAGTAAATCTCGCTCAGGCGAACGGTCACACAGAACCTCCGCGTGTAAGGGCTTCTGCAAATGGACGGTACATGAAAAACGATTTCGGACAGACATACGGCGGTATACACGATGTACCCGATTGCCCTGAAACGCCGGATATAGTTTATCCTGAATTGTTTGAAGCGATTGGAGTGGACGGTACGTTCGGGTATGTATATACGAGCGACTTAAATGCTGATACCCCAAATACGCCGGAGGAAGCGGTAGCATATATGAAAAAGATAGAGGAAGAAATTGCGAAGGGCGTAACGGGCAGGACGATGCCGCTATACGAGGTAGACGGCAGGACTGTGATAGGCGAATTTAAAATCAAGTATAATTAAAACAAATATTTGTTAAATTTCAGGAGGGTTAAAATGAAAAAATATGCAAAAATGTTGACCGCCATTCTGTTAATAGTAACGATACCAACAATAATAGTTTCTGCAAATCCTATATCCAGTCCGACGTTAACTTATACCGTTAATGGTGTCACATATACGGTTTTTAATGGTTTGCATTTAACAACGGGCACAGCGGTTGCTCATACTCATATAGACACAAATATCAGACAACCAGCCGGATATTTTGGTAGTCAGGCGAGAATATTCGAAAATGGAGCAGTTCGATATCAGTCACCTTGGAGATTTAATGGAGCTAATGATTGGTCTGCATCAGCGTCGATTAATGGTGCAACCATTAGAGGTATGACGTATGCTTCAAGAGGGCTTGTCAGGATGTGGAACGGCAGTTCGTTAAGCGAATATCAACCGACAGGTACTAATAATATAATAGGCTTTTCAATAGGAGGCCAGATTAATAGTGAATATGAAATTAACATAAACGGACAAACACATGGCAGTGCTTTAGATGCTGTATCTAATGACGATTTACCCGAATTAATTTTGGCAAAAGATGTAGACGGAAATATAGGATATGTTTATGCCGATGATTTGATAGGCGATATTCCGAATACTCCGAAAGAAGCTGTAGAATATATGAATCGTCTGCAAGAATTGAATGATATTGGTATATATTCGATAACTATACCGCTATATGATGTAGATGGAGAAACAATCATTGGCGAGTTTGAAATTTGTGTAGATGTGTCGTGATAAATGATTATTTAATTCGGTGTCATAACACTGGCAATTAAATTTATTTATTAAAATGAAAGGAACAAAATGTATGTTTAAACGCAAAAGTAATATTAAAATTTTAGTGACATACTTCATGATTGGATTTTTGTTTTCGATTTGTATTACCTCGGTAAATGCTTGGATAGATTGGTCGGCTGGTCCAACTTTCAGATATTCTGACTTTGGCGGATATACTTATGATTCATGGCATGAAATTTGGATAGATAAAGGCTCTACTCCAAATACGGCTATGGGATATACTGAAGTTAAAACTTCTAACTTATCAAATGCGCCTGCAGGTTATATGGGAACATCTGCGTATTTATATAATAGTGCTGGTACATTAATAGCCAATACCGGATGGAAATACAATAGTTCCTCTGCTAATATGCTTTATTCACTTACACAAAGCACTACTACGAAAGGAACGTATTATTCTCATGGTTATACTCAAGCATATAATGGAAATGGGTATCATACGTATCGTGCCAACAGAAGTCCAAACATGAGCAATTAAATTGTTATCAATATATAATTCAAAGAGGAGAAAATTAATATGTCTATTTCGAAAAATAAAACAAAATTTATCTATATGCTGTGCTCAGCTATTTTAGGTGTATTTTTAGGAATTTCTATTATTTTTTTTATGAAGATGGCGGTATCTGGGGAAGGAGTACAATACTTGATAAATGAAAACGGCAATACCTATGGAAGTGGCGCTGATGCTCCTTCTTATGAAGAAATGCCAGATTTAATCAGAGCAATGGGAACTAACGGAAAAGAAGGGTATGTTTATTTCAAAGATTTACAAGGATTCATTCCCAATAACCCTGAAGAAGCAGTAGCATATATGATAGAATTAGAAAAAACAGGATTTCCGTCACGTTTTATCCCATTATACACACAAGATGGGAAAACAGTAATAGGTGAATATGAAATTGCTACCATAACAGGTGAAGCTAAAGAGAAGCTTTTAAAAGAAAGAAACATTCCCTAACTATTTTTGACGTAGAGGATAAAGTAAAAGGGACAACATACTATGTATGACTACGCCACTTCAGGTATCAAGATAATATGCCGCGATACATGACGGCCTACTACAGGACCATAATCAACCATTTCCATGAAATCTTTTAAAAATTAATGAAAGTATGAGGAAAATAGTTTGAAACAAAGCCATGGTCAAGTAGCCTGAAAAAGAGTATAGCAAAGCTGACTGCGGAAAAGCAGCCGAAAAAAATTATTAATAAAGAAAACTCATGAAGGAGCAACAAACTCCCAATCACGAATAATATAACCCTGCTTAGAAATTAAAGTAAGAGCCTGATGAGTAGTAATCACACGTTTAACAGGCGACTTGTCAGCATTACGATAAAGTTCAGGATTATAGGGTTCATTTTTAGAAAGAATATGCCAAATAGCAGTTAAGATTTTTCGAGCCACAGCAATAACTGACTTTTTCCCGCCGCGACGTTTTTTAAGAGTTTGGAATTTGTTTTTAAGTTCAGAATATTTGTCAGATTTAACGGCGGCGATGGTAATCTGCACTAAAAGCGGTTTAAGATAGTCACCGGCACGTCCGATACGAGTAGTTTTCTTTTTGCCTGCGCTTTCCTTGTTTTGCGGGGTAAGCCCAGCCCAAGAACAAAGGTGCTTAGACGTTTCAAACACAGACATATCAGCACCGATTTCAGCTAAAATACGAATAGCTGTGAGTGGTGTGCTGATACCCGGAACAGTCATAAGCAAATCAATTTGTGGCTGATACTTCGCGGCAAGATGCAAGATAAGCTGTTCAAGTGAGTCTTTAAGGTAATCCAAATATTCCATGTGTTGCCTGATAAGTTTGAGCTTGTCAGCTTGACCAGAAACGAGTTCCCCATCAAGTGCGGCGCGAATCTCATCGCTGGTTGCTCTGCAACGTCCATCAACAAGCGAAGCAAAGTCAAAATTGGAGTTGCCATGTTCAATTAACTTTTCAATAATACGGGACCCACTTTTGCCAAACACATCAGTAAAAACGCTGTCTAACTTGAAATTGCACATCGTCAAACAGTTCTGGACACGGTTTTTCTCGCCAGTACACATACCCGTAAGTTTGACGTAATAACGGCACAAATCGCGTAATTGCCTGATGTCGGGCGGGGGAATAAAACTCGAACGAACCAAATCACACTTGAAAAGTTCTGAAATCCACTTGGCATCTTTCTTGTCAGTTTTCTTGCCTTTGATAGCCTTGACATACTTGGGGTGCGTCAGGCACACGTTACAAGTTTTTTCAAGGATATTGAAAACCGGAATCCAATATTTGCCGGACGATTCCATGCAAACATCACGGCAGTTGTTGGCAGCAAGCCAAGCTGCCAGTTTACGCAAATCTCCCGCGAACGTGGAAAACCGTTTGATTTGATGACTTGTGTGACTGCGCTCATCGGTTGTTGCGATACACGCAACGAGAAAATTTTTGTGAACGTCCATTCCACAGCATATAGGGTAGACTATATCTACTATTCCTGCCAATGTTTTTCCTCTTTTCTGTAAAAGATTTTGAGAAATCGGCAGGGACTGGGCATTCTGCTAAAAACGAGTATTGTCTTTACAAAGATTAGTTTACAGGCTCTCTCGCCTACTCGTTGGTGCTTGAACGAATGTCCGGCGACTTATTATAATGCGGGTTAGCAGCATTCTGCTACGCCACTCTCCTCCGCGTGCTCTGTAGTGTGCCGTTTCTCAAAATTAATATATCACAGAAAAATTAAATTTTTAATGCGGAAGTCACACCCTGTTTCATGTCTCGTTGGTGCCTTTCGCAGAAAGGAATGGTCTTTATTATGAACAGAAAATTTAAAATCAGTTGTTTGATACTCGCTGTAGCGATGATTTTTATGGCAATGCCGGTTTTGGCGGCTGATACCATCGAACTTAACGGAGAAGTTCTCACCGTAGAATACTATTTTGGGGGCTCTCCAAATCGTACTATTGAACAACGCACCACCGATTTTACACCGGAAGAACTTGTTGAATTTCAAGAAGCATTATCAACCGCTGACTATGATAATTATGAAATTATAATTGAAGAAAATTTCGTAATAAAAAGAGTGTATTTAATGCACGGATATTCAATAGATTTTATCACGCTAAACATGGAAAATACTTTTTTATTTGCAAGAGCAGGAACATCTTTTGGAAGCGCAAGAGCGTCTGTGAAAGACACATCAGGGAGGGAAGTCACTTGGGCAGAATTGGCAGTTACTTTTTATTGGACTGGAAGCACTGTATCTGTTTTAAGTGCGGATGTAGTTGCTGACCCAAATCCTCCGGGTGGCGGTTCTTGGAGCAATTTAACAAATATTCGAACAGCAGGTTCAGGAACTGCGACGTGTACCGTGACAGGAACGCCGACATTTAATTATACTCCCGCCAATGGCGGTTCCACATCGTCTAATTTCCCGCTGACAGTCAAAGGCGACCATCTTGGAAATACATGGTGATACAGCGATTATTAAACAGAGGATAGCACTCGGAACAGCGTTATAAAATACGCTGTCCCGGGTATCTCTGAACGCGCTGAAATACCCGCCGTTAATATTATGTCATGAAATTGTCTTTTTGATATTGATAAAAATAATATTTTGTAAAAATTGTGAGGTAAACGAAAATGAAAAAAAATTTTAAAATCAGTTGTTTAATACTTGCTGTAGTTATGGTTTTTATGGCAATGCCAGCTTGGGCGGTTAATGATATAGTGTTAGAAGATTTTGATATTTTAACGCTTGATGACCTTGAATTATTTACGGCGATAGAGCTTGATATTCCTACTGAAAATATTTCGATAGAAATCATTGAAGATGAAGAGATATATTTAAATGCTGAGAGAGTTTCAACAAGTTCTTCTAGCTGTGTATCCCTTCCAGCAGCATGGTCGTCACCTACCGGCAGATGTGCTTGTCCATCGGGAGTTCCAAATCTTACAACGATAACACAGCGTACAACTACGTGGGCGACTTACAATGATTGTACTAACTCGTTTTTGAGAGATAATCAATATTGCGTAAATTGCAATGTAATAATGTATTTGAGTGCCGGGTATAGTCCAAGTTGTACTTGTCATACTGGTTTAGTTCATGTATCAGGTAATCAGTGGCGTTGCAATAGTTGTGGGTGGTCGGGTTATCGTCCATAAAAACAGAATCAAATGCTGAAAAAAATTCCAGACATAAACAACAAAAATCAATAAAATATCCCGTTGTTTAGGCAACGGGATTAACTAAAAAGGTGGTTTTAATGTTTACAAAAAAAAGATTATGCGCTTTTATCCTCATAACAACTATGCTTTTGTGCGTTATACCGCTCACGGCAAGCGGCTTGAATCACAATGCACATAATGAAATTGCTGAGGGGTCGATAGAAGAACGTGATGGAAATTTAATTCTTCTGCTTCCGCCAGTACCAGAACATCTTGTTGTAAAGTTTTGGCTTAGATGTTCGATTGCTCAAAATAATGCACACTGGAACAGCAAAATGCACTGGGAGTACCAAGAAGAAGAAATAACTATATCAATATATCATGACCGAGGTAATTTCGATATAAGCTTTGAGGGTACTGAAAAGGTAACAAGCCGACCATTTTACGCCGCTTTAGAAAACAGAGTATTAAATGATGATTTGCAAGGATTAGAGCCAATGGAAATTGTAACGGGCATTTTCCCAGAATCTTCAAGCAGTTCTGCTGTTCATGACCAAGACTTTTATCAAGATTTTACTGTCAATGCGTCGGTATCTGAATGCTGCATTTGGAATAATTATGTGGCTTATACTGTAACTTATTATTTCTACGATTCTGAGCAGGAAGAACCTGTCGATTCATTCCAGCAAGCGGTTAGACAATGCGGAGTGTGCCATCAATCCTCTGCGTATGACAAACTGTTAGTGCGCGAAACAGACTTCATATTATGTGGTTGCACAGTTCAATCTCAATTTAATCCTCATTTGCCAACCGCAGAGGAACGGTATTTACAAAGATATATGGAGTAAATTATTAAAATTATTTTCTTTAAAACAAAAAACAGTTAAATGACAAGCAAGAGTTTCATGTAATTGTTCTTTGTAATTGGCAATTAAATTTCGTTATTAAATAGGGGATAGAGTAAGAGGGACGGCAAGTTACAATATCAAGTGCAACAAAATTATTCGCATAAATCCGACACGTTCTCTCATTGTAAATTTTCAAATCTTGTCAAGGGCGCATTTTTGCGTTCATCTTGACCCTTGACAAGATTGAAAATTTACAATATACTGGTAGTTTCGGATATTGTCCAACTCGAAAAGTGTTGCACTTGAAGTTGAAATGTGCCGACGGCGTACCGAATACGCCGTCCCAAGTACCAAGATAATATGCCGCGACACATGACGGTCAGCGGACATACTATCGCATGAAAGTTGAGGTGATTCCGATGTTCCATTAAACACGCGCACGAGCGCTCAAACTCAAAGTGCGCACATGACTACGAACCATGCTGAAATATCCTCTGTTAATATTATGTCATGAAATTGTCTTTTTGATATTGATAAAAATATAATATTTTGTTAAAATTATGAGGTAAACGAAAATGAAAAGAAAAATTAAAATAAGTTGTTTGATACTCGCTGTAGCGATGATTTTTATGTCAATGCCGGTTTTGGCGGCTGATGAAGTTGATGACGGGATAATTGAAGCTATAATCTCAATTCCAGTTTTCGATGTTATCGACGAAAACGGCGAATATATCGACATAATAGCAACTTCCAATTGCACACACTCAAATCGCACTTACACTTTAATTGGACATAGAGCATGGGCAGGAATGGGTGGTTGTGAATATAAAATTAGAGAAAATTGCAGTTGTGGTTATACTTCTACATGGACAGGATATATAAGTGGAGGAACTTGTAGATGGTATGACGGAATCCCGCATAATGTATGGTGGTGGAACTAAGAAATTTGATTTTTATAACCAACTTACTTTTTGATTCGCAAATTGAAGGGCGTTTTGACGCCCTTCGTAATTTAATATGAACTTTTATATTAAATACGAAAATTAAATGAGAGGCTATTAATAATGAAAAAAATAATCTTATTATTTGCGGGAATCATTTTGTTAAATTTTAGCTCATGTACCAGAGAAACCGAGGGTTACAGTATAAAAGATGCTTTGAAAATAAGTGCCATTGTTTTTGATGAAAGCATTGAGGGAAATATATATAAAAATGAAGATACTGTCTACACGCTCAAAGCACTTAAAATGAACGAAGTAAATCTTGCGTCCCCTTTGAGAGTAGAATTATGGTCAATAACTTTCTTCATAGAATTTAACGGTATAATTGAAGTAACTTCTGAAAATGAAGATGTATGGATGTATTGGGGGCGTACCCCTAATTGGGTAGATTCAAGTAGAACAGGTGGCGAAAGCGGCGAATCCGAAATTAGCGTAAGGACTGCTGTTGAAAGTTATATATCAGTTAATCCACTGCCGACAAAGATAGCCAATGTACCTACACTACGCGGTAATATTTCTTTTGCCACTACCGAGTGGTATTTAAACGTAAACGCATATAGATTTGATAATGAAGATATTCCAATCATCAGAGCGCGTTTGAAAATAGACACTGTACACGATAAAGATTATATATGTACGTTAGATTCGGGAGAAGATTTAGGTACGAGATGTTTTTCAGTTGAGCTTATTTCTTACGAGTACAGCGATATATATAAATTCATGGACGAGATAATAGACGAGGAAGATGATTAATATATCGGGAGTGATTTTATAAAAAAAATAATAATTGCACTGCTCACAATAATAATTCTGCTAAGTTTCAACTCCTGCGCGAGAGAAACAGAGGGTTACAGCATTAGAGATGCGCTGAAAATAAGTATGCTTGCGTTTGATGAAAGCATAGAGGGCAACATTTATAACCAACAGGACACTGTTTACACGCTTGAACGGTTAGAATTAAACGAGGTTAAACTGTCGCCTCCGTTGGGTTTAGAAGTATTCTCTGTTCCTTTATTTATAGAGTTCAACGGCACAGTTGAAGTGACTTCTGAAAACGAAGATATATATATGTATTCCAGCCATGCCCCTAATTGGGTAGACCCAACTAAAGCAGTAGGCGCGGACAGCGGCTCGCAGAACAGCGTGAAAATTGCTGTTGAAAGATATGTAAATTTTAATCCATTGCCAACGCCAATAGCTACTTTTCATGGCGGCAGCCGTTTTGGTACTATAACAGAATGGTATCTGAACGTGAACGCATATAGCTTCGATAATGAAGACAGTCCGATTATAAGAGCGCAGTTAAGAATATTAGATATTAGAGATACACATGAACAGGCAACTGACTATAAATGTTTTTCGGTTGAGCTCATTTCTTACGAGTATAGCGATATATATAAATTCATGGACGAGATAGTGGATGATGATTATGAGTGAACAATAAAAAATTTAAATTTTAAAATGAGGGAAAGTATATGAAAAAAGTAATCGCGCTTGGAATAACAATATTTATGATTCTTACACTTCTTATCGCTTGCAGTCAAGATGTTGGGGAAGTAACATTAGAGAGTATAAAGAAAACATTAACGAAAGCAGGGTATATAATAGATGAAAATTATGCAGAACTTTATAGCTTTCAGGAAGAATCAATAAACTCAATCGGCGGTTTTTCATTTGTTTTTTCTGGAGCACATGGAAATGTACTTACCCCTGTATTAGAATTTCGAGATAATGCTTCAGCTGAATTTTATGCCGAATATGTTAATTCCAGTGGTCATTTTTTAGCTATTATAAATGATACATTCATGACTATAGCAGAGGCTCATGAGAATATTCCTCACAAAAATGAGCAAGTATTTCTTGAAAATCTCATAAATGGCAGGTCTATCAAATAAAATATAAGAAAAAGAGAGGCCGTAAGAAAGGATCTGTTGACAAAGAGGTTTGCAAAAGAGATAAAACATGGTATAATGGAGATAATGATAAAAAAGCAAGTGTATTAAGCGGAAGAAATAGATATGATGAGAAGAAAAAACGGACAGATGCAGATGATAATGGTAGATATGGAATCATTTGTGCCGGCGAAACACTTGTTACGAGAAATCAACCGTCATATAGATTTTGAATTTATCTACGGGAAGTCGGCGTCATATTATTCGAAAATCGGACGTCCATCAGTGAACCCGGTGTGCATGATGAAAATGCTGTTGGTGACAGCACTTTATATGACTGTTTTCCTTGGCACATAACATAAGAAAAGGGGGGTGTTTTTCCGACTACGTAAATAGTAATTTTTAACCATTTTTTCGGCGTAATCGACACTTTAAAACTACGAAGATTTTTAGAAATGTCAAGAGCGACTTTGTCGCGACGCTATGTGGCGTTTACCCTTAACGGCTTCTTAAAATCGAGTATAATATTTTATGCGATTGTGTCAAATCTCTTTTTTTCGTTTACACACTTTAAAAAATAGCCCCAGAAAAGGCGCATTTTGTTGTATTGTCAACAAAAAGAACTCTTTTTTTTATTTTTATAAATATTAAAAAGTCAAGGGGTTGGGGACAAAATAGCGTTTTCGGGGGACGAAATTTTTATTTTTATAGTTTTATTCGATTTTATTGTTGTTAAATAACGTGGATTCGACGAATTTCAAACAAACAAGAAGTTCTATTCGTATCGAAAAACTTGCAGATACTTTTAATAATTTAGACATAATTAAGGTGATTTATTCATTTTAAATAAATATTCGATTTCGATCATTATTAGTACGGTGGAAACTATACGCTATCTATATTTTTTCCGTTGAACTCTAAATATAATAAAATACAAAGACCCGCTATCAGAATTCTTAATCCGTTGACGACGGTTACGCAGCGTATTTTTAATTTTGT
>Ga0082212_10002112_pt1 | contig 29242 bp, 21 predicted proteins | sample TergutNt197P3_FD_71548 | JGI IMG/M metagenome (GOLD analysis project Ga0082212, IMG submission 71548) | Neocapritermes taracua P3 segment gut microbial communities from Petit-Saut dam, French Guiana - Nt197 P3 | ecosystem: Host-associated > Arthropoda: Insects > Digestive system > Gut ...
CGCCACGGCAAGCGGCTGCCAGGGAGTGATGTTCCGCGCCGCAAAAGCTCCAAGCACAAGACCAATCAAGAGGCCGTAAATCAGTGCCAGAAGGGAGACCGTGATGGTTTCTGTTAAAGTCAACAGAGTCAGGTGAAAGCGTTCGGTGGAGAAATGAGCCATATCGTAGAAGACCTTTCCCAGCCTGGGAAGCCTGTCGACAACTCTTGCCCAGTCGAGTTGAAGCGCCCATAGGGACAGAACCGAAAGGACAGCGAAAATACCAAGGAACAGGTAGATGGGCAGATCCCGTTTGACATCTGCCACCGGAATTTTTGGCGGTTTCTTTCCCGGACCAAATGCAACGTCCGCGCCCAGTATTTGTTCCAGCAGATACCGGTTGTCTAAGCCAATCGCAGCCTCGGCGGACTGTGCGCCCGACATGGAGATATTGGATTCAAAGCTATTCATGCAAACCCCTGTATACTTTTGTCATCAACATACAGGGAGATTGTTAAGATTTTGCAAAGGCTATGTTAAAAAACGGTTAAATATACATTTTTCAAAGCTACAGTTTATAAAAACGCAAAACTTACCTTTGCGATGCCAATCATGTTACGCGCCGATAACTACTCCACCTTGAACCGTGAAACCTCTCTTATTAAGGATCCTATCCCTTCGCGGTTCTTTCCGCTTAACTCGTTGACGCTGTTCACCGCAACGTTCATCTGGCTTGCACCGCTCGCCATTTCGTTCATGCCTGACGCAATCTCCTGTGTCGCCTTGTCAAGTTCCGTACTTTCACGAATAACTTCTGTTGACCCTTCAAGCATTTCACGGGAGCTGGATCTTACCTGATGAGTTATTTCATTTACCTCCATAACTCCTTCAACGATTTGATTGCTCCCTATTCCCTGTTCTTCCATTGCATTACGTATTTGCTCTTCCTGATCCGACACAACCTTAACGCTGTTATCTATAGCCTCGAATTTACGAAGTACGTTATCCGTTGAAACTGTAATCTTGTCTATCGATCCTTTTATTTTCTTGAGTACCGTACTTATTGTTTTCGACTGCTCACTGGAATTTTCCGCCAGTTTGCGAATTTCATCGGCGACTACGGCAAAGCCTTTTCCCGCTTCACCTGCATGAGCCGCTTCAATAGCGGCGTTCATTGAAAGAAGATTAGTTTGGCTGGCAATGTTCTCCATGACGGAGTTAATTTCCATTAGCCCTTCGGACTCCCGGGCGATTTCCTGTATATCCTCAGACACTTCCTGCAATCCGTTACGGCCAACTTCCGAGGCATCCTTCAAGGTATGTACATTGGACGCATTGTTGGTAAGAGTTGTGATAACCGACTGAATATTCGCTGCCATCTCCTCTATGGCGGAAGAAGCCCGGGAAATATGGTTGGACTGATCTTCTACCAATCCGTCAAGTTTATTAATGTTGTTCACGATCTGTTCCATTGTGGCATGGGTTTCGGTTACACTTGCACTCTGGTTAAGTATGCGGCCCTTAATGCTTTGAATATTGGCGGTAATCTCATTCACAGCGGTGGCGGTCTCGTTCATATTGCTGGCAAGATCATTACCAATGTCGGATAAATTCCCTGTTTCTTTTCTGATGCTGAGAACAAGATTTTTAATTTTTTCCAGGGTCTGATTGAAGTAGTTTGCAAGATCGCCGACTTCGTCTTTTGAATTGAGTATAATGGAACGGGTCAAATCACCTTCGCCCTGGGCAATATCCTTGAGCGTCTGTGTTACATTGACTATTGGTTTTGTAACTCTGTTCAGGACGAAATACGCGATGATTGCCGCAATCAATATTGCTATTACCGCCAATATGATTGTAAATCTGGTTATTGCGTTGACATGCCGTAACACATACGCTTCGGAAGTTCCCACGATTATCGACCATGTTTGATCCGAATTGCCGATGGGGAAAGACTGCATCATAAGTTCAACATTTGTCCTGAGAGTCGGATCGTAGGTACTGCCCCGAAAATCAGCTCCCCTTTGTATTGCCTCAAAAACTGCCTGTCTGTCATTGCCCAATTCAACATCGACATCAAGTGTTATCTTTCCTATTCTTTCAGGCAAAAAATGACCAAGAATACATCCGTTGCTTGAAAACATCGCTATCAGGGCTACTTCTTCTCTGGTTTGTAAGGTTTGCTCTATTGTTGGCTGTATTACAGCTATATCCAGAAGACAGCCGACTCTTCCGACCACTTCATTGGTGCGCGGATTAACAATGGGAACCGTTATGATTATTACATAGGTGTCTCTTCCGTTTACATTTCGGGGTATTGGGTCGTCAAAACGGTCTTTATGGGCATTGGGTCCGTTAAGACGGGTCATGGTATTTTGAATATCGGTGCTGGCACGGGTGGTAATAACGCCTGTTTCCTTGGTAACGGTCATGGCGTACTGCCCGTCAGGGCTGGAACCAACACGCCCGATGAAGAATGAGTCCATACCGTCGAGGGCATTGGGTTTCCATATCGAATAGGTAAGAATCCAACTGTCATTTTCAATTAATGCACCGCGGAGCAGCCTGTCAAACTGATCCCGTCTTTCCACTGCCGGTATATTTTCATAATCCGCCATTACTCCGCCCAGCGTATTCAATGCCCGTATATGACCGTCTTCCCGTCCTTTCCAGTAGTTGACCCGGCTTTCAAGAAAATTCGATTTGCTTTCTTCGGTCATCTCAAGGCTGATTCTGGTAGCCTCGCGCAAGAGCAACACAGCGATTACTGTTACAATAACTGCTACTATGGCGATCACCATAAGGCTCAACTTGAATTTCAGTTTCATTCCCTTCTCCTTTTCTTCTTATCCCTTTTTATGATTCTTTTTCAATAACTTATGTTTTTATAAGAATATTATAGGTTATAATTAGCTGTAAAATCAATGTTCCAAGCCACATTTTTACTGTATTAGGTAGGAATTTGTGATCTGGAGTGGTATTTTATGAACCAGGAATTATTTTCAGCCGCTTTCCTTCACCCTTCTCAACCTCACATTTTCAATATCGTGGCTGAACAGTTCCCGCAGATCGTTCAGGCCCAGGGCCATAAGCGCCATGCGGTCGATGCCGATTCCCCATGCGGCCACCGGTACGTTCACGCCCAGGCTTTCGGTAACTTCGGGCCGGAAAATGCCTGAACCTCCCAGTTCAAACCATCCCAGTACCGGGTGTTTGATATGCACTTCCACCGAAGGTTCGGTAAAGGGAAAATAGCCGGGAACGTATTTAACCTCTTTCGCCCCGGCAACCTCGCGGGCAAACATGTCCAACATTCCCAAAAGGGTGCGGAGGTTGACATCTTCACCTAGCACGATGCCTTCGGTCTGGTAAAAGTCCGGCAGATGGGTGGCGTCCACCCGGTCGTAACGGAAACAGCGGACAATGCCGAAGTATTTGCCGGGGATCTTCGCCGCCGGCAGGGTTTTGGCGGAAAGAGCCGTTCCCTGGCTTCGTAATATCAGCCGTTTGGTAAACTCACGGTCAAATGCGTAATTCCAGCCGCGGCTTCCGGTAGTGCCGCCGTTTTCGTGGGCAGCTGCGACATTGGAAAGCCAGGGTTCGTCAATGGCTTTTGCTTTGGCAAACCCGCCGGCATTTTCGGTAGCGGCAACCTTGTCGGCGGCATTGTCGGCGACATAGTACGCATCGTGTATATCCCGGGCCGCATGGAACTGCGGCATGAACAGGGCATCGGAATTCCAGAACTCAGTTTCAACTAACGGCCCGTCAAATTCTTCAAACCCCAGCGAGGCGAGTTTGTCCTTTACGTTTTCAAGGAATTTTGCGTAAGGGTTCATGCGGCCGGGGGTCAGGCGGACGGGCGGCGTTTTCACGTTATACGCTCTGAACACCTTCCCCTTCCAGCTCCCGGTTTCAAGCATTTCCGCGGTAAGGGTTCCGGTTTCGTCGCCGGTGATTCCTGCGGCCTTTAGAGCGGCGGCCGTCAACTCGGCGGGAACAGAACCGTCCTCTGCTACGGTAAAGCCGAAAATTACCGTTTCACGGTCGATCTGGCGGAAGGCGGCATCGGCCGCGCCCCGTTTTTTTGCAATACCGGATATTATTTTTTTCTCGTCGTCATTCAGCGATGCCTCGGCTAAGAGACCCCCTTCCGTTACCACCTTTTTCAACAGGTTCCCCATAAGGCGGAAATGGGCAAATACCGGGTTTTTAGCCGGATCTTCAAGGTGTTCCAGCGGTATGGTTAAAACTACGTTTTTATTATCGTCCATCTTCAAAACGCCGGATTTTGAAAGACTGCCAAAGGCGCTGCCGATGTCCTTGTTTTCCATTCTCAAAATACGTGCAATATCGGGCAGCCGTGTCCCGGTCAGCCCCTTGCCGTCATTCGGCTGTTCTAGTCTCTGCCGTATAAGATTGAGGATCCTTTCTTCGGGGCTTCCCTTTTCTTTCCATTCACTGCCCAAGCCAGTCAGTTCGTAATAAATGGCTGTTTCCCGCCCGATCTCGCAAATCAACCCCTTGCCTGCCAGCCAGGACAGGGCCTGATTTCCGTTGCCGGGTTTAAGGTCAAGGTCTTTTTCGACCTTTTCAACGGTAAGCTCGTCGCCCTTTTTGTACGCAAGGAGTATCCGTATTTCCAGGGGATGAAGGTTTTTCACCGTGTTTTGAATATCAACCACCATGATTATTTTAAGAATAACAGATTAAACGGGTGTTCTACAATACGATCAATCATGCCCCGTGCCGGCACGGTTACGATTTCGCTCCATTCGTCAATAAGCTCCGAAAGGAATAATCTCGTTTATCTGTATGTGGAAACGGATGGAGGCGGCCCATTGGCCGGAGTCAACGTAAAAGCGGGGAAAAGAGGCAAGGCTGATAAACCCTGCGGCCTCCTTGGGGCGGTTGCGCTCGTCGCCGCGCAGCATGGCACGCACGGCGGCACGGGCGGCATCTTTAAGAACGGCGTTGCGTATGTCCAGCCAGGTTGAGTCGGGTGAGGGGCCTTCCATCGGGCAGTAACCAGTGGCCTGTGCGTTGCGTATCGTCCCAGTACGCCATATCTGCATACGCCGGTACTGTATATCGCTGAGACGGTAATCGGCCCAAATACGCAGCCGCATATCGCGGTTTTCGGCATCCGTAACGCTCAGGCGCGGATCGCCCCACTGTATTTCGCCCATCGGTTCAAAAACATCAAAATCTTCGGCGATTCCCCTGGCCCTTTCCCCGATGTCGTAATGAAAAGACCAGCCGTATACCATTGCCGAAAAGTACAGGGCCGCTTCCCGCAGGGCAAACCGGCCGGCCGCTTCAGCCGTCAGGGGGTATTCACTGTCGGCCCTGTCACCATAAATCGGCTCCAGTTCCACCCATACCTCCCCGCGTATCACATTGGGGTAATAGCCCAAATCATGCTCCTGGGCCGGCACCGCAAGGGCGACAAAAATGAGGAACACCGCACCTGCCAGGGCGCGTGCACTCAAGGGAGTGCTTGCACCCAAGGGGGCGGGCAGAACTTTTCGCGTCATAAAATAATTATCGGCAGTACAACCGCAAACCGGATCGACAACCCCGCGGAAGCGGGGCCGCAATGTCGCTACCTCAATTGGGAAAGATATTCTTCCAGCAGTTCTTTGTAATCGCTGTTTATTTTTGATTCAGCGGCACGAATAGCGCGCTGCCGCGCCTCCGAATGGTTCAAATGACCTTCCCTCCCGTTTATACTATAGGCCGGTACCACTCCCTGCCTCGTATTTGTCTGGATTAAATTGGCGGTAATTTCATAACGGGCAAATTTGTTCTGGTTGGGTGAATCCACATCCGATAATACAAGGGTTACTTCCAGAACGTAGGGAGAAGAATTATCACCTGTTCTAAATCCGACTTCACCGATGGTTTTTCCAAAAGCGCTCCGAATTCTGCCTTCACTGTCAAATTCGCTTCCTCTTGTTATTGTCACTCTGACCGGAATTGTCTTTATGATATTGCTTGCATCTGCCATATATTGACTTTCCGATCTCAATCCTGCCGGAATACTCCCGCTTCCCCCGGCAAATCTTAAAACATTTACACAGGAGTCGATATCTTTCGCTATAGTAGCCGCAACTCTGTAACGGGCATACCCGTCAATAGTGTTAATATTGGGGATGTTTATTATTTCCGTAATATCCCGCAATAAACGCGCAATTATATCGTTATAAATGGATATGGTTTTTGCTTTTTCCATTACAGCCAAAGCATAAAATTCATTTCCTCTGTCATTCTTCCAGTTTTCTTTAATTTCGCAACCGGATAAAATACCCTCCGCGCTTGAAGAAATTCTTCTGTCGCTGGTCACCGTATCAGACCAGGTGGTATTGCTGTTTGTTGTTGTCTGGCGGAACATCTCGGCAATAACCGATTCATCTGCAAGTTTCATCCCGAAAATTCCCAGGAGATTCGCCCTTGCTTTATATTGGGCTTCCTCCATCGTTTTACCGTCTCCTGTTGCTACAACATATTGGCTTTCCAGATACAAAGAACCGGGTCTTTTTATCCATTCGGGTTCCGGCGATCTGTTTGCAGCCGAAGAAGGAGGGGAATAAGCGGCAGGCGTACTTACACACGCGGCAAAACACAGACCGCAAAAAGATAAAGCCAGAATTCCTGCAATTAATTTGTACATAATTTCCTCGTAATATTTGGTTTATTTTGAAACACGGGCAATTGCCAGTGTCGAAACCGAACCGTTATCAGGATCCATCCAGATTTCCAGTATTTGGAAATTCGTTAAGCGGCCTTCACTTTTTATCTGTAGTACTGTTTTGGATACGGATCCGACAACGGAAGTTTCACTGGAAGATACCTGCGTTGACGCGCTTTCTATCAGCCTGGCAGCGGCAGATTCACAGGACGCGAAAACAGTATCTCGCAATCTGCTTCTTCTTCCGGCATACCCGACAGCCGTTGTATAGCCGGCGAATTCCGGTAAGCCCCTGTTGTGAATCCAAGCCGGACGACCGCCGATAATTTTCGGAAAATAATCAACATCTAAATTTGGTGTGTCAAACCGAAAGCGTACAAATGTCGCTCCGTCAACCCTTAAAACATCTTTTTCAGGATCAAATGTCAGGAGTTCCGCATATTGTTCATAATTAAGGTTGTATTGCAGATTAAGTATAGAATCGGCGGAATAATCAAAAAAACCGCCCGCTCCCGTAGTATTAATTAACTCTACGCTCCCCTGTACGCCGTGGTACATGGATGCTTTACGCGCCGCATCCTCTTTGGCCGTTAGAATTTCATCATCCGGCTTTGTCAACCTGCCGGATACGCCGACAACGACCATCCGGCCGTTGAGCGGCCCTGAAACCCAGAGACCGGCGTTATGCTGCTCCTGCATGGATACTTCGACATATTTGGGCTGTCCGGCAGAATATCCGCCGGTAGATATTTTATTACCCCCGGATTTTATGCCAAGACTTGCACAGGACACGGACAATACAACGGCTAAAAAAAGCCAGGAGTTTTTTAACACTTTTTCTTTCCTTAAAAAAGATCAGGAAAAACGGGGCGGAGAACCGCCCCGCCTGAAATTAGTTGTCGCTGTATGTAACTTCCGTGCCGTAAGCTTTGTTAAAAGCCGCATTCATGCGATCTTCGGCGTTAAAAGACGCCATGGCAGGTATGGCGAGTTTTGCCGCAGCCTGCTGCTGATTAATCATTGCGACAGTTTCGGATTTGCCCAACTGAACTATAACCCAAAAAGTGCCGTCCGGAGTATCGATTATATCCACAACTTTGGAACCTACAAGTTCAGCTTTGGAAAGCGCTACGGTGATGTTTTCCTGGAAGGAAAGGGCGGCTGAAGGATCAACTTCGCTCATGGCCGAGTAGTCCCTGATCATATCCTGGACCATGGTGTTCATCTGCCTGGAGATTTCCGCACGGGCACGGGTTGTGGCGATTGTCCGGGACATACTGTCTGTCGCCATCTTTGCACTGCCCACACCTATCAACGCATCTTCCGGTGCGTTAATAATGGCTTTCCTTACTTCATCAGGAATCCTGCTGGAAACCTTCCGTCCGTCCACCAACGCGGATACGTTGACGTTGCCGCTGCCGGAAGGCGACGATCCGCAACTTGCCAAAACAAGTGTCAGGCACAACGCTACAATAATCGCTACTGCAATCTTTTTCATACTATTCTCCTGTATGATTTTCTTTAATAAGAACATACGTTCTCATGAGATAATGTACCATTACTTGGTCTTTTTTTCAAGAGAAAGAGACGATTTATGTCAAGATCCGGAAAGTATTCACAGTTATGCCCGAAAACCCGGTTCGACGGTTCCTGCACGGCCCGGGCCGCCGGCTTTGCCGTCAACCCTTGCTGCTGCCCTTGCCGCTAGGGGAAAACCGGTTTATATTGTAATGTACGTCTGAGGAGGTTTCATGCGACAGTTTTTATTGCTATCAGTGATGCTGGTTTTTTCGTTTTCCTTAGCATTTTCCCAGAGCGGGAGTACACGTTATGTGGCGGTCGAGAAACTGGCGGTAAAAGACAACACCGGTTTTTTCAGCCAGGATCTGGGCACCCTTCCGCTCGGCAGCGCGGTAACGGTTATCCGCGATGACGGAAAATGGACCCAAATCAGGGCGGGGAATCTTTCGGGCTGGGTTACTTCTTCGGGTCTGAGTACCCGGCGGATTATAGCCGCAGGTTCCGCCGTTACCCCTGCGGAAATCGCCCTGGCGGGGAAAGGTTTTGGCCCGGAGGTGGAAAGGGAATACCGCAGCGGCGGGCTGGATTACTCAACGGTTAATTATATGGAACAATTGGTTACACCCGTGGCAGAGCTTCAGCAGTTTGTCAATGAAGGCCGTTTGGCCGGGGGGAAATAATGCGTAAACTGTTTACCCTTGTTTGTTTTTGTACAATTTTCCCGTTATTAACGTCATATGCGAGCGGACAATCCCAAGGGGAAAAAAATCCTGCACCAACGCCGGCGCCGACGAAAAATACCCAGGATTTTTTCGGCAACGCTCTGTCAGACATGGACAAGGCTTTTAACACTTCGGAACCCACATTGGAAGACGGGTATTATCTGGGCCGGGCGGTAGCGGCAAACATCCTCGCCGCATACAAGCCTTATACGCAGAATCAGGAACTAACCCGCTACGTGAACCGAATCTGTCAGACTCTGGTAATAAACTCTTCCCAGCCGGCTGTGTTTAAAGGTTATTATACTATCATCCTTGATACTCCCGAATATAACGCGTTTGCCAGTCCCGGAGGGCACATATTCATTACCAGAGGGCTTGTCGAAGCGTCAATATCTGAAGACACACTCGCGGCGGTTATTGCCCATGAGCTGGCCCACATCATACTCCAGCACGGATTAAGCATGATCAGCGACATGAGTTTAAGCGGTGAAGCGGCGGCAATGGCGCAAAGGGCGGCTGAATTATCCAACAGTCCGGGCGCCCAAAGGCTTATGGCTTTCCGCAATTCGGTTTCCGGCATAATCGACACGATGATGAAAAACGGTTATTCCCGGACCCAGGAATATGCAGCCGACAGAGAAGCGGCGGTGATACTTGCCGCTTCGGGTTACGATCCCGAAGCGTTAGTTGAAATACTGAGAGTATTACAAAGGGTACAGAGTTCTCAATACGGCGGGTTTAACACCACCCATCCGACCCCTGCCGAACGTATAACAAATGTTGAAGGAGTGGCAAGGCAATACAAGAGCCGGGTCCAAGACACCCGTTCTTACAGGGTACCGCGTTTTAAAAACAAATAAAGAGTCGCAGTATGAAAAGAGGGATTAAAATACCGTGGAGGCCGGGTATTGCCGTTTTGGCGGTATTACTAACGGGATGCGTGACAGCCATACCCTTCACTGTACAGCGGCTCCCTACACTGAATACCCTGGGAATTAAAAGTCTTGCGATTATGCCGTTTGAGACTTCGGATAATTCCGAACTGCAAAGGCAGACAGCGTCCGTACTTACCTCCGAAGCGCAAAGCCGTATTCAGGCGACCAATCACTTTACCATGATCGCCTCTTCCCAAATTGAATGGTACAGGCAGGCACATGAAAATCTGGAAAACCATGTGGATGCCCTTTTTACCGGAAAAATCGTTTCCATAACAGTCAGTCCGGTACGTTCCTCCGAAGCCAAAAGGTACAATATCTTAACCAAAGAGACATATACGGTAACGGTTTACGAACAGACAGTGGATATGGCTTTTGAATACGGTTTTACAAGGACCAGGGACGGGAGCATCATCGGGCCCGTACGTAAAAGCGACCGTATCCAAAGCAGTGTTGATAACGATCAAAGCGGTCTTGCCTCTCCACAGACAATAGCACGGCAGATCGCCGAGAGAAACATGAGCGGGCTGGCCCGGGACGTAGCGCCCTATACCGTAACCGAAAGACGGCCTTTGATGAAGGAAACCATCAAAGATAAAGGAATACAGGCACGCACCAAAGACGCCAATGCGTGGGCCGGAGGCGGACAATACAAACTCGCCCAGGAAGCTTTTATCGGTATTTATTATGACACAAAAAGTTTCCCCGCCGCCTATAACGCAGCCCTCCTCATTTCCGTGCTGGGGGATAGAGAGGGAGCCATCGGATTTTTGCAACAGGTTTTTAACGATACGGGAAACCCAAAGGCGAATGCCGAAATTGCCCGTCTTCGGCAGGAGATGACAAATGACGGGCTTGTTGCCGCTTTCACGGAAGGTCAGAATCAGCGGGAAAAACTCGTTGCCCTTATGGTCAATGAGATTTCCGCCAAGCTGCCCCCCAACGCAAAACCTACAATTATTAATAACACCAAAGATGAACGGGAACTTGCCGAAGTCGTTATCCGGGGCATAACATCCGGCCTTTTGGCAAAAAATATTATCATTGTTGACAGGAACGAACAGGCCCGAATAGCGGAAGAGAGAATGTACCAACTCTCCGGCAATGTGAGTGATGATGATATAGTCAGCATCGGCAATGAAGCCGGGGCAAGCGCGTTTATTATGGTTAACATTTCCGGCACGTTTGGTAACAGGCGTCTTTCCGTACAGGTGCTTGATACCGCACGTGGTACGATTCTCTATCAATCACCTCAGACGGATGAAATGAATCTGTAATTTGGCTTGACAGGTATATAGCCTTTTTCCCCCTGCCGGTTTATACTGGCTGTATGAAATACAGGAAAACAAAAATCGTATGTTCCCTGGGCCCGTCCTCTTCCGATGACGCCGTTATTCGTGACCTAGTTCTTGCGGGCATGAATGTCGCACGGCTTAATTTTTCCCACGGTACGCATGATTCCCACCGGGATTTAATTGAGCGCGTCAGGCGTGTATACAGGGAGCTGCAGGGATCGGTTGCCATTCTGCTGGATACCAAGGGGCCGGAGATTCGAACCGGCATGGTGGAAAACAACGGCAAAGTGGAAATAAAAAAGGACGACAATGTCATAATAACCACCGATGATTGTTTAACCGAAGCGGCGCAGGGGCAAACCCCGGCGCGTATTTCCATTTCCTGGAAAGAAGCGGCATCGAAACTCAAGTTCGGGCACCACGTTCTTGTGGCGGACGGGCTTCTCGATCTTGAGGTGACCAGTGTTGATAACGGCATAATCAACTGCCACGCCAACAACACCGCCACAATCGGCAGTAAAAAAAACGTCAACCTTATCGGCGTTCACGCACGTTTGCCCATTATGGGCGAACAGGATTTAAAGGACATCGCCTTCGGTGCGGAAATGGGTGTCGATTATATCGCGGCGAGTTTTTTGAGTTTTCCCGAAGAAGTAATCGAAATAAAAAAATACCTTGCGAGCCTTAATTCGCACGCCAGGATCGTTGCAAAAATTGAAAACGCCGAAGGGCTTGAAAATATCAAAGAAATCGCCCAGCTTGCCGACGGCGTGATGGTTGCCCGGGGGGACCTCGGCGTTCAGCTTCCCACCGAACAGATACCCCTCGCCCAAAAACACATTATCAACGTGTGCCGCAGAGCCGGAAAGCCGGTAATTACCGCCACGCAGATGCTTGAATCGATGGTTGTAAACCCCCGCCCCACGAGGGCGGAGCTTACCGACGTTGCGAACGCCGTTTTGGACGGAACGGACGCAGTAATGCTTTCGGGAGAAACGGCAAACGGGGCGTATCCTGTTGAAGCGGTTAAAATGATGGATAAAATAGCCCGCACCGTTGAGGAATCGGCCGAATTCCGCATCCGCATGAACGCTTTTCACGACGAATGTCTTGCCGACGATCACAACCCGAAGGAAAATCTGGGTATTATTATGTCGAGATCGGGAGTTGAAATTGCGGCGGCGGTAAACGCAAAACTGATACTCACCCCGACCAACAGCGGCAACACGGCCCGGCTCCTCAGCGCGTTCAGGCCGGAACAAACCGTGCTTGCCGTAACACCCGACAGAGACGCGAAACGAAGAATGCAGTTGTTCTGGGGTGTTCATTCCCACCGGGCACCGTTAGCTGAAGAAACGGAAGACATGATCCAGAACGCCGTGCAAATTGCATCTAACAAGGGAATGGTGGAAATATCGGATAAAGTTGTCCTTGTCGCGGGCCTGCCGCTGCACAGCCCCTATATTGTTAACAACATCCGCGTCCTTATCCACGGAACGATACTCGCCCGTTCCAGTGCCGGCGGTTTTGCAAACCCGGAAATTCCCCGTGTCAGGGGAAAAATAATTCAGGCCGCATCCCCCCTGGACGCCCGGGACAAAATAATGCTGCTGGGCGGCGATATTCTTGTATGCGGGGTGCTTACCAAGGATTACATCCCGATTATCCGCATCGTAAAAGGCGTTATCTGCGAAGAAATCTCGGAAATAAACGACAGCACCCTGCACGACACCAACCCCAGCCTCGTCTGGCTTTCCCACATCAGGCACGTAACCGAAAACCTGGAATCCGGTTTAACGGTAACAATCGACGCAAAACAACTGCTCGTGTACGAGGGCTCGATATAGGGCCAGAAACCGGTGCTGAATGTTTAGGCGGTTTTCACCTTGGCTTCCCTTTCTCTTTTTCTGACGTATACCACGGCGTAAATACAGGCTATTATCCCAGGAACTAACGGTATACAAAGTAGAATTATCAGTCCCATTTTTTGCCTCCTAAGAATGTCAGCATTATAATTCCCACCGCAACAATAAACGGTGTCAGTCACTTTTTTGGTGCTTCAACCTTCACCCATTTATACAAAGTGTTGGTTTCAAAGCTGCCGTTGCTGACAGTTCCCCCGCCGCCGGGGTCTGATGCGGCGGTATTCGTCCAATACCTGTACCCTTTCGGCACTTTGTAGGCAGGGGTTATTGCACAATCGCCGCTTCCCAAAGCCGTTACCGTGCCGCCGGAAACGGTTATGCATTTTCCGCCTGCGTAAATCCCGATGTAATCGCCGGTTGCGCTGACTTCCGAACTGCCTTTTATTGTTAAGCCATTATCCGCCTTAATACCATATCCAAGAGAACCGTTGCCGGTAGCGGAGACGGTTGAATTGGTAATGGTGACCTCTTTGGCTAGCGCGTAAATGCCGATGCTTTCATAGCCTGACGCAGCTGCGGTTGCGGTTGCGGTTACGTCCGCATTGCTGATGAAAACGTTACCGTTTGTGTTGATTCCTCTCGAATATCCTTCCGCAACTATCGTACCGCCGTTGATTTCCAGATTTTTGTTATCAGATTTAATTATTGCCGATTGACCGGTTGATGTAAGTGTTAATGTGCCTCCGCTTCCGCTTATTTTTAAATTGCCGTCGTAAGAAATGGCGCTGTCATAGCCAGATGCATTAACATTCACGTCGCCGCTGTACACAAGGTTGATTGTGTCGTTTTTCACGTTTGAGAAATTAATATTTGCACTGCCATACCCGCTTGAAAGCGTGAGCGTGGCGGTGTTTGCCGTCCATGTCCAGCCTTCACCGCTTTGGTTGGAGATAAGGCTTAGATTGCTTAGCCCGTCGATGCTCAGATTGGCTTGGGAACTGGTGACGGGGCCGGTAACTCCGCAGCTCGTACACAAGTTCCCCCTCCAGGTGTGGGTGTGGGCTGTTCCACCGGGGCCGCCGTCGCCGGGACAGGCCGCCATTACGAAAAGAACGAGAATGCAAACGGTTAAAATTAATAAATGTCCGGTTTTTGCGGTGTTCTTCATGGGTCACCTTCTTCTAATTGAAGTTGGTTTATTATATCACACTATCGTCGGGAAATTTAAAGGTGACTGACACCGGGCTGCTGAAAGATCCGCAATTATTGCGAACGGAGCATTCTTTTCAAGGCGCTGTTATTTGTTCCCAAATCCTCAGTGCTTCGTCCCTTACCTGGTCTGCGGCGGCCTGGTAGTTGGCTTTGAGGGCGTTGATGTTCTGGTTGTAAAAGGCGACAAACTCGGGGTCCTGGTAGGGGTCCAGCCGGACTTCCCTGCCCATGCGGCGGGAAAGTTCCTCTTCCTTTTGGCGGAGTTTGGGGGCGTACTGCTGGCGGATCGCCTGATCGTATTGGGTTATTTCGTCAAGGTAACGGGAAAGAAGCTGGAGAAACTGTTTGTACATATTTGCAAACTGCGCGGCCCCCGGCACTTCGTTTATCAGCAGGAGCAGGCATTTGCCGACAGCCCCGATTCGGGTCATATCGGCGGTAGAGTTTGGAAGGGAAATTTGGGGGATAAGAACGTCGAAGATTCCCTGTTTCAGGTTTTCCATGGTATTTTCAGGGCAGTTCTTTATTTCATCCGCAAGATTTTTTAAAGGATCCGTTGAGGAACCCCGGGCTTCCGATCCGCCGGAACGAGGATCCGAACCCTGCTGTATCCCGCCGACGGATTCCTGGTTTGAGAATTCCGCAAGAAAAGCGTTGGCAAGACGTTTCCCCTGTTGTTTCGCTTCAAATTGACCAGCCCCGCCCTTGTCGGATTTTACCGATTCGGTGCGTTCCAGGGCGATTTCCAGTGCGCTTTTAATTCTTCCCATTGTGCTGTTATCCTCTTTCGATATATAATACGGATAACTGTTGTATTAGACAAGGAGTATTTATGTCGGAGATGAATTTCAGTGAATTAGTTGTCTTTGTCATTTATTTTATTGCCATGCTGGCAATCGGTGTGAATTTCTTTATCCGCGCCAAGGGTAAGGGAGGGGAAAAGGAGTACTTCCTGGGAGGCCGGCAGATGGGGCCTTTTGTAACCGCGCTTTCCGCCGGCGCGTCGGATATGAGCGCCTGGGTACTCATGGGTTTGCCCGCGTCGATTTACGCATTGGGAATGGGCCAAACGTGGATCGCCATCGGGTTGGCCGCAGGCTACATACTGAGCTGGGTGTTTATGGCACCCCGCCTCCGCCGGTTTTCCGTTGCGGCTAACGACTCGATAACGATCCCGCAGTACCTTACCAACCGGTTCCTTGCCAAAAGCAAGGCGTTACAGGTTATCTGTGCGGTAATTTTTGTGTTTGCCTATGCCATTTACGCCGCTTCCAGCATTAAAGCCTGCGGTACATTATTCAACACGGTACTTGGAGTTAATGTTAATACCGCAATGTACATAGCCGCCTTCATTATCATCGGTTATACTTTTCTCGGCGGTTTTAAGGCCGTTTGCTGGACGGACTTTTTCCAGGGCCTGCTCATGCTCGGCGCCCTCCTTATCGCGCCGATCTTCGCGCTGGCGTTGGTTAATTCAGGTCACGCCTTGTCCACCGCCTCTTTCCCCGAAAATTACTGGAACTTCATGAGCAGCGGAAAACTGAACTGGGGAAGCTGGGCCGACATTCTTACCGGATTCGGCTGGGGCCTCGGCTATTTCGGAATGCCCCATATCATCATCAGATTTATGGCGATCCGCTCCCAGAAAGAGGTGAAAAAAAGCGCCGTCGTCGCCATAACATGGACGGTACTGATACTGACCTTTGCCGTTCTTGTCGGCAGCGTAGGCAGAATGTTCCTCGGCAATATAGAAAACAGCTCGCTGGTGTTTATCACGATGGTACGCAGTATATTCCCGCCGGTTATTTCCGGCATTCTGTTATCCGCCATCCTGGCCGGCGCCATGAGTACTGCGGACTCCCAGCTTCTCGCTTCCGCCTCCGCCTTCGCCGCCGATGTTTATAAACCTATGATACGTAAGCAGGCCGATGAAAAGGAAATGTTCTGGGCGGGACGCATCGTAATCATTATTATCGCCATTGCGGCGGTTATTATCGCCGCAAATCCCAACAGCGGCACCATTATGGGGCTTGTCGGAAACGCATGGGGCGTGTTCGGCGCCGCCTTCGGCCCGGCCCTTCTGTTGTCGCTGTTTTGGAAACGCTTCACTTTTGCGGGTGCGATAGCCGGTATCGTAGCGGGTGCTTTGGCCGATGTGATATGGCTTGCGGCTTTTTCAAATACGGGTCTTTACGAGATCATCCCCGGCTTTATCGTCGGCTTAATCGCGGCCGTTGTTGTTACCCTTTGCAGCAAAGGCCCCGGCACCGATGTTGAAGCGTTGTACGAGAAATCGGTAGCACTGAAAGACTAATCTACCTTTGGTTGGCGTTTTAACCGTTCCGGTCCGCCTGGTGCATGTAATTTTGCATTAAGACGGATCGGAATTTTTTTGATTAGGTGACATACCGTAATAATACCGTTATGAAGAATAAATTTATATTTATTTTTTTACTTATAATTTTCAGTAAAACAAATATTTACGGACAAGATGATGAATATTCAACAGTACCAATAACAAAAGTGTTTCACAACTTTGGTGGAAATATATGGGATTCGTTTACCTATAATTTCGGATTAAACCTTATCCTTGCCGGCGCCGGAACTTACGGAATGGTAGAAACCGGATTGGACTGGAAATATTACGAAGCGGTATACGGGAACAGGCCGTTGGCCAATTACGGGATGACGGCAAATGTTATTGGTTATTTCATGCCCGTCGCTTTCCCTGTTGCCGTCTATTCTTTTGGCAGGTTTGTTAACGCAGACGAAAAATTACAAATTCTCGGAGTTGCATTGGCACAGACTACAATGTTGGCATCCAGTGTAAATTTGATAAAAGGAATAACTGGCCGCCGGCCGCCGGGAATATATTCCATGGACCCGCAGAAAACAGATTACAGCAAAGATTTTTCTTTGGGTTTTTTTAAACGCGGAATAATCGACGGATGGCCGAGCGGTCATACGGCAAACGCCGTTGCAAGCGCAATAGTAATATCCGAAATATACGATGACGTATTATGGATAAGAGTATCGGCGTTTTTATATGCAGGAGCGGTAAGCATAGGAACGACATTTTACGATCATTGGGCATCGGATGTTGTAGCCGGCTGGATATTGGGTTACGGAATTGGAAAAACGGTGGGACGGAGTTTCAAAAAAATGAAAACCCCTGAAGAACAAAAAGTTTCATTGGATGTTAGTGCAAATTATGTTGGAATAAAAATCGTTATGTAAATATTCCAGGCAACGCAATTGACATTGATTATTTTTTACGTTATTCTTTTGAAAGACACTGTAGTGTTTAAAAAAGCATTTCGGGATTTATTATGGAATTTTACAATACTGTTAAAAGCCGCTGCAAGGCATTTATTAAGAGATTTTTCCCAAAAACAATAAAAAGAAATATTATTTTAAACTATATGCGGAAACAGGCCGTTGAAAGACGGAAAATTAAAACACATTTGGGGTTTGAAGTTAGCATTTGTGATCATTGTAATTTAAATTGTGTGAGTTGCGAACATTTTTCCCCTATAGCCGATGACGTATTTCTTGATGTTGAACAATATGAAAAAGATTGCAAACGTCTTTCTGAATTACTGAACGGAGAAATATCATGGCTGCATTTAATGGGCGGAGAACCTTTATTACATCTGCGATTAAATGAAATACTTGAGATATCCAGGAAACATTTTAGGATAGGCAAAATAGAGCTCGTAAGCAATGGTATGTTACTGCCAAAACAAAATGACTTATTTTGGGAAACTTGCCGTAAAAATGATATTACGGTGGCGGTAACACAGTATCCGATAAAACTGGATCATAAAGCAATAGAAAAAAAGGCGGCTGAAACGGGGGTAAAATACAGGTATTATTTTATCGGACATAAAACGATGCATAAAAAGCCGCTGGATATAAACGGCGGCCAAAATATTGTAGAAAATTTAAAATTATGCCATAAATTCAACACTTGTGTACAATTAGTCGAAGGTAAATTATATACCTGTGTGGATATGGCATATATAAAGTATTTTAATAAATATTATAATAAAAATCTTGTTGTTGAGGAAAATGATATTATAGATATTTATAAAGTAAAAACAAAAGAGGAAATATTTGAAAGGCTGGCAAAACCGGTATCATTTTGTAAGTATTGTAATATAAAGGAAACCGATTTTGGAATAGAATGGAAAGTATCGGATAAAAATATAACGGAATGGACATAAAAAGACCACATATGTCTGTGCAAATTAATTTATAATACGGTAATTGCCCACTGCCCATTCCTCTTAAAATATGCTACCCTGAGCCATGTCCGAAATAAATCAACACTCCGAAAAACTGGCAACAATCCGCCATTCGGTAAGCCACGTTATGGCCCAGGCGGTGGTAAAGCTCTTTCCCGGAACAAAAGTCGCCATCGGGCCGTCTATCGAAAACGGCTTTTACTACGATTTTCTTCTGCCCTCTTCCGAGGGACAAACTAATAGTATGTCCCTCGGCAAAGACGACCTTTCCTCGATTGAAGCCGAAATGAAACGGATAATCGAATCGAAGCAGGACTTCGTAAAAGTAACGGTCAGCCGCGAAGAGGCGTTACAACGCTTTGCAGATGAGGAATTCAAAACAGAGCTGATAAACGAACTTCCCGCCGGCGAAGAAATTTCAATATATGAAAACCGTGATAAAGAAGGCGCAGTGCAGTGGGCCGATCTTTGCAGAGGGCCGCATGTCGCCAATACAAGGGAAATTAACTGGGCGGCGTTTAAGCTGCAAAGCATCGCCGGTGCGTACTGGCGCGGCGATGAAAACCGCCAGATGCTTACCCGCATTTACGGCACGGCCTGGGAAACCCCCAAGGATTTAAAAACGTATCTTACCTTTTTGGAAGAGGTTGAAAAACGCGACCACCGGCGTTTGGGCAGGGAACTCGACCTTTACTCGGTTCACGAGGAAGCCGGGGCGGGCCTCATTTACTGGCACCCCAACGGCGGGCGTATGCGTGTCGCCATCGAAGATTTTTGGCGGCAGCGGCACTACCGCAACGGTTACGAAATACTTTTTACCCCGCATATAGGGAAAAGCTGGCTGTGGGAAACTTCCGGCCACCTGGGTTTTTACAATGACAGCATGTACAGCCCCATGCAGATCGACAAACAGGACTACATTATCAAGCCGATGAACTGTCCCTTCCACATAATGATCTACAAAACTAGGGGCCGCTCCTACCGCGATCTGCCGCTGCGCTGGGCGGAACTCGGTACGGTGTACCGTTACGAACGCAGCGGGGTTCTCCACGGCCTGTTGCGGGTGCGGGGTTTTACCCAGGACGACGCCCACCTCTTCTGCACACCGGATCAAATGGAAGCGGAGATACTTGAGGTGCTGCGCTTCAGCCTTTCACTGTGGAAGGTGTTCGGCTTTAAGGACATCAAGGCGTACCTGGCAACCAAACCCAAGGAAAGTGTGGGCGAACAGAGCCAATGGGATGCCGCCCTAGAAAGTCTGCGTAAGGCGGTGGATGCGGAGGGGCTGGCCTATGAAATTGACGAGGGCGGCGGCGCGTTTTACGGCCCCAAAATCGATCTGAAAATAAAAGACGCCCTGGGCCGGGAATGGCAGATGACAACGATTCAGTTTGACTTTAACGAGCCTGAACGTTTCGACATGACCTTTGTCGATGCCGACGGAAAACACAAACGGCCCTACATGATCCACCGGGCACTGCTCGGCAGTATGGAACGTTTTTTCGGCGTGCTTATCGAACATTTCGGCGGCGCATTCCCGGTGTGGATCGCCCCGGAACAGATCGCCGTTATTCCCGTCGCCGAAGGTTTCAACGCCTATGCAGAAAAAGTCGCCTCCGAACTGAAAGCCCTTGATCTGAGGGTTTGCTCCGAGTTAAGCGACGACCGGCTTAACGCAAAAATAAGGAACTGCCAGAACCGCAAAATACCCTACATGCTTGTGGCGGGCCAGCGCGAGGCGGATGAAGGCACGGTGTCGATTCGGCTGCGCGACGGCAGACAGTTGCCCGCAATGCAGGTTGCCGATTTCGCCAAATATGTTCTTGAAAAAATTGAAAGCAGATCGCTGGAGTTGTAAAACATGCAGATTCTTACCATTGGCGATGACCTGCTTCGCCAAAAAGCCGCCCCGGTAAAAGACCCCGGCGGCGGGCCGTCTTCCCTTCCGTGGAAAACCCTTTCCTGGAAGGAAGTATTTCAGGAGATGATCGAAGCGTTAAAAAACGGAAAAGGTGTGGGGCTTGCCGGACCGCAAATCGGACTCATGGAACGGGTATTTGTAGTGCATATTTCGGGGGATATTCCCCGGATATTTATTAACCCTTCCATAATTGAGACATCCGAAGAGACGGTGAAATACGAGGAAGGATGCCTTTCGCTGCCCGGCGTGTGGGCCAATGTTGTCCGGCCAAAAAGGGTTAAGGTGCAGGCCTGGAACGAAAAAGGCCGCCCTTTTACCGTTGAGGCCGAGGGAATTATAGCGCGTGTTATCCTGCACGAGTACGACCACCTTGAAGGCGTATTGTTTATCGACCGCCTTTCCGAACCGAAGAGAAAACGCATTCTCGATAAAATAGCAAAGAAGGCGATGGCATAATTTAAAATGCGAATACTGTTTGCGGGGAGTCCGGAGATCACCGTTCCGGCTTTGGAAGCTCTGGCTGTTTTGTGCGGCGAGGGAAACGGTTTTTCGATGGCGGGGCTTCTTACCAACCCGGACAGCCCGAAAAAACGCAGCGGCAAACCGGAACCGACCGACTGTGCCGCCGCTTTTCAAAGACTTTCAACGGCCCCCGTACTTAAGCCGGAAAAACTTGACGGTGCGGCCCGCGAGCTTGTATCGGCCCTAAACCCCGATCTTTTGGTTTCCTTCGCATACGGAAAAATCTTCGGCCCGAAATTTCTCGCCCTGTTCCCCCTCGGGGGGATCAACATACACCCAAGTCTGCTCCCCAAATACCGGGGTCCGACACCTGTTCCGGCGGCTATCATAAACCGTGATACCGAAACCGGCATAACGATTCAAAAACTTGCGGCGGAAATGGACAGCGGCGACATCCTGATTCAGGAAACGGTACCTTTATCCGGACGGGAAACCACCGGAACATTAAGTGAAACAATGGCCGCCAAGGCTGCGGAACTTCTGCCGGCCGCACTGCGGGGCATTGCCGGCGGAACCCTGCGGGCAAAGGTGCAGGACCACGGTGAGGCGACTTACTGTTCCCTCATTTTGAAAGAGAACGGCATTATCGACTGGAACCTGAGCGCCCCGGAAATTGACGCGCAGATTCGGGCATACGATCCCTGGCCGCTTTCCCGGACTATGCACGGTGATTTGGAATTGATTATACTAAAGGCCGAAGTTCCGGAAGGGAAACCTCCCCTTCCGCTCGCCGGTTCGCGTATTTTACCCGGAGAGGTCTTGGGTAAAGATGAAGAAAAAGGTATACTGATACAAACCGGTGACGGAATACTGGCTGTAAGCGCGCTTCAATACCAAACAAAAAAAGCGTTGGATTGGAAAGCCTTTTTGAACGGGGCGCGAAATTTTACCGGTACAAGGTTGGGTTAATCTGAATATTCTAAATTTTTTAAAATCAAAACTTGAATCCCCATTTTTCGAAATAAAACCGGGCGGTAGCTTTAAGCTTATGGTTTCAATGACGCTGGTACTGCTGGTCTTTGTCGGTATTGTCGCCATTTCCGCTTTCTTTGTCAGGGTAAGAGGGGCCGAACAGACCCTTGTTCCCGAAGTGCGCGGCAAGGAGCTTGCCGAAGCCCTGTTGGAATTACAGGCAAAAGAACTATACCCCCGCATACAACTCCGTTATTCGCAAAATTCCAGAGACAAAGGCCGAATTCTGGAGCAGGATCCCGGAGCGGGAACAATCGTTAAAGCCGGGCGGCGGATTCGACTGGTGGTAAGCCAGGGTGTAATACTAAACCGCTTTGAAAACTATATCGGCAGAGATCTCGAAGAAGTACGGACAGAAGTGCTAACCATCACCAGCTCGCTGGGCGGTCAGCTTATAACGATAAAAGAACCTGTCATTTATGATTATTCCCCCGAAGCCCCGGGGACCGTTCTCCGTCAGAGACCTGAACCCGGATCGGGTATTACAGGACCGACCGATCTGGAACTCGTTGTAAGCCGGGGTCTCGAAAACACAATTGTAACCGTTCCGGAACTTTCAGGGCTTACCGTTGCCGCCGCGCTGGAACAAATAGGTAAAACGGGTATTGCGTTTGAATTTTCCATTCGTAAAGCGGAGGAAGAAGAACAGGACGGAACGGTGATTGGCCAAATTCCCCCCGCCGGTACGGAAGTTTCACTCAACACGGTAACGTACATTGTCGTAACTATCCCCGACGATCTTAAAGACGATGAAATTTTCGGGCTGTTCACCTACACTATGCCCCAAAACCCCTATCCGCTTCCGGTGCGGCTTGACACGATACCCCCGTCAGGTGAAAGGGCCAGGGTATTCGGCGTTGAATTTCTCGGCGGTAAATTAACCGTTCCCTACCGTCTCCCCGCAAACAGCGTTTTAATCCTTACCATGATGGACAGAGAGTTGCACCGCGAGACAGTGAAAAATTAGGGTGGACCGGTTTTTTGAAAAAGTTATACGCAACCCGCAACGGCTTGGCGATATCGGTCTTTTTTTTTCTTTTTGGATTTTTTTTCATCTCTCCTCTCTGCTCAGAACCCCTCCGTTCTTTTGATGACATCTTTCCCCACCTTGGGGAAAATATAAAAAGACTGGCCTTTAGCGAAGAAGGGCTGATACATACTTTTGAAAAAAAGGAATCCCCCGTACTGATTCCCGCTCCTGATTCGGGAATAGATATCCTGAATGTTGTTATGGAGAAAACACCTTCCCATCTTGTCGAGGCACTTCTTGTAGTGCCGCATAACGGAAAAACACTTGACAGGTTGGATGCCTACAATGCGGGGAGGAAAATCAGAGACATAAAGAACCATTTTTATTTTTCTCACAGCAAAAAAAAGAACATTCCTGTTTTTGAAGAAACCACCCGTATTGAAAGCGACAAAAAAAGAAATCCCGTTGATGATCCTCCGCATATAATGACGCTCCCCCTTTCGGAAACAATATACCTGTTTGTTAAAGACACGACTTTTGGAAATCTCTATGTCAGGGGGAATTTATCAACAGATCGGTACGGCATAACTTATAACTTGACAAACTTCGCGGCAGTTCGTTTTTTAATTTTTACCGTTTTGAAAGCGGAAAAATTTTCCGCGGTTATCTATCTTGAACCGGTTGGAGAAGGAATACTTATCTATGGTATTGCAGGGGCTTATATACCGGACTTTATCGCCAACATAATAAATATATCCGGAGAAATAGAAAGCCGGTTAGCAGTATTAATAAACTGGATAACCACCAACCTCAAGACGGTTATAAAATAGTTTTCCTCACCAGAAACACAGCCTGCCCCTGTCCGGCACAAAACCCGCCGCCTGAAAAAACGGGGCGTATCCGCTTCGGGCCGCCTGACCGCCGTTGATAGTTTCAACAAGTACTTTGCCATCGGGAAAGACCTTTCTGGTACGGGGTATTTTAAAAAGACCAACCAGAACAAAAACGCCGGGATCGTCCGGTTCGATATAGATATGCAGATTCCGGCCGTTCCGGTTTGACACGGCGGTAAGGTTATCCCCCCGAAAATAGAGGCGGTTTGAGGACAGCCTGCCCGGGATGCGGGGATCGGATCCTTCGATGTCGAGTCCTGCGGGACTAGCAGGATCGGCGGCGTTCATCCAGTACATTCCGTCGGGGCGATTCGCAAGGAATTGGGATTCGGCGTTTTCCAGTTCGCGTACAATAGAAGGTGAGGCAAATTGCAGGGAATTGATACCCGAAAAAAAACGCCCTGCGACCAGTTCGCCGGAAAGTTCCATGCGGCGCATTGCCGGTAAAAGGCCCGACCAGGTGAAAGGCGGGGAGCAGTGTTCCAGAAGGGGACGGCAGAGAATGCCCCATCGGTTAAGCAGCAGGCGGATACGGTCCCTGTTCCTGTATTCTTCGTCAAACGGATCCAATGCGGCATTTTCGGAGGTATCTTCAGCGACAAGAGAAAACCATCTGCCCCGGACAGGTGCGCCGTCTCTCCAGCGGTCCCGCAGGGCGCGGGGAATGCGGCGATGACGCGGGACAAAAGGAACGGTTTGCATTGCGGAATTTGTATTCCGATTTTCCAATTCCTTTACGCTGAATCCTGTTTCAATGCCCCGGCGAACCGGTTCAGGAGAATCCGATGATAGCCGCCCCTCCCATACCTCCCGCCAGAGGGATTCAGCTAATTTTGGAGATTTCCACGTTTCATTCCCCATATTGCGGGATATCTCTTCCTTTATTTCCCAAAAGTCACGGGGGCGGTCAAAAAACCCGGAATTAATTGCCTTTTCAAAAGCCTCCGAGAAGGAAGAGCCAGCGGATACACGGCCGCCTTCCCTATTCGGAAACACAAGGTCAAGATCGTCAGTCTGACACAGGCCGATCCTTTCCTTACCCGCACCGTACCAGACCAGGCGGCCTTCCCGTATTTCACGATCGATGATATCGGGGTTGTAGTTGCTACAGCGGGCGGTGAATAATTCAGTTTCCCAGAGTTTGGCCGGCGCGGAACAGGCGGCGGTTTTTTTCAGGAAAGCCGTTTCATCAGATATGTCTGCGCCGGAAGTGGTACTACCTGTAATTGCAAGCCCCTGCCTGAAGGCGAGAAAGGGGATCAACAAACGGGCCGGTCGTTCCCTGATAACAGGACGGGCTTTTTTGCGGGAAAGGCGCAGCAGTATATCAATATTTTCTTTGTCGCAAAAAAATAATGATGTATTGTCTTCCGCCAACTGTACATCACTTACTATTTCTTCAACTTCGATAAGGGCGTTAACCGCATCTTCAACGGCGGCAACACTTGCACCAAAAACTTCCGCTATGCGCCCCAGGGAAACAGGTCCTTCGTAACGAAGCCAGGGCCCGAGTAAAGAAAGCGTTTCATTTTCCCATGCATCGGCCCATTCCAGGTGAACAACCGATGCAATGGTCGCATCGTTACACTTAACTATTTTCAGGCGGTTTTGGAGGTGCGGGCTAAAACCGTCGGAACCGGCCTCCGGGATAATTTCCTCTTTTAGTTTTTCGGGCAGGGCCGCAAACAGAATTTTCCATTCATCAAAGGGGATGGCGATCCGCTCCTTGACCCAATCGCAGAGGGATAAAATGTCTTCCGGAGTCCACCCGGGGATTTCCCTGCGGAGCCTGGAAGTAAAGTCTTTGACGAGTTCCTGTTTTAACAGGGGACGCAGGGCGGCATTGCCCAGGGCTTCCTGTATAACCCTATCCGAAAGTGTTGCGGCATGACCGCCGGCATGACCGCCGTCTATAGCTAACAAATCCTTCCGTTCATCGTATTCGTATATCAGGGCGTTGGTTTCCTGCCTTACCATGTCCCGGGAAAAAGGGCTGGGAACGGTTGAGAAAAAGAAAGACAGGGTAACGCTTCCGTCATTAATTGCGCATAATAAATCGCGGAAACCCTCCATGTCGAACATATCGACAAGACAACTCCGCCAGGCTTCGGCGGTAACGGGAAAACCGTCTTCTTTGGATACTGCGTCTCCGGAGGAGACGGTATCAAAAAGCCTTTTTGATCGCTGCCGCGTGATCCACAGCGGGGTACGTTTCCCAAAACCCGCCCTGGGTAACAGAAGACTCCGTTCCGCCGCCTCACGGAAATTCGCCCCGAAAACACCGGAAGACTCAAGTCTGTTCCGGAACAGCCGTTCCCCCCGACACAGACCGCCATCGGCTGAACCGTTAAGCGACACCAGAGCACGGCGGATCATCTCTTCAACTTGAGAAACCCCTCCTTCCGCCGGACGGGGAATCAAAAATAAAACCGAATCGTCATTGGAAAACGATTCCACCCTGATGTTCAACGTTTCTTCCAGTTCACCGGTCAAGGCAAGTGAAAGGGGGTAGTTTACCGCCCCTCCCCGAAAGCTGTGAATCACTGCAGAGTAAAAACCACCGTGACTCTCAGGGCTGTCGATAATTTCCACTGTAATACCGGCACTGCCGGAAAGGGGAATACCGTTCTGCGCCTTGCGCTGGGAATCGAGGAATGTAAGAAGTGGAGGAGGCAGCGTCTCTTCGTTATGACGGTCTAAAATTCCAAGCACCCTTTCGGTAAGCCTGGGACTGCGAAAAACGGTGTCGGCATGCCAAAAGGGAACAAAATCCGCCGATGTTTCCAGCGGCACAACCTCCACCGACTCCGCCCCGATGCCGGTTATCCGCCATCCCCGCCCGCCGAAATTGAAGCGATCACCAATGCGGCGTTCCCAGACAAATTCCTCATCGAGTTCGCCGAACTTGGTTCCGGTGGCATCACCAGTTCCGGCGGCACCATAGGTGCTGTTCGCCAGCCGCAGCGAATACATCCCCCTGTTGGCGATAACCCCGCCGGATGAATACAGCAATAAAAGGCTCCCGTCAAGCGCACTGATTTCCCCTGCAATATTGTCCAGCCTGATTCGGGGTTTTATCTCCCTCAGCCGCCCTTTTCCGCCAGGGCCGCTTTTAGAGGCCAGGCCTTTTCCAGGGGCCACACCGGCAAGCATCTGCACGGTTCGTATGTACAATTCCCGGCCGAGGTTTCTGAATACATAAAATCCCCGCAAAAGGGTGTAGAGTTCGTCGATGTTCCATGTTTTTTCAACGCAAAGGGCAAGGATGATCTGGGCGAGTACGTCCAGGGGGGTTTCTATCGGATGAATATCCTCTATATCACGATCCCCGACAGCGTCTTTAAGAGCCGTTGCCAAAAGCAGATCCATCCCGTGAAAGGGGAAAATCCTGCCCCGGCTGATTCTGCCGACACCGTGGCCCGATCTCCCGATCCGCTGTAACGCCTGGGACACATTGCCGGGGCTTCCGGCCAGTACCACCTCGTCAACACTGCCGATGTCGATGCCCAGCTCCAGAGAAGCGGTGGCAACCACACAGGGAAGACTTCCCTCTGCCAGCCGACGTTCCACGCTTTGCCGCAGTTCCTTTGAGAGCGAACCGTGGTGGGTAAAGGCAACGGTTCCCGCACCCTGTGCGGCTCCTTCCTCATTAAGAAAATAGCAGAGTCTTTCCGCACGACGGCGGGAATCGGTAAATACCAGAATCGTAGCACGCTCCGATATCCGGTTCAAAATGTAGTTGATAAGACCTGTGTAGCGTTTTCCGTATTTTTCAATTTGACTGCCTTCTTGCTCTACTTCCGGGTATTCGATGGTAAGATCGATCTGTTTTTCAGCTAACGGAGCGACAATGCTGACCGGCCTCCCCTGTTTCTCCTTATTGATACCGCCGACAAATTCGGCGGCAGTTTCAGGCCGGCGGACAGTGGCGGAAAGGCTTATCCGCTGGAACTCCCCGGCGATCATCGAAAGACGGTCGATCTGGCAGGAAAGGTAGGAGCCCCGCTTGTTTCCAAGCACGGCGTGAATCTCGTCCAGAATGAGGTATTTTACCGTTGAAAGCACCTCCCTGCCCCTGGGGTTTAAAAGGAGTATCGCAAGGCTTTCCGGGGTAAGGGCGAGAATCGAAGGGGGATGGGTGAGAAAACGCCGTCTTTGGTATTGGGGAGTGTCACCCGAACGGGTTTCGACACGGACATCCGGAAAAGAAAGCCCCGCCTGTTCAAAGCGAATGCGGACAGCCACCAGCGGCTCAAGCAGGTTCCGTTTAATGTCCTCGTTCAGAGCTTTGAGAGGAGAAACGTACAGTACGGTAAGTTTGTCCGCAGGGTAATGCGGCGGGGCAACACCACCGGTGCCGGGACAGAAACGGGAGATTGCCGATAAAAACGCGGTGAGGGTTTTTCCGCTGCCGGTGGGGGCCAGGGCCAGCACATTATCGCCCTGCTCGATAAGGGGCCAGGCTTCCGCCTGTACCGCTGTGGGTTTCCCGTAGGTTTCGGTAAACCACGATTGAATCAGAGGGTGAAAAGTTGCGGGCAGATCGGACATGATTATATTGTATCAGGATGTGGAAACCAATTAAAGTTCCGGTTGATTCTGATCGAGTGCAATATTTTATCTCAATTCAGAGAAAACTTATAAAAACAGAATCATTTTGTTTCTTTTGAGAAAAAATTTTATATTTTTAGCTGTACAATCGTTCTCTTGACCGTTCTCTCAACCTCCAGTAGCATTAAAAAATCATGAAAGCGTACCTTGATATAGTGCGAAAAATTCTCTCAGAAGGGTCCGGCAAACCGAACCGAACCGGAGTTGACGCCTTGACAATTGCCGGGGCCATGTTCGAACACGATATGGCGGAAGGGTTTCCCCTGCTTACCACCAAAAAAGTCCCTTTCAGACTGGTAGCTTCGGAACTGGAATTTTTTATCCGGGGCATAACCGACAAGGAATGGCTGCGGGAAAAAAACAACCATATATGGGATGAATGGTGCAGCCCGGATGCAGTGCCCTACGGTACCGACCGACAAACGCAGGAAAAAATGATGGCTGAAAGGGAACTGGGGCCTATTTACGGCTGGCAGTGGCGCAACTTCGGGGCGGAATATGTTGCACATAACAAGCCCCCGCAGGGGAAAGGCGTGGATCAACTCCGGCTGTTGACAGAAACGCTGAAAAAAGACCCCTCTGCCCGCAGGATGATCGTCAGCGCGTGGAACCCCGTTGACCTGAGTCGCATGGCCCTCCCCCCCTGTCATTTTTCATTCCAGGTGACAGTCACCGGCAACAAATTAAACCTCCTGTGGAACCAGCGATCGGTGGATGTCGCCCTGGGTTTACCTTTCAACATTGCCAGTTACGGCTGCCTTTTGCACCTGTTGGCAAAAGAGGCTGGTTTGGAAGAAGGCCGGCTTGTCGGCTTTTTGGGCGACACCCATATTTACACAAACCATGTAGAGGCCATCCGCACACAGATCGAAAGGGAACCCCGCAC
>Ga0082212_10002113_pt1 | contig 29238 bp, 20 predicted proteins | sample TergutNt197P3_FD_71548 | JGI IMG/M metagenome (GOLD analysis project Ga0082212, IMG submission 71548) | Neocapritermes taracua P3 segment gut microbial communities from Petit-Saut dam, French Guiana - Nt197 P3 | ecosystem: Host-associated > Arthropoda: Insects > Digestive system > Gut ...
ATTCCCCGCCGCAGCCGACAACGGCAACAACGCTGCCGCTGGTAATATCCAGGTAATTGACGATCTTCATTTCTATAGTGTGATGGTACGAGGTGCGGAGTTCAAAATTTCAACAATCTCCATCATAGTGGTGATGCTTCCAGCAGCCAGCTTGTCGGTCAGGCCGTAATGGGCGAGACATTGACCGCATGCGAGGATATTTGTCCCCCCGGCAGCGACGGCCTGCAAATCTTCCAGCGCCTGTGACCCCTGTACCGCAAGTTTAACCCCGGCGTTCACAAGCAGAATCGTCTGCGGTATGGGAGAGGATTGCGTCAGTGTATACAGGAAGCTTTTCATCAGCTTTTTCCCCGGTTCAGCGCCGCTCAGGCCGAGTTGATCGGCGGTGATCAGGAAGGTTACGCCGCCGGATTTTATCCCAGGCTCCTCTGGCTGCAAAATTCCGGCGGGTTTTCCGGTAATAATTTTGGCGGCAAATTCTGATTCTCCATTTTGCTGCCATGAAAAGCGGTAACCCAAACCTTTCGCCATTTTTTCCAGATTCTGCACGGCGATCATGCTGTCGACCAGCACGATAACGCCAGGTACGCCGGGCTGGGACAGCGCCTTTTTTGCCTCGACTACCGGAATGGGACAGGGTCGTCCGAGTACATTTATTGTTTTCATCTTGATGCTTCTCCAAAAATAATTGTTGTATCCTGACGGGGCAGTACGCGCCCGATTACTGCCGCAGCAGGGTCATCCTTTTGTATGGCAGAAAGCAGTGTACGGGATTGTTCTGCCTCAACGCAAATCAAAAGGCCGCCCGAGGTTTGTGGATCAAACAGCAGTTCCTGCACCGGGAATGGCAGTTCTTCCACATGGCCGTGTCCGTTAAAATGGTTCCGGTTGCGCTGACCGGCGGCGGTAAGCAGAAAATCTTCCGCGCAGGCGGCGGCTTCGCCAAAAACAGGGAGTTCTTCCGGCCATATCTCCGCCGAGAAAGCGCCGCCGCACATTTCCAGCAAGTGGCACAGAAGGCCGAAGCCGGTAATATCGGTACAGGCGCTGATCGCAAAGCTGCGCATTTTTTCGGCGGCATAGCGGTTCAGCCTGCACATGGAATCGACAGCCTTTCGCACCGCTTCCGCGCTTGCCGCACCGGCTCTGTCCGCCGCCATTATGATACCCACACCCAGGGGTTTTGTCAGGATAAGGCAGTGTCCGGCCTGCGGCGTATTATTGCGAATGATGTTTTTCCTTTCTGCAAGCCCGGTAACGGCAAGCCCGTATTTGGTTTCCCTATCGTAGATTGAATGACCTCCGCCCAGTACGGCGCCTGCTTCGGCGATTTTTTCGGCTCCTCCCGCGAGAATTTCGGCAAGCGCTGATTTTGGGAGTTTTTCGGGAAAGCAGACAAGGTTCAGCGCCAGAAACGGCTGTGCTCCCATGGCATAAACGTCGCTCAGCGCGTTGGCTGCGGCAATTTGCCCGAAGACAAAGGGGTCCTCCACCATTGGGGTAAAAAAATCGGCCGTTGACACTACTGCCCGCTCATCGTCCAGTGCATAGACAGCCGCGTCGTCCGAACAGTCAAATCCAACCAAAAGACGCTCGTCCCTGGGTGCGGGAAACGCACCGAGCAGGGAGGAAAGTTCCCCCGGCCCGATTTTTGCGCCGCAGCCGCCGCTCGTACAATCCGAAAGCAGACCGTATTTGCCGCCATTTTCCATCAAGCACATTATAGCACTATTTTTTAAATTTTCACGCAAAGACGCAAAGAACGCGGAGATTGGGATGAATATTTAATAACTGAGAGAGGCCTGGCGGGGAGGGCGGCGCGCGGGCGGGCAAAAAATTTCTGGGCATCCCCGCCGGAGGAAACAAGCAAATAGATTTATAAACCAGGGCACAAAGAATGCCTGACCACTTAATAATTTAATTATGAGTAGTTACTCTCAACAAGAAGAATTAAGTGGTCAGGTGGTTCCGTAGTCGGACTCCCTCAGATTTTTGCCCGCCCGCGCGCCGCCATTACCGCCAGGTATTTGCCGGTTATTACTTGTTTTCCTCATCCAATTGGATTCCCATTCGCTAATAATGTGTCTATACTTCCCTTATGGCCAATATGATCGACTATATTTCCTGGCGCGGTGATTTGAAATTCGATGCATCACCCTTCAATCCGGTCGATAACATCATTTTCTCCCATTTGGCATACCTGCCTCTGGATGGCATTGTACCCGGCCCTGAGGTACGGGGGGGTATGACTATTGCGGGTGTGGCGGAACAGATAGCCCAAAGGCAGCGTGAGGATACTTCTTTCCTGGATGATCAGATAATTGTAGAGGCCGCAGCCCTTGTTCATGCGATGGGAATGGCGCCCCGCTATAAGAATTGCCAGTTGTGCTCCTATGTAAATCAGACCGATCTTTTCCAGGAAAAACAGTTTTCCGCAGTCAGCGTCGTCCTTGGCAAAAAATTACTGGAGACATCACTGCTTGTCGTATACCGGGGGACGGATGTAAACCTCGTTGGCTGGAAGGAATCTTTCAATATGAGCCTGAGCGATCCGGTTCCTTCGCAAAAAGAGGCGGCAATCTACCTTGAAAAAATGGCGGGACGGTTCAAGGGTCCCCTGCGGATTGCCGGACATTCCAAAGGCGGGAATTTGGCGGTTTATGCGGCTTCTCATTGCCGAAAAGAAACCAGCCGGCGAATTCTTGAGATTTTCAGCAATGATGCGCCTGGTTTTCATCAAAATGTTATCGAAAGCGAGGGCTACAGGGCGATCCGCAGCCGGATCAGGGCTTTTGTCCCGCAGTCGTCCCTGGTTGGAATGTTATTCAAGCACGGAAAAAAGGCGGCGATTGTACAAAGCACGGAAACCGGCCTGAAACAACATGACCTTTGTACCTGGGAAGTAATGGGAAACGATATGGTCTACGCCGATGAACTCAGCAGTGAGAGTATTCTTGTCAATAATATCCTGCGCGACTGGATTAACGATATGGAAATCGGGCAGCGGCGTCAGTTTATCGAGGCCGTTTATACGATTATCACCGCCGGCCAGGCCCGTTCAATTTCCGATCTGAGTTCGGACTGGCTGCAATCCATTGTAAGTATCATAAATTCCCTGAAAAACATTGACGAACCGGCCAAAAAACTTATCGGCAAATCCATAGGCGATCTGTTTTGGGCTGCCAGAAAGAATATTGCCACGCTGCGGGAAAAGTAGGCTGCGCTGCACTCTTCCTGCTCACTACAGATTCAGATAATCAGACAACCGGCGGTAGGCCTGGTTTACGATGTGCTTCATGCCGGTCTCAACACCGTCTCCCATCTCGTCAATCAGCGCCTCAAGGCTTGCCAGGCTTTCGTTGAGACTGGTATGGAAGCCCCGTGAGCAGCGCAGCCAGTAACTGCCCCCGCCGTCTGTGAACAGGCCGAGAAAGCCCAGTTCTTTTGAATTTTTCTTCCACAGCGCCGGTTTTACCAGGCTGTCCATGTGTTCAAGCAGGGCGGCAAGGTCTTCATCCGAATTAAAGTTCTGCTTGCGCGGCCATTCGCGTCCCAGGGCATTTTCGGGGTCAAGGGAGGGAGCAAGTGAAAGGATCAGGGCAAGTTTTTCACCGTCAAGCAATGTATATCGCTCGTTATAGATAACACAGCCCTTCATCCCCTTGTAGCCGGTCTCGGTTGGCAGTATATGCCGAATCGCCGCAAGTTTTTCCCAGGGCAGTATTGCCGTTTTTTTTCCCTTGATCGTCCTTATCTCGAATACTTCAGCGGCGATTTTGATGTTGTTGGTAAAATCCTTTGCTTTTTTCAGTTTCGGTTCGGTTTTAACGTCCGGTTCGCCTTCGTATCTGCCCTTTTTGCCCCTGTTCCATACCTGTTCTTCGGTAAACATACCCAGACGTATCCTGTCGAGGATCTCCCGTGACAGCGGCGATACGGACATGGCGTACATTCTGCTGGTACGAACGATTTCTCCCGCGACAATGAACTGCGGATCCGTGCGAAATATCACGGAACCGGGGTGAATGGTGATTTTATCTGCGGTAAGACTTCGATAGCTGGGATTTCTCCCGTGTCCTTCACGTACGCAGACAAACTGGATCATCCCCCGGCCTATACAGCAGAGGTAGTCGCTAGTTTTACCGCCTTCAAGCACGGGGATTTTCATAGTGGTGATGATTTCTTCAAGCTGGGATGTTACATTGACGATTTCGGCCATTGCCCGCTCGTCGAGGTAACTGAGATTGCAGAATTTGAGCTTGTTTTCCGCGCTTAAATAGGCGTTGAACAGTTTGAGGCAGGAAACAAAGTCTCCGTTGTCGTCGCGGAAACGGTGATGGGCGATGCGGGCATCGCTTTCCTCCCCCGGCGGCAAAATGTAGGGGCTTTGCGTGGAAAGAAACGCCGCCGCAATGAGGGTTTCCCGTATCACATGGGGATAATTGAGGATCGCTTCCACGATGATCCGCGATTGCCGGGGGGCGAGCGGGAATTCCGTCATTAGTTTACCGATGCTGGAAAGGCTGCGATCCGGTTCCAGCGCGTCCAGAAGGTTCAGAGTCTCTATCCCCGAGATAAGGCCTTCCCTTTCCGGCGTAGAAATAAAGTCGAAATCTTCAAAATTGGTGATCCCAAGGTCGGCCATGCGTAAAATTACCTCAGAAAGGTCGGTGCGGAATATTTCCTCCATGGTAAACAGGGGGCGGTTTTCAAAATCGCGGCGGGTGTACAGCCGGTAACAGGTTCCTTCGCAGGTTCGCCCGGCGCGTCCCTTGCGCTGATTGGCCGATGCCTTTGAGATGGGCGCTTCAATAAGGCTGGATGTAAAACTGCGGGGGTTATACCAGTTGAGTTTTGCCAGACCCGAATCGATAACGGCGGTGATTCCCTCTATAGTTACCGATGTTTCGGCGATATTGGTTGATAAAACTACCTTTGTTTTGCCTTTTTGCGCGGATTCAAATACCCGTTCCTGTTCTTCCTTGCCCAGTCTGCCGTAGAGGGGCAAAAGATGGAGAAACATACCGACAGAACACGATGCAAGGCGGTTCATACACTCTTTTATCATCTTTTCTCCGGAGAGAAATACCAATATATCTCCGCCGCGTTTTTCGGCAATAAAACGAACAACAATAGCTTCTATTTTTGCCAGAATCGCGTCCATCGCACTGTCTCCCTGAAGAGGCGGCGGTGATTCAGAGTTAAATTTGCGTCCTCGCCGCCGAAAATCCCGCTGATCTCCCCTGTGACGGCGGGATTCGTTCTGTTCATCCGTCTGTGCGGCAACAGCAGGGGGGTCGTAGATCAGAGTCACGGGGAATCGCTGGGCTTCTATCTTCACAACAGGGCATTCATTGAAGTATTCGGAGAAGGCTTCGGCGTTTATTGTGGCCGAAGAGACGATAACTTTGAAGTCGCGGCGGTTTTCCAGCACTCTTTTCAGCAGGCCGAGAATAAAATCGATGTTCAAACTGCGTTCATGCGCCTCATCAACCATAAGAAGACTGTATTTGGAGAGCCAGGGGTCCAGTTTCATCTCCTGCAGGAGCATTCCGTCGGTCAAAATCTTTATTTTTGTCTGTGCGCCGGTTCTGTCTTCAAAGCGCATCTTGTAGCCGACAAGGGCGGGAATGACCGTTCCCATCTGCCGCGCGATGAATTCGCTGACCGACACCGCCGCGATGCGGCGCGGCTGTGTTACTCCAATGATCCCCTGCCGTGAATATCCCGCTTCATGGAGAATCACGGGAAGCTGTGTAGTCTTGCCGGAACCTGTTGGACTCTCAACAACCACCGCCTGATTGTCCTCAAGCGCCGATAAAATTTTTTGATGATTTTTGTAGACAGGAAGTTCAAGATAGTGCATAATATAATAATAGAGCAATTCAGAAACTTCAGTTTGTGAATTGCTTCTTTGAAGAATAGCAAAATACACAGTATTTTGCAAGGCAATTTTGAAAGCCTGAGGGCTTGAAAAATTGTCAGGAGACTTTACAGTTTTGTCGATTATGATATGATAAGAATAGGATGAGTTTGGGAGGAAACATGGCGAAAACAAAAAGCGTATATTTTTTTGGCACCGGCAAAAGTGAAGGCGATGCCAAAATGAAAGAAGTGCTTGGCGGCAAGGGCGCCAATCTGGCGGAGATGGCAAACCTTGGAATTCCTGTTCCGCCGGGCTTTACCATTTCTACCGATGTCTGTGCAGCTTATTATGAGAACAAAAACAAATACCCCAAAGGGATAAAAGAAGAAGTCGAAGCCAGCCTGAAAAAGCTGGAAAAGGTAATGAAGAAAAAACTCGGTGATCCTTCCGATCCCCTGTTGGTCTCTGTCCGCTCCGGCGCGGCAGTTTCAATGCCCGGCATGATGGACACAATCCTCAATCTCGGCATGAATGACAAAGCGGTGGATGGTCTTGCACGAAAGACCGGTAACCCCCGTTTTGCATGGGACGCCTACCGCCGTTTCATCCAGATGTACGGCGATGTGGTAATGGGTGTCGAGCATGATCATTTTGAGGAAGCCCTCTCAAATATCAAAACGGTAAACGGCGCTGAACTTGATACCGATCTTGGCGCGAAAGAACTTGAATCCCTTGTCTCGGTTTACAAAAAGCTGGTACGGAAGAATACCGGCAAGGATTTTCCCCAGGAACCGCTTGACCAGTTGTGGGGAGCAATCAACGCAGTTTTCGGTTCATGGATGAACGAGCGTGCGATTAAGTACCGCCAGATTAACGATATTAAGGGACTGAAAGGAACGGCGGTTAACATACAGTCAATGGTATTCGGCAATTTCGGCGATGATTCCGGTACGGGCGTTTGCTTCAGCCGCGATCCGAGTACGGGGATAAATGTATTCTACGGTGAGTATCTAATGAACGCTCAGGGTGAAGACGTGGTAGCCGGCATCAGGACGCCGGAAAAAATCGCCACCCTGGAAAAGCGCAATCCGGTGATTTACAGGCAGCTTGTCGGCATCAAGAACAAACTTGAGAAGCACTTTAAGGATATGCAGGACCTTGAGTTTACCGTGGAGAAAGGAAAACTGTACCTGCTCCAGACAAGAAACGGCAAGCGCGCCGGAACAGCCGCCGTTAAATGCGCTGTTGATATGGTAGCCGAAGGCCTCATAGACAAGAAAACCGCTATAATGAGGGTAACACCGGCGCATCTCGACCAGCTTCTCCATCCAATGATCGATTCGGCTGCGGCAAGAGCGGCAAAATCCATTACCAAAGGCCTGAACGCGTCCCCCGGCGCGGCTGCGGGAAAGATTGTCTTTACCGCGAAAGACGCGGAGGCATGGCACGAAAAAGGCGAAAAAGTTCTGTTGGTACGAAAAGAAACCAGCCCCGAAGACATAAGCGGCATGGTCGCGTCCCAGGGGATACTTACTTCGACAGGCGGCATGACCAGCCACGCTGCGGTTGTGGCACGGGGTATGGGTACTCCCTGCGTCGCCGGTGCGAAGGGGATATCTGTTCAGGGGAAAAACGTCATTATCGGCGGTAAAACGTACAGCGAAGGCGAATGGCTTACCATAGACGGATCTTCGGGGGATGTATATGAAGGTCAACTGCCCCTGGTAGCCGCCTCTATATCCGAAGACATGAACACCTTCCTCAGATGGTGCGATGATGTTCGGGCCAAAGCCGTCCGGGGAAAAGTTAAGGGATTTGAAATATGGACCAACGCCGATCAGCCGGACGATGCCAAGCGGGCATTTGATTTTGGGGCGCAGGGGATAGGTCTGTGCCGCACCGAACATATGTTCTTCGATCCCGAAAAACTGGTACACTTCCGTGCCATGATCCTTGCAGACAGTGAAGACGAGCGCAGGAGGAGACTGCGGGAGATACTTCCCCTCCAGCAAAAAGATTTCTACGGTATTTTTAAGGCGATGGAAGGCCGCCCGGTTGTTATCCGGCTCCTCGATCCGCCGCTGCATGAATTTGTTCCTCATAACCACAGGGAAGTAGAAGAGCTTGCCTCCTACCTCGGTGTAAGCGCCGCTGATTTACAGCCGAAAATTGACAAGCTTGTGGAATCCAATCCTATGCTGGGACACAGGGGATGCCGCCTCGCCGTTACCTATCCGGAGATTTACGATATGCAGGTTGAGGCAATTGCCCGCGCTGCGGCGGAATGTGTCAAGGAAAATATTCCCGTAAAACCGGAAATAATGATCCCCATTGTTATTACAGCCCGCGAACTCAAACTGCTCCGCCCCAATGCGGAAAAGGTTATTGAAAGAGTTTTCGCCGAGGCAAAAGTAAAAGTCCCGGTAAAGATCGGCACCATGATAGAAGTACCCCGTGCCGCAATCCGCGCCGGTCACATTGCAAAATATGCAGATTTCTTCAGCTTTGGAACCAACGATCTGACCCAGATGACCTTTGCGTTCAGCCGCGATGATGTTGCGTCATTCCTGCCCGTGTATCTTGAAAAGGGCGTACTTGACGTAGACCCCTTCAAGACCATTGACGCTGATGGCGTCGGCGGTTTGATGGAACTTGCCATCAGTGAGGGACGCGGGATTAAACCCAACCTGACGATAGGTATCTGCGGAGAGCATGGTGGTGATCCAACTACTATTGACTTTTGTTTTAGATCGGGTTTAAGCTATGTTTCATGTTCACCATTCCGGGTGCCGCTGGCTCGTCTTGCCGGCGCGCAAGCGGTAATAAATAATTCCGGAAAGAACATAAAGGGAGGGGAAAAGGCGAATAATCGCAGACCCGCCTCTGCCAAGGTGAATGGCAGTAAAAAACCTGCAAAGGGGGACAAGAAAGTGGCAGAAGCCAAGAAACCCGCCGCGAAGAAGAAACCCGCGGCCAAGAAGCCCGCAGCAAAGAAGAAACCTGCGGCGAAGAAGAAACCCGCAGCGAAGAAGAAACCTGCGGCGAAGAAGAAACCCGCAGCGAAGAAAAAACCTGCGGCGAAGAAGAAACCCGCAGCGAAGAAGAAACCTGCGGCGAAGAAACCTGCGGCGAAGAAAAAACCCGCAGCGAAGAAGCCCGCCGCCAAGAAACCTGCTCCGGCGCCGGAAAAGGCTCCGGAACAAGACACATGGAGAATTGGGTTCTAACAGGTTTCCGTCATATTTAAAATTATTGTATTTAGAAAAGCCCGGCGTAGAGTCGGGCTTTTTTTGCATTGTTGTTGATTGTATGATGATTTAGGACTATTATTGTGTTTAGAGAGGAAAAAGTTGAAAAAAACTGGAATTTCATGCCTTTTTGCGGTCATGGTTCTGTGGCTTTGCCCTGCGGGAGCCGAGGAATTTTTATATAAACATCAGCTTGGCGACAAATATCGAATTCTCTCGACTGTGCGTGAAGATGTAGACATTGATTACCGCCCCAGCCACAAAGCGGAGATACTCAATCGCATAGCAGTTGAAGTTATTGCTGAGTCCGGCGGGAAGGGAACACATAGGGCTGTTTTTCAGACGTCTGAAAGGGCGGTCAATACAGGTGCAACCGGAGGCGGCACTGCCAGGAGCTACCAATGGGCAAGAGAATACGAATCGGAATTTGATCGGGACAGGCTGGGACGCATGACCATTGATAGAAGGTACTTCATGCCCGTGGTGCGCGATGTGCCGGTGTTTCCGGACAGGGATCTGAAACCTGGCGATAAATGGAGTAACGAGGCGCACGAAGTACACGATTTCCGCGATAATTTCGGCATACGGGACCCTTACCTCATACCATTTACCGCAAACTATGTGTATCTGGGCAGCCGTGAATGGAAGGGCATGAATTACCCCGCTTTCTCTGTAAGTTACCGGATTCAGTCTGAGCCGCCGGCTGTTTCCGGCAGAATTTGGCCGCGGCGGATTTTGGGGGCATCCGATCAGACGGTGTTCTGGGACAGCGAACTGGGTCAGCCTGTCGCCTATACCGAAACGTTTCGGTATGTTTTTGAGTTTTCCAACGGCAGGACGATTGAATACCGCGGAACTGCGGAGGCTGAAATTATTGAGTCGCAAAGCATGGACAAGGAAAAAATAGCCGAAGAAATAGCCGAAGAACTTCAGCGCATGGATATTACCGATGTCAGCGTGCGGGTTGTTGATGAGGGGATTACCATAAGCCTGGATAATATTCAGTTTCATCCGGATACGGCCATAATGCTTCCCGGTGAGCAGGAAAAACTCGATAAAATCGTTGAGGTACTCAGGCATTACCATGAACGTGATATTTTGGTCGGCGGCCACACCGCCCTTGCCGGTACCGCCGAGGGGCGCAGAAAACTTTCTGCTGACAGGGCTTCGGTTGTTGCCGATTATATTATCCGCCGAGGTGCGCGCACGGCGGATCGTGTAGTAGTACGGGGCTATGGCGCGGAAAGGCCCCTTGCGAACAACAATACCGAAGAGGGCATGCGTATAAACCGCCGTGTAGAGATAACGATACTGGAAAATTAGGGAACATGGATAAACTTATCATCAAGGGTGCTCGGGAACATAATCTCAAAAACATCGATCTGGAGCTGCCCCGTGACAAATTGATCGTTATTTCGGGATTGTCCGGCTCCGGCAAAAGTTCGCTTGCCTTTGATACAATCTTTGCCGAGGGGCAGCGGCGCTATGTGGAAAGTCTTTCCGCATATGCGCGCCAGTTTCTTGGCCGCATGGACAAACCTGATCTTGACTACATTGAGGGGCTTTCTCCGGCGATTTCCATAGAACAGAAAACCACCCACAAAAACCCTCGTTCTACCGTGGGGACAGTTACCGAAATATACGACTACTACCGGCTGCTCTTTGCGCGAACAGGCATCCCCCACTGTCCGTCCTGCGGCAGGGAAATCCGCGAACAGCCGGTGGATTCGATTATCGAAAATATTTTACAGATGGGAGATGGAACGAGGGTGCAGCTGCTTGCGCCGGTAATCAGGGGCAAGAAGGGCGAACACCAGAAAATAATTGGAGATGCCCGAAGGGCTGGTTTTGCAAGGGCGCGGATCGACGGCGTGCCGGTGAGTCTTGACGAAAGCATCAAGCTGGACAAGCAGAAGAAGCATACCATTGAGATTATTGTCGACAGGCTGGTTATTGGGCCGGATATCCGTTCCCGGCTCGCAGAATCCGTTGAAGCTGCCATGCAAACCTCCGAAGGGCTGATGCTGGTGTTAAGCCAGCACAGCGCCGACGGACAAGTCAGCGAGCATTTTTTTTCGCAGAAAAACGCCTGTCCGGACTGCGGCATTTCCATACCCGAGCTGCAGCCCCGTCTCTTTTCGTTTAACAATCCCTTTGGTGCCTGTCCCGGCTGTTCCGGCCTGGGGGTAAAGATGGAATTTGATCCTGATTTGGTAATCCCCGACCGTTCCCTCTCATTTAACGAAGGCGGAGTGGTTCCATACAACCCGGACAGCGCCTGGCACTACAGCCGCTTCAAGAGCCTTGCCCGGCATTACAAATTCAGCCTTGATGCGCCGCTTAAGAGCCTTCCGAAAAAAGTGCTGGATGCGATTATCTATGGCAGCGGAGATGCAATAAAGGTTCGCTACGACAACCGCGAAGGAACCGGTCATTTTGAGTACCGCTCACAGTTTCCCGGCGTGCTGGAGGATCTGAAGCGCCGTTACTTTGAGACCCAGTCGCAGGGGATTAAGGATTGGCTGGAAAAATTCATGAGCCAGAAACCCTGCGAGGACTGTGGAGGCAGGCGGCTCAAGCCGGAAGTTCTGGGCGTAACTGTAGCCGGAAAAAACATCTGGGAGCTTTCCCGGTTTTCGGTAACGGATTCCCTGAAATTTTTTGAATCGGTCGAATTCAGCGATAACGAAAAAAAAATTGCCCGGCAAATTTTGAAAGAGATTATTGCCCGCCTTGGCTTTATGAAAAACGTCGGCCTTGATTACCTCAGTCTGGAACGCAAGGCTTCGACCCTTTCCGGGGGAGAAGCCCAGCGGATAAGGCTGGCGACGCAGATTGGTTCAAGCCTCATGGGGGTGCTGTACATTCTCGATGAGCCTTCCATCGGTCTGCACCAGCGGGACAACCGGAGGCTTATTGATACCCTTTTGTACCTCCGCGACCTTGGCAATACCCTTATTGTTGTCGAGCATGACGAGCAGACGCTGCGCACGGCGGATCATATTGTCGATCTAGGACCGGGAGCAGGGGTACACGGCGGCAGGGTTGTTGCCCAGGGCAGGCCGGAGGAAGTAATGCAGGTACAGGAAAGCCTTACCGGGCAGTATCTTGCCGGCAATCTGACCATTGACGTTCCCGAAAAACGGCGGCAGGGGAACGGCAATTTTATTGAGATAAAGGGTGTCAGCGAACACAACCTGAAAAACATCAACGTGGAAATACCGCTGGGCATTTTTACCTGCATCACCGGAGTTTCGGGATCGGGCAAGTCTACCCTGCTTTCAGACGTGCTGTACCCCGCGCTGGCAAATACATTGTACGGCTCGAACCACATTGAAGGCGCATACAGGAAATTGGCCGGAGTGGAATTTATCGACAAAGTAATCGACATCGACCAGAGTCCCATTGGCAGGACACCCCGTTCAAATCCCATTACCTATGTCGGCGGTTTTACCGCGATACGGGATCTTTTTGCAGCACTGCCCGAATCAAAAATGCGGGGCTACAGGCCGGGACGCTTCTCATTTAACGTCCGTGGCGGCAGATGCGAAAACTGCGAAGGCGCCGGAACGATCAAAATCGAGATGAATTTCCTGCCCGATGTGTACATAACCTGCGATGTATGCCAGGGACAAAGGTTTAACCGCGAAACCCTGGACATACGCTACAGGGGAAAAAATATCGCCGGCGTACTGGATATGACCATCGAGGAAGCGGCAGTCTTTTTTGCCGCCATTCCCCAGATTTCCCGCAAAATGCAGACTCTGCTTTCGGTAGGGCTTGGTTATGTGAAACTGGGTCAGTCTGCGCTGACCCTTTCCGGCGGTGAGGCCCAGCGGGTCAAGCTGGCATTGGAACTTTCAAAACGATCTACCGGCAGTACTCTGTATTTGCTTGACGAGCCTACTACCGGCCTGCACTTTGCCGATGTCAAGCAGCTCATGGCTGTCATTCAGCGGCTGGCGGATCAGGGAAATACGGTAATAATGATCGAACATAACCTGGATGTGCTTTTGCAGGCGGATTATATTATCGATCTGGGACCGGAAGGAGGAGACAGGGGAGGGGAGATTGTGGCAAAAGGCACTCCCGAACAGGTTGCCGTCTGCGCCAATTCCTACACTGGCTCCTACATCAAGGGTATGCTGGAACGGAACAAGACCCGGAAGTGACTATGAACAATACGCGCCGGTTCATCCGTATTTTGCTGCCTCTGTTTCTTTTTGCGGTGTTTAATCTCCATGCACAGGAAGAACCCCCCGGCGAAACCGTTGAAATTCAGGTGCTAACTCCCGAGCAGAACCGTGTTGAGATGGAAATCAAAACATCGACACTTTCAGAACTTGCCCGGTGGTGCCGCAGCCTTGGACTGAGCGAAGGCGGTACCAGCGCAGACCTTGCCAGGAGACTGAGGGAATATTTCAAAATTGATAATCAGGAAATTCCGGAAGGCGAAGACAAACGAAAAGTTATCATTATTGAATCGGCGCGAAGTACTGAATATTTTAAGATAGAGACAATTGACGAAGAATATGCCCGCCTGACGGGGGAGGTAAGGCTAAGCCTGAAAGACGGAGAGGCGATTCACCGTATTACCGCATGGAATATTCTCTTTAACCGTACCAGAAACATCATTACAGCATCCGGCGGTGTTGAATATATCAAGGAAGAGGGAGATAAAATCGAAACATTTCGCGGTGAATCGATCACCGTCGATCTTGATAACTGGTCAAGTATTTTTCTTGGCGGCGTGTCCGAGCGTTCACTGCAGGATGATGAGAGTACCTATCTTTTTGCCGGGACCATAATCTCCCGGGATGGTGAGGATGTGACCACGTTGAACAGAGCGACAATCAGCAGCGGGGGAAGCTCAGAATCACTGTGGTCACTGAACGCTTCGCGGGTGTGGTTATTGCCCGGTTCCGACTTTGCCATACTTAACGCGGTACTGAAAATAGGCGAGATACCTGTACTGTATATCCCGTTTTTTTATTACCCGGCGGATGAGGTAATATTCCACCCCGTTATCGGATACCGTACACGGGAAGGGAATTATGTCCAGACGACGACGTATATTCTGGGCAGACCAAAGGCAAGTTCCAGCACAGAGAGCAGTTCCATAACCAGGATTTTGGGCAGCTCAAGCGACATGGAAAAAAAGCGGGAAGGGATGTTCCTGCGAAGTACGGGAAGAAAAACAACCGATCCGAACGCGACAAGCCTGGTGGCGATGCTTGATTATTATTCCAATTTAGGCGGATATATTGGCCTTGATCTGAACCTGCCGGAAAAGGGGATGTTTGGTGCTTTTGATCTAAGTTTTGGCCTTGGTCTAACGCAGACCATTTACTATGATGGCAGCAACTACACTCCTTATTATCCAACGTATGACGGCGACATTGACTGGAACTCATCAAACCTGTTTTCGGCGAAAGTTCCATTCCGTTACCGGCTGGTGACTTCCAGTTCAATAAGCGGAAAATACGGCAGTTTTTCCTGGAACATCCCATTCTATTCCGACCCGCTGATAGACAGCGATTTGATGAACCGTGCCGAAGAAATGGACTGGATCAATATGATTCAGCAGGGCGCGGCTATGGAGGCAGAGGCGGCAGCCCAAAACTACCTGAGTGCCTATGCATGGCAGTTTAAGGGTACAGTCAATCCCCAATTCCCCAATATGTCGCCGTATATCAACGGTATCTCTATATCCGATATTTCGGCCAACATCTCATTCAGGAGCGTTGACACCAGAAGAAACTATTTACATAACGATATTAAGTATTACTCGCCTTCAAGTTTCTTTTTTGCTCCTGACACTGCCACTTTATATTCGGTAAGCGGATCAATAGCGGGTATCCCATTAACCATTGGTACGGGCGCTTCCGGCCAAACATCTGCTGTGGTGGATACCAGGGAACTGCCGGATACCATAAAAAATATCGGTGTTCCCCGTTCGCCTTTTGAAGAAAATGAAAAAGAAGAACCCGTAAAGAGAGATCCTGCCGATACGCTTGTTCCCCCCGTTCTGGGGCAGCGCTTTGATCTGCCCAGAACAGGGAGTCTCCGGTTTGGTATTGATTACCGTATTGCCCCCTCGGCCTCGTCAACACTCAGATTCGATACAAACAAATGGAAGAACTACAGCGACATTGACTGGAGCGAAATACACTCAATTATTTCCAATATTACCGGCAATGGCGATGTTACATTGAATTTTGGCCACAGCGATGGTCTTTTCAGCAATACGTTTAGCTATCGTTTTAGCGGAACATGGAGGGATTTCAGCTATTTGAATGAAGAGGCAGAAGATTTTCTTACCAGCGGGGTTACCGATCCCGACAAGGTTTCCGAGGCCAAAAGAAGGGAAGTTAGCCAGTCGAATTTTTCAACTTCGTATAACATTATCACCTCAGTTCGCCCCTTCTACAGGGACCCGGTTTTTGGCGCCTCAAACATTCAGCACAATTTAAGCGGAGTTGCCGTAAGATCAAATTTTACCGGTACGGGGGAAAACCCGGAATGGGAAATGGTGTACGGTGAATGGAACAGGGAAAAGATAGAGACACATTCGTTTTCAGGAAACGTATCGGCGGCAATTATGGAAAAAAACCAGACCTTTTCAGTAACAGCCGATCTTCCTCCAAAAGATTCGGCTTTGTCTTTTCAGACAGCTTTACGATTTTGGATAAGCGAAACATCGGCAAATATGAAAATTAAGTTCCCCGGTGAGGAAGACAAACGCAGGCTGGAGCCGTTTAATGCCACCGAACGGCTCACTTTCGGCTCCTTTGGCACCTTCAACCAGAGCCTTACCATGGATACCGAGGCAAGGGAGCTGACATCACTCACTTCTTCACTGAACCTGGCCCAGTGGGGGCTTTCAATTTCATATGCCGCTTCCCGAATGCTGGGCTATGAATGGGACTCTACCCAGGAAAGCTGGTTAACGCGGACAGGGGAACCGAGGCTCCGATCAAGGGATTTCACGATGAATTTAGCAAAAAATTTTATCAAGGATAATCTGTTCGGCGGGCGGTTTCACTTTACTGTTAATACCGGTTCACGCCTGTATTTTGATCTGCAGCGGTATACCAGTTCCAACCTCAGCTTTAACCTTGGTTTTACAGTCGGGATAGTCAATTTTCTCGATCTGTCCCTGTCCGCACATTCGGAAAATGCGGTGATTTACCGTTATTTCAGGGATTGGCCGTTTTTTGCTGATGCCCCCATTGAAATTCAGAACGGACCACAGAATAACTTTTTCCTTGATCTGTTTGATTCTTTTCGTTTTGACGATGATAAATTACGGGAACGTTCAGGCTTCAAAATGAAAAGTTTCAGGATTGGCGCGATCCATTACCTCGGCGACTGGAAAGCCGAGCTGAATTGGTCGATGGCGCCGTACCGTCCTGTTGGCAGCCTCCAATATAAAATGAATAACGAGGTGTCATTCCTTCTCCAGTGGATACCCATTAGCGAAATAAAATCCGACATTTCCTACGGGGATCAGAATACCCCCAACTGGCAGGTGAAGTAAATTGCTACATGGCAAGAAAACGGTCGATTTGTGAAAGCAGGTCTTCGTAGGTATCCACACAGGGAATATCGGCGCAGTCCTTTCTGATTGATTCGGGTGCGCGGAACAGGCAGCCGGAATCAGCTTCGCGGATCATCGCAAGGTCGTTGAATGAATCACCGGCGGCAAAAACGGTCATATTAAGTGACTTAAAAGACGCTACCGCCTCTCGTTTGCCGTTTTTTTGCCGCAGTTTATAGCCGGTTACCTTACCATCCTGCCCGGTTAACAGGCTGTTGCACAACAGGGTAGGCCAGGAGAGCTTTTGCATCAGCGGTTTGGCAAACTGCTCAAAAGTATCGGACAGAATAATAAGCTGGGTCCTTTCCCGTATGGCGTCTGCAAAAACAAGCGCTCCGGGCAGGGGTTCCATTCCCGAGATAACGCGCTGAATGTCGGCGAGTTTAAGGTTGTTTTTTGCAAGCAGATCCAGCCGGAACCGCATAAGCTTGTCGTAGTCAGGCTCGTCCCTGGTCGTCCGGCGCAATTCGGCAATTCCCGTCGCTTCGGAAAAAGCTATCCATATCTCGGGGACAAGAACTCCTTCAAGATCAAGGCAAACCAAACGCATGGATTACTTTAGCAGGGGAAAAGAATTATTGCAAGCTGCAGTTTTGCAATTACCTCTGTGATGTGCTATAAAACAGTATGCAGGCTCTGGATATAAAAAATCCCTTTAATGCGCCGGTGTATTACGAATCAACCGTCGGCAGTACAATGGAGGTTTCACGCCTGCTGGCGGACAGAGGCGAGCCGCATGGTACGGTTATTGCCGCCGGTTTTCAGGAAGCGGGCAGGGGGCGTATCCGGGGACGCTTGTGGGAAGTTGAAAAGGAAAGCTCCCTCCTGTTCACAATATTGCTGCGTTATCCCCGCGCCGAAGAAATAAGGCCGGCGCTGACCCTGCGTACCGGCCTGGCCGCCGCCCTTGCTATTGAGGATTTTGCCCCCGTCCTTGTAGATAAGGTGATGATCAAATGGCCCAACGACATACTGCTGGCGGCCGCCGGCACGGCAAAAAAACTTTCCGGCATTCTTGCCGAGGCGAATGGCGGCACTGTGCATATCGGCATCGGAGTAAATGTGCTGCAGCGGGAATTTCCGGATTCCCTGCGCGAGAGGGCGACGAGCGTCTGTCTTGCAGCGGGTGAAGCAGGCCGGCCTTTTGCCCTGCTTGAGATGATCATTGCACGGCTCTACGGCGAGATTGAAAATGCGGATGCCTGCCGTGCGGACTGGAAAAGCCGCATCGAAGCGAAGCTGTACAAAAAAGGGGAGAAGGTCAGCTTCGCCGCAGGAGCCGCCGATTCGCCATATATGGTATCAGGTACCCTTGTAGGCATCGGCGAATGCGGCGAACTGATTATAGTGCCAAATGGAGAAACGGCGGAACGGTATTTTACTGCGGGTGAATTGATATTTAATGTGCCGCGGTTTCCTGAATAATCGCAAAAGTACGCCTGGCGCAGCTATCCCAGGAAAACGCCCTGGCGCGTTCAAGCCCAAGGTTTCGGCATTTCTCGTACAGTTCCCGGTCACTGGAAAGAGTTACCATTCGATCCGCCATATCCTCAATGTCGAAGGGATCAAAGTAAAGGGCGGCGTGTTCGGCGGTTTCCGGCAGGGATGCCGCCCGCGCACATGTGACCGGAATACCTGAGGCCATGGCTTCAACAACGCTCATGCCGAAACCTTCGTACATTGAAGGGACAACCACAAAATCCGCCGCCGAATACAGATCCGGCAGTCCCTTCAGGGGAAAATGTCCGGTGAAAAAAATGTCGCCCCGCCATTTGGAATCGGCGGCGGCTGCCTTGACCGCAGCGGCATTGTTGCTGTCGCCCCCAACCAGCACGAGCCGGTGAGGATGGCCGGTTCGTTCCTTGAAAATACCGAATGCCTTGATAAGCCGGATATGGTTTTTAACCGGATGATCGACGCGGGATACGTACAGAATGTAGGGGCGGCGAAAGCTGAAAGGCTGTATTAAAAGCTCGCCTTCGCCGGTACGGGGACGGGGGTAAAACGCCGAATGATCAACGCCGTTCGGCACAACCTCAATAAGCGATTCCCTGACCCTGGCAAGATCGATTAGTTCCTGTTTTACCCATTCGCTGACCGCGATGATTTTGTCAAGACGTCTGAGCGAATTGGGCAGTATCATGCGCAGGACTGCCCCCAGATGCTCCCTCGTTCTCCTGGTTCCCCAAAAGGCGGCCATGTCGTGAACTACGCCGACTGTCGGGCAGGGCGATTCGTAGGGAGGGCGTTTGTGCGCTGCCGGGAAAAAACATGCGTTATAAGTCCTGCTGTCTGCGAAACCTGGATAGCGGAACAGATGCCAGAGGGCGTTTGCAGATTTGCCGTTTACCCTGCATCGGGAAATAAATTCAATATTGGGAGCATATTCGCTGTATGCAAAACGATCGTATGCCCAGCCGAACAATTCATAACGGCCGCCGGAAAACGGGATTCGCCTCAACAACTGCGATAAATAGGTTCCCACCCCGGATTTTCCGCCGTCACAGGCAAAGGTATCAATCCCAATTTTCATTGAATCTCCGAAACGACAATTGATTTTATCATGATGAAATCATGGTTCCAATCCCTTCATCGGTGAAAAACTCAACCAGCAGGGCATGGGGCATACGCCCATCAATGATGTGGGCCTTTTTTACTCCGCCGTCAATGGCAAGAGAGCAGCAATCAACCTTGGGGATCATGCCGCCGCATATTATTCCTTCTTTTTTCAGTTGTTCCAGTTCAGGCCGCTTTAGCGCCTTGATAAGGGAATCAGGATCGTTCACGTTTCGCAGGAGACCCTGTACATCGGTCATCAGCACAAGTTTTTCAGCCTGAAGGGCAGCGGCGATTTTTGCAGCGGCAGTATCGGCATTAATATTGAGGCTTCGGCCTTCGTTTTCTTCCATGCCGAATGCTACCGAGGACACTACCGGAATAAAGCCGGAATCCAGCGCAGAGTTCAATATTGAAACGTCAACCTCCTCAATCCCGCCGACCAGCCCATAATCGTCATCGGTGATCCTGCGCGCTTTAAGCATTGCCCCATCAATGCCGCACAGCCCAATTGCTCTGCCGCCGGCCTTTTGAATAAGGCCGACTATGTCCTTGTTCACTTTGCCGCAGAGAACCATCTGGACAATGCTCATTGTTTCATCGTCCGTATAGCGCAGGCCGTTTACAAAGCGGCTCTCACCGCCGGTCTTTTTCAGCATTGCTTCTATCTCAGGGCCGCCACCGTGAACGAGTACCGTGCGTATGCCTACGCAGGACATCAGTATCACATCCTGTATTACTGCGGCCTTGAGATCTTCGTTTATCATAGCATTGCCGCCGTATTTGACCACTATGGTCTTGCCCTGAAACCGCTGGATATACGGCAGTGCATGAATCAGCACCTGTGTCCGGCTGTTGTTGTTATCTGTCATCATTTTTTCCTAAGACCTGTAATCCCCGTTGATTTTGACGTAATCGCAGGTAAGATCGCATCCCCATACGGCGGCGCAGCCGGCGCCGGTACCCGTATCCACCAGAATTTCTATTTCATCTTCCAGGAGAATTTTTTTCGCCGTTTCTTCTGAAAAACCAAGCGGCTGACCGGCCTTGCAGACGGCAATTTCACCGGCGGGGCTTCTGAACCTTATGCCGGTTTGGTCCGGATCAAATTCGGCGCCTGAATACCCCATTGCACACAGAATACGTCCCCAGTTGGCGTCTGCGCCACAGCAGGCCGCCTTGACGAGGCTGGAAGCGGCGATAGACTTCGCCAGCTTTTCGGCAGTTTTTTCGTCAGAAGCGCCGTTTACCGTGACTGTCACCAGTTTTGTCGCCCCTTCGCCGTCTCGGGCCATCTCCCGCGCCAGTTTGACGCAGCAAGCCTCCAGCGCGCCGGCAAAGATACCGTATTCGGCGCTTTCGGTTTCAATGCGGGAAACGCCCGACTCGCCATTGGCGAGAATGATCACCGCGTCGTTGGTGGAAGTATCTCCGTCTATGCTGACGCGGTTTAAGGAACGTTCTGTCGCACGGCGCAGGCTTGCTTCAAGAAGATCCCTTGAGATGGCCGCATCGGTGGTCAAAAAACAGAGCATGGTCGCCATATTGGGATGAATCATCCCCGATCCCTTGATCATGCCGCCGATTCGCACCGGCATACCGCCAATTGTTACTTCAACCGATACTTCCTTCCTTCGGGTATCGGTGGTCATGATCGCTTCAAGTGCCGCAGCGTGTCCGGCTTCATCACCACGCAGGCTGTTCGCCAGCGCGCCGATGGAATTTTCAATGGCGGCGATGGGCAGCGGCACGCCGATGACACCGGTGGAGGCAACTGCCACATCTTTCGCCTTGACGGCGAATTCATCGGCGGCAAGTTCCGCCATGCGCCGTGCCGAGGCAAGTCCCGCCTCTCCTGTGCAGGCATTGGCGTTTCCTGAATTTGCGATAATTGCGTGGAGTTTTCCCCGTCCGATGTGATCCTGGCTGACAATAACGCTTGCCGCTTTTACGCGGTTTGTGGTGAACATTGCCGCCGCAGTACAGCTTTTTTCCGAATAGATAAGGGCAAGATCCCGTTTTTTTGAGTTCGGTTTTATGCCGCACCAGATGCCGCCGGCCTTAAATCCTCTGGGCGCGCAGACACCTCCGGAAATTTCTTTCATTGTCCCCCCGTTAAAACAGCGCCGGTATCATTTCCAGGCCGCTGGTTTCATCATAACCAAAAATAATATTCATATTCTGCACCGCCTGGCCTGCCGCGCCCTTTACCATGTTGTCAATCGCGCTGCAGATGATCAGGGTTGAACCTGAGTGATCAAGATGCACCGAAATATCGCAGTAGTTCGACTGTCTTACCCTGTTGGTGGCGGCGGTAATTTCCTGCGGCAGAATGCGCACGAAGGGTTCATTCCGGTAAAAATCCTGGTAAACGGCGCGGATTTTTGCGGCTTTCTCGTCCAGTTCTGCACCGGGCGGGAGAATCTTCGTGTCTGAACCGCCGCCGTGCCATTCCTGTGCAAGGGGAATATATAATGTTGAAAGAATCCCCCGGTTCATGGGAGCGAGGTGCGGGGTAAAAATCACCGGCGGGGCAGGACGATTATGACGTGCCGCCATCTCGGCAAAATTACGTGCAATCTCGGGCGTGTGCCGGTGTGAGCCGACCTTGTACGCTGTGACAGAATCGGCACATTCAGGGTAATGGAACGATCGCGAGGGATCACGCCCGCCGCCTGTAACGCCGGAAACGGAATCAATGATTATTGCGGCGGAATTTTTCGCAAGTCCCTCCGCCAGGGCGGGTAGAACACCGAGAGACGCGCCGGTCGGATAGCAGCCGGGATTGCCGGCGATCACTCTGCCCGAAGCCGCCAGTTCTTTGATGCGGTCCCGGTTCAATTCGGGAAGTCCATACACGGCATACTTGCATAGTTGGGGGTGTTGATGGGATTTTCCATACCATGCACTGTAGGCCGCTTCATCATCGCCAAAGCGAAAATCTGCGGACAGATCAATAAAGGGGATTTCCTTTTCAACACATATTTTTGCATAACGCTCCCCAACGCCGTGGGGCAGGGCGGCAAAAACCACGCCGGCGGAAGCAATTGCCTGCTCGGCATCAACCAGAGTCAACTCAATGCGTCCCTGAAAATTCGGGTACACATCGTCAAATTTTTCACCTTCAAAGCTCACCGAAGAAAGTACCAGCGAGTCAATTTTTGGATGGCGCGAAAGCAGCCTGACCAGTTCCGCTCCGGCATAGCCGGTTGCTCCGATAATCCCGGCTTTCATTTGAGTTCCCTGCCTGAACTTGCAGTCAGGAGGCTGAATACCTCGCCGGCCGTTTTTGCCCTGAGAAGCGAATCGTGCAGTTCCCTGTTTTTAAGACGTGTGCTGAACCATGAAAGAGTCTGCAGATAGCTGGCGTGCTGGTTGTAGGCGGCGGCTATCATTATGATCAACCGGACAGGTTCGTCATCAAGAGGACTGAAATCCAGAACATCAACGCGGCTTACACCGACAGAAACCACCAAATCGGTAACCGACTGAAGGCGTATATGGGGTATCGCAATTCCCCTTCCGATGGCCGTGCTCATCAGTTCTTCCCTTCTGAGAATCTCAGCAGCAAGTTCGTTACTGTTTTTTACCTGGGGAGCTGTTGCGAGATTTCCCGCCAGCGCAAGCAGTGCATCGCGTTTTGATGAATAATCAAGAAACAGTATCCGCTCGGGCGAAAGAATCGCCTGCATCTGTACAGGATTGAGCTGGCTGGTTAGTCTGCCGGCAGAAAGGCGTTCATTAACCCATTGTTCGATATCGGTTTTTTTGAAACGCCAGACAGTGCCGATTTTCCCCGAGGGAATTTCACCTTTTTGCGCCCAGTCATAAACGGTTCGCTCTGATACCCTCAGGTATTTTGCAACTTCTTCGATTGTCAGAATGCCGTCTTCAATCATATTGTCTATTTTTGCATAAAACCGCACCAAATGTCAAGATATTCAAGTAAATTATGAAATTACTCTTGCCATATATCATTCTTCTTGAGTACAATAACAGTGTGAAAGCTAAAAAAATCTGGCTGGTGGCTGCAATAGTGCTTTTTGCGGTGTATTTTTTTTGCGCCGCACGACCGGTACCCCCCGAGACGGTTCTCCTTCCCCGCTGGCTGAATTCGCTTGATCTCGGCATTCCCGTTGCCCTTGGTGATACGGTGCTGCCGGATGATGAAAATGAATATGACAAGAACAGCCTTGCCCCGTTTGAATTGGGCGGCAGCTTTGGCTATTTTGACCGTGACGGCCGTTTTTCCGTTAATCAGGCAAAAAATGCAAACGTCTCCATTTCACGGGAACGCTGGGCACAGTACGGTGCTGAACCTGAACGTATTGCAGTTAACAGCCCGGAAGGGGAGGCTCTTGCCGTTATAGAAAATCCGCGCGGTTACCCTTTTTTTCTGGACGGAAGAATTTTTCTGATAAACAGCGAGCAAAACGCAGTTTCTGAAATTGACGGTTCAGGCGGGAGACTCTGGTCGTACGAATTCACAAGTCCGCTTACCTGTGTCGATTCCGCCGCCGGCTTGCTGCTTGCCGGTTCGCTGGATGGAGTTGCAGGGGTTTTGGACAACACGGGAAAACAGGTGTTTTCCTTTGAACCCAGCGGTTCGCGCATAGCGATCATTCTTGGCTGTGCTCTTTCCCGGGACGGTTCAAAGCTGGCCCTTATATCCGGAATCGATGAACAGCGTTTCCTTCTGTTTGAACGGTTTGGGAACAGTGCGAGCGATTACAAAGTTGTTTATCATGAATTTCTGGAAAGCGATTTTCGCCGTCCTGTATATATCTCATTTATTGAAGAAGACCGCTGGATTGTCTTTGAACGGCACGGCGGATTGGGTTTTTTTGAACTTGGATCCAGGCAGTCCGGAAATGTGGAGTTTAAGGGAGAATTAAGCGCTATCGATCATTCGGGGGGGCAGGGGCTGTTGTTTGCCGTTATTTCCCGGTCGCAGGAAATGAAGGAACTGGTTGGGATAAAGCTTCCCGGCAGCCTGATAATTGAAGCTCCCTTCAAAAGCACGGAGGTGTTTTTGGGAAGATCCGGTTCAAGGCTCTTTATCGGCGGCAGGCAGGCCTTGATCGCCTTTGATTTGGAAAAAAGGTAATGTGAATGTCAAGGAAATTTTTGTTTGTAACGGCATTGCTGGGCTGTGTTTCGCTGGCGGCAATGGAATGGCCATTGCCGGAAGCTGTCGTTGTTCGCAACTTTGGCTACAACGACCGCGGCAGGCCGGCTCTGGGAGTAATGTTTGAAGGGGATAGACTGGTTCATGCCGCAGAAAAAGGGGAACTGATTTTCTCCAGTTCCGGAAAGGATACCGCTTCCCGCCTGCCTTCTCCTCTGGGCGCATGGGCTGCAGTCGATCACGGCGACGGACTGGTAAGTGTTTATGGACGATATAAAGACGAAGGCAGAAAGCCGCAGCCCCCGGTGGTGTATCAGGGCTTCCCTATTGCGGCAGCCGGAAATTCAGGCTGGTCTGACAGAGACGGCCTGTATTTTCTTTTATATGATCGAAGGGAAAGCCGATGGGTAAACCCGTCAATGGTCATTAACCCGTTCCAGGACAATGTTCCCCCGCAAATTTCCGGGATACAGCTTCGCCGGGCCGACGGCAGGGTTTTGGAAGGCACAGGGCTGCGGAGCATTAGCCAGGGAAGATACTCCATTGCGGTTAACGCCATTGATATTATCCAGGTTCAAAGAGGACTGCAGCTTGCCCCTCACCGGATAATCTGTTCAGTTAACGGAGAGGAAGCCGGTCAGCTTTCTTTTGAAACAATCTGTGCGAGGGACGGTGTGCTGATGGTTAACCGCAATGGCCTGGTTCCGGCATTAAGGGTATACGGCACTTATCCCGCCTTTGAAGTCGGTGAGGTACAGCTTACCAGAGGGCAGGCGCTGCTGGAAATAGTTGTGCAGGATGTTGTCGGCAATTCCCGCCGGTCTCTTATCCGAATGCTTGTTGAATGAGCGCAGCATAGCCGTGTCTGCCGGACGATCCATAAAAACCTGGTCTACTCCGGTTATGGAGGAAAAGCGGGAATTTATTCCCTGCGCTCTCTGCGGCAGCGGCAGTTTTACTCAATTCCTTTTTTGCGATGGTTTTTCCTATGTCCGCTGTACTGGCTGTACTCTGGTACAGATGAACCCCCAGCCTGTTGCCGGTGATGTTCAGCGGCGTTACAGGGAATTTTTTGGCGAAGACTACCTTTCCTATGAACTGAAAAATGAAGAAGCCTTTCTTGAACTTCAGAAACTTGCCCTTGCAGACGCCGGTTTTGACAAAATAGAAAAAGAACTGATGGAAGACAAAACCTCAGCGCCGGCCGTTCTGGATATTGGATGCGCCACCGGAGCTATGCTGGCTTTTTTGAAAGCACGGGGCTGGCAGGAAACAGGGGTTGAAATTTCCCCATCAGCCGAATATGCCCGCCAAAAGCGGGAACTCAATGTCAAAGACATGCCTCTTGAAGAATGCCGCTTTCCCGATGAGTCGTTCGATTTGGCGCTGGCTTCGCATTTGGTCGAACACCTTAACAATCCGCCCGCATTTCTGCGCGAGGTATGGCGGGTACTGCGTCCCGGCGCGCGCCTTTTGCTCATTACCCCGAATATAGACGGATTCCAGGCGCGCCTGTTTGCCAGCCGGTGGCGTTCGGCGATTTTTGATCACCTCTACCTTTTTTCGGGACGTACTCTTAAGGGCATGCTTGGGAAGGCGGGCTTTGTTACGGAAGGAATCTACACATGGGGAGGGCTTGCTGCCGGCACTGCACCTGCTTTCATAAAGCGCATCGCCGACAAGGCCGCAAAAGCCCTTGGCCTTGGCGATGTAATGCTGGTGAGAGCGAGAAAATGCCCTGATTCTTGCGGCTAGAGGTTTTTTCGTATTTTTTTCATCGAATCCGCAATTGATTTTTCAAAAGAAACCTTCAATGATACAGAAAAGTCAGCCTTCTTTGATATAAATACAGTGCGAACTCCGCATTCGGTCAAACTTCCTAACCAAAAGTCCTCAGCAGGGTAAAGCAAAACGCACATTCGTCCCATCTCAAGGGTATGGCAAGAAATGTAACGCAAATCCAAAGCTTAATTTATGAAATTCGCGGCAGAAAAGTCATGTTTGACAATGATTTGTCACAATTGTATGGTGTTGAATTAAAAGTGATGAACCAGGCTGTAAAGCGCAATATTGAGCGTTTCCCATCAGATTTTATGTTTCAATTAACACAAAAGGAGTGGGATATTTTGAGGTCACAAATTGTGACCTCAAAAGACAATCGCGGTGGAAGACGCTACATTCCTTATGTTTTTACAGAACAAGGAGTTTCAATGCTTTCCGGTGTAATAAATTCTGAACGGGCAATCAAAGTAAATATCAATATTATGCGCACATTTGTACAATTAAGGCACTATGTACTTTCAGCAAGCGATACTAATGAACAAATTGCTGAATTGAGGAAACTCCTCATGCTTTATATTGAAAAGAACGACAAGCGGGTAAATGAAATCATTATTGCTTTAAATAACCTGATAGAGCAGCCGAAAAAAACTAAAACGATTGGCTTTCGCCTGGACTAGTCCCTACAGCACCGTGCCCGGATACAGTACCGTGTTCTTGGGAATGACAATGATTCCGTCAACGATGTAGTAGGAGCCGTAGTTTCCGTCGGCGCGGTTCATGTCGTCTACGCCGATGCGGCAGCCTTCGCCGATGCGGACGTTCTTGTCGATGATGGCACCCTTGATGATCACGCCGCGGCCAATACCCACATTGGGAATCCTCGCCTCGGCGTTCTGTATTTTCTGGATCTCTGTTTCGTAAAAGTCCGCTCCCATACAGACCACGCCGTTCAGGTTGGAGCCCGATTCGATTATGGTACGAATCCCCACGAGCGAGTTGGTGATATTGGCGTTGGTAATAATGCAGCCTTCGGCGGCAATGGACTGGTTCATCGTGCTGTAATTCATTTTCGACGGGGGCAGGTTTCGCCGGTGAGTGTAGATGGGACGATCCTCATCATAAAAATCAAAGGGAGGTTTAACCGTGGTCAGTTCCAGGTTGGTTTCGTAAAAATTCCGGATGGTTCCGATATCTTCCCAGTAACCGTCGAAAACATAGCCATTAACCTTGTGGCTGTGGATGGCCATGGGAATTATTTCTTTACCGAAATCGGGCAGATCGTTTGCCAGGCATTCTTCCATCGCCTTGGCGTTGAATACATAGATACCCATTGAGCCAAGGTAGGTGTCACCGCGCGTCTTGTCGGTTACCAGTTCTTCCGGCGTTTTGAAATCGGAAATGTCCTTGGTCGGTCCGGGTTTTTCCAGGAATTCGGTTATGCGTTTTTCCTTGTCAATTTTCAGAATGCCCAGGGCGCTGGCGTCATCCCTGGTTACCTGGGTGCAGGCAATGGTAATCGCTGCCCCCGAGTCGGTGTGTTCCTGCAGAAGCTCTTTCAAATCCATGCGGTACAACTGGTCGCCGGAGAGGATCAGGTAATACGAAGGGTTTTGTGTCCTGAAATGGGCGAGGTTCTTCCGTACCGCGTCGGCTGTTCCCTCGTACCAGCCGGAGTGTTCAAAAGTTTGTTCCGCGGCAAGAATTTCCACAAAGCCGTTGCTGAATGTGTCGAAAAGGTAGGTTTGCCCTATATGCAGGTGCAGCGAGGCGGAGTTGAACTGGGTGACGACGTATATTTGCCGAAGACCGGCGTTGATGCAGTTCGAGATGGGTATGTCTACCAGGCGAAACTTCCCTCCAAAGGGAACTGCAGGCTTTGCCCGGGACTGGGTAAGGGGAAACAGACGGGTTCCTTTTCCCCCGCCAAGGATAATGGATAGGACGTCAGTCATAAACACCCCCTGTTGAGAAATCCCCTGTTTTTCGCATGAGACTAATACACCTCCGTAATTTTATTATACGATAGTACCAGGCATTTGTCGATAGAATTCATCAATTATTGCATGAATTGCCCTAAAAAATATGGTACACTATTTCCATGTCCGCCCGGGAAAACCTCGCCAAAATCCTTCAAAGCCCCGAATTTGCCCCTTACATATTGGTTAACCGCCTTTTACCGGCCGAAGAAGGCTCTTTTGTTCCATTTCCGGCTGGTCTGGACGGCAGAATCGCCGCCGCTTTGCGCCGCAGAGGCATAGACCGGCTCTATACCCACCAGGCAGAGGTCTGGCAGCGGGCGCAGGAGGGCAAAAACGTGGTTGTGGTTACGCCCACGGCATCGGGCAAGACCCTCTGCTATAATCTGCCCTGTCTCCAGGCGTTACTTTCAGACGAAAGCTCTCGATGTCTTTATTTGTTTCCTACGAAGGCATTATCTCAGGATCAGCAATCTGAATTGAATGAAACGGTCGGCACAGACGAGGGACTCAATATAAAAGTCGCAACCTACGACGGGGACACGCCGGAAAGCCTGCGGGTCTCGGCGCGGGACACGGGCAGGATCATCATCTCCAACCCCGACATGCTCCACGCGGGAATCTTGCCCAATCACCCCAAGTGGATACAATTCTTCTCACGGCTCAAATTTGTCGTAATAGACGAAGCCCATGCCTACCGGGGGGTCCTGGGCAGCCATGTCGCCAACATTATCCGCCGTCTGCGCCGCGTCGCTGCTTTTTACGGGGCGCATCCGCAGTTCATTCTGTGCTCGGCGACCATCGGTAACCCGCAGGAACTTGCCGCCGCTCTCACCGGGCTTGAGGTCGCCCTGGTGGACAAAAACGGCGCCCCGCGCGGCGAAAAACGGATCATCCTTTACAACCCCCCGCTGGTCGATGCGGTGCAGGGCATCCGCCGCTCGGCAATGATCGAAAGCCGCCGCTGGATGATCGCCCTCTTACGGGGGGGCATCAAAACAATCCTCTTCGCCCATTCCCGCATAAAAACCGAAGTCGCCGCCTCCTACGTTAACGAAGATTTGGCGAATATTTTTACCGAC
>Ga0082212_10002114_pt1 | contig 29229 bp, 22 predicted proteins | sample TergutNt197P3_FD_71548 | JGI IMG/M metagenome (GOLD analysis project Ga0082212, IMG submission 71548) | Neocapritermes taracua P3 segment gut microbial communities from Petit-Saut dam, French Guiana - Nt197 P3 | ecosystem: Host-associated > Arthropoda: Insects > Digestive system > Gut ...
TTTAACAATGAATGCACAAGACATTAAATTAGTTCCGCCGGAAATGAAAGGCGGTATGCCGCTTATGGAGGCATTGGCAAATCGCAAAACCAATCGCGATTTTACGCAAGATGAGTTAACCCCGCAACAGCTGTCTAATCTGCTTTGGGCAGCCGTAGGCGTGAACCGTCCCGATGGTAGAAGAACAGCGCCCACCGCACGAAATGCGCAACAAATTGAAGTCTATGTTTTAAACAAAGAAGGCGCGTATTTTTACAATCCTCAAGAACATTCGCTTCAATTAATTGCCACCGGCGACCATCGCAACATTGGCGCATCGCAAGAGCGTTTTCAAGAGTGTCCGCTTATGCTCATTTTTGTAGCCAACTACGACAAAATGGAAGGTTTTAGCGATGAAGCCAAAGCCATGTATGAAGGCACAGATACCGGCAACATCAGCCAAAACGTATATCTGTATTGCGCTTCCGAAAACTTGGCAACCTGCGCTCTGGGCAGCATCCACCGTGAAAAATTGCAGGAACTGCTTAAATTTAATGGAAAAGCAATTTTAGGACAAAGTGTGGGGGTGGTGCAATAATTAAATTTAGGACATTTTTATACCTAAATAATACCAAAATTCAACATTTTATTTCCGGTTGATATTATCTTCGCGGAAATGTTACAAAATAAAACAGTTTTGTAACAAACAGAGAAATAAAATTGTAAAAAGGAGTATTTATTAGTAAGTACTCCTTTTGCATATTACCCGAAACTAATCTCCCTACCCTCTTCGCAGTGTAGCGCGCACTTGGAGCATATATGCAATTCGCCACGCAGGCGCTGCTGTATCATTTGAGATAAACGCTCCCGAAGTGGCTGAATGATTACCGTTTGGGCTACTTCGTTGGCAAAAGCAAACATTAACAACATACGCGCATTTTTTTGACAAATTCCACGAGAACGTAAATAAAACATCGCATCTTCATCCAACTGCCCCACCGTTGCCCCGTGACTGCATTTCACATCATCGGCGTAGATCTCCAAAAACGGTTGCGTTTGAATGTGCGCCTCATCGGTAAGGGCAATATTTTTATTAATTTGATAAGCAGCCGTGCGTTGCGCGTCTTTTTGCACAATAATATGTCCATTGAAAACGGCTTGCGCTTCATCGTCCACAATTCCTTTGTAAAGTTGACGGCTCGTGCAATCGGGCGCATGATGCCACACTTTCACTTCGTTGCCAATCTCTTGCTTTTTATCCACAAGATACAAACCGTTTAATTGCGCATCTGCAAATGGTTCATTCAGATGAACATGTAACGAATTATTGACTTTTCCTGCATTAAATGTAATTACATTAGAATAGAATTGAGAATATGCTTTTTGATGCACCACAATTTGGTTTGTTAAAATTGAACCGGCATCCTTATTCTCCATTTTATAATAATTCAAATGTGCATTTTCTGCCAATGTAATTTCAACATTATTAATAATATCAGTGCACTCTTTTTGTAATGAATCATCGCAATGCGCTAAAGTAAGCGAGGCATTTTTTTCTAAAATAACCTTAAAATGTTGTGTGAGTTTTAACGGTTTCTCTGTTTGAATAGCGGATACAATTTGAATAGGCTTTGTTGCTGTAATATTCTCAGCCACATGAATTAAAATGCCATTAGTAATGGTGGAAATCTTTACTCCATTACACAGCGGAGTATCAGAGAGCATATTTTCGGTTTTGCCATCTATAAACACTAATAATATGGTGTCTAAATTTTTGATTTTGCACCGAAAATGAGCCGGATTAGAAACTGCCATTTTCATATTCTTTTTTAATCCACTCATAGCCTTTTTCTTCAAGTTCCAAGGCTAATTCTTTAGTGCCGGTTTTCACAATTTTGCCATCAAACAGCACATGCACTACATCGGGCACAATATAATCAAGAAGTCGCTGATAATGCGTAATTACAATCGTAGCATTCTCTTTGGTTTTAAGTTGGTTAACGCCGTTTGCTACAATGCGTAAAGCGTCAATATCCAAACCGGAATCGGTTTCGTCCAAAATTGCCAATTCAGGTTCAAGCACTGCCATTTGAAAAATTTCGTTACGTTTTTTCTCGCCACCGGAAAATCCTTCATTCACACTGCGTTCGCTCAATTTCTGTGTCAGTTCCACCACTTTTTTCTTCTCTTCCATCAATTTCATAAACTGCATGGCGTTGAGCGGCGTTTCTCCGCGATATTGGCGAATTTCGTTTAGTGCAGTTCGCATAAAGTTGCTGATACTCACGCCCGGAATCTCCACCGGATATTGAAACCCAATAAAGATGCCTTCCCGCGCACGATCTTCCACCGACAAGTTGAAGAGGTTTTTATCTTTATAGATAATATTTCCTTGTGTAACGTCAAAAATTTCCTTACCGGCAATTACGGAAGCCAGCGTACTTTTGCCGGTTCCGTTGGGTCCCATAATGGCGTGCACTTCGCCGCGGTTCACTTCCAAATTCACGCCTTTCAATATTTCTTTGCCTTTGATGGAGACGTGGAGGTTTTCAATTTTTAGCAACATACTTGTAATCTATCTTAATTATTTTTGATAATTGAATGGTTATTTATAACTAATGAAATTTACAGTAAAAACATTGAAAGAACAATACTTGTTTATTGTATAGGGAGTACTAATCTAAAACCTGTATTTTTTTCGCTTTTCTTTACGAATGCTCTTCGAGCAGATACACGACATTCTGCTGCATTTGAGTCATAACTTCCTCCTCGACTCGTTCTGTATTCTCCATTGAGTGGCCCTGTAGGATCAATTTGTGGTTCTTCAACATAATTTCCAAACCAATCGCTACACACTTCCCAAACATTACCACTCATATCAAAAATTCCCAACTCGTTAGGTTCTTTTAAGTCAATAGGGTGCGTTCTATTATAACTATTGATTAAAAACCATGCAACGACATTGATATCATCGCTTCCACTGTACTTGTATTGATTTGTTATTACTCCTCCTCTTGCAGCATATTCCCACTCAGCTTCTGTTGGCAAACGGTATTTTTTTCCTGTAATACTATTTAATTTTTTAATAAAATCGTCAATTTGAAAAAATGAAATAGTTTCAATTGGCAGGTCATCACCTTGAAAATAGCTGGGGTTAAAGTTTCCCATAACTTCTTTCCATTGTTTTTGAGTGATAAGGTATTTTGATATTTGAAAACTACTCAACGTAACATGGTGTGCCGGATATTCATCAGAAAAACAATCACCAACTTGCTCATTAGTACATCCCATCGTAAATTCTCCACCTGATACAAAAACCATATCCAATTCTTCAATGGTGGAATAAACTTCCAAATCACAAGTTGCTTTTTTATTTCCATCAAGTGTTGTAACAGTAATTGTTGTTGTTCCATATCCTTTTGGAGATACTAATCCATCGAATACAATAGCAATTTGTTCGTTTTCACTTGACCATTTAATATCTTTATTAGTAGCATATTCAGGTAGGACAGTTGCAAAAAGTATATCTGATTCATCAATTTTTAATTTAATCATTGTTTTATTGAGAAAGACATCGGTTACGGGAATTACACCAACAGTAATCAAACATGAGTCCCTAAAATTGCCATCATCAGTACAAACTGAAACCATAGAAACTCCATTAGACATAGCTGTTACTAAACCATCTGGTGTAACCGTTACTACATTAGAGTCACTACTGGTAAAAGTAACTACTTTATTAGTGGCATATTGAGGTGATAACGTGGTAATGAGTTGTTCTGTTTCACCAACATCTATATGAAGTTTTGTTTTATTAAGTTTTACACCAGTAACAGGGATTTCAACAAAAATAACATTAACATTACAAGTTGCCGAAAAATTTCCATCATCAGTAGTTACAGTAATAGTTGCAACTCCTTTTGATAAACCAATAACGAGTCCATTGCTGGCTACAGTAGCCACAGAAGTATCACTACTCTTAAAAATTACTTTTTTATTCGTGGCTTTATCTGGTATTACTGTAGCCAAAAGAATTTCTGAATCGTAAACAACAAGGGTTAATGAACTCTTATTTAATTTAACATCGGTAACGGATATCTCTTTTTGGCAATCAACAGCAAATATTACTAATAATAAAAGTAATACAATAAATGAGAGGTGATATTTCATAAATTAACTATTTTTTTTTTAATAGTGCGCAAATAAATAAAAAATAATGATATTGCAATTTTTTCAAACTAAAATAATATTTTTGTACGCTTTTAACAAAAATACAATTTATTTATTTCTAACATTTTAATGAATATGAAAATTATCTGTACAGCATTTAACTACAAATCACATATAGAAGAATTTAAAAAAAAAATTCCAAAAAAACCTGTGTTTTTTTTAAAACCAGAAACTGCGCTAACGCTTAGCAATCGTCCTTTTTTCTATCCGGAATTTTCTCAAAATATTCATTATGAAACAGAAATTGTGGTACGAATCAATAAGTTAGGAAAACACATCCAAAAGAAGTTTGCACATAAATATTACGATGAAATTGGGCTTGGGCTAGCCCTAACTGCATGCGATATTCAGGCAGAGGTTTTTGAAAAAGCACTACCTTGGGAAATTTCAAAAGCGTTTGACGGATCGGCAGTAATAAACCTATTTCTTCAAAAAACTCATTTCACTGATTTGCAGAATATTAGTTTTTCATTGTTAAAAAACAATCAACTTGTACAACATAGCAATGCTTCAGATATGATATTCTCAATAGATGAAATAATTGAACATGTATCGCAATTTATTACATTGAAAATTGGAGATTTGATTTTCACAGGTACTCCATCCGGTATTGGCAAAGTGGCAATTGGCGATGTTTTAGAAGGGTATATTGAAGATAAAAAAATGTTTAGATGCAAGGTAAAGTAATTTCATCCGCTCTTCAGCCAACAGCATAACTATATTTTTCATTATTTCAACAGATGCCAGTTAAATGTTTCTGCACCATTTTATCCACCTCCAAATACTCCTCAATAGTTTTCGGTTGCGAAAAAGGAATATTTGCTAATGCTTTTTCAATGATTTTAGGAATGTCCGTAAATTTTATTTTGCCGTTTAAGAATTGAGATACTGCCATTTCGTTAGCGGCATTTAATATACAAGGTCTGTTGCCGCCTGCTTTCGAGGCTTGGTATGCTAACGATAAACAGGGAAAACTGTGTGTATCCGGTTTTTCAAAAGTAAAAGTAGGATATTCTGTAAACGAAAATCGCGGAAACGCATTGGGCAATCGGTGCGGAAAAGTAAGCGCGTATTGAATAGGCAGTTTCATATCGGGCAAGCCCAACTGGGCTTTCACGGAACCGTCTGCAAATTGCACCAACGAATGAATGATAGATTGAGGGTGCACAATTACCTCTATTTTATCTAAATCCAAATTAAAAAGCCAGCGCGCCTCAATCACTTCCAAACCCTTGTTCATCAGCGTGGCGCTATCAATGGTAATTTTGTTGCCCATGTTCCAATTCGGGTGTTGCAACGCCTGTGCGCAAGTAACTGTTTCCAATTCGGCAATGCTTTTTCCTCTAAAAGGACCTCCGGAAGCGGTAAGGATAATCTTTTCAATGGCATTGCCCTGTTCGCCCATCAAGCATTGAAAAATGGCGGAATGTTCCGAATCTACCGGAATAATGGGCACTTGTTTTTCTTTTGCCTTTTGCATCATCAACTCGCCGGCAACCACCAGCGTTTCCTTGTTGGCAAGGGCAATCGGTATTTCGTTTTCAATAGCGCGATACACCGGCGCCAATCCGGCAATACCCACAATGCACGACAGCGCCATATCAATCGTGTTCATCGTCATACAATCCACTAAAGATTGCATTCCTGCAAAAACTTTGCAATCTTCTTTTGAAAGTGCGTTTTTTACTTTCGAATAATGATGTTCATCAATAATAACCACCGCATTGGGTTTGTATTGTAAGGTTTGTTGAATGAGTAAATCGCTATTGGAATATGCAGATAAGAGTTCAACTTCAAAAATATCCGGAAATTGGTCTATTACTTGCAGGGCTTGCGTTCCCATAGATCCGGTGGAGCCGAGAAGGGCGATGTGGCGTTTCAAAATTGTCGTTTTATTTTTAAGGTGGCGAAAATATAAAATTGTATCACTTATGTTACTCGTCACTTATCATTCATCACTTGTTACTATAAAAAAAATGTTTTCTTTGCGCACCAAAAAATGTAGTACTCCCCAAAATTAGGACAACCGTTTAAGGTGTATTTTTGCCAATTAAAAGGAGTAAAAACATGAACAAAAAACCGAATGGAAGAAAAGACTCAAGGAAGGAGGTAGTCAATTATTTGCCGACGAGACAAAAGTCAAAGAGGATTCGCAAGCCAAATTGGTAGAAGAAATTTACCGTTCTATCGGGGAGTTGAAAGTGGCGAATGTTTTTCTTAAAAAAATTTAAATGGGATACATCTGAAAACTTATACTATCTGTGTTTTATTTGAAAAATTTGTGTACATTTGCAACTGATTACAAAAACTGATAAAAATGGCTTATATTGACATTGAAAATGCACTATGGAATAGCTGGTAATTTAATAGCGTTTGCCTATAAACGTTCTTTTGAACTTGGCTTTGAAGGATTTGTAGCTTTTACTGCTAAAACCGTTTTGATGGATCATTATATAAAAACATTGGGTGCTCTACCTATTGGGGGCAACGCATGGCAATCGCAGACAAACAGGCATTAGAATTGATAAAAAAAATATTTTAACGATAATAAAATTGAATAATTATGGGATTAATTAGAGAGCCAAAAGACATAGATTTTGTAATAGAGCCTCACGAAGTAACGGAAAAAGACCATTTGGCGATGTTGGCTTTTATCGCTGCTTGCAAAGATCGTAAAGAGGAACAGAATTGTAAAATTAACAAAATGAAGCTGTCATTTAAGAAATCCGTTGCAGTATTGTAATGAAAAGTGAAATGGCAGCCACATCGCACAACGAGCATATTGGCTCAATGGCGGCACTACCCCCGCTTGATGAAGCAGTGCGAAATGCAAGTTTGTCGCCCGCATGTAATTTCAAATTTTCATGTTTTTTTGCAATCTTAAATCATTAAATGATAACGTAATGAAGAAGGGACACGTAATTGATTTTCTGAAGAGCATCGGCACAAGCCGTAGCCACATTATACCCTTGCTTCAGGCGGTGCAAAACGAATTTGGTTACCTGCCTCATGAGGCTATGGAGTGCATTTGCGAAAAGACAGAAATTGACCGTGCCCAACTCATCAGCGTTGCCACTTTTTACTCGCAATTTCGGCATATCCCTTACGGCAAACATCTCATCAAAGTGTGCACCGGCACAGCTTGCCACGTAAAAGGCGCTGAAAACGTTTATGATGCCTTTCGCCGCGAACTGAAAATGGAAGAAGGCAGCATAACCACTTCCGACCAACTTTTTTCCATTGAAAAAATTGCCTGTCTGGGCTGTTGCACCTTAGCCCCCGTTGTGCAAATTGATGAAAAAATTTACGGACACGTGATGCCCGGCAAAGTGAACGAAATTATTGATGATTTTTTAATGCAACAAAATGAAAAAGAACAGGAGGTTACCGAAAAAAATCAAAAAAAAGTAAACGGTGAAATACGGTTGGGGATGGGCTCTTGTTGTCAAGCAAGCGGCTCGGCTGATATTTATAAAGAGTTGCAAAATGCTTCGCGGGAATTAGGAATTGAAGTGAATATCAAATCGGTGGGGTGCGTGGGCGTTTGTAATCAAGTGCCGGTGATTGATGTGGTGGTGGAGGAAACACGTGACGCGTTACACGTTACAAGTGACGCGTTACACGTTACACGTGATACGTTACACGTTACACATAATCCGCCGCGTGTAACGAGTAACGCGTCACGAATCACCCGTTATCCCAACGTAAAACCTTCAGAAATCAAAGAAATTCTGCATCGGCATTTTAAGCCTGATGGCTATTTTAAACGATTGAAAAACAACTTGTTTAATAGTATTGATATGTTTCACACCGATGCTACGTGGAATAATGTGGTTTGGAAACCGGAAAACGAGCGCACCGGCATTATTAACAGTTTTTTGGCGGAGCAAAAACATATCTCAACAGAAGGCTACGGTTTTTTAACGCCGTTAAACATAGATGAATATATTGCCAACGGAGGTTTTCAAGCATTAAAAAAAACATTAACCATACATACGCCAAAGAATATCATTGATTTGGTTTTGCAAAGCGGACTTCGTGGGCGCGGCGGCGGCGGTTTCCTTACAGGAAAAAAATGGCAAATTGCAGCGGCTGCCAACGCAACGGAAAAGTATGTGATTTGCAACGGCGATGAAGGCGATCCGGGCGCATTTATGGATAGGATGATGCTCGAGTCGTACCCCTTCCGCGTGATTGAAGGGATGCTTATTGCTGCGTATTCAATAGGCGCAAGTAGAGGTATTTTCTATATCAGGGCGGAATATCCGCTGGCGGTATCGCGCATTCGTAAAGCCATTGAACTTTGCCGCGAACAAAACTTGCTGGGCGAAAAAATTGTAGGCACCAATTTTTCTTTTGATATTTCCATTTTTGAAGGCGCCGGAGCCTTCGTTTGCGGCGAAGAAACCGCGCTCATTGCTTCTATGGAAGGCAATCGAGGTTTTCCCAAACAACGCCCCCCCTATCCTGCCGTTGCCGGTTTTAACGGTTACCCCACCGTAGTAAATAATGTAGAAACATTAAGCCAGATTCCATATATCATAAAAAACGGATATGAAGCATACGCTACTACCGGAAACCTTAGTAGCAAAGGTACCAAAGTATTTGCGCTGGCAGGCAAAGTGCGCCACGGCGGGCTAATTGAGGTGCCGATGGGCATTACGCTCAATCAGATTGTGGAAGATATTGGCGGCGGCGTGGAAGGTGGTGAAAAACTGAAGGCTATTCAAATTGGCGGACCTTCGGGTGGCTGCATTCCGGCGCACTTGTGCGATACGCCCGTAGATTTCGATGCGCTCACCGATTTGGGCGCAATGATGGGCTCCGGAGGTCTCATCGTGCTAAGCGAAAGCAACTGTATGGTGGATGTTGCCCGTTATTTCCTTTCGTTTTCCTGCAACCAATCGTGCGGAAAATGTACTTTCTGTCGCATCGGCATTCGGCGAATGCTTGATATTTTAGACAAGATTTGCAGCGGAAAAGGCGAACTGGACGACATTAACAAATTAGAAGAATTGGCGCAAAGCGTAAAAAAGGCTGCCTTGTGCGGATTAGGGAAAACCGCGCCCAACCCCGTTTTAACCACCTTAAAATATTTTAGAGAAGAATATGAAGAACACATCAACGGGTTCTGCAAAGCCGGAACTTGCAAAGCATTGGTTACTTATACTATAAACGACAACTGCACCGGCTGCACCAAGTGCGCCAAAGCCTGCCCCGTAGATGCTATTGCCTACACCCCTTACGAAAAACATACGATTGATGTAGAGAAGTGTGTGAAATGTGGAATTTGTGCGGAGGCTTGTACGATTAATTCCATTAGAGTATATTGTCAGTAAGCATTTTCGTTTAAAAACATAATTTATTAATATCCTCATACATTTGCCAAAATTTTTAAATATCAAACAATGGATACTTCAACTTTTTCAAAACTCAGCTACGGCGTATATGTTGTGGCATCGGGCAACAGAGAACAGCAAAATGCGTTCGTTGCCACCACAGTAATGCAAGTAACTTCGGAACCTGCCCAAATTATGGTAGCTTGCAATAAGAACAATTTCACTACACAATTTATTCGTAATACGAAAGCATTTAGTGCCTCTGTGCTGAAACAAAGCTCTAAGCCCACCATCTTGGGAACATTTGGGTTTCGATCCGGAAAAGATTACAACAAATTTGAACACTGCAACGATTTTGTTTTTGGTGAAAGCACGCAAACGCCTATCGTGCTCGAAGATTGTTTAGCATGGTTCGAGTGCAATTTAGTTGATGAAATTGATGCGGGTACGCACATTCTCTTTATCGGCGAAGTTTTAGATGCTCATGTAATTGCTGCCGATGAAACACCCTTAACCTATACGTATTACCACGAAATGAGAAAGGGGATTACGCCCAAAAATGCACCTTCGTTCGTTAAAAAATAGCAGTTTTTTTTACACTAAATACCGATGGTGGTTGTAAAATACCAACAATCTGATTTAATGTGCTTTACATTAGTGAATCTTAATAAGTTTTTTTACTCTTTCTTATTTTCTTTACCACTAATTATCATCATCTGCTCCCTCAACATCGCAATCTTACTTTCAGTATCCGCTTGTTTTTTGCGCTCGTTGGCTACTACTTGTTCGGGCGCACCGGATACAAACTTTTCGTTAGAGAGTTTGTTTATAACCGATTGCAAAAATCCTTCAGCGTATTTCAGTTCTTCTTTAAGTTTTTTTAACTCCTCTTCCTTATTCACCATATTTTCCAACGGGATGCAATATTCTACATTATTTTCGATGAATGAAACGCTGCCTGAAGGCTTTTCCGATACGCGTTCAATGGTTTCCAAATTGCAGAGTTTTTGAATCACCGTGTTAAAATTACACTTGCCACAGATGGCGCATTTATCAAAACCGCCTGTAAATGGCTCGCCTATCTTAAACCGCATTTCACCTACTACCTGTAGCTTTAATGCAATTTTTTGCGGAATATTTTTTTCGGCGCGTACTCTGCGTATCTGCTCAACCACTGCTAAAGATTTGTTAAAAGAGTTTAACAGATTTACATCGAGTTTTTTTTCAAATTTCGGCATCGGGGCAAACATAACGGATTCTTTTTCACTACGTTCTTTCAAACTTTGCCATAATTCTTCCGTAATAAACGGCATAAAAGGATGAAGAATGCGTAATAGTTGGTCAAAAATATCAACAGTTTCCATTAAAGTTTGTGCATCAACAGGTTGCTGGTAAGGCGGTTTTATAATCTCTAAAAAGATAGAACAAAAATCATCCCATATCAATTTGTAGATGTTTATTAAAGCGTCGCTTAAACGATATTTTGCAAAATCATCTTCTAATTGGCGCGTTACCTCGTTTAAGCGATTGTTAAACCAATCTATCGCAATTTTACTATGTTCCGGTTGCGGAATGTTTTCGTCTATTTCCCAGCCTTTTACCAAACGAAAAGCGTTCCAAATTTTGTTGCAAAAGTTTCTGCCTTGCTCGCAAAGGGCTTCGTCAAACATCAAGTCGTTTCCTGCGGGAGAACTGAACAGCATCCCCACGCGCACGCCATCCGCACCGTACTGCTCCATCAAGTCAATAGGATCGGGCGAGTTGCCGAGCGATTTCGACATTTTGCGGCGCAACTTGTCGCGCACCATACCGGTGAAATATACGGCGTTGAAAGGAATTTCCCCGCGCCACTCCAAACCTGCCATTATCATTCGCGCCACCCAGAAGAAAATAATGTCGGGGGCGGTTACCAATACTGCGGTGGGATAATAGTAGTTAAAATCTTTATTATCAGGATGCCGCAATCCATCAAAAACCGACATAGGCCACAACCACGATGAAAACCAAGTGTCCACCACATCTTCATCCTGTTTCAAATCATTAATGGTAAATTGATTGCCAAACTTTGCCACTGCTTTTTCGTAGGCAGCCTCTTTGGTTTTTGCCACAACAACCTCACCATTAGGAAGGTAATAAGCAGGAATGCGATGTCCCCACCAAAGTTGGCGACTGATGCACCAATCTTTCACATTCTCCATCCAGTGCGAGTAGGTGTTTTTCAATTTTTCAGGAAAAAAGCGAATACTATCATTCATAACTACTTCCAACGCAGGTTTCGCCATAGCAGCCATATCGCAAAACCACTGGATAGACAACTTTGGTTCAATCGCTTCGTGCGTGCGTTCCGAAAAGCCTACTTTGTTGGTGTAGTCTTCAATTTTTACCAAGTTTCCGGCGGCTTCGAGCATCGGGATAATTTGCTTGCGTGCCTCGAACCGTTCCACACCAATCAAAATTTCCGCATTTTCATTCAGTGTTCCATTATCATTAAAAATATTGATAGAAGGCAACTTATGCGTAATGCCGATGTGATAGTCGTTGATATCGTGGGCAGGGGTAATTTTCAATGCGCCGGTACCAAACTCGCGCTCTACATATTCATCGTAAATTAAAGGAATAGAACGATTTACCAACGGCACAATGCAACGTTTTCCTTTTAAATGTTGAAAACGTTCATCTTCGGGGTGCATACACACGGCAACATCGCCCAAAATGGTTTCAGGGCGCGTGGTAGCAATGGTTACATACTCATTATCAGTATTTTCAATTTTATAGCGAAGATAATAGAGTTTCGATTGCACTTCCTGATAAATAACCTCCTCGTCGGAAACAGCGGTAAGCGCTTTCGGATCCCAGTTCACCATACGCACGCCGCGATAAATCTTGCCTTTTTCATACAAATCAACAAACACATCAATTACCGATTCGGAGAGATCTTCATCCATCGTAAATTTGGTGCGGTTCCAGTCGCACGAGGCGCCTAATTTTCTTAGTTGCTGCAAGATAATTCCGCCGTGTTTTTCCTTCCATTGCCACGCGTGTTCTAAAAATTCTTTGCGTGAAAGTGAATTTTTATCAATCCCATTTTCTCTTAACAACGCCACCACTTTGGCTTCGGTGGCGATGGAGGCGTGGTCGGTGCCGGGCACCCACAAAGCGTTGAAACCCATCATACGTGCGCGGCGAATCAGCACATCCTGAATGGTGTTGTTGAGCATGTGCCCCATGTGCAGTACACCGGTAATATTCGGCGGCGGGATGACTATTGTATAAGGAGGTCTTTCATCGGGAACAGAGGCGAAAAACTGGTTCTCTTCCCAAAATTTATACCACTTGTTTTCAATCTCTTTAGGGTCGTACTTCGTTGAAATGTCCATTGTTTGCGTTTTTTAGAATGAGGGCGCGAATTAACAGAAAAAATGCTCTACGCTGTGATTTTCTTGATTTGTATGATTTACAAGAATAAAAACACTATTCCATTTAACAAAAATTATATATCTTTTTCGCCATCTCGCCCCCCAACTCATAACATTCCCGATATTTTTCAGCAGAAACATTTTGCTTGTTTTCCACCGGCGTTCCCACCAATTCCCATTTCATTGTTTCGGCAAGGGCGGTTAGTTTCTTTGCGGCGGCGCCTGCCCAAGTAAAAGATCCGAAACAGGAGTAAACTCTGTTTTTAATACCGCGATGCTGAATGCCAGCCACTAACTTTTCTATTAAGGGATACAACTCGCCCATATAGGTAGGGCAGCCGAGCACCAAACCGTTGTATTTGAATATATCTGCCAAAATGAATGAACTATCTGTTTTGGAAACATTGTGAATCACTACATTTTTAATGCCGTCGGCAATGGCGCCTTCCGCCACGGCTTCCGCCATCAGTTGCGTGTGTCCGTACATTGAGGCGTAGGCAATCACCAAACCCTCTTCGGTTTCGTAGCGACTCCAACGGTCGTACAAGCCAACCACTTTTGCTATCTCTTTTTTCCAAACGGGTCCGTGCGTGGAACAAATCATCGAAATGGGCAGTGCAGATAGTTTTTTTAACGCGTTTTGCACGGGCACGCCAAACTTGCCCACAATGCAGGCGTAGTAGCGGCGCATCTCGTCCCAATATTTGTCGGTATTCAAATGCTCATCCAAATAATCGCCGTCGTTGGTGCCGAAAGTGCCGAAAGCATCGGCGGAAAAAAGGATGTTGTCGGTGTTTTCGTAGGTAACCATCACTTCGGGCCAATGCACCATCGGCATCATAAAAAATGTTAAAATGCGTTTGCCCAAATTCAAGCAATCGCCTTCTTTCACTTCCAAAACATTTGAGGTAATGCCGAAGTAACCGTTCAGCATATCCATACTTTTGGCGTTGGCAACTATTTGCACGTTTGGATATTTATGCCGCAACAAGTCAATAGATCCTGCGTGATCCGGCTCCATGTGATTCACGATAAGATAATCTATTTGTCGTCCGTTTAAAATGGCGTCTATCTTGCCAAATAAATTATGCGCAAAATTTACATCTACGGTGTCAATCAATGCTACTTTTTCATCTACAATAAGATACGAATTGTAAGCAACACCAAAAGGCAAGGGCAGGTAGTTTTCAAACAGTTCTTTTTGGCGGTCGTTCACGCCAACGTAAAAGATATTTTCTGCGAGGGGGCGAGGGGTATACATAATCTGTTATTTTTTCCAAACATTAATAATTTCCCCAATATAAATGCGATGAAAATCTTTATTGGGATATACATTGGGCACAATATCCGTGTCAATAAAATTCTTTTCATCAAAAAAATCGGTATATATTTTTTTACATTCGATGATGAGGCGGGCTTCTTCAAACGAGATATTTCCGGAGGGTAATATTTTGGGCGTAAGTCCGGAGCCTTTCACTTTGTCTTCATCGCGTCCGGAAACAGTTCCCAGATACTGCAGCACCTCGCGGTACGATTCATCGAAAAAGGTGAGTGTGTAAATGGGTTCACGCTCGGTAAATTCAAAGGTGTAGCGTTGCGGGCGCACAAAGCATAGCGCAACGGGTTTGTTCCACAGGTTGCCCAAGCAGCCCCAACTGGCGGTCATCATATTAAAATGTTCCGGCGTTCCTGCCGTAATAATTGCCCAATCATCTGCAAACAGCGCCACGCTGTTGTCGCTGATCTCTTTTGCCGAAATTTGCTGCCAACTTTTTGAAGTTTCAGGTTCTGTTTTTTGGTTGCAGCACGAAGAAAATAGTATTGCCATGGTGGTTAAAAATAAAAGGTGTTTCATTATGATATTGATTTAATGTATTTTTTTGTGAACTTTGTGAAAACTCTTTGTGCTCTTTGTGGTAAAAAAAACTGTTATTTTTTCACAAACGACGGTGCATTTTTGGGCGTAATTCCCTTTCTCATTTCGTGGTAATACGAATAGGTTAAGGGCGTTTCATCGGCTGCAACTACTTGAGCATCTAAAACTTCGCCGATAAAGAGAATGTGCGTACCCACATCAACTTCGTCCGTTAATTTGCATTCAAACCAAGCCAAACAATCTTCCAATACGATGGGCGTATGCGTGTTTTCGCCGAAAATAAAATCGTTGCAGTGTTCAAATTTGTTGTAATCTTTTCCGGAGCGAAACCCAAACGTTCCCAAGGTAGTGGGTTTATAACTCTGTTTCAGCACCGATGCGCTAAATGCTTTCGCATCTCGAATAAACTGCGTAGTGAAATTGTTCTTGTTGCAAGCCACCATAATTTGGGCAGGTTCTGAAGTTACTTGCATTACGGTGGTAGCAACAAACGCATTTTGCTGTTCCCTGTTGCCCGATGCCACAACATACACGCCGTAACTGAGTTTTGAGAAGGTGGAGGTGTCCATTATTTTGATAATTATTAAAAATTGTGGCGAAAGTAGCAGAAAAATTCTTTTTTGTGCTTTTGTAATTAAAATTTAGAGAAAAATGTATTTTTGCCGCAATATTTTTAGAGAAAAATGTAATTACTAATATAAAAATTTAGAGAAAAATGTATCGTAATAAGATTAAAGAACTGAAAAAATGGAAGTTATCACAAAAACGAAAGCCTCTTATTTTACTTGGAGCGCGACAAGTAGGTAAAACCTGGCTTATTCAAGAGTTTGGAAAAACAGAATACAAGAAAGTGGCATATATTAATTTTGAACGCCCTAATGCTCCAAAAAACCTGTTTGATATTGATTTTGATACAGATAGAATAATTACCGTGTTGAATGCTTATTGCAATCTTAAAATTACTGCCGAAGACACTTTGATTGTATTCGACGAAGTTCAGGCTGCACCAAAAGGGATTACGGCATTAAAATATTTTTACGAAGATGCACCGGAATATCAAATCATTGCAGCAGGATCACTGCTGGGAATTAACATACATCCCGAAGAATCGTTTCCTGTTGGAAAAGTGGATTTTATGAAATTGTACCCGATGAACTTCTACGAATTTCTACTTGCAATGGGCGAAACAGGAATTGCCGAACTGCTTGAGAAACATGATTTGGAAAATTTATCTTTCTTCAACAATAAATTAATCAATTATTTAAGATATTATATGTATGTGGGAGGAATGCCGGAAGTTGTGGAAGATTTTGTAAAAAACCGCGACTGGCAAAATGTTCGGAATATTCAAAACCAAATCCTGCTTTCCTATCGCCACGATTTTTCTAAACACGCGCCCAAAGAGATTTTGCCGCGAATAAATATGGTTTGGGACAGCATTCCTGCGCAGTTGTCGAAAGAAAATAAAAAATTTATTTACGGCGTAATAAAAGAAGGCGGGAGGGCAAAGGATTTTGAGTTGGCAATTCAGTGGCTCACCGACACAGGGTTATTGCACAAGGTTTACAATGTATCGAAATACGCATTGCCGTTGGTGGCGTACCAAGAGTTATCCGCATTCAAACTCTATCACAACGATGTGGGACTTTTGGGTGCAATGTCGCAATTGAATGCAAGAGTTATTGTGGATGGCGATGCTGTGTTTACAGAATTTAAGGGATCGTTAGCAGAACAATATGTTTTTCAACAGCTTATTCAAAACGAAAATTTAGTAATTCGTTACTTTACATTCGACAATAGTAAATACGAAATAGATTTTCTTGTTCAAACACCTCATAACGATATCATTCCCATTGAAGTAAAGGCAGGGAAAAACCTTGCTGCCACAAGTTTCAAACTTTTTTGCCAAAAATTTAAACCCGCCAAAGCCATTCGCGCTTCCCTTGCCGATTATAAAGTAGAAGAGCGGATGACAAATTTGCCGTTGTATGCGGTAAATGTGATATGAGATGACCGAAAATACAATATTTTGGCACATTTTTTGTTAATACCCACAGTTATTTTATTATTTAGGTGTAGCAGATGAATTTTAAGTTTTCCGAAGAAATGAAAAATGCCTTGGACGAGGCGAAAAAATTAGCGGTGAAATACGGCTATAACTCTGTGGGAGTGGAACACATGGCGCTTGCCATTTTCAAAACCGGTTCGTTTAATACTGTGCAACAAATTTGCGATTTGTATAAAATTGATACGCCGCAACTGTGCGCGCAAATTCAAGAAATGCTGGAAAGCAACGAGCACAAAACCGAATCCACTTTCGATACGATTAAGTTTAACGTGCTTACGGAAAATTTGTTCCGATTAGCCTATTTGGTTTCTAAAGAGTGTAGAAGTGAATATATTGAGATGATTCACTTTGTGTTAGCCATTTTGAAAGATGGCAGAACCGACTCTAACAACGCCATTAAATCGCTGTTGCGCAAAACCGGTATGACTTACGAAAATGTGCTTTCTGATGTTAAAACGGAAGAGGCGCCCCTTGGGTTCGGCAAAGCGGTTGCCGGCTCCGACGATGACGACGACGATGATGATGAAGACGACAAAAGGCGCGGCAAAAAGCAGCAAAAACAGCAAGCCCGCAGCGCAACGCCGATGTTGGACAGTTTTGGCAAAGACCTCACCAAACACGCCGCCGAAGGGCGGTTAGACCCTATCGTTGGTCGTGAAAAAGAGTTGGAACGTATTGCCCAGATTTTGAGCCGCAGAAAGAAAAACAACCCCGTGCTTATCGGCGAACCCGGCGTGGGCAAATCTGCCATTGCTGAAGGACTTGCCATGCGCATTTCGCAAGGCAAAGTTTCGCGCACGCTGCTCAACAAACGCATCGTGAGTTTGGATATGGGCTCTTTGGTTGCCGGAACGAAATATCGCGGGCAGTTTGAAGAGCGTATGAAAGGCATTGTTTCTGAGTTGGAAAAAAATCGCGATGTGGTGCTTTTTATTGATGAGTTGCACACGATGGTGGGCGCGGGAAGCCCTCCCGGCAGCCTCGATGCCTCCAATATGTTCAAACCCGCCCTTGCCAGCGGTGAAATTCAGTGCATTGGCGCCACCACATTAGACGAATACCGACAATACATTGAGAAAGACGGCGCGTTGGAACGCCGTTTTCAAAAGATTATGATGGAACCTACCACAGTGGAAGAAACGTTGGAAATTTTGAAAAACATTAAAGAACGCTACGAAGACCACCATTTGGTAAGATATACGGATGAAGCATTGCAAGCCTGCGTAGCACTTTCAACACGCTATATTACAGACAGATGTTTGCCCGACAAGGCGATTGATGCGTTGGACGAAGCCGGTGCGCGCGTGCACATCACCAACATTCACGTGCCGCACGAAATTTTAGATTTGGAAAAACAGATTGAAGATTTGCAGAAGTTGAAGAATGACGCCGTTAACAATCAGCAGTTTCAGTTGGCAGCCGATTACCGCGATGCCGCTAAAAAGGCGGAAGATGAGTTGGCAAAGCAGAAAAAAGAGTGGGAAAACCAATCGCACGTGCAACGCCCCGAAGTTTCCGATGAAGATGTGGCAGAAGTAATTGCGATGATGACCGGCGTGCCCGTGAAACGCATCGCTAAAAATGAAGGCGAAAAACTGATGCTGATGGCGCAGGAGTTGGAAGGCAAAGTGATTGGGCAAGACGAGGCGATTTTGAAAATTGCCAAAGCCATTCGCCGCAACAGAGTTGGGCTGAAAGACCCCAACAAACCGATTGGTACGTTTGTGTTTCTGGGACCCACCGGCGTGGGCAAAACCTACTTGGCAAAAGTATTAGCCGATTATCTGTTCGATTCTCAAGAAGCGATGATCCGTTTAGATATGAGCGAATATATGGAGAAACACACCGTTTCGCGCTTAATTGGCGCGCCTCCGGGCTATGTGGGCTACGAAGAGGGCGGGCAACTCACCGAAAAAGTGCGCCGCAAACCCTACTCCATTGTTTTGCTCGATGAAATAGAAAAAGCGCACCACGACGTATATAATGTTTTGTTGCAAGTGTTTGACGACGGACAACTTACTGACGGCATCGGCAGAAAAGTTGATTTTAAGAACACCATTATCATAATGACCTCCAACATCGGTTCGCGCGAGTTGAAAGATTTTGGCACGGGTGTGGGTTTTGCCACCTCTGCCATACAGGCAAACAAAGGCAAGATGGAGCACAGCGTTTTGGAAAATGCCCTCAAAAAAAACTTCGCCCCCGAATTTCTAAACCGCATTGACGACATCGTGTATTTCAACAGTTTAGACAAACCGGAAATTGTGAAAATTATTGAAATAGAGTTGAACAAAGTGTTGAAACGTGTGGCAGCATTGGGTTTGGAAGTAACCGTAACCGATGCCGCCAAAGATTTCCTTTCCGAAGCCGGCTGGGACAGCAACTACGGCGCCCGTCCCCTGAAACGCGCCATTCAAAAACACGTGGAAGACGTACTCGCAGAAGAGATTTTGCTGAACAGAATTGACGATGCACGGAAAGTAACGCTGGATTATAACAGTTTGGTGGAGAAGATGGAGGTTAAGTGATTAGATGATGTGATGATTAGATGATATGGTGATGTGATTGTTGAGAAAATATGACACCTGTAGAATTTAGTAAACACCATTCACAAAAAATACCTATTTTTGCTGTCGGATTTTAGGGGTATGTACAGCATCTGCCGAGTTTCCGTAAGACTGCAGTTTAACTATGTTTAGTGCTTTTTCTTCTATAAATTGCAACTTTTGGGATGAATTTTTTATTGAGAAAGAAAGGGTAGCATTTCGTTTTTCTGTTATTTTTATTCTTTTAGTCATATGCCCAACTAATTTATCATAGATTACTTTTTTTTGCAAAAAAAGAGATACAAAAAATAGATTATTTTTGCGGCTAATTTTTTTTAACATGATGTCGTTTCTTACCGAATATTCTCTGTGGTTTGTTTTAGTTTGTATTTTAATTGGCGCAGGATACTCATTTCTACTGTATTACAAAAATAAAAATACGGCGTTTGATACGAATGCTAAAAGGGTAATGTACATATTCAGAGGCATCGCGGTGACGCTCATTGCCTTCCTTTTGCTGGCGCCTATGCTGCGATTAACCGTGAAGAAAACCGAAAAACCCATCATTGTGGTGGGCATTGACAATACGGAATCTATCATCGCTACTCCCGATTCTAATTTTTATACGACTACTTTTACAACTAACTATCAGAATTTTATCCAACATCTGCAAAAAAATTATGAGGTGGTAAATTATGCCATTGGCGCTGATGCACAATGGGTTCAAGATAATTTTTTATTGAATTTTAGCGAAAAATCAACACGTTTATCCGCGTTGTTTGATGAGTTAAGTAATTATTACACAAATAGAAACATTGGTGCGGTAGTGCTTTTTAGCGATGGTATTTTTAACGAAGGCGCCAACCCGTTGTATTTGGCAGAAAAGCAGAAAGCGCCGGTTTACACGGTGGGTATGGGAAACCCTGAGGCACAGCCCGACCTCCTCATTTCCAATATGGTATATAACAAACAAACCTTTTTGGGCAATCTTTTTCCGGTGGAAATTAAAGTGGCTGCCACGCAGTTAGCCGGAAAAAACACCACACTAACCGTTTCAGATGGTACGCAGGATATTTTTACGAAAAATATTGCCATTTCAGGAAATCAATTTTTTGAAACTGTGCGACTTACGCTAACTGCTAAAGAAAAAGGCGTGCACCGTTACCACGTATCTTTAACGGAGGTTGAAAATGAAATTTCCGTTAAAAATAATGCTGCCACTTTTTTAATTGAAGTGGTAGATCAGCGAGAAAAAATCGCCATTATTTACAACGCGCCACACCCTGATATTGCAGCAATTAAAGGTGCGTTGGAAATTTCAGACCGCTACCAGATAGATATTTTTTCTCCGGATAAACTGCCGATGAATATTGATGATTATGTGCTATTTATTTTGCACCAATTACCCTCTAACAATCAACCATTGAATAATTTGGTTACCAAAATTCAGTCGGCGGGCAGTGCGTGCTGGTATATGGTGGGCGAAACCACTAATTTGTCGGCATTCAACAGTTTAAGTTTGGGACTGAACATTACCCAAAACAAAAACCTGCGCAATGAGGCGATGCCGGCATTTAACGACAATTTTGTTTCTTTTACTTTTTCCGATGAAGCAAAAAAAATGCTGGCAAAATTTCCGCCTATCAGTACGCCGTTTGGCGAGTATAAGGCTGCCGTATCTGCAAACACGTTTTTATATCAGAAAATCAACAGTATAAGCACTAATTATCCGTTGTTTATTTTTAATGATAATAATGTGGGTAAAACGGGTATCTTAACCGGCACAGGCATTTGGCAATGGAAAATTTATAATTACTTGTATGCTAATAATCACGATGTTTTTAACGAAATTGTAAATAAAACTGCACTTTATCTGTCGGCAAAAGGCGATCGCAGTTTTTTCAGAGTAATGGTGAAAAATGTGTACAACGAAAATGCGCCGGTGGAATTTACCGCCGAACTGTACAACGATACTTACGAATTGCAGAACGACCCGGAGGTTGAATTTCATTACACAGATAAAGATGGAAAAAAATACGATATGCTTTTTTCAAAGCAAAACAACGGCTATTTTCTTTCGTTGGGCAAACTGCCCACCGGAACCTATTCTTGGAATGCCAACGTTAAATTTGGCGATAAATCGTATTCAAAATCAGGTGTTTTCACCGTTCACGAAGTGCACCTTGAAACGTTGAATTTGGTAGCAAACCATTCCTTATTGCAAAATATTTCCGAAACCACGCAAGGAAAATTCTACCTTGCAGCCGATTTTTCTTCATTAGAAAACGATATTAGAAAAAACGAGCATATTAAAACTATTGCCTCATATCAAAAACGTTACAGTTTATTTTTGAACTCGTGGTGGTATTTTATAATCCTTATGCTTTTATTCGGAACAGAGTGGTTTTTACGAAAATGGGGCGGAGGATATTAGAATTACAAATTACGAGGTGGTTGATGAACTAAATAAGTGTTTCGAAAGATAGTTTTTCGTCACCAAAATTATTTATACCTCTGTCACTAATTTTAGTGACAGTAGCAATTGTCATGGTGGCTTGCAAAAAAACCAAAGTAGTAGAGGTGCAGTTAAATACAACCTCTTTAATTCTTAATATAGGCGATACGGAAATACTTCTCATCTCGCGCCTACGGCTCACTCGGCGTCCGTAGCAACGAAATTGGTTTCCGCTTAGTTTTATTCCATAAAAATTTATCTGGTGGTTTTTATTCACAGATTGTTTTTATACAAATCTGCGATAATCTGCGGACAATTATCTCCCGTTTTTTATTATAATTGCACCCAAATTTATTCTTATGCTAACCTTTTGGCTTGTAATTGTTTTAATCATTTTAATACTCGGAATTATCTTCTTTTTCCGATATAAAACTTGGAAACCTCTAATGCTGGAAACCGAAATTGACAGCAAAGTGAATGTTCCCGACACCAACTTAACGGTGGGAATGGAAGGAAAAACCATTTCGCGCTTGGCACCCTCCGGAAAAGCAGCTTTTGAAAACAGTACGGAAGAAGTGTTCTCGCAACACGAGTTTATTGATGAAAATCAACAGGTTATCATTACCAAAATAGAAGGAAGTAAAATTATTGTCAAACTTAAAAAATAACATTATGGACCCGGCATTATCTTTATTCTTAATTATTGCAGGCATTATTGTTCTGCTCATCTTGTTTTTGTGGTTAGTTCCGCTTGGCTTATGGTTTAACGCACTGCTCAACGGCGTGCACGTTTCGTTGATTCAACTTATCTTAATGCGTTGGCGCAGAGTGCCGCCCGGCACTATTGTCAATGCGCTGATTACCGGAACGAAAGCAGGCATCAAACTCAACCGCGACCAATTGGAAGCGCACTACCTTGCCGGTGGGCGCGTGGTTCCCGTTGTAAATGCTTTAATATCTGCCGACAAAGCCAACATTCCTCTCGATTTTAAAGCGGCTACTGCCATTGATTTGGCAGGTCGTAATATTTTAGAGGCGATACAAACCTCCGTAATTCCCAAGGTGATAGACACGCCTCCTGTGGCTGCTGTGGCTAAAGACGGGATTCAGTTGATTGCCAAGGCGCGTGTAACTGTGCGCACCAACATCAAACAGTTGGTGGGCGGCGCAGGCGAAGAAACCATTGTGGCAAGGGTAGGAGAGGGGATCGTATCTGCCATCGGCTCGGCTGCAACCCACAAAACCGTGCTGGAAAACCCCGACTCTATTTCTAAATTGGTGTTGTCGAAAGGATTGGATTCCGGTACTGCCTTTGAAATTCTTTCTATTGATATTGCTGATGTGGATGTTGGAAAAAATATCGGCGCTATTTTGCAAATGGATCAAGCGAATGCCGATAAAAACATTGCGCAGGCAAAAGCAGAAGAGCGCCGCGCTATGGCTGTGGCAACCGAACAGGAAATGAAAGCCAAAGCACAAGATGCACGCGCAAAAGTTATTTTGGCTGAAGCGGAAGTGCCATTGGCATTGGCAGAAGCCTTTAGAACAGGCAATTTCGGCGTTATGGATTACTACAAATTGGAAAACCTTAAAGCCGACACCCAAATGCGCGACTCAATCGGCAAGCCCAAAGCATCTATCAAAAAAGATGAAGAGATAAAATAGTGGTTAATGATTAGTGGTTAATGGTTAATAATTATTATTCGTAATTCGTAATTTATTATTCGTAATTGATGAATGAGTATAGAATTGAGCACGACACATTGGGCGAGGTGCAAGTGCCTGCAGATGCACTTTGGGGTGCACAAACCCAACGATCGTTAAACAACTTCAACATCGGCAATGAAAAAATGCCGCCCGAAATTATTCAAGCATTAGCCGTAGTGAAAAAGGTGGCGGCGTTTGCCAATTACGATTGCGGCGTACTTACTCAAGAAAAACGCGATGCCATTGCCCAAAGTTGTGATGCTATTTTAAGCAACAAACTTTCGAATGCGTTTCCGTTGTTGGTGTGGCAAACCGGCTCCGGCACACATACCAATATGAACCTCAACGAAGTGATTGCCCATTATGCCGAAACATTGCAACCACCGGTAACGCTTTCGCCCAACGATGACGTGAATAAATCGCAATCCACCAACGATGTATTTCCTACCGCGATGCGCATTGCCGCCGTGCAAAGCGTTTGTTGTTCTTTATTGCCTGCGTTGGAAAGACTTATCACAACATTTTCAGAAAAAACAACCTCTTTTTCAACCATAAAAAAGATTGGTCGTACCCATTTAATGGATGCCACGCCGCTCACTTTGGGCGATGAGTTTTCTGCATATTCCACACAATTAGCCTTCGGTTTAACAAATATTAAGAATGCTCTGCGTGCTGTAAGTTTTTTGCCCATTGGCGGAACTGCGGTGGGAAATGGCATTAACGCCCCTGAAGGTTATGATGAAAAGGTAGTGAGGTATATCAATATTTTGCTGGGTAGTTTATATAAATTATCAGAAAACAAATTTGAAAGCATCTCCTCCCACGATGCTTTTGTAGAGTTATCTTCCGCCTTGAAACGCCTTGCAGTTTCATTAATGAAAATTGCCAACGATATAAGATTGTTAGGTTCCGGTCCGCGGTGTGGTTTCGGCGAATTACTGTTACCGGAAAATGAACCCGGCTCTTCCATTATGCCCGGCAAAGTAAATCCCACACAGTGCGAGGCGCTTACGATGGTTTGTTGTCAGGTCATTGGCAACGATGTGGCGATTACCACCGGCGCTATGCAAGGACATTTACAACTGAATGTGTTTATGCCGCTCATTGCTCAAAATATCTTGCAATCTATTAATTTATTGAGCGATGCCATGAACTCCTTTAACGAACATTGCGCACAGGACATTCAACCGAATTTAACAAATATTAAGCAACATTTGGAAAACTCATTAATGTTGGTTACAAAATTAAACCCTGTTATTGGTTATAGCAATGCGGCAAAAATTGCGCAATATGCGCACAAAAACGACTTAACGTTGAAAGATGCGGCGTTGGAGTTGCAGCTAATTACGGAAGAGGAGTTTGATAAAGTGATGAATTTGAATTTTTAAATTACTTTTTACCATAAATTTTTAAACTATGAATAAATTTTTTACAAACTTTTTTCAACAAATCCTCCTCGGTTTGTTTTTAGTATGTTTTTATTTTCCTGCTCATTCACAAAATGTTGTGGATATTAATGTAGCAGGCGCCAAAAATCTTCAGGCGCAAGAAAGCAACAATCCTCTTGTTAAACAAATGTTTAACGATGCAGACAGGTATCGCCCGTTCGATTACAACAAACAATTATCAAATCTTAGTAGTAAAAACATTGGAGATGTTTTGCTCCTTAATTTCTTTGAAGATAAAAAATATGATGCTGTAATACAACAAGTTTCAACAACGTTAAAAGGGCGAACAAGCATTACTTCAAAAATTGCGAATGATGAATTTGCTTATTGCTACATGGTGGTTTCTGAAAATACCATTTCCATTTCAGCAGAGTTGCCGAAAGAAGATCTCTATTTTTTTGCATCTGTGAAAGATGGGCAGGCTTTTTTAACACAGGTAAAAAAGTCGCAATTGGATAAAACCGCGTTGGCATCTATTGATGATGCCATTACTGTACCTCATCAGAAAAGTCAAAATATTGAATATAAGGTCGGAACAAAAGATATTGATGATATTGTGGTAATTGATGTGCTTTTTGTTTACACACCGGCAGCAGAAGCATGGGCGTTAAATGATTGGCGTGTTACTGATATTCACGATGTGATAGATCAGGCATTGCAAAGAGCAAATACGACTATGTTAAATTCTGAAACAGGAATTACTTTTTACTCCGTATATGAACATCTTACCGATTATGTAGAAAGCAATACTTATCAAGATTTATACAGAATAACAGATCCTTATGATGGTTATATGGATGAAGTGCATGTGTTGCGTGATGAATATTTTGCAGATGAAATTGTGTTTCTTCCGGCAGTAGATTTTACAGGCGGCGTGGCATGGCTATTGAATAACGAAGATGGTTTTGAGCTTGACAATTACGCTGTTGCGTTATGTAGAGTACAGCAAACGAGTTGGACTTACACAGCAGTACATGAAATTGGACACAATATGGGATGTGGGCATCATGCAGAACAAACAACGCAACAGGGTCCCGGATTGTTTTATTTTTCTTCCGGTTGGAGAGGCATTATTAATAATATGAAAGTGAGTACAGTAATGACTTATGAATCGGGAAGCTATTTTTATGATGGCGAAACGCATCCCGATATTCCCTATTTTTCCTCACCCGAAATTTTTATTAATGGCGTTCAGATTGGCGATAATGTTACGGCAGATAATGCATTAACTCTTAAAATTACCAAAACACCGGTTTCAAACTATCGTTTAAGACCTGTTACCAATCCACAATTAATAATCAATCCCTCTTCATTAAATTTTACTAATGCTCCTTACGGAACAACTACAACGCCTAAATTTATTAGCGTTTCCGGCGAAAATTTTTATAGTAATATCACTTACACTGTTGGAGGCAATGATGCTGCGTCATTTACTATCACACCTGTTTCATGGAATCCTGCGCTTGGTGGTACAATCAGTGTAACTTTTACCCCTACTGAAGTGAAAGAGTATCACGCTTATATCACTTTCACCTGTCCCGATACGGAGTCAAAAGTAGTTTCTTTGAACGGCAACGGCGCACTTCCATATACCATTTCAGCCACCACTTCCGGAAGGGGAACCATTACGCCTTCCGGTAATGTAATTGTTGGGCAGGGTGAATCGAAACGGTTTGCCTTTTATCCCGATGGAGGGTATGAAATTATAAAGGTGTTAGTAAACAATGTTCCGCTTCCCGAACCCTCTGCGCTCAGATCTTATTCTTTTGTAGATATTCAAGGAGACAGTACCATTCATATCATTTTCAGCGGTGTTGGTATTCATGAAAATGTTTTTGATAATGTAAAAATTTACAGCCACTTAAATAATATTATTATCCAAAATGAAGGAGAGATAACGTTAATGTTTGTTGAAATTTTTGATATGATGGGACAATTAATTTATCAGAATAACATCACAGAAACAAAAACTGTGATACCTCTTCAGGTTTCCAATGGAATATACAATGTGAGATTATGTTCACAAGAAGGAAATATGATAATAAGAAAAGTTGCTGTGTTGAAGCAATAACCCTTTCAATCCTTAAATCCTTCACTCCTTAAATCATACACCGGCACCTCCATCTCCATCTCCCTTTGCACCGCCTCAAGCAATTTCTCCGCATCCATTACATACCCTTGCGGCGAAGTTGGGTTTACGCAAATGGCACAAAAATGATTTCTTTTTACAAACTTATAATTTTATGCTTCAGGGCGTATTGCACCATTTCTAATGTGTTGTTGATGTTTAATTTTTGAAAGATATTGGTTTTATGATTTCGCACGGTATTGGTGCTAACGTTGAGTTTGGTGGCAATCTCTTTTACCAGCAATCCATCGCGAGACAATTCAATAATCTCTTTTTCGCGAGAGGTAAATTCGGAGGTTATTTCGGTGCTGCCTTTCTTTGCAACATAAATTTGGTAAATCAATTTGGCAATGTCACGTCCGTAATACTCAGAACCGTCCATAATAGCATGCACGGCGTTGATAATTTCGTTCACACTACCGGCTTGTTTCGATATAAATCCTTCAATGCCAATATCCAGCATAGCGTGTACTGTTTCTTTGTCATTTTCGCAGGAAATGGCAAGAATTTTCACATCAGGGTATTCCGTGCGCATAAGGCGGGCAATCTCAATGCCGTTCATATCGGGCAAGTTGATGTCTAACAATACGATATCGCAGGGTGTTGTTTCAAGCATTGCAAACAGGGCTGCCCCCGAATCCACTTCGCCCACAATAATAAAATCGGGGCAATCGGAAAGCGCAATCCGTAAAGTCATGCGAAAAATCTGGTGGTCGTCGATGAGGATTATTTTGGTCATAATTTATAGATATTAGATATTGGATATTAGATATTAGATATTAGATTTTAGATTTTAGATTTGGGGGTTGTGCGGTGGGTTCTCCCCCGCTGGCGGGGGATTAAGGGGGTGGAGTTTTAGATATTAGATTTAAGATTTAATAGGTTAATGGTTAGTTGGGGGCAAAAGTATTATTTTTGGGTTAATATAAGTTCATTATTCATTATTCAGCAACTCCCCCCGTATAATTACGGGGTAGAAATAGTACAATTATACTATTGACAACCGGTTTTCAAGCCATATTTTTGCCGGTGAAAATCATTCATAAATTACACGCTTATAAATGAAGAAAAAAAAATTAAAAAAAAGAAATGATTGTAACGTGTCACTCGTCACGTGTAACTTGAAACTTGTAACAAACAAATATATTAACAATTAAAAAAATATCATTATGAAAAATTATCAAATTATCAAACGTATGCTACATTTAGCAGGCACCTTAGTGTTTTTATGCACTTTTTATTTTGCACCCACAATAGTGCAAGGCTCAAACGGCAATTTTGGCGGCGGCAACGGCGCGGCTGAAAATCCTTTTATTGTTGAAGACGCGGCTGATCTCGACGCCATTCACAACCATTTAACTTCTGGTTCAGAGAAGTTGTATTACAAATTAGTTCAAGATATTGACTTAACCGCCTATTTGCTGCCCGGTGGCGCAGGATACGCCAAATACGACACATCCGGCTGGTTGCCCTTTGGTCAACCCAACGGCGAAAATGCTTTTAGCGGCGTGTTCAACGGAAACGGACATACAATTACCGGCTTATGGATCAATCGCCCCGAATACAATAATATTGGGCTGTTCGGGTTTGCCGAGGCTGCCGTAATTACCAACCTCAATGTAGAACTTTCTGAAATCGGCATCAAGGGCAAGCATAATGTGGGCTGTTTGGCAGGATACTGCGAAAATGGAAGCATTGTAAACTGCTACGTTACCGAAGGCACTGTGAAAGGCATTGCACAGGTGGGCGGCTTGGCAGGATACACCAACGGCGTTTCCTTCAAAGATTGTTTTGCCGATATAAAGGTATTGGGAGATTATGAAACAGGGAACTTGGTGGGGGCAAAGGAATAACTAAAACAGGTTAAAACACCTTCAAATGCTCATCCCGAATCACCACCATATCGCCCACTTGTTTGATGATGGCGATACCATTATTCAGACATTCCTGTTCCAATTCGGGATGAAAAGCCATAGTGGCTAAGCCGAGATATATTTGATGGCGCTCATATTCGGGAAAATTTACCCTAAATGTGGT
>Ga0082212_10002115_pt1 | contig 29224 bp, 33 predicted proteins | sample TergutNt197P3_FD_71548 | JGI IMG/M metagenome (GOLD analysis project Ga0082212, IMG submission 71548) | Neocapritermes taracua P3 segment gut microbial communities from Petit-Saut dam, French Guiana - Nt197 P3 | ecosystem: Host-associated > Arthropoda: Insects > Digestive system > Gut ...
GTCCAATAAACGGATTTAATAACAGTTCAGGGAAGAACAAATGGATAATAAAAAAGTAGTTGATTTAATGACCTACCGCATTGAAAAAACGTTAAAAAACAACGGTTACATAGTCAAAAAAGATAAAAACAAGAAGATAAAAATCCTTCTTAAACTTAAAGATTCACAACAGTAGAGAATTTACGGAGTTTTTATGAGTAGTGACATTGAGCAAAAGAAAAAGGCTTTGAAAGAGGAAATTGAACAGCTCAGGTACGAGTTCAAAGTTGAATTGCCTAAAGTTATTGCCGCGGCGCGTGAGTACGGCGATTTAAAAGAGAATGCCGAATACCACTCCGCGAGGGAGAGGCAGGGCTTTGTCCAGGCCAGAATAAGCCAGCTTGCCGAGCAGTTGGCGCAGCTCGATAATATAAAGATAGCCAATATTCCTACCGACAGGATAGGTTACGGTTCAACGGTCACGCTGCTCGAAAAAGAAACAGGCGATGTTGTTGAGTTTACTTTTGTCTCTTCAAGCGAAGTAAATCCGTCGGAGGGGAAAATATCGCTCTCTTCGCCGTTCGGTTCGGCGCTCATTAACAAAACCGCCGGAGAAGATGTAGAGATAACGGTACCGGCTGGCAAGCGGTTTTACTCTATAAAGAAGCTCGTTACAATACACGGGGAAACAATAGAGAAGTAACGGCGCTGCGGCGCGAAGCGTTAAGGTTTTGCGCCGCTATTCATCGGGTTTTTCTAACTTCATCTCCTTCCTGAATTAATACTGCCGCCGGCACGATGTCGATGCTATTATAGCTTTCAAAATTAGCAATGCCGCGCACACTCTCTAATAGTTTTCACATTGACTTAATGCTTGAAATTTAACGAAACTACTATATCACAACTTGCCACAACAGCGCAATCAATAAAACTTGACAAAATAATGAATCCGGCGGTTTTCAACCTAAACGGAGAAATTTATGGAATGGATTATTTTAGCTATTTTAACCATAGTAATTATTCACTTTATTGTGACAATTATACTCCAATTTAAAACCCGCCAGGATTCGCAGGAACATATACTGATTAAATTTAACGAGTATGATAAAAAACTTGATAAAAATGAAAATCTCATCCGCGAGGAGTTTAGCCGTAACCGGGAAGAAGCAAATAAGTCGTCTAAGGATATTCGGGAAGAACTTGCCCTGTCATTAAGGTCATCTAAAGAAGAATTCAGCCGGGATATTACCAACTTTACGGAAATCATTGATAAAAGGATAACTTCAATCCTCAATTCATTAAATGACTCGTCAAAGGCAAGCAGGGAAGAGTTAAATAAATCAATTAATACTTTTGGAGAGAAAGTATCAAAAAACATATCCGATTTTTCAGAAATACTGAATAAGGAATTAAAATATGTTCAGGATGCCGTTAATACGGCAAATAAAAGCAGCAGAGACGAACTTTCCGCTTCGTTGACAAAATTTGAAGAGAAATTTTCGGCTCAAATTAATTCCCTGATTAAAGAAACGAATCAAGAGGCTGAGAAAAACAGAGAAACCCTTGAAAAGAAATTAACCGCGATTCAGGAAGACAACGCTAAAAAGCTTGAAGAAATGAGAAAAACGGTTGATGAAAAATTGCATGATACTCTGGAAAAACGGTTAACGGAATCCTTCAAACTTGTAAGCGATAATCTTGATAAGGTTCAAAAAGGACTTGGCGAGATGCAAAATCTTGCTAATGGCGTCGGCGATTTAAAGAAAGTTTTATCAAATGTGAAGACAAAAGGGGTTTTAGGCGAGTATCAGCTCTCCGCGATACTTGAGCAGCTTTTGGCTCCTTCGCAATACGCTGAAAACGTCAAAACAAAAGACGGAAGCAGAGAGCATGTCGAATTTGCGATAAAAATTCCAAGTAAAGAAGACTCAAATAAATCAATCTGGCTGCCGATTGATTCAAAATTTCCGACCGCCGACTACGAAATGCTTATGTCTGCTTATGAGGCGGGGGATGCTCAGGTTATAGCGCAATCAAAAAAGGACCTTGAAGCAAAGATTAAAAAGTTTGCTAAAGATATACGGGAAAGATATATTGACCCTCCCAACACAACTGAGTTCGCGATAATGTTTTTGCCGTTTGAAGGGCTATACGCGGAAGTGTTGCGTATCCCAAGTTTGTTTGAAGGTATTCAAACAGAGCATAAAGTTACAATAACCGGGCCTACAACAATTTCAGCTTTTTTAAATAGTCTCCAGATGGGATTTAGAAGTTTAGCGGTGGAGAGAAGGACAAGCGAAATTTGGGAATTGCTGGGAGCGGTAAAAACACAATTCGGTAAATTCGCGGATGTCATAGAAGCGGCAAAAAAGAAATTAGACAGCGCGAGCGAGGAATTGGCAAAAACAGGCACGAGATCAAGGCAGATTGAAAAAAGGCTGAAAAATGTTCAGGAACTGCCTGAGCCGGAGACTCAAATGTTATTGGGTAATTTGGAAATTGAGGACGATGAGATATAAATGTTTCACAATATCATATTCATTTTATTGATAATTTATAGCTGGCGTCAATCCTTTGAAAGATTTCATCAATCGGTACTGAGCCGTCTAAGCAAATAGTGTACCAGTGTTTTTTATTCATGTGGTAGCCGGGAAAATATTTTTTTCCATCCACGACGGATTCTATATCTTTCGTGTTGGCCCTCAAATCCAAAATATCAATCGCCTCATCTGAATTAAAACCTAATTTTTTCCTGGAAAGAACAAGCAATGCTCCGTACCATTTGTTGGTGTCTTTTCTTCTGAAAATAGCGTTGCCGGGAAAACGCTGCCACAAAAACTCCGGTTCATCGTGGTATGTCTCCAGCACATATCGGATGACTTTTCGCGCGTAATCGCTTTTGAAAACATCCGGTTCAAAACATTTTTCGGATATTTCACGAAGGACGTTTTCGTAATCGGTTCTGATCATTCCCGCGAAAGAGCCGCGGGTTTCCGACGCGCGATGCAGCACATATTCCTCATTTAAGGAAGAATCGATCACCTTCGCGCCGACCGTTCCGTCACCCGACACGGTAACACTCATTTGAAACTGACCGTCCGCAATATCTGTGGTATATGTATGCGCGCCGTTATTTGCGGAAAAACCGAACCGGAGCAGCTTCTCCGGATTCAATTTTTTATTTTTGAATATTGCGTCTGACATATAAGATTTTATAGAGATTGGGGTTTTGGAGATGAGGGGGATCGAACCCCTGACCTCTTGAATGCCATTCAAGCGCTCTCCCAGCTGAGCTACACCCCCGCTACGAACTAACGAAGATATGCTTTTTTCGGGTTGCCTTTTGTCAATCCAAATTTGCAAAAAATATTGCGCCGTATATCAGGGTTAGCGTTGTAAAAACAAGGAGTTTTTAACCTTGACAAGATTCCTGAAAAATCCGAAAAAGCCGCTAATGATGTCGAGAATACGTTGAGGTAAAATTCAAATGAGGTCCAAAAGAACAAATATATTTCAGGTTATAATCATAATAACCGCTGTCATATACATTCTTATAGGATTGTTTTACTATATAAATCCCCTGATTTTTTTCAGGCTGTTTGCTGAAAATGTTTCTGAAAACTGGCTTGAACTTGTCCGCGATAATGAACTCGTAGGCCCGCTCTATACGATTTTGCGCTCTTTTGCGGCTCTTCTCTTTACTACGGGAGTGTTGCAAGTTATGCCGCTTTTTGACCCGCTCAAGTACAGGACATTGGTTTATTTTAACGGTTTATTTTTTCCTTTTTTGGCCTTTATAATTTTTGCTTCTCATACGGTATATACCCTGACGAGCTATAGTAAGGCTGTGGCTTTGGGCGACGATTCGGGATTGCCGCCAAGCCATATTATGGTCTCTGTTATGAGTATAATTTTTATATTTGTGATCGCGATAAATATTGCGGGGCTCATCATAACCAAAAAGGAAGCCGCGGCCGGAATCGAGTAGTGTTTGCGAATTCCGAATGCGCGCTTTGCAACCTGAAATGCGGAGCAGACCGCGGGGCTGCCGCCGGTTTCTGCGGTATCGACGACAAGCTCTATATCGCTCACTGGGGACTTCACTTCGGCGAAGAACCTTTTTTAATTAAGGGCGGAGGCTCCGGCACAATTTTCTTCGCGGGATGCAGCCTGCGCTGCCGGTTTTGCCAAAATCACCGAATAAGCCGATGGCCCCTTGAACAGGGCGCCGGCGTCTCCGAATACGGCGTTGAGTCCCTTGTTGATATTTTTTTCAAACTCAAAAGCGCGGGAGCCGCAAACATAAATTTTGTGTCGCCGACGCCCTATGTCCCGTTTATCGGCCTTGCGGTAAAGGAAGCCAAACTTGCCGGTTTTAACCTGCCGTTCGTCTATAATAGTCACGGCAATGACTCTCTCGAAACAGTAAAAAGCCTTGCGGATATTATAGATATTTATTTGCCCGATATGAAGTACGGAAGCGATGAGCTTGGACTGAAATTTTCGGGTGTAGATGGCTTGTACAGCTACGGCAGAGAAACAATAAAGGCTATGTATGAGCAAAAGGGGGCGCTTGAACTCAACGCGGATGGACGCGCGGTTTGCGGGGTTGCGGTAAGGCATCTTGTTATCCCTGGCGAGATTGAAAGCTCTTTGGGAGTTATGGATTTTTTGGAAACTATCGACCGTAAGCTGACAGTCTCGCTCATGTCGCAGTTTCATCCGCCGTTCCATGACGGGTTGTACGGCCATCTTAACGCGCGCTTGACCCGCGATGAGTATGGCAGGGTTGTTTCGTACGCGGAGGCGTTAGGTTTTGAGAACCTGCTTATTCAGGATGTCAAAAGCAGCGATAATTATTTGCCTAATTTTGGACGAAAAAAGGTTTTTGCCGATATTTGACATCCAAATTAGGGCTAATTCGACCTGTTTGGATATAATTTACCCCGCCTCAGACGCGCTTTTTAGTCAAAACGAGCCAATATCCCAATAAAGCGGTAAAAGGATGTTTTGTTTCAATATTTAACTATAAGAAGCGAATCCTGGCCTAAAAACAAACAAAATCGTCCGCCTAAAATGCGCTTCAAACTTGAATCTGCCCGGTTTGCATCCGTGGCCAGCTGTTTTTTTATTGACATCTTCTGCCGGTCTATTCATCATGATGTTAAATTAAAAAATAAGGAGTTTTTTATGAAGAAACTATTTGCTTCAGTCACAATGGTTTTTTTGCTGACCTCTTCGGTTTTTGCCGCCGACAACATAGGTCCGGGGCTAGGCCGTGTTCTTCTCAAAGGCAATCGGGGTAAAGTTATGGAACTGTTGGGAACATTCCTCAATGGTCTCTGCGGAAACGGTACGTTCGCGATAACAACCGGAACCCTCGGTTATCAGAATGGCGCCGCTATAGGTATGAACGAAGAAGTTAAAACCTTCGTTGCCCAGAATATGGACGGCCTTGCTACCGATATAGCTAAAGGCGAAGGGGAATATCTTGACGCCCTTGGCGTTCTTGTTCAAGTAGAAGACAAAGTTGCTTTTAATAGCAAGATGAAAGCTAATTTCAGGAATATTTATACGGCTTATGGCCTGACCTCCGATGAGGTTGCGGAAAATATTCTGAAAGTCGCCGAGCTATAATAGGAGGGGCAAGTTATGAAAAAAATATTAACAGTTTGTGTAGTATCTGTTTTTCTGTCCGGAAGCGCGGTCTTTGCGGACAATGTAGGCGCAGGTCTTGGCCGTGTGCTTCTTAAAGGTAATAGAGGCAAAGCTCTGGAACTGGTGGGGACATTCCTCAATAATATCTGCGGAAACGGTACATTCGCGATAACAACCGGAACTCTTGGTTATCATGATGGCGCTTCTATAGGCATGAACGAGGAAGTAAAATCTTTTATTGCCCAGAATATGGATAACTTGGCTGCTGATATGGCAAAGGGCGATGGCGAGTATCTTGATACTCTTGCGACACTTATGCAGGTTGAAGACAAAGCCGAATTTAACAGCAAGATGAAAACTAACTTTTCCAATATCTATACCTCTTACGGCGTAAGTTCCGACCAGGTAGCCGAAAATATTTATAAAGTAACTCAAAGCTGATTTGAATATGCTTAAATCGGCATCTTTCATGAAGTACGGCCTTCTGGCCGTACTTTTTTATCTTTTCTTTGAAATTAATATTTTAGCGCAAGAACTGCCGGGAAAAAGTCAGGATTACATCAACGGCCTTATCCAAAAGGCGGCTGATATGGAATTGCACAACGACCCGTACTGGCGCTTATTGCTTCATTATAAAAAATCATTCGGCGGTTATAAAAGTCTTATCGATGATAAGGATTTTTTTATATCTCCCGACGGGAAAACCGAACCGCAAAAAGAATTGGAGGCGACCATCCGCGCCTTTTTTAAGCCAGTATCGGAATATGCCGGAGAGAAACGTCACCCTGTGCTGAAATTCGTTGCCCGTTATAACTGGCTTAACAGTAAACTCAGCATAGATACATCGATGCTGCCTTTGGACCCACTGAAAGAATTCAGCGACTATTACCGGACGTTAAAAATAAGCAACGCGACTCTTGTCTTTTCATCGGGATATATGGGAAGCCCGGCCTCTATGTTCGGGCATACCTTTCTCATACTTGAACGCTCCGATTCAAACAGGCTTCTGTCGCTTTCGGTAAACTATGCGGCCAGATCGGACGAGTCGTTCGGACCGATATTTGCCTTCAAGGGTCTTTTCGGCCTATACGAAGGGCTGTACTCGTTTACGCCTTATTATAACAAAATAAATGAATACGTATATTCTGAAATGAGAGATATGTGGGAATACAAGCTGAACTTTTCAGAGGATGAAATACGCCGTATGGTGATGCATATCATAGAACTTGAAGGAATTACAAGCGATTACTTTTTTATGACCGAAAACTGTTCCTATAATCTTCTTTTTCTTTTAGAGGTCGCAAGGCCTGAATGCGCCCTTACCGACGATTTTTTATTTATAACCGAACCGGCGCAAACGGTCAGGGAAGTTATTAATTACGGTATGGTGGATTCAACCTCGTACAGGCCGTCGCTCTATTCAAAGATTATGTATAGGGCAGACAGCATCGACAAGGCTTGCGAGACAAAAGCGATAGCTCTTGCCGGCGGTAAACCTCTTGAAGGCTCTTTCGCGAACAACGAAGAAGAGGCCAAGACGCTTGACCTTGCCTCTGAATACCTGCAATTTTTGTTGTTAAAGGGGCGCGTCACTCAGGAAGAATATGCCAAGCGCCTTGTTGCTGTTTTGCAAAAAAGAAGCGAGCTTGATTATACCGGCAATACTTTGGCTGATATTACAATACCTTCCCGTCCGGAACTATCCCATAAGTCGAGCAAATTGTCTGTGGGAGAGGGGATTTACGGAGGTAAGGATTTTTTGGAGTTTAAATACAGGTTGAACTGCCATGAACTTATGGATGAAGAGGAGGCTTTGGCTCCTAACTCTGAATATTCTTTTATGAACGCCGCGTTCAGGTATTATTATGAGACAAAAGATTTCAGATTGAAGCATTTTGACTTTTTCAGTGTTACTTCTTTGCCGGTTATAAACAAGTATTTCGCAGATACATGCTGGAAGGCCAAAGTTGGGTTTGAACAAATTGTAACGCCTGATTTGACTCATACTCTCGCGGCCAATTTTCGCGGCGGTATGGGCGGCGCTTTCTCTCTCGGCCGGGCCGGCGATGTTTATGCAATGGCCGAGCTTAACGCGAATATTTCCGGCAAGTTTGATTATTATAATTTCACCGCCGTCGGCGTCTGCGCCGGTTTGATTACAAGTTACAAATATACGTTTAAAAGTCATATATTCGCTTCCTGGGGATATGCGCTGCTCGGTAACGCTACGGCTGATTGGACGGTTGGCGCTGAGGGAATGCTTTCTCCGATTAAAGATTTTGCAGTGTCGGCAAAATTATCAAGGCATTCCGTATTCGACAAAACATTTGACGAAATACAAGTCAGCGCTTCTATTTATTTCTGAGGACGACTAAGCTCCTCCGCCATACAGCATAAATCCTGGCGACTCTATGAACTCTACAAAGTTTTTACCCTCGGTTTCTTCTTTGTATTTCAGGACGCCGAGAAGGGTTTCCCATGAGTGAATGTGTATTCCGTCGATTTTCCGCACGAAGAAATTGTTTTCCCAGTCGAGATTTTGCAATTCGTTAAGCTGTACTTCTTTAGATGTGCGGTCCTCTATGTTTATGTACATGATTTTCATATTGGGGCCTGATTCTTTAAAGGAAGTTCTAAGCGTAAGCATAGATTGTATCTCGTTTAGAACCTCAGAATCATTGATATGCCTGAAATCTCCGCTGCACCTGTGACGCCCCCGGTAAAGTATACAGTCAATGCACGCTCTATGATTGAACGGACATATCGATCTGTTTCTTGCCATAACCGTACTCCTTGTAAGCCTGACTCTTTTTTACATAAGTCACAATAAATTTTTTATAGTAACTCAATCTTATGCCGCCTGTTTTGTCAAGCCCAAGATATTCATGAAGCTGGCAGGCGCAGTATTTCGCATAGACTGAATTTATTGCGCCGGGAACCTGTTTAGGTTTACGCGCCGCGGCGGCATAATTAGTTTGATTCAACCTTCCGTCAATTTTGGGTCAAGAAAATCATATCTGCCGTGAACGCAGACTGGGCAGTTTTCGTTTTTTTTAAGTCCGAAAGACATCCATGAACCGTCCCACGCGTTAAAGCGGGTCATCTTCCCGAGCAATTTGTTGTCTTGTCCGGTCAATATTTTTATAGCTTCATTTACTTCCATCGAGGCTGCTATCGATACGGCTGTGGGGAGTACGCCTACTGTGTCACAGGTTTCTGTTTCTCCGGCGCCGGGAGGCTCGGTCATGAGACAGCGCAGGCATGGCGTCTTGCCGGGCACAAAGGCGCAGAACATTCCGTTGGTTCCGGTAACGCCTCCGTATATCCAAGGGATGCCCGCGCTGTAACAGGCGTCGTTTATAAGGTATCTGGTTTCAAAATTATCGGTTCCGTCTATTACGCAGTCTGCTTCGTAGATAAGTTCCTTTATGTTCGCCGGGTTTATATTCGTCACATGCGCCTCTATTTTGACAGAGGGGTTAGCTTTTTGCAGCTTATTCTGTGCCGCAATCGCCTTGGGAAGGCCGGCCGCTATATCATCCTCGTCAAAGAGTATTTGTCTGTGAAGGTTGTCCTTTTCTACGAAGTCGCGGTCGGCAATGACGACTTTGCCGACACCCATGCGTACAAGGGCGCCGGATATTATGTTTCCGAGCCCGCCGCAGCCGGCCACAAAGACCTTTGATTCGCCAAGCCGTTTTTGTCCTGCTTCGCCTATTTTATCTAAAAGTATCTGTTTGCGGTAACGCTCATGGTCAGGCATATATGCACCTATTCATATTCTATAATTCCTCCGCCTATGAGTATATCTCCGTCATAGATAACCGCGGATTGCCCACGGGCGATTTCCCCCTGCGGCTCAAGAAGGTTTATCCGCACTTTGCCGCCGAGCGCTTCAGCCTCGCACGGCAGGCTCTTCTGTGAATAGCGCACCTTGACAGTAAGAGCGTTTGCGTCGTCGAACGATTCCGCCGATACCCAGTTGAACGATCCGGCTGTAAACGAGTCCCTCATTGTCTCTTGTTTGGAGGCCACGATTACCCTGTTGCCTGAAGGCTCTATGGCCTTGACATAGAGCGGCTTGTCGGAGGATATTCCGAGACCGCGTCTTTGACCCACCGTATAGTTCCATATACCTTTATGGAAGCCGAGCACCTTTCCGTCAATGGTTACTATTTCGCCTGATTCATCATCGCAATTTAAAATATCCCGATAATCGCCCATGCAGAAATCCTGACTATCGGGTTCGTCCCATGAGGGGATGCCTTTTTCACGGGCAATATTTTTTACATCGTCTTTCGTCATCTCGCCAAGCGGAAAAATCGCCGCCCCAAGTTGTTTTTGGTTAAGTCTGTAAAGAAAATAGGATTGTTCCTTGTTTTCGTCTTTACCCTTCATAAGCATAATCCTGTCTTTTGGGCCGGAGACGAGTTTTGCGTAATGGCCTGTAGCAAAGGCCGGCGCACCAAGGCGTTCAAGCGCCCTAAGCGGCAGCATTCCGAACTTTATTATTTGGTTGCAGACAACACAGGGGTTAGGCGTTCTTCCGTTCCTGTATTCGTCTTTGAAATAGGCGAGTACGGTGTTTTCGTACTCATGAGACAGGTCAAATACATGATGCTCTATGCCGAGCGTGCGGCAGACCTCGCCGGCCTTTTTTATTCCTTTGTCATCCCCGGCGCGGCAGTCACTATCAGGCGCGGATGAGAGGTCGTTTTTTTCAGGCCAAACGCGCATGGAAACTCCGCAAACATCGTACCCTTCATTTTTAAGCAGAAACGCGGCTACAGAGGAGTCTACGCCTCCGCTCATTCCGACAGCTATTTTCATTAAGCATTGTACTCGTTTAAAACTTGTATTTAGTGCAGGCAAAATAAACAACTCTGTCAAGCTTTTTTAACAAGGGCTTTGCTGTGAAAATGGGTTGACTATTTGAAACAAGGGAGTGATATTATGCTATTTTGTATATAACAGATAGGGTATATGAGCGATAAATTAGCGGAAATTGTTTCTGTAGTGATGTCGGGCAAAGACAATGTTTCGGTTGAGATTTTCATGCGCTGCCTGCTTACGCCAAGGGAAATTTTGGATATTTCCTCGCGCTGGGAAATATTTAAACTGCTCAGCGAAGAGGTAAGCCAGAGGAAAATAGCCGGACGCCTTGGGGTAAGCCTTTGCAAGGTTACGCGCGGGTCGCGTGAAATGAAGGAACATAAAAACGTGATTGTCGAGATGATTGGAAAACTCAAAGAAACAAAAAATAAGAAATAATTTTATACGTTATAAATGGACGCCCCTGCCAGCTTATACTAACGACGGCGCTCGTAAGTCATTTAATTACTTTTAAAACTTTGTCTTTATAATTAGTAAGGGAAACTTATTTCCACATATTCCTTGGAAATTTCTTTTACATCAAGAGTAGTACTAAAGTATTTACCGACGCCTTTTATCAATCCTACATAAAAAGTAATCAGGTCTCTTTCCGATTTATAATGCACCTTGATTTTGGTTTTACTGAGGGGCTCAATATCAAAACGCGGCGGTTTTGCGTTGGCAATATGTTGAGTTACTTCTATATGAATTTTATCCATGCCCTCAATGAACTCGCGCGCGCTTTGGAAGCGTTTATAAATATTTCCATAAAAACGCGGCGCGTATTTGCAAACCCAGTGTTCGCCGAAAGCGTCGGCGGCTTGCGGCACAGTTACGCCAAGTATCTCTACGGTATTCATAATAACTTCAATTGCTTTTTGATCAACAATATCCATGCCTTTTATAAACTGACGGTACTTTTCAGGGTCATTCAATTCCGAACGTTTTAATACCTCTCTCCATTTGTCTTCGCCGAAATTTTGTTTCACCATTTCTGACAAGCAGTTGATTATTTGCATTTTCATAAAAACCTCTCAAATAATACATTATTTGGTTAAACAATACTCGCAGCATTTTAAAAGTCAAGGTTTTTTTTGCCAAAATATATTTTTCAAAGGGAAATCGGGCAGGCTTGCGCTGTTTGATTCCAATTGGCGGCAGTTTTATGTTTAAGCCGGATTTTACGAATACGCTGTTTTTTGCGACCTGTGGGAATATCCCAACGGTTCGACATGGACGGTCGCCACTATGCCGAATTTTTCTTTAACCCTGTCTTCTATGGCGGTCGCTATCTCGTGTCCCTTTTCTATACTCAGGTCTTTGTTGAGTTTTATATGAAAGGTTAATTCTTTATGCAGTACATAATTGTGCATATGAAAATGATGCAGGTTGAGATCGTCATTATATATGCTTTTGACTTCGTTTGTAATTTTATCGATTAAGCCATGATCGGGTTCTTCGCCCAATAATTTTGTTACGGATTCTTTTATAATTTTGTAGCTGGCGTAAAATATGGCCAAAGCAATAATTGCGCCCAACGCGCTGTCGATCCACCAAAACCATTTTGCGGACAGAATTCCGATTAATACAACTGCTGAGGAGAGCGCGTCGCTCCTATGGTGCCAGGCATCCGCCCCTACGGTCATGTCTCCGGTTTGACGTTTTATATAAAAGGCATACCGGGCCAATAATTCTTTTGCCGCTATGGAAATGGTTGTGACCGCTATAGCTATTGTCCCGTATTCGACTCCTTTTTTGTCGTTAAACTGAATTATTGAGTTTTTAAGAAAATCATAAGATATAATGATGAGGAAAAACGCTATAAACAATGAGGCGATGTATTCCCATCGCCCATGCCCGAAAGGGTGTTCTTTATCGGCTCTTTTTGACGCGAGTTTAACGGCGATTATGACGATTATTGAGCTTATCGAATCTGAAAGCGTGTGCCACGCGTCGGCGGTCAAGGCAATCGAGCCGGTAACTATTCCCGCCCACATTTTTAATATAAAGAGCAGCGAATTAACGATTACCGAGACAATGCCTTCGAGTATTACTTTTGATTTAGCCACAAACGGATATGGATATTTGTCCCGATAGTAAATCAAGCTGTTTTCTTTTTACCGTATATTTTGTTAGCGAAAAAAAAGGTTGCCTCTTTTGGGGCGTTGTTTACTGCGGATTTATGAAAAAAGGCGAATTTTTCCCACCATGTAAAGAGTGCGGGGGGCGTTGCTGCAAATATGTAGCCATTGAGACAGATAAGCCCGCCTCAAAGACCGACTATGATAATATCAGGTGGTATCTTCTGCATGAAAATATCAGCGTTTTTATAGATCATAACAGCCGCTGGTATATAGAATTCAGGACGCCATGCCTTGAACAGCTTGAAGACAACAAGTGCGGGAACCACATTGACCGCCCCAGAATATGCGCCGGGCATGGTAACACGGAGGGCGAGTGCGAGTTTTATGATTCGCCTTACAGAGAATATTTTTCAAGCGAGAAAGAATTTATTGCCTATCTTGATAAACGGGGTATCGATTGGCGTTTCAGCAGGCGTAAAAAATAGTATATAAAGGATGTTTTTTTTCCGATTCTTATAACATGGAAAAGATATTTTTTAAGCCCGCTGTTTTTATAACGCTGTTTTTCTGTGTCTGGGCGTTGGGCGCCCAAAGCGCCGTTATTATTGAAGAAAACCCTGATATTGAAAACGCGCTCATCATTGACGGTATCAAAATGGGTTCAGGCGTTGACTCGCCGGACGATCTTTTTACGGGAGACGTTATTTACCGTTTTGAGCCTGATACTAAAAAAGCGCAAAATAATACCAAGGCCGCGCCAAAAGAAAAACCGCCTGTGAAAGCCGCTAAAAAGGCTCCTGAAGTGTCTCTTGAAGTGTCTCTTATTGATGAACTTCGCGCCGACGATGTCAGATGGCATATTACGGCTTATACAATAAAGGCGAAAGATAATCTGTGGAGCATAGCCAGAAAGTTTGAAACAGACCACAAGCTGATAATAAAGGCCAACAATATTAAGAATCCTTCTCATCTTTTGGAAAACAAAACCATTCTCGTTCCGAACAGGCTTGGCTGTTACTACAATGTAAAAAAAGGCGATACAGTAACCGCAATTTCCAAAAAATACAAAGCCGATACCGGGCAAATTGCTTTTGTAAACGGCATTAAGGAAGGCTCTATCCGCATAGGGCAGAAGCTCTTTATTCCGGACGGGAAGGAGCCGGCAGCGCCCAAGGCCGAACAGCAGCAAAAAAACGTCATCGCCAAAACCGTAAAGACCAAGCCCATAGCCTTTGTCTGGCCGCTTAAAGGCAAAATAACGAGCGGATTCGGCAACCGCAGGGACCCGTTTGACGGAACCCCGAAATTCCACAGCGGTATAGATATCAGCGTCAATGAGGGAACCAAGGTAAGAGCCGCGAGGGACGGCAGGGTAATTTTCAGCGGCTGGAAAGACGGATATGGAAACACGGTAATTATGCGGCATGAGGACGGCTATATTACCGTATATGCCCACAACCTTAGAAATACGATAGAAGAGGGAAAATCCGTCAAGCAGGGAGAAACCGTCGCTTTATCGGGACAGACCGGCGCTGTTACCGGAGCGCATCTTCATTTTGAGATACGCAAATATTTGACTCTTCTTGACCCGCTTCGTTTTTTGAGATAGCGATGAAGCCTTTTTTATCCTTTTGCGCCATACTTTGTTTTGCCGTTTGCGGATATTCCGCCGATTTAAGACGTACCGGCCCGGAGTACACTTCCGCTTTTTATTCTCCTAAGGAAACTTTAGGCTGGCCGGTGATAGTCCGCGGAGAGGTTTATTCCATAAGCGTAAGCGATGCCCGGTCTGAAGAAAACGATCTCAAGGGATATATCGGTGAAAAAACAAAACTTCTCGCAAGGTTATACGGCAATGAGGGGATCAAACCCGGAGATGAACTGTTCGTTATTGATAAAAGCAATCTCATCAACGCGCGGATAAAGGTCGCCTCCATATATAAAAGCGCTTCTTTCGGATATATGCTGATTGGTTACGGCAATTTCAGGCTTTGTTCATTAAGAGACAGGGTCGTGCAGAGGACATCGGAACAGTATTCGGATAAGGCCGTAGTTTATAAAAGCCGCGGCGACTATTACAGGGAAAACGGCGACGACGGGCGCGCAGTTGCCGAATATAAAAACGCGTTGGCGCTTGACAGCGGTAACCCTGAGGTGCATCTATCGCTGGGCGAGATATATTATAAGCAGGAGATGCTTCAATACGCTTTCAGGGAATTTACAGAGGCAAAAAAATCTTTAGCGCGCCTGTACGATAACGAAGACAGATTTATGCTTTTCAAAGGTATGGCGGAGATAAGACTTCGTGAAACGCTTGAAGCCCCGCTTACGCAAGAAAAGAAGGAAGCGTTTCGGCGCGAGGGCATAGGATTTTGCAAGGAGGCATTGAAGATATATCCGGCCTCTGTTGATGTTAATTATTTCATGGGGCGTTTTTACTACAAAAAATCGATGATGATTGAAGATGAGGACAGTATTGCCCGGGACTATTTTCTTAAAGTCGTTAAGGCTCAGCCGGTTCATCTTGACGCGAATATTGCCCTCTCGGAACTTTATTTTAAGCACAGAAACAAGGAAAAGGCCGAATACTATGCCTTGCAGGCGCTCAAAGGGGACCCGAATAACGCCCGCGCTATTGAACTTTTGAAATATGTAAGAAATACTGTCGTCAGGTGATCTTCAAAGCGGTATCTGCCTAAATTTCTTGACCACTAAGCGCTGTCTCTGTTTCATGAACAAATGAAAAAGGAAACCTTTATGAGCCGTTCTGTCGAAGAAACCGTCTCTTATTTCTTTGATGTGGGACAACGCGCGCGGGCAGGGGATGTCTATGCGCTGCACGGCGAACTTGGCGCAGGCAAAACCGTTATAGCCTCGGCTATCGCCCGCGGCATGGGTATAGTCGGCGATGTGACAAGCCCTACATTCGCCCTTCTGGAGATTTATGACGGCAGGCTCCCTCTTTATCATTTTGACCTTTACCGCGTAAATGATGAGAGAGAATTGGATAATCTGTTCTTTGAAGAATATTGGGAGGGCGATGGAGTCTCTGTTATCGAATGGCCGGAAATAGCCGCAGGACGTCTTCCTGCAATTATAATAAAAATAAAGATAGAATATATTGATGAAAACACGAGGAAAATAAGCCTTGAATACCCTGATATTTGATACGGCCTCTCCGCTTGAGATAATAGTTTTGGACGCCGCCGGGCGCGTATTTGTAAGCGCTGTTGAAAACAGCGGGGCTCATTCCGCTTTCCTTTTTGATAATATAAAAAAACTGTTTTTGCGCGCCGGCATAAGCATTTCCGATATAGGCCTCATTGGGGTCGGCGCCGGCCCGGGCTCCTTTACAGGCATACGCGTAGCTGTAAGCGCCGCCCGCGCCCTTGCTCAGGCGCTGGCTGTGCCGCTTGTCGGCGTGGCGACACACGACATATACGCGGCGTCTGTTGCCGCCAGTGACGGCGAGGCAGTACTGGTTGCCTTTGACGCGAAGAAAAACAGGGTTTTCGGCAGCCTGTTTCTGGCAGAAAACGCTTCTCTGTCTGTAATTGTTCCGCCAGGGGATTATCTTATTGACGAACTTTTGAAAAAATGTCCCGCCGGTTCTGCGGCTGTTTACGCCGTAGGAGACGGGGCGGGAAAATACCGTGAAGAAATCTGCGGATTCTTAAAGAATCCGCAGATTATCGCAAATGATTTTATGCCTGACGGCGGGAAAATATCCGCCCTCATAAATAAAGAATCGGCCAAGGGAGGCAGTTACGGGGATGTTCTTCCGTTTTACGCGAGAAAACCGTATGTTAAAGCGCCGATAGGGTGATTATTTTTTAAGACTTTTTATGAGATTGGCTCTGTAGGCGCTTTCCATAGGATGCAATATTTCATAAAGTCTCTTTATTTCGTCTTTTCTTGAAGAGTTGCCCGAAAAAGCGACTCCTATAAACATATCATCCCCTGCTTTATAAGCGTCTTCAATGATGCCGTCGATTGTTATCGGGGCTTGCAGTTTAAAGAGTATGTCAAAAACGAACCTTGGTATTTTGCTCAAAAGATTTTTAAGTTCGGGTTCGGTAATTTTTATTTTTATCCCGTGTCTGCTTATGTCCACGATCTGCTGGCGTACGTTAAACAGCTTGGTGTTTGCCTCTTGTATCTTGCCTATCAGGTCAAAGGATTTTTCTTTCAGATCAAAGATAGTGTCTACATCGAACATGACGTTTTTTGAAATTATCCTTATATATCCGAAATTCAGAGCCTCGTCCTGATCAATCACATAGATAAGCGGCGCAATGGCTATCGATTTATAGCCTTTTTCAGAGTTGAATTTCATGAAGCGCGGAAAATCTTTTCCGAATAAATCAGACACGTCTACGAAGTTATCGTTCATGGCTTTGTAAGAATCTTTGTCGGCTGTATCGGTAATCAAGACGTTTTTTCCTGTCTTTTTTATGTTGCCGAGCAGAGTGTCGGTTTCATTTGACTTAAAGACATCCACGTTTACTATGTCGGCCATCTTTGAGTTAAACGATTTAAACTGGTCAAGGACGACCTTTACGGTAGTTGGTATCTTAAAACCGCTTATGTCAATGTTATAATCGGCTATTCTGAAGTTTGTAGCGGAAGCGTCGTCCGGTTCTAATTTTAAACGCAGCTCTTTTCTTCCATAAGCGGCTTTTCTTGCGGCTTTTATGAGGCATCGAAAACGGCCCGGGGCATCGCTTTCGTTTAATTCAAGGTCTATTTCTATATATTTGTCGGCCAACCCGTATATGGTGAACATTTCTTCCGGCATATACGAGACATCGGTGACAATCATTATTGAATCATCGCTGAGGTAATCAACGATGATTACTTCTGTGCTTTGAGGGTCATAAGATACACGAAACTTCATATTCTGAAATTTTGTTTTCAAAAAGTCAACAATTTCGGCCGAATTTGCGAATCCTTCGAATTCTCTTTCTTTGTTCTGAATTATCTCACTCAAAATATGTACCGGATATATTTAAAATAAAAGAGCATTCACCTGTATAGTCGGTAATTTTTTGCATTTTTTAAATTATGAAAGAAGAGGGATTTTCTCCCTCTTCTTTCATTTTGAACAATAAGCTATTGTTACTTTTTAGCCTTTGCTTTAGCTTTAGCTTTTGGTTTAACTAAAGCTTCCATTTTTTTCGCTTCGGCTGCAAGTTTCTTGAGAGAGGCTACTTGACCATCAAGGGCTTTAGCGTCTAATTTAAGTTTAGCTGCTTTTTTTTTCTTTGCTTCCACTTCTGCTAGCAATTGCTTTGCTGTTTTACCTGCCATAATTAATCTCACCTCTGTTTAATTTTTGAAATAAAAAGTAAATTATACTTAATGAGTCGGCAATATTATTTTTATCAAGTAAAATTTTTTTTTATTGGCAAATATTATGATTTTTTTTATACAAATGATGCGGAAAATTTCCAATTTAATCCGAACGAATCAAGACGAGATAGAAATCCGGAGAAACAAATGGCAAAGCAAATACCGGCAGTAAGTATCATAGGCAGGCGAAATGTGGGTAAATCAACCCTCTTTAATGCCATCATAAAAGAAAAAAAAGCTATTGTGGACGAATATGCCGGCCTTACAAGGGATATTTTATCTTACAACATGTCTTATGAAGGCAAAAATTTTATTCTTTCAGATACCCCTGGTCTTGATTTACCGACAGGCGAAGAACTTTCATCAATGATTCTTGAAAAAGCCGAGAAGCAGCTTGTTAATTCGTCGGCGATAGTTTTTCTTATGGAGTACCCTGGCCCTGACTTGTACGACTGGAAACTTGCGGAAAGGCTACGCAAACTTGAGATTCCGGCGATCATAGCGGTGAATAAGATGGATAATAATGAAAGAATGGAAAATATGTCTTCTTTTTATGAAATGGGATTTACCAATATCATTCCGGTGTCGGCCATCAATAAAAAGAATGTCAATATGCTGATGAGCAGGATATCCGAAATATTGCCTCCTGCCGGAGGCGGCGTTAAGGAACCTGATATAATAATTTCTATAGCCGGACGTCCTAATTCGGGAAAATCTACCCTTTTAAACGCCTTCTTAGGTTTTGAACGGGCTGTAGTTTCGGATATTCCGGGCACCACAAGGGATTCGGTTGACGATTTTTTCACCTATTACGGTAAGCTCGTGAAAATTGTCGACACGGCGGGCATCCGTAAAAAAAGTAAATCGGCAAGGGGCGTGGAATTTTTTTCTTTTAAGCGCACGCTTGACGCGATACACAGGTGCGATATAGTTATACATCTCATTGATGCCGTAGCGGGAATTTCCGAAACCGACAAAAAAATATCGGACGCCATCATAGCGGAGGGGAAACCTGTCATACTTGCGGTAAATAAATGGGACGCGATAGAAAAAAACCATAAAACTTTTGATGAATTTAAAGATAAGATGATATTCAAGTTTTACAGGGCGGGTGATTTCCCTATAATATCAATATCGGCTAAAGACAAGGTGAGAATAAACAAGGTAGTGCAAAAGGCCATAGAATTGAAAGAAGCCGCGTCCCAAAGGATTGATACTCCTATGCTTAACAAAGTTATAGAGAAACTCCAAAAGGCGTACATACAGCAGTCCGGCTTGCGTATATATTACGCGGCGCAGACAGGAACGCTTCCCCCTAAGTTCAAATTTTTTGTCAATAACGCCTCGCTGTTCCGCAAAGAAACCATACGCTATTTTGAAAAGGGACTGCAGAAAGAGTTTAATTTCAAAGGTGTACCGGTCATTATTCATCTCGAAGGCAAGAAAAAACGCGATCAGATGTAATAGCTCCATTCGAAAGCGCAAAAAAAAAACGACCCCTCATAGCAAAGGACCGTTAATGATGCTCCCCCGGTAGGACTCGAACCTACGGCATAGTGGTTAACAGCCACTCGCTCTACCGACTGAGCTACAGGGGAATAGAGGCGCGTATTTACATGGTTAATAGCAATTATGTCTTGCCGGTGTCAACATATTTTTGCGTTTTTTAGGATTGATTTTTGTGAAAATGATTTGAATTGACGCTGTTATTTTTCGCGCGGGCAAAACTTTTTTTGACGCGCCGGATTTAATTATTGACAATTTTTATTCCTTTTCGGTATATTATTTATAGTTTTGAAGTTTTGGCAGACAATGATGCCGTTATTAAGAGGGAATATGATCATAATTGAGAGTATAAATGCTGTTGGTCTGACTGTTTCTGATTTGGAAAGATCAATTGCTTTTTATAAAGACCTTTTTGACTTTGATTTAATCGAGAAGCTCAGCAATGCCGGTACCGCTTATCTTAAAATAGGCGAAATGCTTCTCGCGCTTACGGAAAAAAGCGGTTTTGTCTCTTCCACGGAGTCGGGCAGCGCGGTTTCTTTTTTTGTTGATGAGGGCGATTTCGAGGATTCTGTCGATGAGCTTGAGGAACTCGGTATCCCGGTGGTTTACGGTCCCGAGAACATCAGGGGCGGGCAGGTATTGGTGTTCAGCGATCCTGACGGCAACAGAATAGAACTTGCCTATCCCAAAATAGGGTAGCATACGGTTTTTGAAAACTGCCCAAGGCAGTTTTTTATTTTTGCGGACATGGATTTTAAACTTAAACTGAAAGAATGCGGCGTAGTTACTGTTGCTGTCTTGGATAGTATAGATGACGCGTTGGCGCTTGGCGAAATACTCGAGGAATCAGGTTTAAATATTCTTGAGATAACCATGAGAACTCCGGCTGCTATTGATTGCATCAAGGCTGCCGTGAAAAAATTTCCGAAACTAACAGTAGGAGCCGGCAGTGTTGCCGGAACCTCTTCGCTCAGGCAAGCCCGGGACGCAGGCGCGTCCTTTGCGGTGTCGGCCGGCCTTGATATGGAAATAGTAGAAGAGGCGGCTAATCTTGGCATTCCGTTTGTACCCGGGGCGGCTACTCCAAGCGAGCTTATGGCCGCGTTGAAACTTTGTAAAATAATCAAAATTTTTCCGGCTGCCTTGCTGGGAGGCCCGGCCTATATTAATGCCATAAGCTCGCCGTTTGCCTCTTTTGAGTTTCATCTCATGCCTACCGGCGGCGTTACAGCGGAAAATCTTGCCGCTTACATGAAGACCGAAAGGGTTATCGCGTGCGGAATGTCCTGGCTCGCCGAGCGCGGATTGATTGCCGCCAAAAATTTCAATGCCGTTGCCGAACGCGCCGCCTCCGTTGTATCTATTCTCAAAGCGCATGGGTTATGAATCGCTCATAAAAAGAGCTGTCGGGCGGCGTTCGGCGCTTTTCGAACTTAAAGATACCGACTGTTTCCGCGTAGTGAACGGCGAAGCCGACGGATTGCCCGGGTTTACCCTCGACCGCTTTGGGGAGTTCCTTCTGGCGCAGGCGTATGACAAAGCCTTGCTTGAGCGGCGCGACGGTAATGTCACGCTCGGCAAATCTTACATAGAAGCGCTTTCTCAGGCGATGATGCCGTTTCCGGTAAAGGGCATACTCTTCAAAAACAGAGAAAAACTGCCTGAAAAGGCTTATGACCCGGCAAAGCGCAAAAGTTTTTTGATTTGCGGAGAATACCCGCCGTCTGATTTTGCCGTAACGCAAAACGGAGTGCGCATTTTGGCCGATCTAATTGAAGGGCAGGACACCGGTGTTTTTCTCGATATGCGCGAGATAAGGAACGAACTGTCGGCTTTTTACAAGACCGTCAACGGTAAAATGCTTAACCTGTTTTGTTATACCGGAATGTTTTCGATCCACGCTATCAAAAACGGGGCCGCGGGCGCTTTGAATATTGACCTTTCGGCAAACGCCATTGAGCGGGCTATGAAAAACTATGAATTAAACGGTATTGCTTTTAAAAAGACGGATTTTATACGCGGGGACGCTGTGGAATGGATTGCCGGATTCGCCAAAAAAGGCGCCGAGTTCGGCATCGTAGTCATTGACCCGCCGACTTTTTCGAGGAACAAGAAAAAACTTTTCTCCGTCAGGGAAAACTACGGCGCGGCGCTGTCTTCGCTTGCTCAAATAGCGCCGCGCGGCTATGTTTTTTCATCCGTAAACGCTTTGAATATAAGCCGGAAAGAATTTATGGCCTTTCACCCGCGCGGTTGGGAGCTCGTATTTTACCGCAATGAATCTTCTGATTTTTCAACGCCAGGCGCTCATTACCTCAAGGCCGGCTTATGGAAAGTCAGGTGAGATTTTTTATGAAGCAAAAAAATCTTGACATAGCCGGTCTCAAACTTAGTTAAGAATAATAAAGGGAATTAATTATGTATTATAAATACAAGCCTAAGAAAAGAAGTAAACGCATACTTAAGCCGCTTGCAATTATTATTGTTTTGTGCGCAATCGGGTATTTTACCTACCGCTATAGAGAATACCTGATGTTTTGGCGTTATTCAGACAACAAGTTAGTGGCGAAACTCAAGGCGGCCGAAAACAGCGGCGATAAACTTACGGAGTTCAAAGACCTTGCCCAGATATTTGATAATTACCGCGAAAGCAACCCCCTGAATCAGGAGGCGTATTTTTACAGCGCGAGGGTGCATTACGGTATAGCCGCTGCCAATATGCCGTGGAGTTTTTCGGAATTTGTCATAAATAATCTTGGCGGTGATATGCAGTCCGCGCTTCCTCCTCTGTCTTTAAGCGAATTTCAAAAGGCTATCAAGTATATAAGAAAAGGCATGGCTCTCGGAGATAATAAAAAGATCGATCATGAATATATAATGATTTTTGCTTATTCATGTTTTTACGCCTCGTTTTTGAATATGGCCGAACTTAATGAATTTTTGTCGCTTGCCGATAAGAGCGAACTGTCGAAAAACGTTGAGGACGCCCGTTTTTACTCTCTTGTTAAAATACTCGAAAATGAAAAGAATGAAGGCTTTGATTTTCTCGCCGGCAATGGAGAGGTCGATTCCGACCTGCGGGGAATACTCTTTCAGTCCTGCGTTGAGAGTATGGGAGGGCAATATACGAATGCTATTATGAATTACAGGAAAATACTTGATACCGCGGAAGATCCGCACGTTTTAAAACTTGTTCGCATGAACCTCGGTAAGATTTATTATAAACAAAATCTTTACAATGAATCGCTTGAACAGTTTGTCGCTGCGGCAAAAAATACTGAAGATGTTTTGCCTAAAATATGGGCAGGCAAAAATTACGCGGCGCTTGGCCAGCACGACAAGGCGAAGGTAGTTTGGAACGAAGCCCTCGCGGCAGATAAAAACAACGTTGAGTTAAAAAAACTCTTGGGCATTTAGATAAAACAAAACAGAGGAATAGCGTGGCAGAAATTATAGACGGCAAAAAAATTGCGGACGATATCCGCGCGGAAATAAAGGCTGAGGCAGCCGCGCTTAAAGAAAAACACAGACTTGTGCCGGGGCTTGCAGTTGTCCTTGTAGGCAACGATCCGGCATCCGAAACATATGTGAGAATGAAGAAAAAGGCCTGCGCCGAAACCGGAATAGAATCCTTTGAATTTCTTTATCCTGCCGATACGCCGCAGCAAGAACTTCTTGAACTTATAGATAGCCTCAACGCGAGAGATGAAATAAACGGAATACTCGTTCAGCTTCCGCTTCCCAGACATATTGACGAGAACAGCGTGATTTTAAGAATAAGCCCTGAAAAGGATGTAGACGGGTTTCACCCCGCCAATGTAGGGCGTATTGTTATAGGCGATGACGGAGCTTTCTACCCATGCACGCCCTACGGCATACAGGAGATGATTGTGCGCACGCTCCCCGATTTGAAGGGAAAACATCTTGTAGTGGTTGGCCGCAGCAATATTGTAGGCAAACCGGTCGCCAATATGATGCTGCAAAAAAACAGCCGGGCGGACTGTATAGTTACGGTATGCCATACCGCGGCCGCTGATATAGGGTACTTTACCTCACAGGCCGATATACTTGTTGTCGCGGCCGGCCGCCCAATGACAATAACGCCAGACATGGTAAAGGATGGGGCCGTCGTAATAGATGTCGGGACAAATCATATTCCGCATCCCGACGACCCCGGCAAAACAAAACTTGTCGGCGATGTCGATTTCGAGGGTGTGAGCAAAAAGGCGTCGGCCATTTCGCCGGTCCCCGGAGGCGTGGGGCCCATGACCATAACCATGCTTTTGCGCAACACCCTTAAAGCCTGCAAGACGCGGCATGGAATAAAGGGTTAAGGCCTTTCTTTAACCGTTACCCAGACATTGGTTGTTTTCTTGTCGCGCCATATCGTGATTTTTATTGTTTTGCCTATGTCTGTTTTGCCGACCGCTTCAATAAGTTCCCTGTATTCTTTGACAGGCTTGTCTTCTACCGCTGTAATGACATCCTTTACCCGCAGGCCGCCCTTTTCCGCGGGGCTGTTTCCCTCAATGCCGCCTACGAGAGCGCCTTCGTTGTTAGGGAGTCCGAGTTCTTTTGAGAAATCCTCAGTTAGCGGCGATATTTGTACGCCCAGATATCCGCGCTTTACTTTGCCGAATTCTTTGAGCTGAAGCAGTGTGTTTTTTACGGTGTTTATTGGTATCGAGAAGCCTATGCCGACATTGCCGCCGTTCTCCGAGAGAATGGCCCTGTTTACCCCTATTACCTCGCCGTCAATGTTTATAAGCGGGCCGCCGCTGTTCCCCTGATTGATTGAGGCGTCCGTTTGTATGTGGCTGTTGCCCATGGAATCAATCACGGTGCGCCCGGTCGCGCTTACAATGCCCGATGTGAAAGTGCGGTCGAGGCCGAACGGGTTGCCGATGGCGACGACAATATCGCCTACCTTAAGCGCGTCTGAGTTGCCGAGATGCACAGGCTTGAATTTTCCGCTGCCGTCTATTTTGATGAGAGCAATGTCTATCATGGGGTCAGAGCCGACGATCTTTGCCTTGTATTCTTTATCGCCTACCTTTACTGTTACCGAGTCCATATTCGCTATAACATGGTAGTTCGTGCATATATAGCCGTCGTTCGACAAAATAAAGCCGGTTCCCAGCCCGTGAGTCTTTCTGGTCGACGGTCCCTGAGGAGTATTGCCGAAAAACTGTCTGAAAAAAGGATCCTCGGTAAACGGGTTGCGTTGATTTACCTTTACTGTTTTTTCCGTGCTTATAAAAACAACAGAATCTTTGTACTCTTCATATATGCGCTGGTAGGCGTTCTGCATTTCGTGTATAATGGTTGAATTGCTCTTTGATTTAAGAGGCGATGGTTTATTGGCTTCGTCGAGAAAAGAGGTTTTGGAACCAAAAACGCAAACGGCTGTAAGCAATACCGAAGCTACGGCGATTGCGATTAAGGGTTTAAATGTGTTACGCATTTGATACTCCTTATAAAAAATTCCGGTATTCCCGGTTATCTTGAATATGGCAGATTATTTATTTTTATGTTACAGAAATTTGGGCGATAAGGGGGGAGAATCGTCTTCTCCCCGCAAATCTCATTGACAAAAACCAACGCCTGCTTTTCCACTGTAAAAAAATCAAGGATGTATAATGAAAACCGTTACGGCAGGCATCATAGGTTTCGGCACGGTAGGCAGGGGTGTTTTTGAGGTTCTTTCAAAAAACGGCGGCCTCATAGCCGAGCGAACCGGAATACGCATAGAAATCGCGGCGGTGTGCGACAATAATCCTGGCGCGCTCGCTCATGCAGAGCGTCAGCTTAAAACGACCGCAGTGTGGCGTGAACTTACGGACGACCCCTCTATTGATGTAATCATAGAACTCATAGGCGGTCTGGAGCCTGCCGGCGAGATTATCTTGAACGCTCTTGAAAAAGGCAAAAGCGTTGTCACAGCCAATAAAAAACTTTTGGCCGAACGCGGCAGCGCGATTTTCGGCGCGGCTAATAGTTCGGGCGGTTCGCTCAGGTTTGAGGCAGCGGTCGCGGGCGGTATCCCTTGCCTGCTCGCGCTCAATACGGGCATGGCAGCGAATCATATAAATTCAATAATAGGCATTCTTAACGGAACCACGAACTATATACTCTCGCGCATGGAAAGGGAGTTATTGCCCTTTGAGGATGTCTTAAAAGAAGCCCAGCGTAAGGGTTTCGCAGAGGCCGACCCGTCTTTTGATATTGACGGCTTTGACGCGGGTCACAAAATATCCATCCTCGCTATGCTCGCTTACAACAAGAGCATTGATTATACGCAAATAGGCATTGAGGGAATATCGCGCGTATCGGAGCTCGACATAAAGTATGCCAAAGATATGGGGTATGTCGTAAAACTTCTCGGCATAGCGCGCATGACCGGCGATCTTCTTGATATAAGCGTTCACCCTACGATGCTTCCCGAAATGCATCCGCTTGCGTCGGTGCGCGATGAATTTAACGCCATTATGATTGACGGCGACATGACCGCTCCCATATTGCTTTACGGCAAGGGCGCGGGTTCCGCTCCGACCGCGTCTGCCGTAATAAGCGACATCATACAGATTGCTTCCGAACCATCCGTAAAAAGGCGTTACTCATCGGGCGAGGCCGCAAATTTTCTGCCCAACGATAAGCGGGTATCAAAATATTACCTGCGTTTATACACGAAGGATGAACCCGGAGTCCTTTCAAAAATCACAGGCATTTTGGGAAAATATTCCGTATCCATAGCCTCGCTTATACAGCGCGAAACATCGGAGTCGTGGATACCGCTGATATTTACGACTCACAGCGTAAACGAGGCTTCCGTAATGAGGGCGGTGGAAGAACTAAACGAAACGCCGTTTGTAAAAGAAAATCCGCTTATGATACGCATAGAAGACTAACAGGGGATGACATGACGCAAAAATACGGGGCTGTTTTTAAATGTATAGCGGGCTGCGGGGAAGAATACCCGCTTGATGAGATTGTGTATAGATGCAAAAAGTGCGACGCGCTTCTTGAAGTTGCGCATGATACCGAGGCCTTACAGCGGCATGACGCGGCTTACTGGAAAGAACTCTTTGACAGCCGCGCCGGAACCACCAGGTGGCCTTATGGAAGCGGAATATGGAGCAAGAAAGAGTGGGTAATACCTGATATAAGCGACGACAATATTGTCTCCATGTACGAGGGAAACACAAATCTTTTTTGGGCCAAACGTCTCGGCGATACTCTCGGCATGAAAGATTTATGGATCAAGATGTGCGGGACAAGCCATACCGGTTCGTTTAAAGACCTGGGCATGACCGTGCTTGTTTCAATGGTAAACGAGATGATTCGGCGCGGCAAAAAAATCAAGGCCGTAGCCTGCGCCTCAACAGGAGATACCTCCGCCGCGCTGTCGGCCTATGCCGCGTATGCCGGTATTCCTTCTATCGTATTTTTGCCGAGAAACAAGATTTCAACGGCGCAGCTTGTTCAGCCGATTTCAAACGGCGCAATAGTCCTGTCGCTCGATACGGATTTTGACGGCTGCATGGAAATGGTCAGGGAACTCACAAAGGACGAAAGCGTTTATTTGGCCAACTCAATGAATTCGCTGCGCATTGAGGGGCAAAAGACCATATCGATTGAAATAACGCAGCAGTTCGACTGGGAAGCGCCTGATGTGGTAATCATTCCGGGCGGAAACCTCGGAAATGTTTCCGCGCTCGGCAGCGGATTCAGGATGCTTAAAGACATGGGAATAATCAACCGCTTGCCGAGAATAGTTCTGGCGCAGGCTCAAAACGCCAACCCTCTGTATTTATCGTACTTAAAAAACTTCGAAAGTTTTGAGCCGACGCCCGCGAAAAAAACCCTCGCTTCGGCCATACAAATAGGCGATCCGGTTTCGGTGAAAAAGGCTATAAAGATTCTGAAAGAATTTGACTGCATAGTGGAACAGGCAAGCGAGGAGGAACTCGCGGACGCCGCAGCGGCAGCCGACAGAACCGGAACTTTTTGCTGCCCCCATACCGGAGTTGCCCTTGCCGCGATGATAAAGCTGCTCGACAAGAAAATTCTTTCTCCCAAAGACAGGACAATAGTAATCTCTACCGCTCACGGCCTTAAATTTACCGAGTTCAAGACAGGTTATCACGAAAAATCTTTGGATGGCATAATGGGTAAATACGCCAACGCGCCGCTTGAGATTCCCGCGGATGCGGGAATCATAAGAGATACTCTTGAAAAAGAATTTTCGCGGCTTTCGGGGCGAATGCAAAAAAGCCGCTAAAAGTTTATTTTTTCTCCGCCTTTTTGGCTAAGACTAAGTGGTAAGTTATATCCTTATAGCCGTACCCGTAGCCGTATACAAAGGGAATGGGAGCGGCAGAATAGAGTTTATTATCCTCATCAAGTTCTTTCTGGTAATTCATCTTGAACGCGGTAATCGGGCGATGGTACCTGCCGAAATGAGTAACATTCCATTCGCTGTTATTTCTGAAAAGATTGTACGGAATGCCGGTGTCATCCTGAATTATCGAATTGCTTGTCTCAAGCACGAGGCCGCGTATTTTTGAGAAATTATTCCAGCGCATAAGATACGAGGCCGATTTTACAATTGTAGTAAAGGGCGGGTACTTGCGTATAAAAGCGCCGAACCTGTCAACCTGTTTAGAATAGTCTTCTATATTGATGGTAAAGTAGCGCGCGCGTTTTACCTCTTTGCTGCCCTTTGCCGAGAATAGTATCTCGACTCCGTTTACCGCGTTTTTGTCCGCCGATGTCCCGTCCGCCGTGGCGCCGTTTTCCGTTATGTTGATTTCTTTTATGTTTAAGATGTCATAGCCGCCGCGCGCGAGGAAAAAAAACATGATTGCCGATGTTCCGTTCAGCGACGAGGGCGTTACCGTTTTTTCCATGTCGAGCGTGACAAAGAACGCCTTGTCGAGGCTGAAATTAATAGCGCTCAAAAGAAGTTTTAACTGCCGGCTTATTTCAACGGGATCGAAATTTTTTATGTCGGGAATACCGCCGGTCGGTTCAAGCCCGAACATGACGATCTCTCTTGCCTTTGGGTAAAACGCGAGAGGATGGAGGATATCCGGTCCGCTGAACGGGTAAAAAACCGAAAGGCTGTAATCGTCCGACAGGTTTTCGGAGCGCCATTTTTCAATGCTTTCCCTGTTGCGATTAAAAGACTCGTTCCAGTTTTTGTCGATTTCGGCGCTGTATTTCGGGTAAAATTCTCTATTGATATACGGCTTGAATGCCTCGTTTTTTACCGGAATCCCCGCGAGAAAATCAGCCGTGTCGTTAAATATATCGTTCTTTTCGGCGATAAGGACCGGTCCGGTACCGGGCGCTCCGGTATATATGTCGTATTTATCGGTGTATGAGCAGGCGATGATTGACGCTAAAACAGATGTAATAAAGATTCGCAAAAACATTTTTCCTCCTGTTGTTTATACAAACAGGTAAATCTGTTTATTTTGGTGTCAAGCATATTTTCCATACTATCCTGAGCTTATAAGCGGAATATACCTTGAATAATGCTTGATAAAATGAGGACATGGTATATCTTTAACCAATTACTTTTTATAGCGGGGAGGAAAGCGGATAATGAATGACAGAGAGAATTTTGTATGGTGGAAACACGGCGTTATATATCATATATATATGCGCAGTTTTTGTGACGCTAACGGCGACGGGATAGGGGATATCCCCGGCTTAATAAGCAAACTCGATTACCTGCATACTCTTGGAATAGACGCCTTATGGCT
>Ga0082212_10002116_pt1 | contig 29223 bp, 29 predicted proteins | sample TergutNt197P3_FD_71548 | JGI IMG/M metagenome (GOLD analysis project Ga0082212, IMG submission 71548) | Neocapritermes taracua P3 segment gut microbial communities from Petit-Saut dam, French Guiana - Nt197 P3 | ecosystem: Host-associated > Arthropoda: Insects > Digestive system > Gut ...
TGATGATCTCGACCATTTGTCAGGAGCTTAAGCATGAGGGAACCTGCAAAGATGTTTGAAGTCTTCTAAAGTCTGATTCTTGAATTCTCCATTCTGACTCCTGACTCCTGACTCCTCTTTGGTTGTGGCCGTAGGCCACCCTGTGCTATAATCACTGTTATCAAGCTTCGTACAAAAGAGAAGATACAATCGAGAAGGGGGATGCTATGGCGGCATCCATGAAGGATAAGCTATCGGATTATGTAACGCACGGGAGAATTTCTTTTCATACACCCGGACATAAGGGCAGGGCTGAGTATTTTGATGGATTAAGGTTTCCTCATTGTGACTTGACAGAACTCCCTGAGCTTGATTGTTTGTCTATGCCAACAGGGATTTTGGCGCAGGCGCAACGGCGGGCAGCGCTGGCTTATGGTGCGGAGGAGACATTTTATCTTGTTAATGGAGCGACGGCTGGAAATTTGGCGCTGTTGTTGGCGGTGGCGGGAACAGGAACAGGAACGGGAACGGGAACGCATGGTCCCCCTCTGGGGGGAAGGCGGGAAGATGGTGACCTGTGCGGGATAACGTACCAGTCGGGAAGATATGTTTATCTAGACAGATCTGCCCATCGTTCGGTTATGTCAGCACTTGTGCTGTCCGGGTTGACTCCTCGCTTTGTTATGCCGATAATGCATCCGGATTTTCAATTGCCTCTTGGTTCTCAGGTTGAGGATTATTGGAGCGGGTTAGATGAAGCCGTGCCAGCGGCTGTTCATGTGACTTGTCCAACCTACTATGGATCGGCTTTGGATATGAGGAGGTTGTTGTCGCTGCGGGATAAGCTGGGAGCGAAGACACCTGTTTTGGTTGATCAGGCTCATGGGGCTCACTGGCGGTGCGGGCTTTTTCCGCCAAACGCTGTGGAGCTTGGCGCGGACGGGGTTGTGCATAGTGTGCATAAAACCCTGGCAGGGCTTACCCAAAGCGGGTTGTTGCATATTCAGGGGTCTAGGCTTGATCGAAGTGTTTTAGCGCAGGCTTTGTATATGGTTCAATCTTCGAGTCCCAGTTATTTGTTAATGGCTTCGTTGGATTCGGCGGTTGCTCAGGGGGATTCGGCGGATGCCTGGCAGGGATTGCTGGCGGAGGCTCAGGAGCTTAGGGAGGATCTTGCCGGGGTTTATCGTGTTCTGGAAGACAATGATATTGGGTCTTATGGTATTGCGGGTTTGGATGGTTCTAAAATTCTTGTGAATACACGGCCTCTGGGTGTTTCTGCCGGTGTTGTGGCCGAGATGTTGCGCCTTGAGTATGGAATCGAGCCTGAGTTTTGGGATGAGTCAAATATTTTGTTTGTGATGGGCGTGGGAAACAGGCCCGGGGAGGTTGTGACGCTGCGACGGGCGTTACGCAAATTGGCTGATCAGGCCGTTTTGAGGCGCGGGGATTCGAGGTTACTGCCAACATCGCAGTATGGGGTCAATTCTGGTCTTGAGTTCTCGAACTTTCGAATACCGGAACCTGGTTCTTCAACGGTGATCCCGAATATGCGCTTGACGCCACGGGAAGCATGGCTGGCCCCACGTCGGTTACTGGCTTTGCGGGATTGTTTGGGAGAAATTGCTGCGGAGACGGTTGTGACTTACCCGCCTGGGATCCCTCTTGTTATCGCGGGGGAGGAGATAACTGAGGAGGTTATGAATGTCCTCGTGTCGAATCCGCTCTTGCGGGATCGTTCATCTATGTTTGTGATTATGAATTAGGGACGAGGATTGCGGATACATGGCAGAAGGATACAGAGTAGGATGTATGGAATAGGATACAGGATAGGATAGGATAGATAGGATAGGGGATAGGATTCATAATAGGGTACAGGATTGGATACAAGAAAGGATACAGGATAGGATACAAGATAGGGTACAAGATAGGTTACGGGATACACGGGCAAGGTGTTTGGATTACGATCTATTGGGAAGTGGGGTTAGGCAGGAAACATGGAAGAATTAAATTATGGCGGGTTTGTTGCGACAAAGAATGTTAGGGATGGTAAGCCTATTGGTTTCGCGTTTCGGGAAGAGTCGCCGTTTGTCAGTTTGAACGGATGGTATCTTTATTCGGGTGAGGATGATGATGAGTTCGTGAAGGATCCGGAGAATTTCGTTATTCTAGATGCAAGTCAGATCAAAGCGCTGGCACCGGCTATGTTGGATATCTATGACGCCGGTTGTGGTACGGAAGTGAGTTTGATGTATGAGGAGGGTGTCCATACAGGATTTTATGATCTGAAAAATGAGTGCGTGACCACAGTTGACGAGATTCTGAGGAGGCGTTATGAGCGGGATGGGTAACGCAGTCGGTTATTTTTGGGAGGCGGTTCGAAAGGGCCAGGTTGCCCATTTTTATCTGTTTTATGGGGAAACGGGGCGTCATCGGCAGCAGGCTCTTGCTTTGGCAGCCACGTTGAACTGTCTATCCGATGATCGGCACATCGATGTGACGCGAAGGAGCCAAACCGAACCTTTGTTCTGCGGGGAGTGTACGGCGTGCCGCAAAATTTTCAGTGGTCACCATCCTGATGTGGAGGTTATCGGGCCGGCCAAGTCTTCGATCGGCATAGATCAGGTGGTGTCTCTGCAAAAGAAGGTTTCTCGTAAACCCTACGAGGGTTTGTTTCAGGTCTATATGATTGAAGAGGCGGAAAAACTATCTTTGCCGGCGGCAAACGCGTTGTTGGTAACCACGGAGGAACCGTCTGCCCAAACTGTCCTTATTCTGAGTTGCTCCAGCGATGTGGCTGTTTTGCCGACGTTGCGTAGCCGGGCTCGAATTGTTTATTTCCCACCTGAGGATGATTGGGGACATGATGACGAGGATACCGGCTCAAAGGCGGGTTCGGATTGGGGAGAAGCGTTGCGGTTATGCGGTGGCAATGGGGTGTTGGCGCGGGAAGCGGCGCGGGTCGGGGTTACGGTTTTGCAGGATTTGACAGATAAGTATGAGACAGCGGTGATGGCCAACGATTTTCTGCGGTTGTTCAACCTGTTTCCGATAGAACGGGAGGTTGCGTTGGTTTGGTTACAGGTCATGGCTGCTAGGATGCTGGATGGGAGGCTGGATGGAATGCTGGATGAGAGGCTGGATGGGAGGGAGAATGCCCACTTGGGAGCTCAATTCGGGGCCCGAATCGTTGCTCACATTTCCGAGGCTATTCGGGCTTTGCAGAGGCAGGCCGACGTGCGATTGACTGTCGAGGTGTTGGCTTTAAAACATATGAGGGGGGCTTGATTCATGGCAAAAGTGATCGGGGTTCGTTTCAAGAAAGCCGGCAAGATTTATTATTTTTTGCCGGGGAATTTGGCTCTTGATATTTACGATCCGGTTATTGTTGAGACATCGCGAGGGACTGAGTATGGGCTGGTGGTGCTGCCCCAAAGGGATATTCCGGAGGAACAGTTGGTTTCTCCGCTGAAAATGGTGACTCGCAAAGCCACAGAAGAGGATATGAGGCAGAACGATTTGAATGGGGAGAAGGAGAAAGAGGCTTATCAGATCTGTCTTAAAAAAATCGCCGCCCATAATATGCCGATGAAGCTTATTGACGTGGAATATACTTTTGATAACAGCAAGTTGATTTTTTCTTTTACGGCTGAGGGACGGGTGGATTTTCGGGAGTTGGTTAAGGATTTGGCGTCGGTGTTCCGTACCCGTATCGAGCTGAGGCAGATCGGCGTGCGGGATGAGGCCAAGATGTTGGGCGGCTGCGGCAGTTGTGGCCGCGAGCTGTGTTGTTCTTCGTTTTTAGGGGACTTTGAGCCGGTGTCGATCCGAATGGCCAAGGGGCAGAATCTTTCGTTGAATCCGACGAAGATTTCCGGGATCTGCGGTCGTTTAATGTGTTGCCTGAAGTATGAGAACGGCAGCTATGATCATGAGGCTGAGGATTTGGGAGAGCCGTTGATTGAACAGTTGACGGTTGACGATTGACAGGTGAATGTTGACAAACCAATTGTCGAGGGGGGATTTGAGGCTGTGGGACAATTTTCTCAGGCGATGACGGAGGTTGAGGAGAATCTGGCTAAGCTTCTGGAAGAGATTGGGAGGCTCAGGCATTATATCGTTTCACTGGAAGATGAGAATACGCGCCTGAAGCGGCAGTTGTGCGCTATGTCGGATGCGGAGACCACCCGGGTTCAAAACAATACCAATCTGATTCGGGAACAGGCGCGAGAAAATTTGGATAAGCTATATTTGGAGGGGTTTCACGTATGCCATATCTATTTTGGGGAGCCGTTGGAGGGGGTATGCCTCTTTTGCAACGCGTTTTTGCAGCATGAACGAGATTGAGCCGGGGACGCTTTATGTATGTGCGACACCAATCGGGAATATGGCTGACATAACTTTGCGGGTTCTTGATGTTTTGCGGGGTGTGGATCTGGTGGCGGCTGAGGATACAAGGCATTCCCGTAAGCTGTTATCGCGCTATGAGATTAAGACGCCGGTTGTCAGCTATCATGAGCATAATGAGAAGAGCAAGACAGTTGATCTGTTGGAGCGGTTGGCCCGGGGGGAGAGTGTGGCGCTTGTTTCGGACGCGGGGATGCCTGGGATCTCTGATCCGGGGGGGGTGCTTATAACTGCCTGTCGGGAACGAGGAATCGCTGTGGATGTACTTCCGGGGCCGAACGCTGTTGTGACGGCATTGGTGGCGTCAGGGCTGGCAACGGGGGATACATATTTTTTTGGAGGGTTTCTACCGGTTGGCAAGAAGAGGAGACAGGCTCTGGCTGATCTTGAGGGGTTGTTATGCACGGTGGTGCTTTATGAGGCGCCTCACAGGTTGGTACAAACGTTGTGGGATTTGCTGGAGGTACTGGGCGAGCGGAACTGTGCTGTCTGTCGTGAGCTGACAAAGATCCATCAGCAGATTCATCGGGGGACTTTCACCGAGCTGTTGAGGGAGTTTGAGGGGGTGGCTCCCCGGGGTGAGTGTTGTCTGGTTATTGGGCAGCCGGTGGTAAAGAGCAACAGTAAGAAACCCTTCGAACAGGCGGGTTTCGAGGTAACTGATCTTGAGATGGCTGACATGCGTTCTATGTGGGGGGCGCTTACAGGAGCCGGCATGGAGGGGAAAGAGGCTGTGAAGGAAGTCGCTCGGCGGTTGGGGGTTCCAAAGAGGGAGGTCTACCAGGTCGTGATGATTAAAGAAGTTGAGGATGTGTAAATACAAACCTGGCTTATTCGTGGTTATTGCTGCCGCTTGGCGGGAATTCGCTTTGGTTGTTTCGGACGGTTTGGTTTGACATGTTGGGATCGTCAACCGTTTGAGGGTCCGTTTTCTTGTTGGGTTCCCCAAAAACAGGAAGGGTTGATTCCGGGGTCTTTGCGGTGTCCTTGGTTTTCCCAGCCAAAAAAGTCATTCCCAATATCAGGCCCAATACGGAACATAGAGCAACGGTTACCCCGGCAAGCCAATTCTTGATGTTGAACCACCAATTGCCGTCATTTGATGAGTCGGTGGGATCGGCTGCCGGGGGCAGTTCGTTTGATGAGTCAGCGGGATCGGTTGCGGGGGGCAGTTCGTTTGAGTTTGCGGGATCAGTTGCCGGGGGCAGTTCGGTATTGGGGGTTTCAAGCCCGAAGTCGTTTGGATCGTCGTTGCCGGAGTTGTTTGGGTTGTTGCATCCTGCTAAGACGACAAATATGACCAAAGTCAGAATGGCGAAAACCAGTATCGTTCGTTTCCTCATATTTCCGCACCTTCATTTCGTTGATCGTCTTTTACGGGGTCTTTTGCGGAGCTGTCTTTTTTGATTATATGTGTGATGAATGGTCCCAGGAAGAGCAGCCCTGCCGGGAGTAGCAGGAATACGATACGGGACCACATCCGATAATCGCAAAGAAACCAGGTGAACAGGACGGCGGCCACAGCGATTAGCATTCCTGTAACGAAGCCGCCAACGGAGCTTGTGATTTGCGGTTTCATGTGTCCGATGCCTCTCAGACGATACCAATCTGCTTTTGCGACTGAGAAGAAAAACATTAAACCGCTGCCGTGTGGGTTGGATAAGGAGAGGTATGCCCAGAGCGCCAAAAGGATAATGGTTATCGGGTTGAGAACCAGAAAACTAAGCAATAAAGCGAGGGCTATGCCATAGCTTGGGGAGCCCTGTTCCTTCATTGCTAAAGATCGGACAAGTCTAACGGGAAGTCTGACCACGCCGGTGATCAATCGTCCTGTTCTGATTCTTGCGATCAGGTAAAGCAAAAAAGCCCAGAAGATGAAGTAGAGGGGTGCCGCCAAAAAAGCGGTTCCTGTCTCACCGGAGCCTGTTTCGCCGGTTCCAAAGAAGCGATAGAATTGGAGTCCTTTAAACACTTCCAAGGAATGGTCTTGTGTGACCACCAAGTATGGCCACAGGTTGTTGACGAGACTAAAGAGGCCGCCTTTGGCCGGCCACTCAGAAATCCGGTCACCTTTGGCGATTCCTCCCGAAAAGAGCATTGCGACGACAATGATTCCGGCTGTAACGATGAGCAGGAAGGGGAGGACACGTCGCCAATCTTGTTTGAATACTGTGACGATCTGACGCAATTTTTTGAGAGCCATCCCCAGTAAAGATATAGATGTGGGGTCATTCATGAATCATACCTCCAGACCTCTTAATTTTGCCATATTCTCAATGAACAATCAACCCGTTGGACAATAGGGGCGTCCCGATGGGATTTGTTGCAATTCGTGCAAGGCTTTGGTATGATTCTGGTATCAGGGAGTGCGAGGCGCTAACACACGGTCGGCGCTTTTTCTCTTGGCAGTGTCGTATCTTTCGGGTTGGGGTTTGTCATCCTCAATATTTTTGTACAGAAAGGATTTTCCACATGAACTATTATATATCAACGCCAATCTATTATCCGAACGCGAGTCCCCACATCGGGACGGCTTACACGACTATTTTGGCGGACGCGATGGCTCGGATCCGGCGTATGAACGGGGACCACGTTCATTTTTTGACAGGGACAGATGAGAACTCTCAGAAGATTGTCCGGATGGCTGATGCGGAGGGTGTGAGCCCTCAGGCGTATGTTGATCGCATTGTGGCGTCTTTCCAGAAGCTTTGGCGGGAACTCTGTATTTCGAATGATGATTTCATTCGGACGACCGAGGGCCGTCATCATCAGGTTGTCAAAGATATTTTCGCCCGGTTGCAGGCCCAAGGGGATATCTATAAGTCGGAGTACAAGGGGTGGTATTGTACGCCTTGTGAGACTTTTTGGCCGGAGACCAAACTCGCGGATGGTCGGTGTCCGAATGAGGATTGCGGCCGCGAGGTGACTTGGTTGACAGAGGAGAGCTATTTCTTCCGAATGTCGAAGTATCAAGAGCGGATGTTGCGCTATATTGAGGAGAACCCGGATTTCATCCAACCTGTTTCCCGCCGCAACGAAATGATCAGGTTCCTTGAGGGGGGCCTTGAGGATCTGAGCGTTTCCAGAACGAGTATCAGTTGGGGGATCAAGGTGCCCGGTGACGAAAAACATGTGATATATGTATGGATGGATGCGTTGGTTAACTATATCTCGGCCCTTGGGTTTCCTGACGGGCCTTTGTACAATCAGTATTGGCCGGCGGATGTGCATCTTGTGGGTAAAGATATTATTCGGTTTCATACGGTGATTTGGCCTATTCTCTTGATGGCGGCGGGGGTGCCTTTACCGAAGAAGGTGTTTGGTCACGGGTGGTACCTGGATCGCGAAGGGGCCAAGATCGCCAAAAGTCTTGGCAATGTTCAGGATGCGTTCGGGTTGATCAGGTGTTACGGTGCGGATGCGGTTCGGTATTATTTACTGAGAGAGATGCCTGTTGGTCAGGATGGGACTTTCGGTGAAGAGGCTTTGGTGGAGCGTATCAACAGTGATCTGGCCAATGATTTCGGCAATCTGTTCTCGCGGACGTTGGCTATGGTGGAGCGGTACTGTGATGGGGTTGTGCCCGCGCCAAGGTCTGACGGGACGTCCCAACAGGCGTTGCGTGATCTGGCGGCTGAGACGGCTGACGCTGTTGAGGAAAAGCTGTTCGCGTGCGATGGGGCAGGGGCTTTGGAGGCTCTTTGGCAGCTTGTGGGCTGGGGTAATCGCTATGTTGATTCGTCGGCGCCCTGGACTCTGGCGAAGGATCCTGACAAAAGGGATGAGTTGGAGACGGTTTTGTATACTTGTGTTGAGTGTGTGCGTATTCTTGGGGTGCTTGCAGCGCCTTTTATGCCGGGTGTGCCTGTTAAGGTGAAGCAGCTTTTTGATTTTGGGGAAGTCGGCGCAGGTGCGGATGTGTTTGGGTCTTGGGAGAACGCGAAAAAATGGAGGCAAATTCCACCGGGTACCCGTGTGCGCAAAGGGGAGCCGCTTTTTCCGCGAATTGATCTCGATCAGGTGCTTGCCCAGCGGGAGGCCGGGGAGCCGACGGGGGCCGGGGAGCTGACGGGGGCCGGGGAGCCGACGGGGGCCGGGGAGCCGACGGGGGCCGGGGAGCCGGGGGATCGGACTCGATCGAAAGTTCAGGGGAATAGTTCAGCCGGAGGGGTTACTGTTGGTGCTGAGGGATCTGCCGGCGAGGTAGCAGCCTTGAAGCCGGAGATTGATATTGATGATTTCGCCAAGGTGGATTTGCGTGTGGTTAAAGTTCTTTCCGCGGAAAGAGTTCCCAAAACCGATAAGCTTCTCAAGCTTACCGTCCTGTTGGGAAATGAGGAACGTACCGTGGTATCGGGAATTGCCCAGCACTATGAACCGGATGATCTTGTTGGCAAGTCTGTTGTTCTCGTTGCCAATCTCAAGCCGGCTAAATTACGTGGGATAACTTCTCAGGGGATGATTTTGGCGGCTTCTCATGAAGGAGGTCTTGAGGTGCTGGGGTTGGATCAGCCGTTGCCGCCGGGAGCGTTGGTTCGGTAGGGAGGGAGGTTGTTCTATCTTATTAAGCGCGGTATATTCTCAAATGATTTTGATACTCCCAAGGATATGCTTGGCTTGTTGGATGCAATAATAAAAAAACTTAAAGAACTTTACCCTTCAACAAAAACCTTCAGCCGAAATCGTCTGAAAGCATCATTGAGTTCCAACGACGAACTGCAGAAACTCAGGTGTGAGAACCGCCACCCCTAACCGAGTGGTTACAGCAAGACAACCGTTTGGGGAGAAGTTAACACTGATGCCTTTGTGCATCAGATAAATTGGGGAACCAATCGGCCCTGTTTGGGGATCCCACAGCTGTACCGTTTGATTATCCCAGTTCCCGACAGCAGCAAGGATTGTGCGGCCGTTGACTTGACCAATTGCTATTCTGCCCACACAGTCATATTCCCCAGTCAGCTCCTTAATCTGTTCATGAGTCCGAGGATCCCACAATCGCAATGAATTGCCGTGACTGGTAACAAGGAGGGTACGTCCGCCGATCTCACCAAAGGCCAGCCTGTTCACCGCCTTCCCGCAATCCAAGGCTTTGCTGCACTCTCCAGTCTCTGCATCCCATAACATTACAATACTGCGCCAACCTCAAAAGCAGTATGCAATATGGTGAGATGCTGTTTAAGTCCGTCGTTTTTCATGATTGATAGTGCCCCTTTCTCTTGCCGCCGAATGGAAAAATTCTTCGAAACTCAACTGTGCCCAATCCCTCTTGCTATATATTTCACACCCCAAATCTTGGTTTTGTTGCGTTTTCTTTTGTTATGATAGCATGATTCGCCTTCAATTTCTAGCCCAAACTGCCGCAATGCGCGGTCTGTGCAAAAGAACCGCTTATGTGATACAATAAAGTCCTAGAAGTCCTATTCGGGGATATGCGGAGTCTGTTCACAAAAGGAAGTGTTCTATGAGCTATCAACCCATTAGAAAAGAGGACAGTCTTTCCGAACTCTTTAGCTGTATTAGTGATTTTCATCAAATATCAAAGCATCTTTTAACCTCCAGAGGTAATATAGAGTGCTTTGACATCTGGCTGCATAAATGTTTGCAAGTCAGTGAAAACGGTTTATATGTATTTCTCCGAAAGAACCGCGACTGTTTTTCAGAGAGCGAATGGCAGTCTTGTACAGGCTTGCTTCCCCTACTTGATGAGAGAAGGTATGATATCTATGAATATCTTGTATAAAGAAAAGGTGGTCTATCGAGCCCTGGAAGAATTGGACGCGATACTCCACGCTCAAGAGGTTCTTCGTTTTGAACTCAACGTTGTCGGGGGCTTTGCCTTAATGGTACAACAAATACGAATGAGTGATTATACGGATATAGATTATGTGGGATCTCCATTTCCAGACAGTCTAAGAGAAATCATTGATGAGGTTGGCATCCGGTATGGGTTGGGCCGCGGATGGATAAACAATGATGTTCTTCTTGCAGGCAGCACTCTTGAGGAATTGGAGGAGTTAACCGGACAGTTGGTTTTTAACCATGCTTTTGACTTACAGGTTATCACAGTCAATGTGTTGGACAAGCCGTGTCTTCTCAGGATGAAGGTTATTGCAATTGACACATCATTTTCTGAGTTGGAAGTTAGCGGGAAATTTGCGCGGGTTCAAGACTTCGAGGATATTCGTCTGTTGATGGAGACTCTTGGCTGTAGCATGAATGATGTTGTTGAAAACACATTCGAGTATGTGATGTTTCCGGAAATCTTCCACCTAATTCGGTATTATGTAAAAACCAAAGACCGCAACATGTTCGCAGATAGCAAATGGAAAAGAATCATCGCCGGCAAAGGGAAGGTGGAATAATGTTACCAACAGACACAGGTACAGACATCAACACAAACATCAACACGGACAGCACCTCGAATGCCGCCACAATCCCCCTGATCTGGGATTCCCACGCCCATCTGGACGATAACCGTTTCAAGGGCGATCTGGAAGAGGTTCTGGGACGGGCCCAGGAGGTTGGGATCCGAAGAATGTTGAATGTGGGTCACTCCGAGGTCTCGAGTCGCCATTCCATGGATATGGCTGAGCGTTACGACTTTATCTATGCTTCTGTTGGTATTCACCCTCATGACGCCAAAGATTGCACCTCTGCGACCTGGGACAAGCTGGCGTTATGGGCAAAACACCCGAAGGTTGTTGCCTGGGGAGAAATCGGGCTCGACTATTACCGGGACCTGTCGCCTCGGGATCTGCAGAAGAGGGTGTTCATTGAGCAGATCGCGTTGGCTAACGCGGCCGGATTACCCATCATCATCCATGACCGAGATGCTCACGGAGATCTGGTCAATATTGTTAAGAACCATCCGCCCACCTCTGGAGGTGTTTTCCATTCTTATTCAGGTTCTTGGGAAATGGCCAAGGGATTGTTGGATCAAGGCTTCTATCTGTCTTTTTCTGGTCCGCTGACTTATCCTGATTCCCGCAGAGCGGCTGAGGTTGCTGCCCAAGTGCCCGGAGACCGGTTCCTCGTGGAGACGGATTGCCCGTATTTGCCTCCTCAGCCATACCGCGGCAAACGCAACGAACCGGCGTATGTTCACCATGTTGTAGAGCGGTTAGCCCAGATCAGAAACTGTTCCTATGAAGAAATTGCTGAATTGTCGTCAGCCAATATCGTAAGACTTTTTCACAAGGTGCAGGGATAAATAGAGGTCTATCAACTAATGCGGTCTTCGACCGCAAGTATCCAGTATTCAGTATTCAGGATTCAGAATGTGGATTTTCTTGTTCTTTTTTGACGCTTCGCGTCCGTAAGGGACTAATCTCTCTCAGAAATTTGTTTTCCTTCCTATTTCGTCGTAGAATAAGAACATAAGAACATTGGGGGGATCGAGACTATGGCTACTTCTGAGGTAACAGCTTTGGTTCTGGCGGCAGGAAAAGGAACCCGTATGAAATCTGCGGTGACGAAAGTTATGCACAGCATGGCCGGGAAACCACTTATTGGTCATGTGCTCACAACCTTGGACGGGCTGCCTTTCACAAAGATTGGTATCGTTGTTGGTCATGGCCGGGAACAGGTGGAAGGGTATCTTGCCAAAGTGGGGCAACCTCATCTGGAATCCAAAGCTTGGGAAATTGTTCTTCAAGAAGAGCAGTTGGGGACAGGTCATGCCGTCTTGCAGGCCCTGCCTCAGATCCCGGCCGGATGTACCGTGATGATTGTCAGCGGCGACCAGCCTCTTCTCACCCAGGAAACGTTGGGGGAACTCCTGTCGGTTCACCGGAGCAGCGGGGCTGCGGCCACGGTTTTGACGGCCTATATGGATGACCCCAGGGGGTTGGGTCGTATCGTCCGCGGCGAAGAGAAGGTCATGTCTGAGAACCGGTTCCGGAGCGTGTCTTCCATTGCCAGGATCGTGGAGGAAAAGGACGCGGATGACGCTGTCCGAGGTATCAAAGAGATTAACACAGGGACTTACTGTTTTGAAGGGGATGTTCTCCGCGAAGCGTTGGCGCATATCCGACCTGATAACGCCCAGAAGGAATACTACCTGACGGATGTTTGCGGCTATCTGACTGAGTCGAATATGTTGGTTACGGGCTACAGGATGCGTGACGCCCAAGAGGCTATGGGTATCAACGATCACTGTCAATTGGCCGTTGCCGAAGAGTTTTTTTATGATAAGATCCGCAGGTATTGGATGCGGGAAGGGGTCAAGATGGTTTGTCCCAAAACCATCCTCATTGACGCGGATGTTCGGTTGGAAGCGGACGTTACGTTGTATCCCAATACATGGCTTCAAGGGGACACTCTGATCAAAAAAGGGGCGCGGATAGGGCCCCAGACCACGATAACATCCTGCCGGTGCGGTGAGGACTGTGTCGTTTCCTACTCTGTGGCGGAAGAGGCTGTGGTTGGGGAAGGGTGTCTTGTCGGGCCTTTTAGTCGGCTGCGCAAAGGATGTATCCTTGAGGCTCGGGCCCATATCGGCAATTTTGTCGAGATCAAGAACACCACGATCGGTTATGAGTCGAAAGCGAACCATCTGACCTATATTGGGGATGCTGTAGTTGGAAAGCATGTCAATGTGGGCGCCGGGACGATTACCTGCAATTATGACGGGATCCATAAGCATCAAACAGTCATTGGCGATGATGCCTTTATCGGCAGCAATGCCAATTTGGTTGCGCCTGTGTCTGTGGGGACTCGCGCGGTAATTGGTGCCGGATCCACTGTGACCAAGGATGTCCCGGCAGGGGCTTTGGCTGTTGAACGAGCTGACCAGCGAGTTATCAACAATTGGGAAACCAAAAAATAGGAGGGCGGCGTTTATGTCTCAGGATCTGAAAGTTTTCAGTGGTAATGCCAACCCTGCGTTGGCTCGGGAAATCGCTGATTATTTAGGCGTTAAGCTGGGCGTGGCGAGTGTCAAACGTTTTGGTGACGGGGAGTCTAGCGTCGAAATCGCGGAAAGTGTAAGGGGTTCCGATGTCTTTGTCATCCAGCCCACCTGTTCTCCGACCAATGATAATGTGATGGAATTGCTGATTATGATCGACGCTTTAAGCCGCGCATCCGCGAGCCGTATAACGGCAGTGGTTCCCTATTACGGTTACGCCCGACAAGAGAGAAAAGTCCGTGCTCGGGAGCCGATCACCGCCAAACTTATCGCCAATCTGATTACCATTGCCGGAGCAGATCGTGTGGTGACGATGGATTTGCATGCGCCGGCTATTCAGGGTTTTTTTGATATTCCTGTGGATCATTTACCGGCAGCGCCGATTTTGGCCGACTATTTCACGCAAATGAACCTGGATAACATTTGTGTGGTTTCCCCAGATATTGGCGGCGTAGGTCGAGCCAGGAATTTCGCCGAGATCATCGGGGCCCGATTGGCGATTGTGGACAAGAGGCGTCCGGCTCCCAACGTCTCTGAGGTTATGCATGTGATCGGCGACATGGAAAACAAGAATGTCATCATGATTGATGACATCATCGATACGGGAGGTACCATTGTTCAGGCGGCTGCAAAATTGAAGGAAAAGGGTGCCGTCAGAGTGTTTGCCTGTTGCACCCACGCTGTTTTTTCGGATAACGCGGTGAACAATCTCAACAATTCCGTCATTGAGGAGGTTGTGGTGACGAACACCATTCCGGTGAGGGAAAAAGCCTTCAATACGAAAGTTCGTGTGCTTTCGGTCGCGCCGTTTATGGGAGAAGCTATCCTTCATGTCAACGAGAATCGGTCGATCAGCAAATTGTTTACGAACCAGAAGAAAAGCGTGTGAAGACTTGTCAACGCAGAATGTTGCGAGCTGAGCCCACGCGTGCCCCATGTGGAACTTGTCGTCGGTTTGCGCGTGGGTGGAAAGCGTGTGAAGACTTGTCAACGCAGAATGTTGCGAGCTGAGCCCACGCGCGCCTGCGTTAGTCGCCTTTTGCGGGGGGATCTGGTTTGAGAGGATCCGATGTTCCAGTGGATTCTTTTTTCTTTTTTATCGGGATACGGCTAGCCAGACGGTTCTTGAGATCCGAAGCTTTGTCGGATGTGGCGTTCCAGAGTTCACGGGCGTTTTCGTTCAGACCTTTGTAAGCCACCAGCTTTTCCAGGTTTTCATGGCGAATGACCACAGCATCTTTGCCAAACGTCATAATGTTTTCGATCTTAAGGCGAAATCGGCCGGAGAAGAATCCTTCAATGCGACCACCGGAGACTTCCAACTCCATAATATTGCCTGTTTCGGGGTCAACATAGAATTCCTCAACCAAGCCCAAGGTTTTGCCTGAGTCTGTGACCACGCGTAACCCAATGACCATGGTTCGTTCCTTGATGAGTCCCATAATGTTCGGAAGACTCGCAGCTTTTTCGGCTTGATTGCCGCTGGCTACCGTGATGGCGTCTTCGCCAATGCTAGAGACTCGGTTGAAGGGGATGATCCGTTGATCCTGAAAAAACCCTTTGGGATCAACCACCAACGCGGCGACTGATTTGCTATTGGGGTTGATAACAAGAGAACGGACATGTCCGATCCGTTGGCCTTCCTGCAGTGAGAAAATAGGTAATGCTAAGATTTTGCGGCTGGCAAACATCTTTTCGCCTCCTTGTGTTTGGTAGTGAATTAAGAATTTGCAATTCACATTGTGAATCTATTCCGGAGTCGGTAAAAATATGCAGAGAACCGCTGCCAAGAAAGGGGAGTGTTCAGATGAAAGCAGTCATTGGGTTAGGGAATCCCGGGTTGGACTATGCTGAGACCCGCCATAATGTGGGATTTATTTTGCTGGACCAATGGAGCAAGGCCCGACGGCTGAGCTATAAGGGGCGCTTTCGTGGCAAGTTTGCTGAGGACAGATTTGATGGGGAAAAGGTCTATTTGTTAAAACCGCAAACTTATATGAACCTGAGCGGGATGGCTGTGGCTGAACTGGTTGGGTTCTATCAGATGGATTCGGAGGACCTTCTGGTGGTTCACGATGATATTGATTTGCCTCTGGGAAAGTTACGCCTGCGGGCTCAAGGGGGAGCAGGGGGACATAACGGTCTTAAATCGATTCAAACTCATTTGGGGACGACTGTCTATTGGCGGCTGAAAATCGGGGTGGGTCGTCCCTCGAACGACGATGTCGCGGGTCATGTGTTGAGTCCTTTTGGAAAAGCTGAGAAGAAAGAGATTGAGGAGACTGTTATCAACGGGCTCCAGGTTTTGGAGCTTTGGTTGCGTGGTGAAGGGGATCGGGCGATGAATCAATTCAATGGCGGATGATAGAGGGAGGGCTATATGGATTATTATATTGAGGTTGCGGCTCTTGTCCATAAAGGTTTGATTCGTAGTACGAATCAGGACAACTTATGGTGTATAGATACTTATCTTGAAAGTGAAAATGAAGGGATGCCACAGGTATTATTAGGGGGTGCGTATTCTTCTGCTTATCCTGCTTTTGCTGTTTTTGACGGCATGGGTGGCGAACAGCAAGGGGAGATGGCAGCTTATCTTGCTGCCCATCATTTTGACTCAATCTATCGGAATAGCTCTAAAGAAGATGCGAAGAATTTTCTTCTGGACGCGTGTCGTGAAATTAATAAGGAAATATGCGATTTTCAAAAAGAACATCTTATTCGTCATATGGGGACCACTGCGGCTATTATTCTGTTTGGTCAGAAGGAGGTTTTCATATGTAATGTTGGGGACAGCCGGGTATATAAATATAGCAACAAAACCATGGTGCAGATCTCCCAGGACCATGTTGAAGCGAGGATCACCGACAGGAAAGCTCCTTTGACACAAAATCTGGGGGTTCCAGAGACGGAGTTTTTGATTGACCCTTATGTGGCTAAAGGTGATTACAATATCGGCGACCGCTATTTGCTTTGCTCTGATGGATTAACGGATATGGTTTCTGAACAGGAAATTGTGGATATTTTTGCGAGGAGCCATAAAACGAAGCCTACAGCTCAGATATTGGTGGATGAAGCGCTTGCGAAGGGAGGTGTTGATAATATCACCGTTATTGTTTGTGAGGTTAGAAAGAGAAAACGATGGTTGACCTGATATTCAGGGGTTGCGATTGTCCCAATCATATGTAATAATATGGAAGGCGCTTTGACTTCGTGCGATTTATCGGTATAACCTCATAGGGAATCGGATACCCTAATAATAAGTGTGGCAAGAGGCTGCTTTCATTAAGATTTTGTGCGCCAATGGGCGCGTGGGCAGTAAAGGAGAGAGACCCCTATGTACATGTTGAAAGTGTGCCAGTGTTGCGACGCGATCATCGGAGAATTAGACGAACACGCTTTGGCGAATGCCAATGACGTGGAAATTCGGGGAAATGTGGCTTACAGTCTGTGCAACAGCTGCATGAAAGATTTGGCGAGAGAACATACTCACAACTATTTTCAATAGGAATGCCTATGGACACACTTAATGATTATTTGGACAAAGGTCTTGGGATAACTCAAGCCGAGGCGGCTCTTGCCAAGGGCTTGAACCCACAAAGTATCTATCAGGTATCCGGGAGCCAAAAAACGGCGTGGGCAGCCCGCTGGTTGCGTGATCATCCCGGGTTTATTGTCACTTACGGTGAAGAGCAAGCAAGAAAGTGGCTGGAAGATTTGCAGTTCTGGCTGCCGGATCGGCCTGTCCATCTTTTCATGCCCAACGAATGGATGGATCTGGACATCGTTAGCCATACCAGCCCTAACGCCGAAAGCCGCTGCCAGGTTTTCGACATCCTGACACAATACCTGGAAGCATCCGAGAACAATGGTCAATTGGATCGACCGTTGATTATTATGCCTATCCAAGCCCTCATCCAGAAGCTCGTTTCCCCCAGGCGCCGTCAGGAAAGCCGCCTGCCCCTGAAAACAGGACAAACCTGTTCGCCGGATTCTTTGATACGTGAATTGGTGCGCATGGGCTACAAACGTGAACAAATTGTTGAAGAGCCGGGTTGTTTTGCCCTCAGAGGCGGTATTTGTGACATCGCGCCGTTAGCGTCGCTGCCTGTACGGTTGGAGTTCTTTGATGATGAGATCGACTCCATCCGGACTTTTGATCTGGAAACCCAGAAATCGTTGATCAACCTGACTGCTGTGACGGTGTCGCCGGTGGCGGAGATTGTTCTGAACCATGATGAGATTGAAACCATCCGCTGGACGGCCCGGGTACAGGCCCAGAAGGTTCGGGGGCGGCTGGAGAGTCTGGGGAACAAAGACATATGCCAGAGACTGGATAATCGGGTGAAACGCCTGGAAGATCATTTGGATGGGGGTATCATCGACGAAAGTGTCTATCCTTATTTGATGTTGCTCAATGAGCCTTATGTGACTTTGCTGGACTATCTGCCGCTCCAGAGCCGGGTTGTTTTCGATGAGCCTCATAAGATGAAAGATCAGGTTGTTTTCATGCAAAAACAACGGTTGCAGGATTATACAGCCGATCTTGAGCGAGGTGAAGCCTTTGTTGACGGGGAAGCGATGTACAGCCGTTTCGAGGATGTTGTTGACGCAGCTAAAGGGTTCGCTCTGAATGGGTTGTCCTCTTTGGAACAGAGTGTGCTCACGCTGACCCCTCGCTTTCATTTACCTGTGCCGGTTAAGATTCTCGATCCTTATCTCAAGACCGCGCAATTCCTGGAGGATCTGGACCGTTGGCTTAAACAGGGTTTCAGCGTGCTTTTGTGTGCGGGTTCGGAGGATTACGCGGAAAGGTTGCTGAAAGGACTGGAGGAAAGGGATGTCCTGGCCGGGATGTTATCTCTTGAGCGCACCATGGATCCCAAACGGGTCTTTGTTGCCCCCTTCTCATTGGAGAACGGGTTCGCGCTACCTGAAAGCAAGCTGGTTGTTTTTAGCGAACTGGAAATCTATCGCCGGGATCGCAAAGAGAGGCGTATCGCCGCTAAGCGGGCTCAGGTTTTGGCCGAGCGACAGGAAAAAGGGTTTGAGTCCGACAAAAACATGCCTTTGGGGAACCTCCAACCCGGTGATTATCTTGTCCATAGCCATCATGGTGTCGGCATGTTCGTCGGGTTGGAGAAAATCGAGTTTGATGGGGTAGCCAGGGAGTATTTCAATTTGCAGTACGCAGGTGCGGACCGGTTGTATGTTCCGGTCTATCAAGTTGAGCTCTTGCAAAGATACCTGGGAGCTGAAGCCGAGGCTCGTCCCCGGTTGAATAAAATGGGAGGCAGCGACTGGCAGAAGGCCAAGAGCAGGGCCAAGTCGGCCATTCGTGAACTGGCGATCGATTTGCTGGCCCTTTATGCTGAGCGGGAAAAAATCAAAGGGTTCGCTTTTCCTGCTGACGATGCTTGGCAACAAGAATTTGAGGATCAATTCGAATACGAAGAAACCCCGGATCAACGGCGTTGTGTTCTCGAGATTAAACAGGATATGATGAAAGGCCAGCCTATGGATCGGTTGCTTTGCGGTGATGTGGGGTACGGGAAAACCGAGGTGGCTTTGAGGGCTGTATTCAAAGCTGTGTCCAGTGGCAAACAGGTTGCGGTGTTGGTACCCACGACGATTTTGGCGCAACAGCATTTTACAACGTTTAAAGAACGTTTCAAGAATTATCCTGTCACAGTGGATATGTTGTGCCGACTGCGGTCTGTTAAAGAACAAAATGCCGCCATCAGAGGGCTGCGTGACGGGACGGTTGATGTGGTGGTGGGTACCCATCGGCTGATTTCTGAGAGTGTCAAATATCAGGATTTGGGCCTTCTCGTTGTTGACGAAGAACAACGTTTTGGTGTTGAGCAGAAAGAGAAAATCAAGTCTCTAAAGAAAAACGTGGACGTCCTGACCTTGTCGGCGACACCGATCCCGCGTACGCTGCATATGTCGCTTGTGGGACTCCGGGATATGAGCATCATCAGCACACCGCCGGAACACCGGTATCCGATCCAGACATATATCGCCGAATACTCTCCGGAGCTGATTCGAGGGGCTATTCAGAGGGAGATGCAACGAGGGGGCCAGGTTTTCTATGTTTATAACCGGATTGAGGGGCTGGAAAAAATCACAGCCTATCTAGGCAGACTTGTGCCGGAAGCACGCTTATGTATGGTTCACGGCCGCATGCCCGAGGCTCAGCTGGAAAAAGAGATGTTATCTTTCATCAACAAAGAAAAAGATGTTCTGGTCTGCACAACGATTATCGAAACAGGCTTGGATATTGCCAATGTGAACACTATGATTGTGGACGAAGCCGACTGTTTCGGGCTAAACCAGCTCTATCAACTTAGGGGGCGCATCGGTCGATCCCACCGCAAGGCGTTCGCCTATTTCCTTTACGCGCCCCAAAAAGTTCTCACAGAAGAAGCTGAAACACGTCTTCGCACGATCCGCGAGTTTACGGAATTGGGTGCCGGTTATAAGATTGCCATGCGTGATCTGGAAATAAGGGGTGCCGGCAATCTGATCGGAGGTGAACAGCACGGTCATATGGCGGCAGTGGGGTTCAACATGTACACCCAGATGCTGCAGCAGGAAGTGGAGAAACTGCGGCGGGTTTCCGTCGACGGAGACACAACAGCCCGGCAAGATGAAGAGGAGGTCATGCCGGCTATTGACATCAATATTCCGGCGTTGCTACCCGACGATTTTGTTCCCGATCGGCAGGTTAAGGCGAACCTGTATCAGCGAATCCTGGGGATTGTTAACGAGGACGAAGCCGATGTTATGTGGGATGAGTTGGTTGACAGGTTTGGGACACCCCCTGAGGCGGTGGAAAATCTTTTCTTCGTCGTCCGCATCAAACTGTTGATGAAGCAACTCAAAATCGATCAGATCGAACAAAACCGCGATATCTTCACCATTCGGTTCTACGCTGATCCCGGGTTAAGCGGCGAAAAATTCCTCCGGATCACCGCCCAGTCTCCGTACTCGATCACCATTGCCGCGGCGAATTCTTCGTCTTTGGAATTGAAGGTTAATACCAAGGAGAAGAATAATTTAAGGGAGAGGACGAATACTCTTTCACAGAAGACGAATATACTTCTTGAGATGCAGAAACTGCTCTGTTCACTGACTGAATGACGAGAACAGAGCTGTCAGACAAAATAAAAAAGAGGTTTGCTTTTTTTGGCAGAAACTGTTATAATTTACTGGAACGTCGTTGAAGTATGTGTTGGAAGGGATATTGAGGAGAAGGAGGTGAGAAGAGAGGTCATGAAGGTGAAACTTTGGGTTTTGGGATCATTTGTTCTGTTATGTTGTGCTTTTGTGTTGTCCGGATGTTCTACCGGCTATTTTGTGAAGATTGATGGCGTGAAGTTATCGGCAACGGCTCTTGAAGAGAAATATGAGGTGGCGCAAGAGCTCTATGAGAATATGGGGTATGAGTTCAGCGACGAAGAGATGAAGGATAATCTTAGGAAATATCTCGCTGTGAATATGATTATGAGCGAAGTTATCCGGAAAGATATGATAGCGCAAGGTTGGGACATCAATTTACCCAAGGTTTTGGAGGAAATTGAGGCCAGGAAAACCGATGGAGAAGAATGGTTTCAGATGAGTTTGGATAGCAACGGTCTAACTGAAGAAGAGTTGGTCCTTTGGTTGGCTCACTACGAGTATGTTACAAGGGAAGTGACCGTGACAGAAGAGAATATCAAACAGTTTTTTATGGACAGTTTGAGTGACCTGGAATTCAGCAATGAATTGGGTGAGAAAGCCACGGCGCGATTTATCCTTGTGGATACAGAAGAAGAAGCGAATACGATCCTCGAACAGCTTAGGAACGGCGAAGATTTTGCCATGCTGGTTGAGGAAAAAACCAAGGGCATTGAGACAATTGAAACCGGCGGCACATTTGAGGGCATCGTTCGCGGACAAATGAGACCGGAATTTGAAGAGGCGGTTTTTGCCATGAAACCCGGTCAGATCTCGGAACCGGTTAAGACAGCCTTCGGGTTCTATATTATTGAGACGCTTGAGAATACCCCTGGGAAAACCATGGATGATTTCGAAGAGTATCGTGATATGATGGAATCTTATGCGCTGGACAAGGCCAAAAACACCCGATATGACTCGACTTACAAGACGTTACTCGCAAAGGCTACGATCAAGTATCCCAAGAAGTATGAGTATTTGAAGGATGAACTGTTGGATTCTCAAGAGTTGGATTGAAGCTGAAACAGATCAAAAAAGAGAGAGCCGGAGTTAGAGCCGGACCAGGTGGGTGATAAGGTGATTTGGACAATGTTAATTCTATCGCTCTTGTAACGCATTTACCAGGTGGAAAATATGAATAACAAACCCAAATCGGATATATACTATCACTGAAATTAGTTGCCAAGGAAAAGGAGGGAGATAATGAAAGCAACGGGAATAGTCAGAAGAATTGATGATTTAGGTCGCGTCGTTATCCCAAAAGAGATCCGTAGAACTTTGCGTATCCGTGAAGGAGATCCGTTGGAAATCTTTGTAGATAGAGAAGGGGAAGTTATCCTGAAAAAGTATTCACCGATTGGTGAATTGGGTGATTACGCGAAAGAATATGCCGATTCTCTATTTGAAACAACCGGCCACATTGCTTGCATTGCGGACAGAGATGTTATCATCGCTGTATCGGGTGCTTCCAAGAAAGACTTTCTCAACAAAACTCTCAGTGCCGAAGCCGAAAGGGCTATGGATGAGCGTAAGACGATTTTTACGTCTGACGGCAGCGTTTTGTCTGAAGGTGACGAAAAAGGCCGCATGGTCAGCCAAGTGATCGCTCCCATCATTACTGAAGGTGATCCCATTGGTGTGGTCATACTTATGTCTAAGGATCCCAACACCAAAATGGGTGAATTGGAAGCAAAGTTAGTGGAAACGGCCGCTGGATTTTTAGCAAAACAGATGGAGCAATAACATTCCTTTTTGCCTCATATTCGATGTTTTGGCTCAGGGCCTGAATTGGGATACGTTTTGGAGCTGCCGGGTGGTTGCCCGGCAGCTTTTTTTCGTGGAATTGCCGTCATTTTAGAAGAGTCATATGAGGTTTTACAGGCGATTGATGTGTCTGACATGTATAATTTACGGGAAGAATTGGGAGACTTGTTATTGCAGGTAGTTTTTCATGCCCAGATTGCCGAAGAAGAAGGTGAGTTTACATTAGAGGATGTTATCGACAGTCTCAACGAAAAAATGGTTCGCCGTCATCCCCAAGTTTTTGGTGACGCGGAAGGAGCAGAGGTCGGATGGGATGGGTTCGGGTTGAGAAAGAGCCTAACGAAATTCCGTGAGCGCTTCGCAGAGGACAGTGGAAACAATAGGTTTTATGCGATAAAATTTGAAAACATAGCTGTAGAAGTGCTCGATAGGGTCTGGAATGTGATTAAGCTCAGAAAATCATAAGGATTTCGATTTTCTTGAAGGGATTTAGCAGGAGAATAGCCGTGTTTAGCGAATATAGGACAAAATTGTTACTATACTTTTATAGGAGGGACTGCTGTTGAATAAAGCAGAACTGGTCGCCGCGGTAGCCGAAAAGGCTGAGGTCACGAAAAAGGATGCTGATAAACTGGTTGCTTCAGTTTTCGAGGTCATCCGCGAATCGTTAGCGAATGGGGAGAAAGTTGCGTTACTTGGTTTCGGTAACTTTGAAGTTGCCGACAGAAAAGAACGGATGGGACGCAATCCTCAGAACAACGAGCCCATGAAGATTCCTGCTTGCAAGGTACCCAAATTCAAACCTGGCAAGGATCTCAGAGACGCAGTCAACAAGTAAACGGGTCGCATGAAATACCGGGATATAATCCCGGTTTTTTTTGCGATCCGTGATAGGAGCGCCGGCCTCCAGCCACTTGCAGGCGTAACCCGCGTTAGGTCAGTGGGATCAGGCTGTTTGGGCAGAGGCCATGTTGAAAGGAGGGCAGCAAAAATGAGTATGCGTCTTGACAAATATTTGAAGGTTTCCAGGCTTATCAAACGGAGAACAGTTGCAAAAGATGTCTGTGACGGAGAAAAAGTCAGCCTGAATCACCGTCTGGTGAAGCCGTCGGCTCAGGTGAATCCGGGCGATATTATTACCATCGATATGAAAAACCGCGTTCTGGAGGTGAAAATACTTGCGACACCGGCGACCATAAGAGCTGATCAGGCAGAATCATTGTATGAAGTTTTGCAGGATCGGGCCACCGAAGGATCCGATCAGGATGTCTAATTCTACCACCCGGCGAATAGTCTAGTACGGTGAAACATTTGTGTGCCGGGTAGGAGGGTTGGAACATGACTGAACAGAGAAGCGGACTGAGGCCTCAAGGACAGGGATCTCTAGGCATGGGGTCGGGAATGGCGAAGCATACTTTAACGATGATTGGCCGCCAATCGTTGAAAGTGACAGGTGTGGATAACGTCAAATCTTTTGATGAGAAAGAGATCCTTCTGGAGACGTTAGAAGGGGTTCTTGTTGTCGGCGGAGAGGAACTGGGTATCAAAAATCTTAATCTGGAACAGTCCCAGGTGGAGATTGAAGGTACAGTCCGTGTTTTGAGTTATTTAGCCGGAGAGCATTCCCGCAGGAAAAAATTTGTGGAGCGATTGTTTAAGTGAAAGCCGATCTGATGATGTTAGGGCTTTTGCTGCTGGGCGGAGCCTTTTCAGGACTGTTATTCGATTTTTACAGGATGCTGAGAAGAGAGGGCCACTGGCGTCGCATGGCGACATTTGCCGGAGATCTGCTTTTTTCTTTGGCTGTTCTGGGGATTTTGGTGTTGGTTTTTCGCAAAGTGAACTATCTTGAATTGCGGTTCTATCCTTTTTTGGCTAGTTTGGCAGGGCTTGCTCTCTATTTTGCGGTGTTGAGCAGTGCTTTCAGAAAGATTTTTGCCAAGTTATTTGATGCGTTACAACGGCTTGGGGGGATACTATCCAGATGGACGAGAGCTTGTTTCAGGTCGTTGGTTTACGCCTGTCGTGCTATCCTTGCGATTCCCTATGGGATCTTGAGATGGATTGGATTGCTGGTATTCAGGATTTTGGAGGCAATGGCATATTCAGCACGCGGATTTATGAGGGACAGGCGAAGAGATAAAAAGTCATAGTATTTCCATATTAATGGTTTGTTCATCCGGAAATCAACAGGGATATGTGCTTGCGATTGCGCCTTCAATGTGGTGTTGAGAGGGTTTTGCCGGTTTGAGAAACCCGCTAGAAGAGAGAAGAAGCAGGCCGAGAGGTTAACATATATTTTTATTCACGTAAATTATTTAAAAAATTCTGGATATTTCTAATTCCATATTGTAGAATAAAAGAGCATCTCTTGAAACGAGCAGGGGTTCGATTATTGTCTGTGGATGTTCTCGATCTGGGGGGGACGACTTTGAAAAACTCGTTAACAAATCGGCGGAAGCATAAAAAGCGTCAAAAACGGCGGAACATCAATCGGCTGTATTTGTTTGTGGCCTTTGTCTTTTTGACGTTGGTGGTCACATGGTCAGTGCAGCTGAACAAGACTGAACGGGAACTCGAGGCTCGTATTCACGAGTTAACCCAGGAAAAGACAGACCTTGTTGCCCAGAATGAGACATATCGTAAGGAGATTGAACTTTTGAGAACGCCTGATTATATTGAACAGTTAGCTCGTGATAAGCTCGGTTTGGTGCGAAAAGGCGAATATGTTGTGGCTCCAAAGAAAGATAGGTAGCGATATTGGAAATATTTAACAGATAAAAGCGGCTCATCCGTTATCCTGAATGGTGTTCTTGGAGATCTTGCGTAGATCGTCTAAGAGCTTTTTTTTTCGCCTAATTTTTGTCACTGTGTTTTGACACGGATCCATCTTGGGACAGGCTATAATGCAAGGGTGACGCGTTTTTGCTGATCGTGAAACCAAATGAAAGGGGTGTTCTGGGGTGGAGTGGGCTATAGTGGAGACGATGCGGGCCAAATGGGCGAAGGGGCTCCTGGGGTCGCTGGGATTGTTTGGGTTGGGTGGTGTGCTGGCTCATGCCGGGCTGTTTGGACTCCCGGTTTGGGGTTTGGCGGCTATGGTTGTTTTTATAAATATGGGCAGTCGGTTTTGGCCGGCTTTTGCGGGTGTCGCCATGGGGGTTCTTTTTGGGGGAACGCCTTGGGGGGTCAAATCGTCTTTTTTGTTAATCATGGCTTTTGTGATATTGGCTAAGTTTTTGATGGGGACTAAGATTTTTAAAGGATATCATAGCGCTTTTTTAGCCGGGGTGCTTTGTTGTGGCGCGGTGTGGGGGTGGCGAGGGTTCCCTGTGGGGGCCGAGCAGTTTGGTGGGGCTGTCTTGCTTGGGGTTCTGGCTGCCGGTTTCGCGGTAGCGCTTCAATGGTTGTGTCATCCGAACAATTGGCAAGGGGTTTTGGTCAAAGGAACGGATATTCGGCCGGTAGCGGCGGATATTCCCGCTGTTGGTGCATGGATTAAGAAAAAACGCAAAGAGAAGGATGATGAGCTGGAGGCGTCACAAAACGGGCTCCGGCGGCTGAGCAATTGGAAAGGTCTCCGTTTCGAGGTTTCGGTGATGGCTGTGAGTGCTGTGGCGGTGATGGGGTTGGCCGGTGTCCAGCTATTTGGGATCAGTGCTCAACTTGTGTTTCTGGGCATTGTGGTGATGTTGTTGGCAGAGTTCCGAGGATCGGGTGCCGCGGCGGGAGCGGGGATCCTGTTGGGGGTGCTGATGGGGGCAGCGGCGCCGGAAGTGGCCGGAGCGGGGTTAACCGGTGTGGGTAGCGTGAATATGGGAGGATTGCCGATACAGGTGAGCCGACTGATGTTAAGTTTCGGTTATGCCGGGGTTTTTGGTCTTCTGGGATGGGGTTGTGCGGTGTTTGGGTTTTTAGGGCGTCTGGGGGTTGTTCTGGCTTTTTTTGTTTTGAGTTTGGTGGGTGGCTACGCGCTTAATGTGGGGAGTTTGGCCGATTTTAGTTTATCGGCTTTGATAGCGGCTTTGGCCTATTTGTTTTTGGCGCCACGAGGGTCTGTGGGGATGACTTTGAAAGAGTATATGATGCCGCAGATTGAGACGACAGTGAATAAAGTTAAGACTTTGGCGAATATGTTCGAGGAGGTGGCTTGGGGGATGCAGGCTGCCGGTGAAGAGGCTGAGGTGAGAGAGCCGGAGTTAACAGAGATGATGAATGTTTTGGCGGAAAAGGTGTGTTACGGGTGCCCGTCGGTGAACCGGTGCTGGGACAAAGAGTATTATCGTACCTATCAGTTTTTTTTGGATGTGTTGGAAGGGGCCGAATCCAAGCTACTGATTGATGAAAACGCTCTGGAGGCGCGTGAGGGCTTGTCTGAGGCGGATAGAGGGGCTGAGGTAGTTGGAGGACCTGAAGGGTCTGAGGCCGCGTACAGAGGATCTGAGGCCGCATACAGAGGGCCTGAGGCTGTGTATAGAGGGTCTGAGGCAAGGGGTAAAGGATCTGAGACTATCGGCAAAGGGTCTGAGGAAAGAGGTGTTGGTGAGAAGGGGGGTAAAGAGCCGTTTTGTATGCGTTTGGAGAGAATGGAGCTGGCGGCTGATTTCATTGTGGCTCAAGAGATGGAGCGTCAAGTATGGAAATTGAACGCAAAAGCGAACCGGCAGGAATTGGCCGGTCAGTATAAAAGTGTGTCCCAGGTTATCCACAGCGTAGCCCATGAGCTGTTTAATCATCGCGCCCAAAGTCCTGTACAGTCCTGGAAGCGCAGGCATATGAGCAAGATCGATTTTGGGGTTGCCTCCTTTATGCCGGTGGGGGAGGATGTGAGCGGTGATGCTTATCTGACCCTTGGTATTGGGGAAGATAAAGTCGTTTTCATTGTATGTGACGGTATGGGGACAGGGGAGGAAGCGGCGAAGCTGAGCAATTTGGCGCTCAGTATTTTGGAGCAGCTGTTGAGTACAGGGTTCGATCCGGCCGGCGCGTTGAAGGCGTTGAATGCGATTTTTGTCTTAAGGTCGCCGGAGGAAAGTTTTGTGACCCTGGATATGGCTGTTGTGGATATGGGGAAAAACACCCTCAAGCTTTTTAAGGTGGGGACGCCGCCCAGCTATATTAAGCGGGGTAGCCATGTGGAGGTTTTGCGGACGTCGAGTCTGCCGGTAGGGGTTTTTAATGAGGTTGAGGTGCCGCTGATTGAGCGTCCTTTCCGATCGGATATTCTGGTGCTGGCGTCGGACGGTGTTATTGACGCGTGCCGACGGTTTGGCGAGGGAGAGAATTGGGTTGAGAAATACTTGGAGGATGCCGGGGAAGAGTCGTCACAAAGTTTGGCCAATGCTGTTGTAGAAGAGGCGGTGAAACTTTCCGGTGGGAAGATGAGTGATGATGGGATCGTTTTGGTTGTGAAAAAGAATAAGGAAGTCTAATGCGGTCTTCGCCCGCAAGTATCCAGTATTCAGTATTCAGGATTCAGAATGTGGATCTTCTTGTTTTTTATTGATGTTGTTGCAACCTAAGCGACTAAGGCGGGCTTCGCCCGCAAGTGGCTAGTGGTTAGTGGCTAGTGGCTAGTTTTTGAATCAGAGAATTCAGCATTTTCCCGATTTCACTTAGCAGACCTTGAGCGATTCCCGTATCTGCTTTTGTTAAATATTCCAGGCGGACACAAAGCGATAGCAATGTTTCCAACTCTGCCTTGAATTTGTGGGCTATTGGAGGCTCCCGAAGCCCAATCATGCATCGCGACTGTTGCCGAGCCTATGTCTATATTCTTATGGGGCCTCGATAAACTGCCGTTGTTCGCGCTCTTTGGGTAATCCTCTATGCCTGAGTCAAAGTGATTTTCAATTAGAATGCCACGATTATTAAAGTGGCTTGAATTATGTGAATAAGCAGCTGCTGGACCGTGCCGGAAAAAGGAGTTGACATAAGGGTCTTTTTTGTTGTATTGTTAACACATGTTTCATAGCAAGTTCTGTTTTGTGGGAGTGATTCTTATGACGGATTTTATTGATTCTATTCAGGTGGCAACAACTCCATAGCAAAACTCTGAAAGCAACAATCCAACCAAATGGAATCTGTATTTGGCTGTGGCAGAGTTGTCACGGTTTTTTTATGTCCGCTTGCAGGCCATATGGCCTGCGCAAACGCCTATCTTAGAAAGGATACTTCATTTTGAACACGCAACATCTGAATAACACGAACATTCATATTATTTCCGGCGCCAAAAACTGGATGGAATCTACAGCCTTATCCCAGCTGGAAGGGGTGGCTCAGTTTCCGGGGGTCGTTCGTGTTGTCGGTCTGCCCGACCTGCACGCCGGCAAATCCCCGGTAGGCATGGCGCTGGAAACTGAAAACATCATCTATCCGCACCTTATCGGCGGCGATATCGGCTGCGGCATGGGGCTCTTTGACACGGGCCTGGGTATTGGCAGATACAACGAGAAGCGCTGGCTTTCGCGCCTCAATCACATCCGCGCCTTGGTTGATCTCGCGCCAGAGAACCCTTATTATCCGGAGCCGTGTCCTTTCAGCGATCTTGGAACCATTGGCGGCGGCAACCATTTTGTCGAATTCCAGCGGCTTGAGACGGTGTTTAGCTCCGATGATCTGGCCGAATTGAACCTACCGAAGAACAACATCGTTGTGTTGGTGCATAGCGGTTCCCGCGGTTACGGGCAGACAATCTACAAATCGCTGAATTACACTATCGGCCTGAAAGCCGACAGCCCGGAAGCTGTCGCCTATCTGCAAAAACACGACCATGCCCTGCTTTGGGCGCGGCGCAACCGCGCGATTGTGGCCGCGGAGTTGATCGGATGGCTCGGCTATGAAGGAGAACCGCGGCCGCTGATCGATCTGTTTCATAACCATTTGGCACAAAAAGAAGGAGTCTGGATTCATCGCAAAGGCGCGGTTTCATCCGAAGAAGGATCGGT
>Ga0082212_10002117_pt1 | contig 29218 bp, 26 predicted proteins | sample TergutNt197P3_FD_71548 | JGI IMG/M metagenome (GOLD analysis project Ga0082212, IMG submission 71548) | Neocapritermes taracua P3 segment gut microbial communities from Petit-Saut dam, French Guiana - Nt197 P3 | ecosystem: Host-associated > Arthropoda: Insects > Digestive system > Gut ...
CATCAAAATCAATACAATTATCTAATGAGGTTAGTTTCACAGCCAGATTAGCAGTTTTGCCGATGTGATTGACGAGTTTAAGATTAAGTTTTTTATCGTTATAACTTGTAAACGAATTGAACGGCGGTATTTCAAAATCTTCAATAGCGATGCCGGGAACATTGCCTGAAGTATTATTATATCTTAACGCTGCATTAGCATTTACTTTGCCATATTCTTTTTTATTATTAGAGTTATTAAGTGGGACTAATGTGCTTCTTATTTGATGGTATGTTTGTTTAGCATCGTATTCAGGAAATACTGACCTAACCATAGCCGCCACTCCTACAGCAACAGGACATGCCATAGATGTCCCTTGTAGTGATTGGTAGCCATTATTAGGCATAGTAGAGTATATATTTTGTCCTGGTGCAAAGATTTTAGTAGAATAGCCATAATTAGAAAAATATGCTCTTTTGTTATCCGAATGCATAGCCCCAATAGAAATTATACCTGGGTAATCAGCAGGATATGAAGTCATAATATCATTATCTGCATTTTCATTTCCTGCGGCAGCAAAAATAACGCATCCATATAAGTTTGCCTCTTTAACTACTTCTTCATTAGCAATACTATATCCTGGTCCTCCCCAACTGCAATTAATAACTTTAGCACCTCTTTCAGCACAATACATTATACCTTTGTATCCTTCGTAAATACCATTAAGATTAGGATTATCGGAAGAATGTTTTGTGGCGATGAATTTTGCGTTAAAAGATGACCCTGCTCCTTGGACTCCATTATTTAGAACAGCCGCCGCACACCCTGCAACGTGTGTTCCATGTGAGTTGCTTGTGTATATTGGTCTAACATCATTATCGGGTTGAAATGGCATAGAGGCAATATTACCAACAAAATCCCATCCTTTATCTGTGTGTGAGTTTGCTGATAAATCTGTGTGGTCCCATTGCGTTCCTGAATCAACAATGCCAATAACTACAGCAGTTTTGTCTTTCGCAATATCCCATGCATTAAATACATCAATGTCTCTAAGATGCCATTGATTATTAATATATGGGTCGTTTGGAGTGTAGTAAAGATAGTCCCTTGGCACGGGTTCAGCATATTCTATTTCGCTGTTTTCTGCAATGTATTGCGATATCTTGAATACATCAACACTATCTTCAAAAATAATTTCGCAAATCTTATCAATACCATAATTACTGGATTGTAATTGTCCGCCATATTTAGAAAAGTGTTTAGAATATGGGGATTGGATACTACTGATTTTTGCATCCAAATTGGATAATGTATTTTCTATACTTGAAGATAAAAATACATTAGATTTTTTATCAATAATTTGAGCATTTTTCGTTTTGAAATATACTCTATCATTGAAGTATGCAGGTCTTGCGAATACTGATGTAGAAACATCATCTTGTGCTAACAACATATTAGATGCTATTAGCAACATAAAACAAAATAAAAAAATATTTTTCATAATACAAATTGAATAATTGGTATAAACTACAAAAATACGTTTTTTTTTTTATTTTATTTATTTTGTCATTGCGTAGCAATCTATTTTTGGATTGCCACGCTTACGTCTTGCAATGACAATTTGCAATGACAATTTTATTCTAAAACTAAAAATATAGCTGTTTGATTGATGTGCCCGATATAAACTTCGCCGTAAGTACTGAAGCCAACCATTGGAATATCAGTAAATAAGTTTGCATATTCGGTTGCTTGGTTTTTGGATTGCAATTCTAAAGTTCTCAAAATGCAATTAAACATTAACAAGCCCGATATTGATTTATATTTTTTATTAATATCTTCTACAAACTTCTTGGTATCAGTAATCATATTTTCCGTTTCCATTATTTCCAATTCAGTTCCTTCTAAAACATTGCAATATAACATTAGTGCCGTATTTTCTACAATTTTCATAATACTTCTAATATATGGTTCATTATCTGCCATCAATCCAAGAGTATATTTAGAAAAACAATTTTGCACATCGGCAACGGATGTATTTAACTTATCAGCCAATACTTCAGCCGCAGGTTTATTATTTAGTTCATAGATAATTCTATTTGCTTCATCTACTTTTGTAGCAACAACTTTATGATTAGTAGATGAAAAACTTTGTGTTTTTTCAAAACCAAATCCTACTTTGGATTTAATTAAAACTAACACCGCTGCATTATCATAATGTTTTCCATTTGCATAAATTATTGTTTTTGCAAATTTTAGGTCATCGCCAGCCGAGCCGCCAACAAACATTACATTAGTATGGTCGCCTAATATATCGAGAAGTTTTTCTTCTGCTTTTGAAAGTCCATCCATATAAACTAATCCAAAATATTTTGAATCATCTAATTTGCTGAATGGAGTGTTATAATGTTCTTCAAATGCTTTGAAAGCGGGTTGTAAGTCCAAATTAGAACTAATGTTATTAACAACTTCAACTTTAATATCTTCAATAATTTCATCAGTAAAAGCCATTGCAACGATAGAATCTGAACACATATTACTTGAAATTATTTCGCCCGAAGTAGAGCATCCAAAAGTTTGGATGTTAGGAAAGTTTTCGCTCATCGCAGTAATTAGTTCTGCGGGGTCATAATTAGAAGAAGCAAAGAAAGTAATTGCTTTAATATTATTTGCATTGAATTTATTTTTTAATTCTAATACTGCTTCTTTAGGATTTAATTTTGTTGATTGTGCAATAATTGTTCGCATTAGTTGACTCCTATTAATGTTTGTGAAATATTATTTAATTTTGCTAATACTTCAGGATTATCTTCGGAAGAAGGTCCCCATCTATTGGGGTCAATACCTTTGAGTATTAACTTTGTTCTGATAAATGAAATTTTGCTGGCATTACCTTGCCCGCATTCAGTTATCAGTTTTTGAATTTCTTGATAAATTCTACCTGTCATATTAATATATTCCTATTTATATTTATATTTTTAGTGTATTTTTTTAGTTATTGATTTTAGATTTTACAAAAATAATAAAAATAATTGTAAATAGTTAATTTTTTTCATTGATTTTTAATGAAACTTCATTGATTTTTAATGAAATTGGTAACATTTTTTTAGAAAAAACAAAATTAATTCTTTTAACAAAATTAATTCTATTTAATAAAGCATCATTTTTTTTGCGAAATTTTACTTCGCTATAAATTTTTGGATATAACTTCCTTCTTTTGTTTTTATTTCTATGAAATAACTTCCTGTCTGTATTTCAGGTAAATTAATCTGAATTGTATTGCCATCAATAGAATAATTAGTTAATGCTTGTAAATATTTGCCTTCATTGTCTATTAACCGAATAGAAATTATTTCCGACATCTCTTCTAATTCAATATTTATAATGTTTTCCACAGGATTAGGAAATATTTTTAATACATTATTATTTTCAGCAATACCTAAACTACTCATATAAAATATTTCTACTTCGTCTTCGGGTTGATACATATCATTTGTATTGAATGTGCGAGCAAATAATAATCCTATACCACCCCAACCATGATTCCTGATAGTTCCGAACAAACAAGACGCATCTGATAAAATCCCATCAGACGGAAATATCCTATTTTCTTCATCCTCAAAATCAATAGAGGAAAAAACATCCTCAATATAATATAAATTACCATCATAGGAAGATATAGTTGCACTAACTAAAGAATTATTATAATCAATTTGAATAGATATTTCTCTAATTGAATTTGGGACTTCACACGGAAGTTGTATATAATTGTCATAAAATTTTTGCGTAGCACCATTAACAATATAAATACGGTTATCAGCACTTGATACAACAAAAAGCCAAGGAAGATTATATACTACTGGATGAAATAATACCATATCATTTGCATTAGAACCAACTTTAATTTCTTTAATATCAAAGCAATTTTCCCATTCCATATCTGATGTCATATTATTTAACGGCATTTTAGAAGTATGAAATTCTATTGTAGAACCATCAGGTGAACCATATTCTCCTTCATACAAAACAGCAATAATAACCATACTATTATTATGGACATTAATAGCAATCACTCTTTGAATATTTTCATTTGGTGACTCATAAGAAAAAACTTTTTCAAAATTATCTACATCATACATCGTCAGCACATTTGCCGATGGCATCCAATTACCAGGATTTTCATACACTCTGCGGGTTGTGAAAAACCACTTGCTATGTGAACAAACCGATTTTATATTGCTATCAATAAATTCAAGTTCTGTGGGTTTTTCTGTTGACATATTATAATATGTAACTCTGTCTGCTGATGCAATTGGCAATAAACTCTCTTGAAATACGGCAGGAAATATATCTACATTTTCAGGAACACGATTACGAAAAGGAAAGAAACCACCCCAATTCATATCAAAATCCATTACCTTCCGCACCTTAAAAGGTTGTGGATTAGTTAATAACGGGTTCGCATTTACTACCCGTTCAATTTTCCACCAAGACGGCAACTCATCGCCATCTTCTTCATCAAACTCACCATTAAAATTAGCATCATATCCAAGACAAATTATATTTAATGTATCAGGATTGATGGCAAAAACTTCTAATCCTCCTACATATTGTCTTGCAGGAATAATGGCGACAGGTTGCTTCCCAACTTTTGCTTTTAGCGATTTAATTAGTTGGGCATTCGCAACATTAAAATTGGCTACACATAGTAACACAAATAAAATTACTCTTTTCATAAATATAATAATATTAATTTTTAAAAATGTCTTTAATTAAAGTTGCAATATAATGTTTTTTTTTTAATATAACTATTATAATGTTTTTTTTAATATAATTATTTGTTTTTATATAACTAAAAACTACTTTCCATATTGATGCATTGTTGAAAATGTAGTGGCAGAATTATTTGCAATATCCGATATAGGAATAGATAATTCTGTTGGTGGTTCTATTCCAAGCATCTTATATATTTCTGCAATTCGCCATCTATATATTACATCAAAGTCAGATTTATTTGGTGCATTATGTTCAGGTCCATACCACCAAAACCAGTCACTACCTTCTGCTATATATATTTCATTCATTATTGCTTCTAATTGCTCCGATGATAATTTAGGTTGATTTTCTTCAACTAAATTTCGCACTTTTGATAACATATTCCATGCTTTTATATCATCTTTATCGCCAATCCAAATATCAAAATTACTATTTATCCATGACCCCGCTCTAATACTATTTAGTTGTGGTAAAAAATCAGGTATAGGCAAATTCAAGCACTCCGAAAACAATGTTGTTTCTAATTCAGCAGTATTTTCAAACATAGAAAATAGTTCCCTTAAAAAATGAATTCCATTCTCATAATAAAACTCCCAACAATTTTCACCATCTAATATAATCGGTACAACGGCAGAATCAATCGCATCTTCACCTAAATTATCTATTATATTGTTTCTGATGGCAAGTAGTTCTTCTCTAAAATTACAAGCAGCATCATATCCATGCCAATTAGAATAAATAAATCCAATTCTATCAGATAAATTATGGTCTCTAAAAAACAATGTTATTGTGCCTTTCGGAGTATTTATCTCGTGCGGAAAATATTTATAAATGTTCTTATAAGCATCGCCCATAGATGCCTGTAATATTCCTTCATCGGTTGCTATCCATTGAATACCTTCACCTGCAATTAATTCTAACGTCTGATTAGACACTGAACCCTCGCTGGGCCACATCCCTTTCAATTTACTTCCAAACAATTTTTTATAATAATCTACGCCATATTTTATTTGTGACCTTGCATCTTCAGGATATTTATAAATCGGCTCAGGCAATGCTGTTTTAGGCATTGCTTCTAATGCAGAATTAGAATCACAAAGCAAAGGAAGTATCGGATGATGCAAAGGCGAACAACTTATATCTATTTGACCTAATCGCTTCAAAGCAGACATCTCTTTTGTTATCTTACTTAATATCTCATTATGAAAATCAAGTAATAATAACTTTTCTTCTTCTGTAAAATCTTTTTGCTTTTTTAATAACCTTTTTGGAAACGGCTGTGTCCTTGAAATCTGTCCAAGCCATGCAAGATTATACCATACCTGTAAATCAAGCCAATCACGAGTTGTCAGTTGTGCTAATGCTGTTTCTTTATTAACACATATATTATATAATTCTTGATAACGTGCATGCGGCTTTAGCAAATTATCATAATTAATGATAAAAAAATTATCTAATATTTCTATTTTATCTTTATCTGTGAGATGTCCTGCAGGAATGCGTGTTAAACGCTGAACTTTATCAAATGTGATGTTATTAATATAATCATCTATTTGCAGCATTAATGAAGGAGCAAGATTTATCGTCTGCTTTACAGCAGGAAATTCATTCATTAAGGCAACTAAATCATAATAATCTTTTACTCCGTGTAATCTAACCCAAGGAAGTAAAAATTCATTTTTATACTTATAATATGGCTGATGTTGATGCCAAAGAATTGCTACTTTTAATCTTTTCATTTTTCGTTATTATAATATTTTATTTTTTATTTTTTTTATATAAGAAGAAAGTTTGAATTATCAATCAAGAAGTTTGAATTAATACTCAATCTTTATCACACTTATTAGAATTATTAAGTTTATTAAAGAAAGGTATTTTGTTATGAACAAACAATAATAAAATAACACCACAACTGACACAACTATCAGCAATATTAAATACAGGAAAATGTGTATAATGAAGAAATAAGAAGTCAATATCAGGAATATCTACCAATATAAAATCTACTACCCCGCCATAAAATAGCGGTGCTGTTCCAAAAATAAGCCCATAAAAACATCTATCTATTCCATTTCCGAATGCCCCTGCAATTATTAATGTAATTGAAAGACCTGTTATAAACGAAATTTCGTTGCGTATTTTATATAAATAATATACTAAAAAACCACCTACAATTATTGACAATAAAGAAGCAAAAATCTTTGCCCAACCTAATTCAATTCCAAATGCAATTCCTGTATTTTCAATATAAGTTAGTTGGATTATATTGCTAATTACAGGAACTATCTCGCCATAATGAAATAGTTCTTTAATAGTTAGTTTAGTAATCTGGTCTATAATTACTAAAACAATTATAATAATACAATATTTTGTTATATTATTTTTCATAATACAAATATAATGTTTTATGTAATAAAAATTAGCAATATTAAATAACTTAAAATAACTTAATGCAAAGAAGCATTGGAGTTATTAATAAAATCAACGAGTTTGTCTATTTTGTCTGCTTCACTTTTTTTGCATATCAATATTCCTTTTTCAGAATTAATAACAACAATATCATCCATTCCCATAATAGCAACAAGTTTATCATTAGAAATAGCGATGGAATTATTAGTATTAATAGCCACAACATTACCTTGTAATACATTATCCATAGCGTCTTTTAATTGTATTTTATGCACTTCTTTCCAAGAACTAATAGAATTCCACGAGAAAGATGCTTTCACAACATAAATATTTTCAGCATTTTCTAAAATACCATAATCTATAGAAATTTTATTGAATGTTTTATAAATATTTAGAAGTTCATCGCAATATTCTGCTGTCCCAAATATATTTTTTACACTCTGCAACTTCTCATAATAATAATTAAGGTATTTTTGAAAAGTAGTTTTAAGAACATCTTTTCTTGCAATTAGAATACCACTATTCCAAGCAAAATCGCCTGAACTTATAAATCGTTTAGCAGTTTCTAAATCTGGTTTTTCAGAAAAGATAATTGATTTTCTTATTCCTCTATTAAATAGTTCGGCAGGTATTTTTTCATTCTTGTCATCATTTCTATCTTCAGCAAATTGTATATATCCCAAATTAGTATCGGGCTTGTTTGCTTGAATACCTATAGTTACTATCGCATTTAATTTTTCTGTTGTATTGCAAGCCGTATCTATGGCATCATAATATTCATTAACATTTTTTATTAATTGGTCAGACGGAAATACGCAAATGATACTATCATCGTTATATTTTTCATCTATAAGTGTAAGGGCTAATGCAATTGCAGGAGCGGTTTGTTTTGATAATGGTTCTAAAAAAACATTCTCTTCTTTAATAAGTTTAGTTTGACTTAATGCAAGTTCTTTAAATTTTTTATTAATAACAAGATATATATTATCTTTATCTAAAATATTAGAAAGAAGTTCTACTGAATGCTGAAAAAGAGTAGAAGCACCTATTAGTGGAATAAATTGTTCAGGTATATTATCATTAGACATAGGCCATATTTTTTTACCGCTTCCACCTGCAAGAATAATTGCTATTTTATTTGTTTTAGTCATAAAATAATATATTTTTATTTACAAATATAATCTTTTTAAATTTAATTTATTAAATAATGAGTAGGTAAATACTATTGTTGGTATAAAAAATATCTAAAAATTGGAGGAATATATGACTACTTCCTGCATTTAATTCTTTTTCTGTCCTATTAAATAACCTACAATGCCTGTGCTTGTAGATATTAGTAATGTTGTCAACCAATTTGTTTTTGTGTGGATTTTGGTATGTTCTATTGTTATTTGCTGAAACATTATAGAATCTTTATGCGGAAGAAAATCAAAACTAAATAAATTACGTGGAAATTCATAACACAAATTAAATGTATCCCTACTAATCACTGTATCAAAGCGGACAATGAACTCAGGCAGTATATACTTATCCAAAGAACTAATAGCGTTTGTTAATAGCAGGTAATCGTCTGCTGTTGATTCGCACGTTATAGATTTATCGCACGTTATAGATTTATGTATAGAACTATCTACAATTATAATCTTTCCTGTATCATCTGTTTTTATTGGTATTGGTGAGTTTGTCGCATTTAAATTGCCAACTGCTGTAAATGATACAGGGGCTATGTTACGCTCTATGTAAATTGTATCTACAATAATAGATGTTGTTATAGGATTAGTAGTCACTTTATTATATATAAAGCAAATAAAGATAAGACATACAAGCACTCCACATACAAAACATATAATATATTTACTCATTGTTGAACCCCACTAATCCTTTTATTTTTAATCTTCCAAGCGGATGTAATATGTTCCGCTTTTGCAAAAACACTCCTTCTTGTTTCTTACCATTTATCGTTTTGGACGAGTTGAAACCAATAGTTTCAACCCATCCGTTTGCTAAAACACTATGAATACGTTCAATATGTCCTTGCCATGATTTTGATTTTTTCCAAATAATTAAGTCATGCTTTTGTGGAAAATATCTCGTTTTACTTCCACGATTTTGAGCATCGTTATATATATTCATACACAATGCGGACTTAATGATTGGAATAGAATCAGTGCTAATATTGACTCTATTTGCTGCTTCATAAAAGCAATAATATTGTCCCGCTGCACAATAAGGCGTGCTACTTTTAAAACCAAATAGTTTTAAATATTTTACAACATCACCATCATTTTTGTTATTTAGTTCTAATGTGCCTATCTGCTCTAATGCTACTATATGCGAAGCATCTAACAGCAAAGAACAACAATGTAACTGATACCGAGTTTGGGCATTCGCACAATGAAACATTACTATAAATGTTATAAATAAACCAAGAAATTTAAAAATACTTTTTTGTCGCATCTGTCCTCCTATATCGTATAATAAACACCTAACACTAACATTCCTGCCACAAGATGCAACCCAAGAATGAAATTACTAAATGAATTATATAAGTAAATGCGAACCGATTTGAACTTATATAATAATTGGGATATAACCCAAATGATAACCAATAGCAGTATTTCTAATAGTATGAAAAACGAAATAGTTTTTATCTCTGCTATTTCTGAGCAAATACCAACAATTACCAGCGATATAAAGGTGATAATTGCTAATGAGGATATTGCGATAACAACTCTGTGTTGTTTGATTTTAAATAATAAGTTTTGCATAATTTTATTTTAATTTATAATTGAAAAATATTTTCATTCAAAAAAACAATGCAAAAATAAGGATATTAGACACTCGCCGCAAGTAAACGAAACATAAATAAGATATGAATGAAATATACAAGATTTAGAAAGCGTGAGGAATTAGTGCTGTTAGTTTTTATACAAAAAAGTGCAAAATTATATATATAGAATTTCTAACTTGTTATTGTTAGCAATCTATTCTTATACTTTTTATTCTTATACTTTCTATTCTTATACTTTAGATATTACTTCGTAATTCCTCGTAATAACAAATAAAATAAATAACTTATTTATTTATAATTTTTTTATATACAGTTGTTATATAAGAAGATACTTAAAATTCTAAAGCAAATATAAAAATTAATATATATAAAATATATATAAAATATATATATAAAACTACTTTTATTTTAAATTAAAATTACACATACTATCTGGGTTAAGTATTTGGTCTAATGTTATCTTGTCTAAAATACCTTTCTCTAAAACTAATTCATATACGCCACGTCCTGTTTCAAGTGCTTCTTTTGCTATAGCAGTGCTTGTTTTATAACCAATAGTAGGATTAAGTGCAGTTACTATACCTATATTATTTAGCACCATCTCTTCACATCTTTTTTCGTTTGCAGTAATGCCGTCTACACAATAAATACGTAAAGTATTCATAGCATTAATCAAATATGTAATAGATTCATGCAATGCTTCAACAATTACTGGCTCCATAACATTTAGTTGCAGTTGGGCTGCTTCAGAGGCAAAATTGATTGTAGTATCATTACCAAACACTTTGAAACATACTTGATTAACTACTTCAGGAATAACAGGATTAACTTTACCCGGCATAATAGAAGAACCAGGTTGCACTTTTGGAAGATTAATTTCAAACAATCCTGCTCTTGGACCAGAAGTTAATAACCTTAAATCATTACATATTTTAGAAAGTTTGATTGCAAGACGTTTAATAGCACTATGATATGAAACAAACCCTGAGGTATCAGGTGTTGCTTCAATTAAATCAGCAGATAGTTCTAAATCAAATCCTGTCATTTTTGCAATTTCACTAACACAAATTTCAGGATAATTAGGATGGCAATTAATACCTGTGCCTATTGCGGTTGCTCCCATATTAATATATTCAAGCCAAGAAACACTGCAATTTAGATTTTCAACCTCATATTTAAGTGTGTTCGCAAATGCCTTAAACTCTTGACCGAGTGTCATCGGAACTGCGTCTTGAAGTTGTGTTCTGCCCATTTTTATTACATTATTAAACTCTTTTGCTTTATTACTAAATGATTCTATAAGAAGATTTAAAGAAGCAATTAGGTCTTTATTATAAAGTAAAAAGGCAATATGTATAGCCGAAGGATAAGCATCATTAGTAGATTGAGAACAATTTATATGGTCATTTGGACTAATTGTTTTATAATCTCCTTTTTCTTTACCAAGTATTTCTAATGCTCTATTAGCAATGACTTCGTTGGCGTTCATATTAGTTGAAGTGCCAGCACCACCTTGTATTAAATCTACAATAAAGTGGGCGTGATGCTTACCTTCAATAATTTCATCTGCGGCTTTACAAATGGCATCGTGGATGTCTTTATCCATAAATGCAAGTTTTGTATTTGTAATTGCGGCGGCTTTTTTTATATACGCAAGTCCAGATATTAAATATGGGAAGTTATTTATTTTCTTTTCACTTATTTGAAAATTTTCTATACCACGTAAAGTTTGGATGCCGAAATAAACTTCTTCAGGAACTTCTCTTGACCCTATTAAATCTGTTTCTGTTCGGGTTTTACCAGATAATTTCAACCCTGTAAGTTTAGAGATTAACTCAAATAATTCTTTGTTATTCATATTTATTTATTGATATAATTATCTACTTTTTTAATTCTACTTTTTTAATGTTTAATATATTTTTTTACAAATATACTATTTTTTTTTATAATTTTATATTAAAAACGTAGTGAATAGAATATTTTTTTCAAATAAAATATTATATTTGTAAAATATAAAACTATTGTAATATGGGAATATTCGATTTAAATAAAATAAAAACAAAAGAAAACTTTCCGTCTGTGTTATTGCTATATGGTAAAGATATATTTACTTTAAATGAATATTATCGTAAAATAATTGCTTTTTTAGTTGATAATGAAGATAGTAGAAGCGATTTTGAGTTTATTGACGGCGAAGAAAATAGTGTTAATGATTTACTATCATTGGCTTTACAAGTTCCGATGTTATCAGAAAAGAAAATAGTTGCTGTTCGCAGATTTGATAATATGTTTTCAGGTAGAAAGAAAAAGAAAACAGAAAACACTCCTTTTAATCAATATTTAGAAAATCCTAATCCGAGTACAATAATGCTTCTTTTAGTAGAAGATAGTGACACTAAAAGTAAAGTTGATAATAGTAAAGAACCATATAATATACTTCTTACTAAACATAGTTATAAAGAGTTTCCACAAATAAAAGAGAGTAGATTTGCTAAATGGATTATTGATAGATTTAAGGAAAAAAATATAACAATAGGGCAAAATGCTGCTGAATTAATTGTTGCAAATAGCAATCCAAACTTAATGGATATATCAAATGAGATAGATAAGATATGTCTTTATTATATAGGTCAGAGTATTATATCGTTTGAAGAGATAATAGAAATAATGGGTTATAATCGTTCTAATACGATATTTGATTTAACAAATGCGATTTATTATAGAGATATAAAGAAAGGAATATCTGTGTTTAATAATATAATGAAAAGAAGTGGTGAGGAGAATATAATTATTTATCAATTATCAAGTTTGTTTTATAAACTATATAAATTAATAGAACTAAAAGAAAGTAATAAGTCGCAGAATGAAATAGCGAGAGAGTTAGAGGTACATCAGTATTATTTAAGTAATTATATGAGTGCGATGCAAAATTATAGTGTAGAGGAAATAACAAGAGCAATAATATTGATAAATGAAGCAGATTATCAAATAAAGACGCTGCGAATAAATAAAAGATTATTAGTTGAGGAATTATTGATAAAAATATTAGAAAAGAGTCAATAATATTCCATATTTTTATATTCAATGAGTGATATTCTGAATAAATTAGAATTAAAAGATTATGATTACGCACTACCTACTGATAAAATTGCAGCATATCCTGCAAACAATAGAGCAGATAGCAAATTATTAGTATTTAGAGAAGATAAAATTATTCATTCAAAGTTTAATGAAATTGCTAATTTTATACCCGAAAATACATTATTAGTATTAAATACAACAAAAGTATTGCCTGCCCGAATAAAAATCAAAAGAAATAGTGGTTCAATAATAGAAATTTTGTTATTAGAACCGATAGATGAAAGGATTGATTATCAATTATCTGCTTTAATGACAGAATTGGTAGAATTTCGTTGTATCATTGGCGGTCGGAATATAAAAGAAAAAGATGTATTTATTGAAAAATTAAATATAAATAATATAGAAATAAGATTAGAAATATTAATATTAAAAAGATATGATAATAAAGCAGATATTAGATTTACTTGGGGTGCGAAAGTAACATTTGGTCAGATATTAGAAACAATAGGAGTTTTACCACTACCGCCATATATAAAGCGTGATTTAGTGACAACAGATAAAATAAATTATCAGACGATTTATGGATTATCTGAAGGTTCAGTTGCTGCTCCAACAGCAGGATTACATTTCACGTCAGAGATATTAGAAGATATAAAAACAAGATATAAAGTAATAGATTTAGTATTACATATAGGAATGGGGACGTTTGTTCCAATCAGGTCTTCAATAGATAAACATATAATGCATACAGAACGAGTAATAGTTTCAAAAGATAGCATATTAATTTTATTAGAACAATATTTATTAAAACATCCCGTTATAGCAACAGGGACTACAACATTAAGAACATTAGAATCACTATATTGGTTTGGCATAGAATTAATAAATGGATTAGGTATAGAAGATTATAAAAACACTAATGGTTTTTATATAAAACAAGAAAGTATATATAAAGTAAAAGAAGAGATTTCTTTAGAAAAATCATTTAATAAAATAATAGAGTTTATGGAAATAAATAAATTAGAAAAAATAGAAGGCAGAACGTCAATATTCATAGTTCCTGGCTATAAAATAAAGACGATAGATGGCTTAATAACTAATTTCCATTTACCAAAAAGCACATTGCTTTTATTAATATCATCATTTATAGGTTTAAATAATGTTAAGCGAATTTATCAAGCGGCATTGTCAAATGATTATCGGTTTTTGAGTTATGGTGATGCTTCGTTATTGTTTAATTTTTTATAACAGGATTCTGTTTATTTTTTCACTTGTTCTTGTTAGTTACAAGTATTTAGAAACTTTAATATATATAACAAAAAAACAGATGCGATGCATCTGTATATATAACAAAAAAAAACAGATGCGATGCATCTGTATATATAACAAAAAAAAACAGATGCGATGCATCTGTTTGAAATGTAACTTCTAATAAGTAATAAGGAGGACTTACGTCCCAACTAAACAATGAACCAAACAAAAATACGTTTTTTTTTTATAATTTTCAAATGCTATTTTTGATGTAGTGGAAATTTACCTGCAAAGTCCCCAACATCTTTAGAGATTTGCTTTAATACTTCGGGTTTATCAGTGTTTTGCAATGCCTTATCTATAAAGTCCGCTACCTGTTTAAAATCTGCTTCTTTAAAACCACGAGTAGTTAATGCAGGCGTTCCAAGACGAATACCTGATGTAACAAGTGCAGAATTTGTTTCATTAGGAACAGTATTTTTGTTGCAAGTTATACCTGCTTCGTCTAAAGTGAGTTGTGCAGTTTTACCTGTGAGTCCTTTATTTCTAAGGTCAATCAGCATCAAATGATTGTCCGTTCCGCCTGACACAATTTGATAATCCTTTTCTATCATTGCTTTACAAAGTGCTTGTGCATTTGCCAAAACTTGTTTAATATATTTATCATAACTATCAGTCAAACATTCAGCAAAAGCAACTGCTTTAGCAGCAATTACATGCATCAAAGGTCCACCTTGTATTCCCGGCATAATCCAACTATCAATAACCTCGCTCATTTTACGAGTTCTACCTGATTTAGGTGCAACAATTCCAAATGGATTATCAAAATCTTTTCCAAGCAAAATCAAACCACCTCTTGGTCCACGCAAAGTTTTATGAGTTGTTGTTGCAGTGACGTGGGCGTGTTCAACGGCATTGGTTAGATAACCACGAGCAATAATTCCTGCTGGATGGGCTATATCAGCAAATAAAAATGCACCAACAGAATCGGCAATTTGTCTGAATGCTTTATAGTCAATGTCTCTTGAATATGCAGAAGCACCAACGGTGATAAGTTTAGGTTTATTTTTTTTTGCTAAATCTTCAACCTGATTATAATCAATTCTTCCATCTTCGCCTAATTTATATGGAATAAAGTTGAAAAATCTGCCTGAAAAATTAACGGGCGAGCCGTGTGTTAAGTGACCGCCGTGCTCAAGAGCCAAACCAAGAACAGGGTCGCCAATTTTAATAAATGAATGATATACGCCCATATTAGCGGTGGAGCCACTATGTGGTTGGACATTAGCATATTCGGCTTTGAATAATTGTTTTGCTCTATCGCGAGCAATGTTTTCGGCAACATCTACATATTCACATCCGCCATAATATCTATTGCCAGGATAACCTTCGGCATATTTATTAGTCATAATAGAACCTTGTGCTTCCATTACTTCAGGCGATGTAAAGTTTTCGCTTGCGATTAATTCAAGTTTGGTAGTTTGCCTTTTTAACTCATTTTCGAGTGATTGATGCAGTTCGGGGTCTGCTTGTTTGAGTAAATTATACATTTTTTTACTAATTTTTAATTATATAATACTTTAAAATACATAAATTATTTAAAAAAATATTAATTTAAAAAATATTAGATATATGTAAAAAATTACATATTTGCGTATATTTTTTTATAGAAAAATAGTGCTGAAATTACTAACGAATGGTCTATTTCGCCGCTTTCAATCATATCTTTTATTTTACTGATTGGAAGTTTTATAACATTAATATCTTCATTTTCATCTAAATGTTGGTCATATTTTTTCTTACAATTTAACCATAGATAGTGATAGCAAAAATTATTTAGATATGCAGGATTAGGTTTAACTCTACCTAAAAATATTGCATCACCTTCCCCCTCGTAGCCCGTTTCTTCTAAACATTCACGCATTGCGGCATCTTTTGGGTCTTCGTTTAATTCCATCAGCCCCGCAGGAAGTTCTAATGTTGTAGAATCTATTCCGTGTCGATATTGTTCTACTAATATTATTTCATTATCGCTTGTAATAGGAATTATATTTACCCAATTTGTAGAATCCATAGCATAAAAGTTAGTTGTTTTATGAGTTTTCGGATGTTCTCTTTCATATTGAAAAAGGTCGAATATTCTAAAATTTCCTATTAATTTTTTTGATAAAGTTTTCCATTTTTCTATCATAATTTTTTATTTAGTTAATTTTCATACAAAACATATTTCATATTACTTTAAGTGAATATATTTACTTTAAGTGAATATATTACTTTAAGTGAATATATTACTTTAATTGAATATATTATTTTAAGTTATTTTAATCAATTTCCCCGTTGGCGAAACCATATCATAATCTATTTCAAAATCACCATATTTTATTTTTTTTAATTTATTTTTTGCTAAAGTTTTTTTAAAAGCAGAAAGTTTTTCAAAAAATAATATTCCTTGCAAATGGTCATATTCATGTTGAATAACTCTTGCTAAAAAACCTGAAAACTCTTCCGTTTTATTATTCATCTCAATATCATAATATTGTATAACAACATTAGCAGGTCGTTCAATATCTTCATAAAAAGTAGGCGAACTTAAACAGCCCTCTTTATAAAAATTAGTTTCTTCCGAATAACTTATTATTTCTGGATTAATGAAAACTAATTTATCCATTCCTTTATATTCATCTACTTCGCTAACATCAACAACAAATAACGAAATATTACTTCCTACTTGATTAGCAGCAAGTCCTACGCCATTTTCAGTATTTAGCAACGAATCAAACATATTATTAATAAGTGTTTTAATATCGTCTGTAACTTCACTAATGTTTTGAGTTTTTTCTTTTAAAATAGGATGGAAGCAATTATAAATCGGTATTATCATATTCAAAAATACAGAAATATTATAAAATTATTATTATTTTATTATAATATTCATTTTTTTAAATCAATTTAATTTATATTTATTTAATTTAATTTAAAAATATCAGAAAATAAAATATACTATTTTTATCAAAAAAAATATATATTGCTAATAATATGTTGCAAAATATTGGAATATTTGGTGGAACTTTTGACCCTTTTCATATAGGACATCTAACTATTGTTAAATGTTTTATTGAATTATGTTCGTTAGACAAATGTTTTATCGTGCCTGCTAAATGCTCACCATTTAAGATTGATAAAAACAATTTTTATGATGATGCAAAAAGAATTAAAACTATAGAAGAACATATTAAAGGAATTGATAAACTACAAATATCGTTATATGAAATAAACAATTCTATTTCTATTTCTTACACTATTGATACTGTAAATTATTATAAAAAAGAATACACTGCGGCGAATATTTTTTTATTAATTGGAGATGATGCTGCTGTTCATTTTAATAAATGGAAAGATTATAGAATGATATTAGATATTGCAAAAATTGTTATTGCCAATCGAACGGAACATAATGATAAAGAAGCACTTGAAAAGATATTTATTAATGGTTATATTGAACTAAACAACCCACTTATAAATATATCAAGCAGCGATATAAGAAAGAAAAATTAGAAAATTAAACGAATTCCATAATATATATTTGAAAATTTATATATATTTGGAAATTAGAAAAAAAAAGTGTATTTTTGTATTTGTAAAATTTTAGCATGCAAAATTTCATTTTGATAGTTTTAACAGGACTTTTATTAGTCCTGTTTTTTTATATCTATTAAAATTTCGGAAAATTTATATATTTGGAAATTAGAAAAAAAAAGTGTATTTTTGCATTTGTAAGATTTTTTTGCATTCAAGCATTATTCAAAATTTCATTTTGATGTCTTTAACCCTTAACAGGACTTTTATTAGTCCTGTTTTTTTATATCTATTAAAATTATAAAGAAAAAAAGTGTTATTTTTGTAGTATGATTAAAAATACAATATCAAAAAATGTTATGTTAATATTTTGTTGCTTACTTTTTTCTAATGTTCTTTTGTCAAACAAAATATTAATACAAATGGATTTGTCTCAAACAAACCATCTTAAAGCATACGGAATAGTATATTGGGCTTTAGATAAAGGTGTTGAATGGGATTGGTTACTTAATTACCGCGGTGGCTCTTTTATGACAGATTTTTCTGATGATGTTGCTCGTGAGTGCCGTATTAGAGGAGTGGACTATCAAGTAATTGCGGAGTTTGATGCCGAAGATATTTACAAACAAGTTCAAGCAGAAGGTGTAAATATGGACGTAGTTCGTTTAGAAAAAGCACCAAAAATTGCTGTATATGTTCCGCAAGAGAATTTGCCTTGGGACGATGCTGTCAGATTGGCATTAGAATATGCAGAGGTCAAATATGATGCTGTTTGGGATGAAGAAGTTCTTTCTGACACATTGAAAACTTATGATTGGTTGCATCTTCATCACGAGGATTTTACAGGACAATACGGCAAATTTTATTCTACCCACTCACATTTTCAATGGTATATACAGCAGGTTGCTATCAATGAAAAGATGGCTGCAAAGATGGGTTTCAAGAAAGTATCTGAAATGAAAAAAGCCGTAGTAAAGAAAATCCAAGAATATGTTGTTGATGGAGGTTTTTTATTTGCTATGTGTACCGCAACAGACACTTATGATATTGTTCTTGCGTCAGAAAATACGGATATTTGTCATAGTGTTTTTGATGGCGACCCGCCTGACCACGATTGTAATGCAAAACTTAACTTCAAACACACTTTTGCGTTTGAAAACTTTAAAGTATATACAGACCCAATGGAACACGCTTTTTCGGATATAAATGTAGAAAAAAATCTATATCAGTTGAAACCTGAAACAGATTATTTTACTTTGTTTGAATTTTCTGCAAAATACGACCCTGTTCCTACAATGCTAACCCAAAACCACGTCAATGTTATAAAGGGTTTTATGGGGCAAACTACTGCTTTTCATAGAGATAAAGTTAAGCAAAGTGTTACTATTCTTGGTATAAAAGACGGGACGGATGAAGTGCGTTATATTCATTCAAATGTTGGTAGAGGGTCTTATTGTTGGTATGGCGGACATGACCCTGAAGATTACACACATCTTTTAGGTGACCCGCCGACAGATTTAGATATGTATCGTTCTTCGCCTGGATATAGATTAATATTGAATAATATTTTATTTCCTGCTGCCAAAAAGAAAATGCAAAAGACATAAAAAACGTTTTTCGCAATCTTAATTATTTTTAATAATACAAAAACTTTTAATAATACAACAACACAGCGGAATTTTCATTCCGCTGTTGTTATATATGTTATGGATATTATACATTATGATACAAAACGCATTACATTATATTACAAAACGCATTTTGCAATATCTTCGTAGATTTACTACTAATACATACCGTCCATACCGCCCATACCACCTGGCATTGCAGGCATAGGTGCTTCTTTTTGTGGCTTGTCATATACAGCCGCTTCAGTGGTTAGAAGCAAACCAGCAATAGATGCTGCATTTTCTAAAGCAACGCGAGCAACTTTTGTAGGGTCTATTACTCCCATTTCATACATATCGCCGTATGTTTCAGTTGCAGCATTGAATCCGTAAGCATTTTTGCCATTCTTAACATTATTGCAAATAACAGATGCTTCTTGCCCTGCATTTGTCACTATTTGACGGATAGGTTCTTCTATTGCTCTGTGAACAATTTGAACGCCTGTCTTTTGGTCTATATTTTCTATTGTTAATGAATCCAAAGCAACAGAAGCCCGCAAATATGCAACACCGCCACCTGCAACAATACCTTCTTCTACGGCTGCTCTTGTTGCATGAAGTGCATCTTCTACTCTTGCTTTCTTTTCTTTCATTTCAACTTCTGTGGAAGCACCGATTCTTAATACAGCAACACCGCCAGAAAGTTTAGCAAGACGTTCTTGCAATTTTTCTTTATCATAATCGCTTGTAGTATTTGCAATATGTGTCTTAATTTCATTAACTCTACGGGTAATATCATCTTTAGTGCCAGCGCCATCAATGATAGTTGTATTGTCTTTATCTATTGTAATTTTAGCCGCAGTTCCAAGATCAGCCAAAGTAGCCGCATCAAGTTTATAGCCCTTTTCATCGCTAATTACAGTTCCATTTGTAAGAACAGCAATATCTTCAAGCATTGCTTTTCTTCTATCGCCGAAGCCAGGTGCTTTAACGGCTGCAACACGCAAAGTTCCTTTTAGTTTATTAACTATCAAAGTTGCTAATGCTTCCCCTTCAATATCTTCAGCAATTATGAGCAAACTGCGACCTGCTTGTGATGTTTTTTCTAATACAGGTAATAATTCTTTGATAGACGAAATTTTCTTATCATAAATCAAAATATAAGGGTCTTCCAACACTGCTTCCATTTTCTCCGTATTGGTGACAAAATAAGTAGATAAATAACCTCTATCAAATTGCATACCTTCTACGGTTTCCATTATTGTGTCAGTGCTTTTTGCTTCTTCAACCGTGATAACTCCATCCTTACCAACTTTCTCCATTGCTTCTGCAATAAGTTCGCCGATAGTTCCATCGTTGTTAGAAGAAATTGTGCCGACTTGTGCTATTTCTTTTCTGCCTCCAACTTCACGGCTAATTTCTTTTAATTTATTAGTAATTGCAGTAACGGCAATATCAATACCTCTTTTTAAATCCATCGGGTTTGCCCCTGCCGTTACGTTTTTCAATCCTTCGCGGAATATTGCTTGTGCGAGAACTGTTGCTGTTGTTGTTCCATCGCCGGCAACATCGCTTGTTTTAGAAGCAACTTCGCGAACCATAGCAGCACCCATATTTTCTATTGGGTCTTCTAATTCTATTTCTTTTGCTACTGATACTCCGTCTTTTGTAATCATTGGAGCACCGAATTTTCTTTCGATTACTACATTGCGACCTTTTGGTCCGAGTGTAACTTTTACTGTATCGGCTAATTGATCTACGCCGAGTTTTAGACCAGAGCGTGCCTCTGTGTCAAATTTAATGATTTTAGCTGACATTTTTGTCCTTAAAATATATTGATTAAATAATAATTTTCTTTTTTAATTCTTTTCAAATAATGTTGTATCCATAATTATCTCAATACCATTATTTTCATACTCAAAATTTGAAAAACTTTTTAAAGGTGTTTGTATATTTGTTTTATTTTTTAAAATAATTTGCTGACTATCTACTTCTTCTATATTATTCGGTATATAATAGAAATCTTTAATATTGTTCCAATCGTCATTTCGCAAAGTCACAATTTCGTCAAGATAAAAACTTACCCAATAATTTCCAATTTTAGAATTTGATAACTCCTGTGATAATTTATTTTCTGTAATTTTTATATATTTTTCATCAAGTTCAAAACCGATATATTGCCTTCCAAGTCGTTTTGTTGCTATTGCTGTTGTGCCTGTTCCACTAAAAGGGTCTAATACAATATCGTTTTCATCGGTAGCCATTAAAATTATTCGTTCTAATAAATGAATCGGCAATTGGCACGGATGTTCATCTCTAAATTTATTATGTTTAACTCTATGTATGTCAGTCCAAACATCAGATACCAAAGGACCAAAAGGATGCAATAATCCTTTTTTACCACCATAATCTTTTGCCAAAATGTTCGATTTTCTTGTTCTTTTATGAGGATAACGGACTTCATAAAATTTTAATTGTTTATAATCTTTCGCATAAAATAATATTCCATAATGTGCAGGTTGTAAAGTTTTTCCCATTGGTGCTGTCGGGGCATCCCAACTTATCCAATGTTTAAAATCTGCTTGTTTGTTAAGAAACTCACTATAAAAACTTAACCATTTAGGTATATTATGAACAAAAATAGAACCTGTTGGTTTAGTTACACGCACCATTTCAGAAATCCATTGCTCACACCAATTCAAATATTCTTGTAATTTTAAATTATCTTTATAACTATTATAACCTTTTTTTAAATTGAATGGTGGGTCGGCAAAAGTCATATCTACCGAATTGTCTGGTATCTGTTTAAACAATTTTAAACAATCGCCTTGCACTATTTTATTTAAAAAATTATCAATCATAACTTTATATCTTTTTCAAAAATAATTTAAATCGTTCAATTTCCTCTTTATGAAAAGTAAAAACATCATCGTAGGCAGCAACCATTCGTATTAAATCGCCTTTCCGAACATACCATCCAATACCATCTACAAACCCTATAAACTTTGCTTTTGGATAATACTTACAAATAAGTTTTTTAATATTACCTTCTGTTTTTGACTTATCACCTTGTCCCGAAGATGTTGTTACAAGAAATGAACTTTCAATAATAATTTTTGGATTTTTCTTATCAGGAATAATAAAATCCATTGTTCGTTTTTCCAAAGGTTCATTTCTAAATAACTCCGTTAATTCTCCTTTACTATATGAAATATTTAATTCATCTAAAATTTGAGCAATAAAATATTCAGGATTATTTTCTGAGTGTCCTGCATATGAACCTTTTTCTTTATAGCGAACAAGCGAATCAATCAAAGCAGAGGTTTCAAATTTTAATTTTGAAATACTTAATTTTTTCAATTCAAACAATGGCAATGTTTGTGCTAAAAATGGAACTGTGCTTCCTTCAAAAAATAAATTAACAATTCCTTTACGAAAAAAATTATTACTTTTCAATAGATTTAAAATCTTTTTATCGCCCCATTCACTTATATTCTCACTATCATTATTATCAGTCCATTTTTCTTTATAAAGAAGTTTTGAAAGTTCTTTATTATCAGAAACACGCACAATGGTAATCAATCTTTTTAAACTTTCATTTGCAAACCCTGTAAGAGCAAGTAAAGCACGCAATCCATTTTCTTTTTCTAATAAAAGATTTTCAAAAATTTCTTTATTTAAACCTTGCATTTCAATTTGATTTTTCAAAACGAGCAATATTTCATTTAACGAATTAATATAACTTTCATATTTATTTTGAAAATCAGAATTATAAAAATAAAAAGTATTTTTATTTATCACAGTATTAAACTTTATATCATTTCCAATATTTCCCATTTATTTCCTTTACACAAACATTTCAACTGCATTGGAATATTTTAATATTATTCCTGTATTTATTAATTCAAATTTTGTAGCGTTATTATTTATTATTTGCATTTGATAATCAAACGCATTCTTATTTATTTCAAAACCACAAGCCCGTCTTTCCAAACTTAACGCTACCTTTGCTGTAGAAAAACTTCCAAGAAAAAAATCACAAACTAAATCATCCTCATTACTCGAATATAAAATCATTTTCTTTAATAATGCAGTTGGAAGTTGATTTTTATTTTTTATTTGACCTGGTTTATATTCTCTGTTAATTATCCAAACATCTTCTCTATCAGCATAATTTCTACTTCCACCATTTTCTTTTTTATCATTATCATTAAAAAAAGCATTTTTATTAAAAGTAATTTCTCCGCCCGTTTTTGTATAAAATAAAATATGATAATGCGAAGAAATATATTTTCTACTTGTATAAACACCAAAATTATATTTCCAAATAATATGGTTTCGTTCTTTCAAATTCGTTTCAGCAAGTACATTCAAAATATGCCGCAAATTAGAATACCCCGAAACAATATAAATACTACCACCGGGACGCAATACCCGTTCTGCTTCTTTAATCCATTGCATAGAAAAATCAGGATATTCACTTGCATTTACTTCAACATAACCATCAATAACATTATTTTCGTTGCGATTATAATGTTTATCTAATTTATCGCCATTTATTCCGTAAGGTGGGTCAGTAATAATTAAATCCACCGTGTTATCTTGCAAATATTTTTTTGCTCCTTCTATGCAATCAATATTGTAGTAGTTCATAATTTTAATTTAATTTCATAATATTTAAAGTCATCAATAGTTTCTATATCTAACATATATTTAGGTTGCCTTGTTAATCCATTAGAATTTCTACCTTGATTATAAATAGACAAAATATCACTCGTATTTTTATTTATCAATAGTAAAATAATTTTCCATAATTCTGCTTTAGTTTTTCTATAACGGGAATTAGAAGTTCTTTTTTTTCGTTCTTGTTCGTATTTGGATTCTCCACCTTTTAATTCGTTGTGCCATTTTTGAAAACTTCTATCAGAATCATTATATTCAACATCACACAATGCAATAATTTCTCCATGATATTCATTTTGTTCAATAGACAAATCCATTGCTTCTTTATCATTAAGAATAATTTTTTGATTATTAGTTTTTATTGCAGATGCTTTCATATCCCAATTTATTTTACCTTTCAAATCAAAACTAACATTTCCAAACTTATCACCCGGTATTTGCAATTTATTTGCAAGCAATATCCTAACTTTATATTCAAAATAAAAAGCCCACCATTCCATTTGTCGCCAATTATAATCAGCTTCTTTAAGTTCTAAAATTGATTTCTTACCATCCCAAATTATTGGTAATTTTATTAATTCTGTTTGTAATATTTTTATATCATTTCCAATATTTCCCATTTATTTCCTTTACACAAACATTTCAATCATTTTCTTTAATAAGGCAATTGGATTAATTGTCTAAAAACACTTAATATTAATGTTTGCTTTTTGTAGGGGCATAGCAGAACTACACCCCTACGACATTACAAGAATTATTCAACAATAGCAAAAACATCGTTTTCTTTCATCATCAAATATTCTTCACCATCTATGGTGATTTCTGTTCCTGCGTATTTGCCATAAAGAACGTTGTCGCCCACTTTTAGTTGCATTGGAATTAATTTTCCGTTATCATCTGTTCTGCCTTTACCAACAGCAGTGATAGTGCCTTGTAGTGGTTTTTCTTTTGCGGTATCGGGAATGATAATCCCGCCTTTTGTTACTTCTTCTGCAGGTGCAGATTTTACGATAATTCTATCGTGGAGTGGTGTTAATTTCATTTATATTCTCCGTATATTATAATAAATTTTTAAATAAATTTCTAATCTAAAATCAATATGTTTTACACAAAAACAATGCCAAGTGTAGTTTTCTGACATTAATTCATAATAAGATTACAAAAATAACAAAAAAAAATGAAAAAATAACAAAAACTGCCATTTTGTCATTAATATCAATATCATATATAAACAGATATGAAAATGGGGTAAGTAAATATAATTTATTTTCTTGCTCGGCTGACAATTTGAAACTTCAATAACAAAAAAAACAGGCAGTATAAAACTGCCTGAAAATATTGTTATATTTTTTTTATAAACTATCGCTTCCATTTTGGGGCACCCTGAATACGTGCAATCATATCCATTATTGTTTCGTCAATCATTCTAATATGGCCTTTCTCACCACCACCAGTTATACTTTCAAAGTAACCCCACGAAAACATTAACAGAAATATACACAAAACAATAAATTTCTTTTTATCGCGTCTTGAAAGATTTTGATATTTATTCCCAAATATCAAATCCCAAAACTTATACCATAATTCTATTATTCTCTCTATTACTTTCTTAAACATATAGATTCCCTCCATAGTGCATACTATTGCAATCGTTAACACTTTGATAGTGTTAACGATTTTTGCAGGTATTCCTGCAAGGAAACCAATCTTTTGTTGGTTACCTGATGACATATTTATACGCTTGTCATCGCGATTAAGTTGGTTTAACATTTGTATACCTTTAAATGTAAATAAATATTTCGTCCTCTGACATGAAGCAGAATTTTAATAACAGCAGAACAATGAAGCTATAGAATAAAAACGCTTCAGAAACTAATAGCACAATAACTCCCTCCGCCATCTTTACTCTCATCGTTCTGCTGAATTTTATATCTTTTTCAATTTTGCCAAAGAACTTATTACAAAAATACGTATTTTTTTTCTAATTTCCAAATGCTTTTTTTTGTGTAATCATATAACTATAATTAAATAAAAAAGATTTATTTGCCTATTATGATTTTGTGTGGTTGGCAATCCGATTTGTTTAATTTATTAGAAATAACGAAATAATTTTAATTATGCTATTTTTTTAGAAAAATATTATTATATTTGTATAAAAGCATTAAGAAATATAATTAAATAAGTATAATATTATGCAAAAGAAAAAAAATATCGGTGTAATGGATACATCGTTTAGAGATGGTTTTCAATCAGTATTCGGCGGTAGAGTTCTGATGGATGATTTCCTACCTGCTCTAAAAAAAGGCGTTGAAATTGGAATCCGCCACTTTGAATTCGGCGGCGGTGCAAGATTTCAAGCAAATGTGTTTTACCTTAATGAAGACCCTTTCGAAATGATGGATAAATTTCGTAAAGCAATCGGTCCTGATATTGCCACCCAAACTCTTTCCCGCGGTATAAACACTGTGGCTTTAGATTCTTCTCCAAGAGATGTAATTGAACTCCACGCAAAAATGTTTAAAAAACATGGGACAACGGTTATCCGTAATTTTGATGCTCTTAATGATGTAAACAATCTGATATACAGCGGTCAGATGATACACAAACACGGCTTAAAACACGAAGTCGTTGTTACAATGATGGAACTGCCTCCAGGATGCACAGGGGCTCACGATGTTTCATTCTACGAGAAGACATTAAGAGGAATATTAGATGCAGGTATCCCTTATAACTCTGTATGTTTTAAAGATGCAAGTGGAACTTCCGCTCCTCAAAAGGTGTATGAAACAATAAAAATGGCTCGTAAATTATTACCTGAGGGAACGCATATTCGCTTGCACACTCACGAGACAGCAGGCGTATCTATTGCTTGTTATCTTGCTGCATTAGAAGCAGGTGCCGATGGTATTGATTTGGCTTGTTCTCCTGTTTCAGGTGGAACTTCACAGCCCGATATGATTGTAATGCTTCACGCATTAAAAGGCAAGCCATTTGATTTAGGATTAGATATAGAGAAAGTTAGAGAATATGAAGATGTAATTAAAGGATGTTTGAAGGACTACTTTATTCCACCTGAAGCAACTCAGGTTTCGCCTGAAATTCCATTTTCGCCAATGCCAGGAGGTGCTTTAACTGCTAATACACAGATGATGCGTGATTTTAAAGTATTAGATAAGTTCCCCGAAGTTATCCGCGAAATGCGTGAAGTAGTTGAAAGAGGTGGATTTGCTACATCTGTGACACCTGTTTCGCAATTCTATTTCCAACAAGCATATAATAATGTTATGTCAGGAAAATGGGAAAATATTGCTGATGGTTATGGTAAAATGGTGCTTGGTTATTTTGGTAAGACACCCGTTCCGCCTGACCCTAAACTTGTTGAACTTATTTCAAAAAAGATGAATCTTCCTGTTACAACAGACAATCCTGTTGATGTTGCTGAAAAAGACCCTAAAAAAGGACTTCCTTATTGGAAAAAACAACTTGAAGATAATAATCTTCCGACAACAGAAGAAAATTTATTTATAGCGGTTAGTTGTCAGGAAAAAGGTATTGCTTTCTTGCAAGGCAAAGGTAAAGTTATGGTTCGCAAAACTACAGATGAAAAACCTGCCGCAGAATCAAAACCTGCTACTGCACCGAAACAAGATACAATAATAGGAACACCTACTTCTTTATCTAATATCAGTAGTGCTGGACTTGCTAAACCTGCAACATATAAACTCAAAATAGATAATCAGTCATATTTTGTAGAAGTGGAACAATTAGGTTAATTTTGTTTTATATAATAAAAGAAGGAATAACTATGTTGTTCCTTCTTTTTTCTATTATCAGAAAAAAAATGTTATGTTTTTTACAAATTATTCTTATATTTGTATAAAAATAATACATAAACATACAAACCAAATAAACATTAAAAAGTAAAATAAAGAATATAGTATTAAAATATATGGAATTATTAATTGTTGTAATAGTGATTGCACTATTGTTTGACTTTATAAATGGCTTCCACGATGCTGCTAATTCAATAGCATCAATAGTAACTACAAAAGTATTAACACCATTCAAAGCAGTATTATGGGCTGCCTTTTTCAACTTTTTTGCATTTTTTATTGCAAAGTATTTAATCGGGGAATTCGGAGTAGCAAATACGGTATCCAAAACCGTAATAGAACAATATATAACATTGCCTATTATTTTTTCAGGTGTGATAGCGGCTATAATATGGAACTTATTCACTTGGCGACTTGGTATTCCGTCATCGTCATCGCATACTCTTATAGGCGGATTTGCAGGGGCAGCCATAGCGGGTGCGGGCTTTGGCTCAATACATATACCTGTTATAGTTAAAATTGCTTGTTTTATATTTTTAGCACCTATAATAGGAATGTTAGTATCAATAGGCATAACAACAGCAATAATGCACATTTGTAAGAAACAAAATCCGCACAGGATGAATGTTGTTTTTAATCGTTTACAATTACTATCTGCCGCTATGTTTAGTATAGGTCACGGGCTAAACGATGCTCAAAAAGTTATGGGAATTATTGGTGCTGCATTAATTGTCGCTAATTCAATGGGTATAGAATATGGAATTAGTAGTATATCAGAATTACCTACTTGGGTTGCGTTATCTTGCCATATCGCTATAGCACTTGGCACTATGTCAGGAGGGTGGCGAATTGTTAAAACGGTGGGAACTCGTATAACTAAAATTACTCCTATTGAAGGAGTTGCTGCTGAAAGTGCAGGAGCAATGACATTATATCTAATGGAAGTATTAAAAGTTCCTGTAAGCACTACACATACTATAACAGGGGCAATTATGGGAGTAGGTGCCACTAAAAGATTAACTGCCGTTAGATGGGGAATAACAAAAAAATTATTAGTCGCTTGGTTATTAACAATTCCTGTCAGTGCATTAATTGCAATGGGCATATATAAATTTGTTAAATGGGTAGGAATATATGGTTTTGTAATGTAAGTGCATTGAAGTGTATTTATTAAAAAAGATATTCTTATTAAAATATAACATAAAAATTTTGTTTGTTATTTTTTAATTTATTTT
>Ga0082212_10002119_pt1 | contig 29213 bp, 25 predicted proteins | sample TergutNt197P3_FD_71548 | JGI IMG/M metagenome (GOLD analysis project Ga0082212, IMG submission 71548) | Neocapritermes taracua P3 segment gut microbial communities from Petit-Saut dam, French Guiana - Nt197 P3 | ecosystem: Host-associated > Arthropoda: Insects > Digestive system > Gut ...
GCAATGACGGAGAGATGAATAGAGCAGCAGCTATCTTGCGTCAAACCACCTCATTAGACGAGAAACTATGAGCAGGCGCATGGGGGTGCGTCTACAACGCCTGGGTGGGAGCGTTTCCTTCCTAAAACAAACGTATGCGGTGCGTGCGACACGTCTCCCTACACCAGCTTGATCTGTACGGCCTCAAGTCTGCGGTCTTGCCCGGTGGAGCCAAGGCAGTAGGTGAAGCCGTCATCGACCACCTCTATCCAAGACCCCCATCCATAGGTAGCCTGGTGGACACGGAAGAACAGCCTCTTGCCGGTGGTGTTCTTGACAACCTTGAAGCCCATACATTCGATGGCAGCTGACTTACCGCGCGACCCGAGCCTCAAGGCACCATCCCTCATCTTGGATGCCACCCAGCCGACACCCGCTATATGTGCCATACCGTCTATGACAAGCTCCCCTGCTACCTTGAGCTTTGAGGTGTCTAAGGTGAGCTCCTCAAGTGCCAGGCTGCGTCCTGTGGTGCCACCCGTCTGGCCGTCGCGTACCTGTGCGAGGTCGCCCACATCCTGGCAATGCGCCTGATACAGCAGGTTTACGTCATTGACTGCGGTGCCAGGTATCTGTGTGGCCGGTGGCTGCAGGGGTTTTCCCGCAATACCAAAGGCCCCAAGCAGCCCCTTGGCAACCTCGTCGGTGTTGGTGTTGAACTTGGTGATATCCAAGGCGTTGGAGATGAAGCAGACCTCCACAAGGCGGTATGACAGCCCTGCGGCAGAGGCCCTGGCAGGGTTTGCCAGGTCGTTTCGCTTGGATATCTTTATGGAGCGTCCCGGGAAGTAGCTCCCAAGCCATGCAGCCAGTGCGTCGTCATAGGCATCGGAGGCATAGTTGGCATAGATGATGACATGGCCTCCTCTGGCCGTCGCCGCAGCGCTGTCCAGATGGAGCTCTATCACCTCGTAGCCTTTGGGGATGGCATTGAACGCCCCTTGTCCTGCGGTGTAGTAGTTGGTGTTGAAGTCCGCCAAGGTGACATCGGCTCCGCCTAGCGCCTTCATGCGGGTGGCAAGCGCACGCACCCGCTCGGCCTCCAGATAGCCGTTTCCCACAGCCCCCGGGTCACCTGCGCCATGTCCGGGGATGATGAACAGCTTAGTCATCAGTCCGTACCTTCCTTTCCTGTCGATCCTTGATGAGTCGTGTGGTAGTTGTGCGTGGATACCCCAGCCAGACCACCTGACACCGCGAACACCGCACCAAAGCAGGCGGTCACAAACTCGGGCTGCGGCCAACCAAAGGTTGCCGCACCTAGCGAGTACAAAAGCACGGCCTCGGGGAACACCCACAAAGCTAGGAACTTCAACGCTTCGTATGCCCTATCCGGCAGTATTAGCTTGTGGTTGTCTTTCTGCTCGTTCATTTCCCCTCCCTTGTCAGGTTGGCGTGTTCGATGATGACGTTGCTCAGCTCGTTCCAGGCCTCTTCTACTTCCTTGTCGTTGTTCATCTCGGGCATATTCATGATCGATTTACAGATGGCACGTAGCGCTTTGACAAAGACAACGTTGTACCTGCCCTGTTTCTCTATGGCGCTGAGCTTCTTGTCTATGGGCCTTACCGCCTTGAAGTAGAAGGTAGCCAGCATGATGACCAGCGCGAGAAACACCGCGATGGTCATGTCCTCGAATACTGTCAGATCTATCATCTATCCTCCTTTCCCTTTCAAACACCTGTTGCATGTCACTCAAGCCTGCTCATCTCGTCGCGCAGGCCTTCGCGTTGTTCGAAGATCGGCCTGTACTCTGCATCCTCGGCAAGGTAGAGTTCCTCAAGCCGCCTGAGCGCCTTGAGGTCGGTGAGCGCAAGCTCTGCCTTCAACAAGGCGACCTCCGTATCCTTCATCATCTTTGGGTCATCGGGGATATACATCTTCACGGTCTCGTAGTCCTCGGGCTCCAGCCCGAACTTCGTGACATGGTCTATGGATCCCATAGCCCCTTTCCTTGGGACAGTGGCCTCTACAAGCTGCCCTGACCTCAGGTCAGGCGCCTTGATATCATTGTTGTCTAGATCGATAGTCCTCATGCCAGCCTCCCTATATAGTGCTCATGCAAGCGATACCCTACAGATGCCGTATCTGCTACCGAGCGGTTCTCAGCCAGGTAGAAGGTACCTGTCCCGCTTGTGGTCGTTGCTGTCGTGGTCATTAAGAAGAGCGCCCTTGTATTGCTGTTTCCCTCTACCCAGCGAAGCGAAGTGGGTATCTGTGCAAAGGTGAAGGGGAACGCCGTCGAGGCGATGACCGATGCTGTCCGCCTCCAACCGTTCTCCCACACTGTGTTGATCACAGCTGATCCTGTCGCCTCGCGCCAACACTCTGCGATACCGGAGGCATACTGCACCCAAACCCAGCCCGATGTGGGGTTGATGTTGGTCGAGGCTTGGAATGCCTCGCGCACCCACCAGGCAGACCAGGTGGCGCCGGAGTCACCGGAATACCTCTCCCAGTGCTTGAGGTAGCCTGCGGTGGACCTCTGCCACTTCTGACGTATACGGTTACCCGTACCGGTTCTCTGCGTCCAATCGACAACCATGTAGCACCCTGCCCCGGTATCGGGCGCATTGACGAGTGTGGCGGCATTATTGCCGCTTGATGTGTAGTAGACGCCAGGCTCTGTGATGGTGTTCAAGTCTGTGCCATTGGGGATATTCTCCCCATAGGGGCCAATGGTCTCTATAGTTGAGAAGTCTGCCGTGACCTCAGAGTAGGTTGCGCCTGTGGCGAGGCTCTTTGGTGTCGCCCCTGAGATAGTACCCTTGCTCTCTATCCTGATGTTGCCGCCTGCTATAGCACGATAGAGGATGTTATTGCCAAGGCCAGCAGTTGCTGCCAGCCCCACAGTGGAGCCGTAGGTGGAGGCAACGGCATAGTACATATTACTGATCGTGCAAGCCGACGCACGCACATATTGCGAGCCGTAAGATGCATTGATCCCAATGCTCGCTGAGTTCGTCGGTGTCCCTGATACAGCGTTGCAGTAGGCGAAGAAGATGTAGCTGCAGGTATTGCGATAAGCATAGAAGCAGCTGTTATCCGCCGATGTAGCAGTAAGCCCATAGAGGTAGATCATCGGGTTGGTGCAGTATTGGATGGTTACACGTCCGCACTTATGTGTTTGGACGCCTGCGGTGTTGATGGTTGCTCCAGAGGCGTCCACGCAGTAGATCAAAAGGTACCCTGGCCCCTGGAAGTACTGCACCACTATGTTGCTTGTGATGGTGCCCGATGTGACATTGATGGTCACGTTGTGGTCGAGGTACTTAGGCAAGGCGTTAAGCGTTGCCTGCAGTGTTGCCATCGAACAGTTAATGGTCTCTGCTGGCCCTAAGGCCTTGATCGAGGTCTCCCCGCCGACTACCGCCACAGCCGTCCACTGGGTCTTGTCGACCAGTATCACCACACGGTCCCCCACAGAAGGGTTGCAGGCACGGCCGCAAGGTATGGAGTCGATAAAGCCATCGGGCCTGACCTTAAGCGAACCATCGGCGTTGATGGCGGTCACGGTGCCTGACCTCCTTTTAAGCCCGGCCCTTTCAGCCTTGTCGTTGTCTGCATTGTTGACGGCTGAGATGTCATTGGCAGCCTTGTGCAGCAGAGAGCGTGTCTTGTCATCCATAGGTATCACCTCCTGATGAAGCGCCTTAAGCGCATGGTCGTGGGCATGGAGGGGGTAAGCACGTACCTCTTCTCCACGATGGTGCCGCCCATCTCGAATCCGGCCTCGGAATAAGACAAAAGCGCACCTTCGCCTGTGGCATACGGCATCCAGCGGTGCGTGACCTCGACGGATTCCACTGATGAGGAGAGCTCTGCCAGGCGCCGTGCGGCATACGCGTCAAGGGCTGCCTGTCCCTCGATGTCTGAGACGGTCTCTGTATGCACTATCTCGCGTCCCCTGGATACGGTGGAATAGACGGAGAGCGCATCGTCGTTTCGGGCAGTGGCGACCGTACCCTCCTCGTCGTTGCTTAAGATGACGACGACGATATTGGGCACTGAGAAGTAATCGAGCTCATGGGTCACAGCAGGGGCGAAGCTACATCCCCCCTCATCGTCTCTTAGCACCACCGAAGGCGCGCGTAGCGTGGGGTCCGTATAGGCGAAAAGCCGTATCACACCGAAGGCGTCGATACCAACCGGCGCAAAGCCCGCGAAGGACGCGAGGTCGTTTACTATCTCTAAGTAGGAGGTTCCCGCATCATAGGTCCAGGTGCTCTTCAGCTTCGCTGAGGAGGCATCGGCCATGACAGCGAGCCTTCCTGTCTGCTCGGTGCCTATGCCTGCCAGCAAAGAGGAGGCAAAAGAGATCGCCACCGTGTTCTTGGGTATGGACAAGGGCTTCGTGATGCCTATGTCTTGGACTATCTGCAAAAGCGAGTACATCTTAAGCGAGCCGCGCGTGACGCCGCGGTTCAGCTCAGAGGAGGGTGTCGAGGCGATGAAGGTGCCATGCAAGACCTCGAGCGTCTCGCCTTTTTGCTCATGGACGGAATACACCCTGAGGTAGTCGTTTCCTATCTTGGGCGGATACACATAGGGAAGCGAGCCTGCGGCCTTGATCGCGCTCAGGTCGTTTTCCTCTATCTCACCGCCGTCCTCAAAGCAGTAGAGCTCCTCGACATCGCGCAGGGTGGTGCGCTCCGTCAGCATGTAGCGGAACGTCGTCTTTCTGCTATAGCGCCAGTCCATGGGCCCTCACCCTCTCGAAGTCCACATTCACCTCGGAGAGGTGACGTCCCGTAAAGCTTTGCGAGATGGCCACGTCGGCCGCAAACGGCCTTTCGTGCGGTAGGCGCACTATCACAGGGCCCGTCCACTCGGAAGCCGCGTCCATGTCCGTGATGAGGTTGTAAGAGATAAGCCCATCAAAGGCATCGCCGTCCCTTACGGCAGTTCCCTTGATGGAGCCGGTAAGGGAAAGCCCACTGCCGTAGTCGGCTACCGGATACCTGTCCTCAGGCGTCCTTCCTGCCGTGGTGAAGAGCTCCCTGGTGTGTGCAAGCTGCCTGTCCCAGTTGAGGTCAAGCGCCACCTTGGCAACCTCACCATATCCTTGCCCGAAGTTCAAAAACGCCGTCATCTTGGAGGGGATGGTAAGCTCGACCTCCACGATGGAGGCCACACCGGACGCGGCGTAGGCGATGAAGAGGTAGGTGAGTCTCTCATCCAAAGGTGGATAGACGTCTGTCACCGCGGTTCCGGATGGTACCTTATCCACCAAGACGAGTAAGGATCCATCGCTTCTGCGCCGCATGATGCCCATGGATACCGTAGGCGGTACCTCTGGCTCATCGCCCTCGAATACGGACAGCTCGACCGCTGCCCGCTGGGCATCTATGGCGTATCCGGGTTCTGCCTCAGCTGGTTCGGTGTAGTCAGTCGATATCCCCATCTGCGTCTGGGCGACAAGCGATGTTGTTGAGCGAACCGTGACGCGGAGGGTATAGGCAGTGTGGTTATCTGGCAAGAAGTCACCGGAGGCAAGCTGGAAGGTGGTGGCCGTCCCTTGCAAGGTCCTTGAGAAGAGCGCCTTGCCTGCAACTGATAATAGCTCCACAGTCGCCTGTTGCTGGGTACCAGACAGGTCGGTGTATGTCCAGGTGATACCGATGGGCAGATCCGTTATCGGAGTGGTTCCCGGTGAGGTGATGGCCACTGAGGGAGCCTGGTACACCTTGAACGTGCGCGTACTTGAGTACGCGCCGAAAGCTGCATCGGCACCTTTTGTCCTCACGCGCCAGGTGACGGTGGCGTTGACAGTAAAGCTGTTCGTGAGCGTGTGCTTGTTGGTAGAACCTGACACGGACACCGTTGTATACGACGTCCCCCCATTGGTGGAGTATTGCAGCTCAGCTGAGGTCTGGGCCGAGCCGTCCAGCGGGTTATGCGTCCACTGGAACGCTATGCTCGCCTCAGCGGTGCTTATTACAGCCGAGCTTGCTGGGGACACCAGGGTGGGGGCGGCAGGTGGCTGCAGTGTCACCACGGCAGCGGATGTGGCTGAGTAGGCAGAGGCAAGCGTGCCTCTGGTGTTGCGCACCCGGTAATACCAGGTACCTCCCCCCGGGGTGTCGTCGATACTAACCACAGCAGAGCCACTCTGTGTCTGGGCGGCTGTCCAAGAAGTCCCGTTGGAGGAGCGTTGCAGCTCCGTGGCTGTTGCCGTCAATGCTGTGTTTGCAAAGCTCGCCCTTACCTTTGTGGCATCCATCCTGGCGACTGTTGGCTTTCCTGGTGCAGAGGGCGTGTTGTAGGTGACACCTGATGTCGCATAGCCTGAGTAGAGGGTACCCCAGCCTGACCGTACGCGGTAGCTGTAGGAGTGGTTCGCACTGGTTGCCTTATCGGCGTATGAGGTGACCGTCCCTTTGACGGTGGTTATCTGTGCGTAGGTACCTCCGTCGACAGACCGCTCGATGTAGGTGGTCTTGCTGTCGGATGAGGCGGCCCCTAGCGTCCAGGCGACGGTGTTTTGTGTATCCGACACCCGCGTGTTGGTGCAGGCCGAGTGGGCTGAAGGCGTGGTGTAGGTGACAGTCGAGGTGGCACAGGCAGAATAGATCCCCTGCCATATCGCCCGCACACGGTACTGGTAGCGTTTGTTGGCTGCCGTCGTATCGGTGTAGGTCGTAACATTGGCTGCAAGTGTCTGGTATGCGGTCCAGCTGCCGCCATCCACCGAGCGTTCCAGGAGCACGTTGGTGTAGGGGTTGGAGGCCGTGGCCTTGTTTGCCCACTTCACCGCACAGGAGGTGTCCGTTGACCTTGTTGCAGTGCAGTCGGTAGGAGCGGCTGGCTTCGCGAGTGCCGGGATGGGAAGCGTTGCCATGAGCACCCAGCCCGTGCTTACCGTGGAGCCTGCACTGGCGAACGCCGCGCCATAGCCGCTGACCGTCTCACCGTATGCCCTCACCCATACCTCAACGTTGTAGGCTGTCGCTGTCCGGGTGAAGGTGAAGTCTATGCTTCCCGTGTCGCATACATCCCACCAGGCACTGCCTGGGTTGGATGACAGGTAGCCCGTGGCCTTCTTCTGCGCCTTGGTACCCGCTGGAGGCTGGTCTATGGCGATCTCTACCGCTGCTCCGTATTGCCAAGCGTTGGTCATGCAGGCCACGCCTCGGGCAGCCACCTTGGATGTGGTGTCCGTGTTTGACTGCGACCACTCGGCCCAGCCGCAAAGACCACGGCTTGCCACGTAGACCGATGATGTGTACTTGCTAGGCATAAGAGGTCACCTCCATGTTGCGGTTGATGATGAGGATGTCGGTCAGCTCAGACATGAGCTGGGCCACCCGCGAGTCCGGCGTGTAGCTCACATCCCCTATGGTGTAGTAGTTGTTGGTCGCTTCCCTGCCTTGTAACGCTACGGCATCAGGCCTGTAAGCCGTCAGGCCTGCCGCTGTGCCTTTTGTAAGGCTTGCAGAGGAGAGCTCCCATTCGTTGATGTTCTCTGAGATGCCTTGTGCGAGCGCCCTCGCTTCCGCGAACAGGACAGGCGCCGCCTTGCGCATCGATAGGGCAAGGCCAAAGACCATGTCGGGCATCCATCTCTCGTAGTCCTTCAGTGGCCCTTCATCAGGGCGCGAGAAGTGCAGGAACGACTTGATGCTTCCCGCGATGAAGGAGGCAGCATTGGTAACGAGGCCAACGGCGTTTCGTATCCCGCTTGCAAGCCCCCCTACTAAGTCATTGCCCCATGATGTCGCGTTTCCGTTCTCGGACCTCAGTCCTGCCTTCGCTGCCGCAGATATCACCTTTCCCTCTGTGTCCACAGCCTTGAGTCCGTCACCAATGCCTTGTGCGAAACCAGAGGAGGCGTCCTTGCCTATCAGGTTGGTCTTGTCAGGTGCGGCCTCAGATCCCATGGCTGCAAGCGCACCGGATGCAAGCGCTTCTGCTGCAAGCGCTGACGTCACATCATCAGAGATCCCCTTTGCGAAGCCCTCAGCGGCATAGATCCCTATCTCCATCATCCTCTTTGATGGAGATTGTTCAGCAAGTGCCCTTTTTAGCTCATCAAGAGTGTTATAACCTAGTTGCAGTGCCAGTTCATTTGCTGCTTCAGGGTCTAGCCCTTCGACAAATCCGAGGGCCGCATTTGCCCCACTTTCTTCAAATATCTCAAAGAATGTCTTTGGCATGAATAGCCCAAGCTCTTCGCAAAGCTCATACAGATTACCGCTACTATTATCGATACTTGCAACAAGAGCAGCTATGTCTTCACTGCCCTTTGTACTTATTGCACCGGTAGTAATGCCCCATTTTTCAAAGGTTTCAGCATAGTCCCTTGCAGCCCATTTGCCTCCCTCAAGGGCTTCGGTCCAGATATTGCTTGCGCTGATGTAATCCGTCAACCCTTCTCGAGATGAGGTCATTGTCTGGGAATGTGCGGAAAACGTGTTGCTAGTATCATATATTTGTTTCTCAAGACCGCTGAGATTCTGCTGGAGCTTTTCAACATCTTTTGCAGCCGCAATCCAGGCATCTGGATCCCCAGTGACCTGATAGATCTCCCAGGCACCGTCTAGCTTCAACTCTGCTTCCTTAAGTTTTTCCACGGCAAGAGCGTGTTCACGGATTAATTCGTTTGCTGTATCAAGAGACTGCTGTGCCCTTGCGTTGTCTTCCCACGCCTTTGTGCTGCGTTTTATCGAATCAACGCTGGTGTCAAGCTTCCCGTTATAACTGTCTAGGACGCTAATATTTGTCCCACATATTGCGTTTACTCCTTCGACCGCAACTTCTAGCTCAGCTTGTTCTTTGGCGCCTAACCTAGTTTTACCCGCAAGTCTTTCGATTGTTTTTACGTAGTCTTTAACGGCAGAAGCGTCCATGTTGAGCTCAAAGTCCTTCGCTTGCAATCCCCTTACGATATCAGCGTGTCTTTTTACGACATCATCGGCGCTCTTCACGTAGTCTCCAAAACCATCAACCACAGTAAGCACTTCGTCAGAGAGAATCGAGAACCATGATCCGGCTTCTCCAAGAAGTGGTTTCAGGTTCCTTGTTGCATCCTCTAGATTCTTGGTTTTCTCCCAATAATCTGCGAGGTAATCAATAGCAGCTGATACTGACATGTCAAAGAGAGAGACAGCAAGATCTGCCTGCCAACCACCAAGTTCCTTGGCCGCAATCTTTGCCAGAGAGAAGCACTCTTTTAAGCCCTTCTTAATCATATTGAGAAATCCAGAAGTCTCCGAGCTTACCTGTTGGAACCCGTTACTTGTGGCATCGACCACTTGTGAGAACCCGGTGTTTGTTGTATCGACAATCTGAGAGAATCCACTACCTGCTGCAATAACTATCTGTGAATATCCTCCGCTTGCTGAAGTATTGAGTTTAAAAACAATGCTTTCGAATAGCATGATTAGTCTCTCAAAGTCAGTTTCAAGAGAATGCTCAATCTGCGAAAAGTCCAAAGACAATCCAACACAGTAATCAGACACGTTCCTTCACCATCCTTTCAGATTTCTCTGTAATACACTAGATTGAATAACACATTGAATACTATTCGAGTCTTTCCTTCTATTGACCCTTAACTCGACAATTGGGTAAACTTAGCCAGTATTCAAAACCAGCCAGATTAGCTGCTTCTTCATTGAAAGAAGGGTTTCCAATGAAACAGAAAAGAAAACCTGAATGCGCATTCTTCATAAGACCAGCGTATGGAACAATCCTAGCTAGGCTATCAAAAATCCTTGTTGCCGTAATAGTTTTTTCTGCTTTCCTTGTTGTGCTGGTTGCATGTTCAGACGATACGAAGCTCAGCGGAACCTATAAGGGGAGAATTGCAATTACAAGCTGTACTTATGTCTTCAGCGAAGACGGAACTGTGGAGCTAACAATGGAGTCAGGCGGGCTCGATCCGAAAACGATCAAGGGAAGATATCAGATCATTGATCGTAATACCATAGAGTTCAAGTATACGTGGGATAATCGCGACTACGACAATATTGCATCATTTAGCAGGAAGGGTCCCTCATTATTTATGGATGGCATTGAATATAGAAGGGTGCCGCCTGGCTGAAGGTAGAAAATCCTAGTCTTTCATTGTCTCTTTTTACGTTAGTTTTACACTTTGTACTCACTCGTTGTTATCACTTAGTAGTGTGGGGTGTGGATTCTCTTGGTTTCCCCCTCCGCGGCAGGCTCAGTCTCTGTGCATACTCGCCAACTCCATACACCGGGTTCGATGGTGTCTCTTTTGCTACTAGTCGTGGTGGCTCTATTGGTCTAGGATGGTTCCTGTTCTTCGCACCATCAGGTGTCTTCGCCCACTGGAGCCAACGCAGGCGGTTGACAGCGTCCGCTAGCAGATGCTCCGTCCAGCCCCATGCGTTTGCTGGGTCCATCCTTACCATGACACGGGAGTTTTGGGGAAGCATGGCCGCAAGCTCGGCGGCGTGCATGATCTTGTAGTCTTTGCCCATGCGATCGATATCAAGGGTGTAGAACTGCTGGAAATCTGCACGCAGCTCGAGCTTGTAGCGGCCGAGCATGCTAGCGAACACTAGGAGTTTTTTGCTTTGACCTTATCGAGCACCGCAAAGAAGAAGGCGCCTACGTCTTTCGTCTTGACCATGCCGCGCTCATCGCGAAGCGTGTCCTTGACAAGCTCGTACTCATCACCTAACACGCGCTTGAGCGCAGAGATGCTCGCGCGGTTGTTGCCCTCGTCTAATGCGATGAGGTCCTCCAAAAGCTCAAGGTCCTCCAAGATGTCTGGCCATATGTGGATGGTGACGCCTTTGACCTTAAGCTCTACCTTCCCGTCTATGTCCTTCGTGTCCGCCATCACCCTCACTCCCCTAGTATCTCTGCGATGTACTCGTAGGCGGTGTTTCCGGCTTGGTCAGGCAGGGCGGAAAGCGTCACGCCGTACTTGATAGGGTCGCCGTCCTTGTAGACGATATCGTCTACCGAGGTGATCTTGCCGCAAGGGACCACGATGCGCTTGACGCGGTCTTCGGCAAGCAGGATCTCAAAGACCCAGATGTGGTTGCTTTTCAGCTTGGAGTTGTGCAGGATGCTCAGGTTGCTGCCGCTTCCGGAGACGTTGTCCACACCATAGACCTGCTTTAAGGCCGCCTCGTTGGTCTCGATCATGGCAAAGGCGAAGGTCTCAGAGCGTGAGGTCTGGATGTTTAATACCTCCTCGCCGCCCCAGGCCTTGATGGAGCTCGATTCCGTGGAGACGGAGTTGGTGAGCCCGTCTTCAGAGCAGTAGCCCACATTCTCGAACCCCTCGCCCAAAGGCGCTACCGCATCTGTGGGAAGCGCGGCTGTGGTGGGAGCGACGAACACCGCCCCGCCCGCCTTTGGCCTTCCTACGCTTACATTGGTGACATCGTTTGGTGACATGGTGCACTTCCTTTCTTTTTTTGTGACCGTTTCATTGGCCGCTATGGACTGCGCTGGTTTTCCATCAAAGCCGTTCGCCTGCGTCTCTGGACACCTGGCGCCAAGGTAGCAAGAAGCCATCGGTTCATGCCCGACGGCTTCTTGCCCAGAAAGAGAGGGCGCTTATTGGGTGTTCCCTTTAGAAGTGTTCCTTCAGGGAGGTGGCCTTGTGCTGTGTCTTCTTGGAACCACCCAGTAGGTCTCGCTCATTTCTGACTGACTACACTTTATGCTTAAAAGAATCACCTGGGATACATCAACAGTAGCCTCTTTTATTAAGAGTCGTGCTTCCTGACCTTGCTGTCATGTTTCAATTCTGCAACATACGCTTCATGGCATCCATGGCTTTCCAGCGGGCAGCTTGACAGTTCTTGCGGAGTCTCTTGGTATCTTTCTTATAGATGCGCTGGGAAATCTCGCCCCACGTGAGACCTTGGTAATATGCATCTCAATAATGCGACGTAAGTGCTCTGTCTTCAGTCCGTCCGAAAGCAGTTTCAGCTGCTGATACTCCACCCTCTCCTTCTCCTCAAGCATTCTTATCTCGGCTTCTATCTCATCTATATGCACAATCATATCGAGCAGATCCTTATTCTCGCCTTTACTCCAAGCCTCGATGATCGAATTACCAAGACCTTCTTTTTGTTCACATGCCATTTTGTAATCGTCTATCCTGTCTTTTATCCTAATAACCAAATCACGTTCCCCTTTGAACCGCTTTGTCAAGTTCGCAGGGTCTGACAGGAGATCATTGAACAGTTCTGTTTCCTCTAGTGGTTTCATCTCTTTGTCCTTCTTTCTTTATTGGCACTGTTGAATAATCGACAAACCTTTTTAAGGATCGTTTCAAAACACAAAGGGAGCACGGCATTGTCCATACTCCCTCTCCCTCTGCATATATTCGATTGACTTACAGGCATCCGATGGTAGCCAGTCTTCATGCGCTTGTCAACAAGCATTCTGCTAAAATAACTTATAGACTAAGTAATTGGAAAGAGCATTCTTCAAGGAGGTAGCAATGCTAGCGCAATTGAAAGATATCAGGAAGAAATCAAGGTTTTCGCAGGCTGATGCGGCCTTCCAGCTTGGTGTTCCATTAGGCACGTACCGAAACTGGGAGCAGTGTTTATGTATGCCTCAGGACGCAAGCACTCTTTCACATCTCGCTGATTTTTTCAAAGTTGGTATTGATGAGTTAATCGGGCGCAAACACCCTGCGCTCGGGGCTCTTATTGATGCATCAGGAGGGGCATTTCTCGAGAGCAATTTACTTGCATTCCGCAATGTAGAGGGAGAAGAAGAGATTGTTTTTCTAAGGCCAGAGGTTGAGAAGAAAAGAATCGAAAAGTTGCTGAACAGGGATTTTCCGCAAGCGCTTAAGAACCTTGGGGAGTTCCTGGATTATTACCGAGCAGCAACAGATAATGAGAAGCATGAGATGTACCGACAAGTGTTGAACATCACCACGGGATCCGGGTATATCGACGCACCGCTATTCAGTGAGAACGACGTTGATAAGCTGATAGAGCATAGCGACCCAGAGAGTTGGTTTCCAGTTCCCAGAAGGTTCTTGGAAGACCATCAAGATGCATTTCTATTGGCTAACAGCTGTACGAGTATGGACAAGATACTGCCACGTGGTTGTTATGCGCTTGTTGACCCACAGCAGACAGATATCTACGACAGGCAAATGTACGCCGTGATAGTAAACGGGGACTATGCGACAATAAGAAGGCTGGAGCGCCTGAACAATGGGGTTCGCATGATCCCAGACTCAACTGACCCAACACATGAGGTAATCACTGTTGACTTTAACCGCACAGATCCCAAGAACCTGCAAATCCTGGGTCGGGTGATCTGGGTAACATTCCCATCTGACCACACGCTACAATAGAAGGAAAGGGGAGAGCAATTAATACATCACCTTTTCTTTTCTGGGTTACCCAGTGAGAAGATTGGGGAACGGTGCGTTTCTGACTTCAAATCAGCCAAGTATGTTATCGATTCTTCCTACGTGCCATCTCATTCTTGCTCTTCTGCAGGCCTTCAGGGGTAGCAGCATATAAAAGTGTTCCTAGGGTTGCTTCGCATGAGATGCAAGGCTCTGTGGTATTCAGGTTTATCTGACCACAACCACAGCGCCACCAAGAACTACCCAGAGGTGACATTATAAGTCTATTGCAGATTCCTCTAAAAGGAATTGCTCGATGCCTACATAGAGGACACCCCTGTCATCATGCCATGGAATGATATCGTCTTTGATGACGATGACCTTCTTAAAGGAGTCTGTGATCCGATAGAGGGAATCGGTTTCCTGCCTTCTCTTTTCTTCCTCAGCGACAGAAAGGCACGATTGAATGTAGTAACGCCTACTTCCCTTGTTGGCTACAAAGTCTACTTCAAGCTGGGAGCGCTGGCTTTTACCTTCCTTGTTCTTGAAGTTGTATGCAACGATACCAACATCGACATCAAAAGCTCTTGTCATAAGCTCATTGTAGATAATGTTCTCCATGATATGGCTTTCTTCTTGTTGTCGAAAGTTGAGCCGTGCGTTCCTTAAGCCAATATCTGAAAAATAGTATTTCAGCGGGGTGTCGATATATTTCTTCCCCTTGATGTCATACCGGTAGGATTTCCTGATCATGAAAGCATCAACAAAGTAGTCCAAGTACGTACTTATTGTTGCAGCCGCGATATTGAAGCTCTTTATGCTCTTAAAGGAGTTTGAGAGCTTAGACGGATTAGTCAATGATCCTATTGAGGATGAAATGATGTTGAGAAGTTCTTCTAAAACCTCCTTGTCGTTCAAGATCCTATATCGTTCAATGACATCGGAAAGATAGGTTTTAGCAAAAAGGTCTTTCAAGTATTGGCTTTTATCCTCGTGTGTTTTCTTTGCAAGGACTACAGGCATGCCGCCATACATATGGTACTCCCTCCAAGCGTCTCGCCTTTCTCCTCCAAACGCAGAAGAGAACTCTGAGAAGCTGAGGGGGCTTAGGCGGACCTCATCCCCCCTGTCCTTGAATTCCGTCAAGATATCAGAGGAGAGCATTCTAGAGTTACTGCCGGTAACATAAAGGTCGACATTCCTGATTTTCATAAGCCCAAGCAGTACATCAACAAACCCGATCCTGGCATCCTTGATGTCAACGTGGGGATTCTGTATTTCAGCGACTTTTTGGATTTCGTCGAGGAATACGTAGTACGTATGATCCTTTTCGACGATCTGTTCACGAATGAACCGGTCGAGTTCCAAGGGGTCTCGGTATTTGGCATTTCCAACCTCGTCCAATGCTAATTCGATAATATATTTGTCTTCGACACCACTTGAATTAAGGTAATCATGGAAGATGTTGAACAGCAGGTAGGATTTGCCGCATCTGCGTATACCGGTAATGACCTTGATGAAACCATTCTCTCTCCTGCTAATGAGCTTTTCCAGATAGCCTGGTCTTTCAATATGCATATAAAACTCCTAATAAAGTTGCGTCAATACGCAATAATGTCACGAGTTCAAATTATCGTATGGGGAGTCTTTTCGTCAATAGGCAATCAACCTAGAGCCTTTGAACGCTGTTACCGAACTCTCTGGCGAATGGTAAAAAGCAAAAACAAAGAGACAGGGACGCTACTCCCATCCTGCAGCACAATGCAAAAACAATTTGTAGTAATTCCAGACAATATGATATGGTATTTGTTCTTCTGACTTGCTATTATGTATATTGCTTTATAATTATTGAGTATTCGCGATATTTTATAGCAATTCATTAATCAAGGAGGAGAAATGAATGAAGAAACAAACAGCCCCTATAACCAACCGCCTAGCTTCCCCGGAAACAACAATCAACCGCCTCAGCCACAGAAGAAGCCAGTTTTCAAGAAGTGGTGGTTCTGGGTAATCATTGCCGTTGTTATCGTTGGGGGAATCGGCGCGCTGGCAAGCGGGGGTGGTGATAGCTCTCAAAGCGATAAACCATCCGTTGGTGTAGAGACATCGGAGAAAGCAAAAGAAGAGCCAACCAAACCTGAATCCGAAGCAGCGCTAGATACAACTCCGGAATCAACTACGCCAGAGTCAAAAGTAACAGAAACTGAGCAAAAACCGGAAATTCCAGAAGCAACAACAAGCCAGAAAAACGCAGTGCGGTCAGCAGAGAGCTATCTTTCGGTTATGGCCTTTTCCGAGCAGGGTCTGATCAGACAATTGGAATACGAGAAGTTCTCAACAGAAGATGCTGAATATGCTGTCAAACATGTCAAGGTCGATTGGAACGAACAGGCTGCAAAATCAGCGAAGAGCTATTTGAGTTTCATGGCTTTTTCACGAGAGGGTCTGATTAAACAGCTGATATTCGAAGGTTTCACGGAGGAGCAAGCAGAATTCGGTGTCGATAATGTCAAGGTCGATTGGAACGAGCAGGCGGCTAAATCAGCGAAGAGCTATTTGGACATCATGTCCTTTTCAAGACAGGGACTGATTGATCAGTTGTTATTCGAGGGCTTCACAGAGGAACAGGCAATTTTTGGTGTCGATTCCACTGGACTGTAGGATAAAGGCAGGAAGACAGAGGATCCTAGAAAATGAAAGGCTTGCCCAGGAGAAACGTGACGCTGAGGCTCTGAAGAAGGCTATCATTCTCACATCGGGCTATAGCGTGGAGGGTTATCGTATTGTCGAGTACCGTGATTTCATCTCAAGCGAAGCCGCTTTAGGGTTGGGTGCGATCAAAGCCATACTCGGTGGTTTTGCCGATTTCTTTGGAACTGAGTCAGAAGCACTTACAACCAAGCTTCAAGAAGGACGAGAGGTTGTTAAGGAGCGCATCAAGAATAAAGCCTTTGCTCTTAAGTGCAACGCAATCATCGGTCTAGACATCGACATCACTATGTTTGGGGAAAGCATCCTTGGAATATATGCGAATGGGACAGCTGTTGTCATTGAGCCTATCGAGTAAACCAATCGTGTCGCGCGGGTAAAGGGCGCACCCGCGCTTCTCGCCAGCTAGCTCCATCTCCGCTTACCACACCCCACTGTCATTGCGACAATCGTGTCGCACACACCGCTTACGCAGTGTGTGCTTGTCGCCGGCGTTGCCGCCGGCTCCGTTTTGAGGATGTCACTGTTACACCTTAGGCTCACAGTAACAAAGGGATACAAACTTCCGTCATTGCAAGCGCAGGCGCGGTGACGCAAGCTACCCGCAACTCTTTACAACTATCTGTCATTGCGAGCGTTGGCTTTGCCAATGCGTGGCAATCTACGGTAGCGGCCTGGGATCAGTGACGTTGACACAGCGGGCAATCTCACAGTTGATTCACCTCTTTTCAATCTGCAAGATATTGCGCTGTGACAGTCTACCAACAACGCAAATCCACTGCATAGATTGCCACACTGCGCGCCCTCTGGGCGCTTCGTTCGCAATGACGGAGAGATGAATAGAGCAGCAGCTATCTTGCGTCAAACCACCTCATTAGACGAGAAACTATGAGCAGGCGCATGGGGGTGCGTCTACAACGCCTGGGTGGGAGCGTTTCCTTCCTTAACCAAAGCAGGCGCATGGGGATGTGTCCTTTACCCATGTGACACTGTTGATAGAGGCAGACTTCAGCCATCGGCCATAAAACGCAAGGTGATGCCCTAGGTTGCCACGTCGCGCTGTGCGCTCCTCGCAATGACAAAAACTGTATATGAGATGCGTGACAATTCTCAGGAACCCACCAGGCTGTTGACAAAGATGTCGATGGCGGGAATGGCGATCTCCTCAACCTTGCCAGCGTCCATGAGGTTTGTGAAACCGGGGGACAGAGGGATCTGGGCGACCAGGTCGATGCCGTACTCCTCGGCGATCTCATCTATCCTGCTGGCGCCAAAGACCTCATGCTTGGACCCGCAGTCAGGGCAGACATAGTATGCCATGTTCTCCACAATGCCCAAAACGGGCACCTCCATGGTCTTTGCCATGTTGATTGCCTTGCCCACAATCATCGAGACCAGGTCCTGGGGAGCCGTGACAATGATGACGCCATCGATGGGAATGGACTGGTACACGGTCAGTGGCACATCACCGGTGCCGGGAGGCATGTCTATCAGCAGGTAATCGAGCTCGCCCCAGACAACCTCGCTGTAGAACTGCCGCACGGTGCCCGATATGATGCTGCCACGCCAGATCACCGGCGTGGTGTCCTCAGGCAGGATCAGGTTGGTAGAGACCATACGGATGCCACCTGCGGTCTCAGACGGCAGGATACCCTGCTCGCTCCCACGCAGCTTCTCGTCAACACCAAACGCCTTGGGGATCGACGGCCCGGTGATATCAGCGTCCAATATCCCCACGAGAAGACCCTGTCTTCGCAGGGCCGAGGCAATCGACGAGGTGATCAGCGACTTGCCCACCCCACCTTTACCGCTGACCACGGCGATGGCATGCTTGATGGTGGAGTACTCATTGGTCTTGGCGCGGAAGTCCATGGGGGCGGTCCTGCTTGAGCAGCTCTCAGCACAGGAGGAGCAGGCGCTGTCGCAGCTTGCAGCCGGATCTGCTGCCTCTGCGTCTACCGCCTCTGCTGCCTCTGTGTCTGCCACCTCTTCGCCCACCGTTGTTCCTTCTATCTGATTCCCCTCGAAGTCCTCGTTGAAAGTCTCTTCGCTCATGGTTTCCTTGTCCCTGTCTATTCTTCCAGATAGTCCTTCAGCTTGCTCGAGCGCGAGGGATGGCGCAGTTTGGCCAGCGTCTTGCTCTCGATCTGCCGGATGCGCTCACGTGTGACGCCAAACTCGCGTCCCACTTCCTCCAGTGTGCGCGGGTGGCCGTCCTCCAGGCCAAAGCGTAGCGAGATGACCTTGCGCTCACGCTCAGCCAGGCCGTCCAGCACCTTGCCCAACTGCTCCTGCAGCATGGAGAAGCTTGCAGCGTCAGGCGGGACCACAGCGGCGTTATCCTCTATGAAGTCGCCAAGCTGGCTGTCCTCCTCCTCACCGATGGGTGTCTCCAGTGAGACCGGCTCCTGGCTGATCTTCTGGATCTCACGGATGCGGTCTGCCGGCATGCCCATCGCCTCGCCTATCTCTTCCGGCGTGGGTTCGCGCCCCAGCTCCTGAAGCAGTTGACGTTGGATGCGTACCAGCTTGTTGATGGTCTCAACCATGTGCACCGGGATGCGGATGGTGCGCGCCTGGTCGGCTATAGCACGGGTGATGGCCTGGCGGATCCACCAGGTCGCATAAGTGGAGAACTTGAAGCCCTTGGTGTAGTCGAATTTCTCAACTGCACGGATGAGGCCCAGGTTACCCTCCTGTATGAGGTCTAAGAACAACATGCCACGCCCCACATAACGCTTGGCAATGGAGACCACCAGGCGCAGGTTCGCCTCGATGAGCTGCTGTTTTGCGTCCAGACCCACCTGCTCCACGCGGTTCAGGCGCCTCCGTTCGCGCCGCTCCAGCTCGACCTTCTTGCGGAAGGCATCCTCCAGCTGGTTGGATGCCTCAAGGCCGGCCTCTATCTTCATGGCGAGGTCGATCTCCTCAGCCGCCGTAAGCAGGCTGACCTTTCCTATCTCTTTGAGATACATGCGTACCGGGTCGCCTGTCAGCAACACGGTGGTATGCTCGGCGGATTGACGCTTCTTGGCGGTCTTGCCTGACCGTGTGCTCACCTTGGGGAGCACCACGTCAACAGTCTCGGCAACCTTGAGCTCATCCTCTGGGATACCATCCAGTATCTCATCGTCGTTCAGGCTCACGGACACGTCGTCGTCGACTTCACCCAAGTCTATGGTGTCGGGCTCACTGGGAGCCTCCAGCTCCTGCTCGTCGATCTCATGCTCCACCGTAATGCCCTTTGCACGTAGGTAGTCATAGACCGCAGTCAGCTGTTTGCTCGAGAGATCATAACTGGAGAGGAACTCCTTGGTCTCATCCTCGGCAATGAATCCGACCTTCTTATATTCGCCCATGAGTTTTTCGAGTTCTGGTTCAAGCATCTCTATCTCAGGGGCAAGTTTAATTTCTGCAGCTTCGGCCACTTTTTTCCCCTCTCTGCGAAATGAACTTAACAGTATAGAGCATTCTGATTACTAGCAAACGGACATTCCTCTCTATTCTTCTCCTCTGTGCGGTTTTCCACTCTGTCCGGCTCCCTACCAGGTACTACAGTAGTTCACCAAGAATCCCCCTACGCCTTGCAAGCTTGATGTTTGTAATCAACCAGCTTTCCACAGTGCCCACATCAAAACCCTCCTCGGGGTCGATGACAAGCGCGTACATCTCCTCTTCTGCAAGCAGGCTGACAAGTGCGTCAGTTAATTGTATCTCACCACCCACTCCAGGAACGGTATGGGCCAAAAGCTCCATAACACGCGGCGAGAGCAGGTAGCGTCCAAAGATCGCCAGGTTTGAAGGCGCCCTGTCTTGAGGTGGTTTCTCCACCATCTCGCTTATGCGCCAGATATCCTGCTTGATAGCTTCACCAGCGATGACGCCAAAGCGGCTCACCTCTTCCATGGGGACTTCAAAAACCGCGATGACACTCGCGTTGTCATGCTCCTGGCTGATGGCGAGCATGCGAGGCAGAATGGAATTCTCTGGTACAAGGACGTCACCCAAAAGGACATAGAACGGCTCTGGTGCAACAGCGGCACAGACCTTTTCAGCAGCGCAATGTATCGCATGGCCCAACCCCAATGGCTGGGCTTGTTCGATAAAAGAGACCGGAAGGTTGCCTGCGTGATGGACTGCCTCCGCATAGGCGGTCTTGCCCGTAGCAGCGAGCAATGCCTCAAGTCCAAGGTCGCAGTTGAAGTGTGCTTCGAGCGCGTGCTTGGTGGCGCTGCTGATGATGATGATCTCATCGGCAGCTGCAGCCAACGCCTCCTCCACAACATACTGGATGGCCGGCTTCTCAAGAACAGGCAGCAACTCCTTTGGTACCGCCTTTGTCGCTGGCAGAAAGCGCGTGCCCAACCCTGCGGCGGGGATGATGGCCTTCATCTTCTTATTCATTCTCCAAACAGAATCAAGCAGTATCCAAATGAATATTACTCGGAGATGTATTCGATCTCAGCGTTCTCAACCAGCCATTTATTAGCCTTGTTGCGCAAGGCCCCCTCTTCGATCTGATACATGCGTCCTGTCATCTCGAACTCCATACGCGCCTGCCGCTCATAACCAGGGGCCATGGCATGGAAGGTGTCCTCGATATCCTGGTCGGTCACCTCGAGCTTGAGGTGCCGCGCCAAAGCATCCAGTGAGAAGCCCTGTGTCAACACTTCGCGGGTCTGCATCATGAGCTGCATGGAGAACTGCTGGTCGCCACCGCCTTGCTCCTGGATGAAGTCGCGCAGCGACTTGCCCTGCGCCTGGAGGGCCTGTTGCATGTTGCTCATGATGTCCTCGCGGGTCAACTCGTAGAGCTCATCAGCAATAGAGCCCTTGAAGCGCCTGGCGAACTCCGAGGCAGCAAGGTAGCTCTTCATGTTGCCCAGCTCCTGCTCACGGTAGAGCAACCCCTGTTTGCGTATCTCCTCGCGAAGCTCGGGTACGGTCGACAGGTTGGGGATGTTCTTCTCCACCCAACTGTCGGTGATTGCGGGGATGACCCGTTTCTGGATCTCCAGTATCGTCACAGTGAAGGTATAGGTCTCGGTAGCCTCTGGGTCCTCGGACTCAACACGGAGGAAATCCTTGGAGGTGATATCAAAGGTCTTGGTCTCACCCACATCCATGCCAGTCAACTGGGCATCAAAGCCGCCAGGGATGTAGTTCTGCCCAACGGTATAGGCCCTGCGCTCAGCTGACAGTTGCGTGATCTCCTCACCCTTGGAGTCACAGGTCTTGATGCCAAAGAGTATATCGTTGCCGTCCTGCACGGGATGATCCTCATCCTTCTCGTACTTGGTGTACTCCTCAGCCATCTTCAGCAACTGTCGATCGATATCGGCCTCGCTGATCTCTGGTTTTGGGACCCTGATCTTCACCGGGCTGTAATCCTCGATCTCATAGATGGGCTTGGGGATGACAACGGCCCTGAAACTCAGTTCCTTGCCGGGTTCGATGTTCTTTCCCGTGGACTCAACCTGGGGATTGCCTATGATGGCAAGTTTCTCCTGGGTCACGGCAAAGGGAGCGAGATAACGCATGACCTCAAAGTCGAGGAAGGAGTGATAGTAGGCCTCTCCTACCTTCGCTATTACAGCAAAGGTCAGATCCTTGGTATTCTGTATATCTATGCCGTTTTGATACGCCAACTGGAACTCCATGAACCTGATCGCCTCAGAGACCTTGTCGGCGGGCGCCGTGATCTGCAGTTCGATCTTCCCCTCAGGGGTCTCGCTTCTCTTGATTCTCATCTATTCTCCTCGCTCGTTTGTTCTGGGAAACCTGGCAGACGGATGTCCCCGCTCCTTTTTCGAAAGGATCCTCCTCTGTGGTGTTCTGGGAGGTATTCCAGTATAACGGTTCAAAGCGCCATTTGTTCGATGGGTTTATTTGAATACTTATGAGGACTATATAGCTGATTCCTGCAGAAATATGAGTAAAGATGAAAATTATTCCCTTTTTCTATGCCGCAGTGGTTGTATAGCGATTACTATGGCAGTACTATATAGTTTGCCGCAGAAGTGGGCACGTTGGCGGCGAGCAGGAGAGATCCTGCTATGACGCCCCTCGCTTCCAACGTGCCCTCTTCTGCGCAGACAGCGTTGAACTGGCTTATACTGAATGAAGCACTTCAATAACCCTTCAAGCTTTGTTCAGGAGAGACGTCCATGAATACATCCCCTATTACAACAGAGGCCCCAGACCAGGGCATTCCACCATCTCAAGTCGACCCCGTCCACTTTGGAACCGACGGCTGGCGAGCGCTTATCGACAAGGATTTCAACCACCGCTCCGTTGCCCGTGTCGCCGCTGCAGCCGCCCAGGTCTTCAAAGAGCAGACTGACGATAAGGACGGCGCTATCCTCATCGGCTACGACTGCCGCCAAGACGCCGGCCGCTATGCCGCCCTGGCAGCAGCTGTCATTGCCGCGGCCGGCTTTGACGTGCGTGTCTCGGACCGCTACTGTCCCACCCCGGCGTTGTGCTGGACTATAGGACAGGACCCAACCCTTATCGGCGGTCTCATGCTCACCTCCAGCCACAACCCCGCTGAGTACCTGGGCATCAAACTGCGTATGGCAGATGGCGGCGCCTCGCCCTCGACCTTCACGGATATGGTTGAGGCAGCGCTCGTTGATGAGCCGCCCTCTTGTTTTGCTGATGCGCTTGCCGCCTTTGAAGCAGCGGCAAACGGCACGCCGGACGCACCAGCCGGCCCGCTTGCGGTGGCTCCCGCCCTGGAGTTTGTCGACATCATGAGCGCCTATCTTGACGCCTTGCGCGCTGCAGTGGACGCCCCGCTCATCCGCAAGGCTGGCCTCAAAGTGGTGCTCGACCCGCTTTATGGCGCTGGCCGCGGCTACCTTGCCGGCCTGCTTACCGAGTTTGGGGTCCAGGTCGCAGAGGTCAACGGCGAAAACGACCCCAGCTTTGACGGGCTGCACCCTGAGCCCATCTTACCCTGGGTGCAAAGAGGCGCTGACAAGGTTGTGGAGCTGGGTTTTGACGCCTGCTTCATCACAGACGGCGACGCTGACCGCATAGGCGCTGTAGACCACACAGGCGCCTACGTCACCACGCATCGCCTGCTTGCCCTGCTCATTGGCCATCTGGTTGAGAACCAGGGCCTGACGGGACGCGTGGTCCGCAACCTGGCTGGTTCCAACCTGCTGTTGCGTCAATGCGACCGCCTGGGCCTTTCCCTGACCACCTGTCCTGTCGGCTTCAAGTGGATCTACGCTGAGATGCTGGAAGGCGGCGTGATGATAGGCGGCGAGGAGAGCGGCGGCATGGGCATCCCCTCCCACGTGCGCGAACGCGACGGCCTGCTCATGGCCCTGCTGCTCACCGAGCTCATGGCATACCGGGGTAAACGGTTACACGAGTTAGTCGCTGAGCTGCTTGAGGTCCTGGGGCCGCTTGAGTACGGGCGGCGTGACCTGCGCCTGACGCCAGAGCAGAAGGACGCTTTTGTCGCAACGCACATACAGGGCAGCGCTGTTGGTTTTGAGCAGTATGAAGAGCTGTTCGCTCCGCTTGGGGAGACGCTTTGTGAGATCAGCAAGCTCGACGGCATCAAGTTCTGCTTTGCCTCTGATGCCTGGCTGCTGATACGCACCTCGGGGACAGAGCCTCTGGTCCGCGTCTACGCAGAGGCCTCCACGGATGCCCAGGTCAGCTCACTTCTCGACACAGGCTGTTCCCTGGCCCAGAACTAGCCTCCCCGTCGCTGCCGCAGTCTGCCTCATCCTGCCCATTGCAGTCAGTGATGCAGTTGGGGGTTATCGTCATATCTCTCCTTGGTGATGGTCAAAGCCAGCTTCAGGCGTGAGGTCTGGTTAACCTCGGATGCGCCAGGGTCGAAGTCCAGGAAGCTGATGTTCAGCTGTGGGTAGCGCTTCTTAAGACGCTTGGTGGCGCCGCGCCCATGGATATGCCCGGTGAGGCAGCCGAAGCTCTGAAGGAAGATGACATCGCGTATCCCCTTGGCGACAAAGCCGTCGATGAGCTCCTCCAGGGGGGCGTTGGTCCTGAGCAGCTCGGTCAGCGGTGGCGTGTAAGGAGTGCAGCCCGCCTCCCGGATCTGCTCCAGGATATTGTTGTTGAGCTGAGGGGTATACAGCAGCGCCGCGTTGCCCAAAACACCAACAGGTGGCCCCTCCCCTTCCAAGACCCCCGTGTCGCACTCCTCCAGCTCCTCGAAGATACGCGTTGCCAGCCAGGCTGGTACCGTGAGGGGCTCATGTCGGCTGGGTATGCCGATAACCTCAACTGCACTGCGACCTGTTTTGCTTCTCAGCTGTCTACGCAGGATCTGCTCGAGCTCGATCGAGCGGCAGCCACAGCAGACCTGGGGAACGATGACAGAGATAGGTGCGGTTTTCGGGCGGCAGGACAGAGCCTCCATGACTTGCCCAGCAACAGCAATCATCGGATAACAGAGGTCGTTATTGCAGAAACGGAGTCCGCTTCGCACGTCAGCTTCTGTTATCCCATCAAGGAGCTCGAGCTGATAGCCCGCCTCCCTTGCAACCGTCCTTATGGCCTGTGCGTGGCGTGGCGCCAGAGCAGGCATCAGTATCAGTGGCGCCGAGCTTTTCTCGCTTCTACGCTGTGCGGTCCCGGATATGCTTTGGTTACACTCAGTCCTGCGTTCACGCCCATTGAGGGCAACCACAAGCGAGCGGAGGCGGATGCGGATGGCAGCAAGGTCGACCATCTCGTCCATCTTCAAAGCGGTGTACAGTTTGCCAGAAGCCTCTATGAGCTCCCGCACCTGGCCGATGGATAGGGCATCTACGCCACAGCCATAGGAATAGAGTTGGATCAGCTCAAGCTGGCTGTTCTCGGCTACCAGCTGCGCTACCTGATACAGCGCTGACGGTTGGGTCCAGGTAGCTGCCACAAGGTCATCTGCAAGCTTGGGTAGTCTGCCCTCCCGTCTGGCCAGGGCCAGAAGCCCAGTGGCGCTAAGGACCGGGAAGCCCAAGCTGTTCAGCAACCTGTCCACCGCGTGGTTGAGCCCAACGTCTACATGGTAGGGATGCCCGGCGAGCACCATGCCCTGTCTACCTTGATCTGTCAGCAACGCGAGCGTCTCGGCAGTCTTATCGGCAAGGAGACTGAAGGTGTGTTCCTGTGCGTGTCTGGCCTGTGCCAGGGCGTCTACAATACGGTGCTCGTCGACTTGGAGGAGCTCAGCCAGCCCTGTCGCAACAAAGCGCTCATACAGCTGTCTGGCCAGAGGGAGCTGGGAGGCCAGGTCACAGGTCAGAAAGCCAACGTTACTGCCAGCGTCGGCAACATCAGCAGCGATGAGTTGCGCGTAGTTACTGGACACGGGGCACTCGATGGTAAGACAGCTTCCTGCCTTGTAGACACCACCCTGCGCTGATGCTACGGCGCCACCCGTGGGCAGGAAGATAAAATCGACACCCTGCTCCAAAAGCTGCGCGACATGGCCATGGACGAGCTTGGAAGCAAAGCAGCTGCCCTCTGAGAGGACAGCGTGAGCGCCTTTGCGATAAGCCTCTGAACTGGGCAGATCAGCCCTGATGACCCGCATACCCAGGCTGGTGAACAGACTCTGCCAAAATGGGTAGGTCTCAAAGAGGTCAAGTACCGTGGGAATGCCTATGGAAAGGGTCCTTGTTTCCTTATGCACGGCGCTTCCCTCATCTTGAGCGAACAGCAGCTCGCGCTCAAAAGTGAAGAGGTTTGGCTGCTCAGAGTCACTTTTCCCCTCGGCGCCCATCCGTTCACAGCGATTGCCCGATATGAGCCTGCGCCCTGTTAGAGGCGCGCCTGCCCGCCGTTCACTTTCAGCGTATGGTCCAAAGTCATTGATGGTCAGCAGGCAGTTATTCTCGCAGCCCTCACAACGTCGTGTGCTCTGCTTGCGGGCCAGGGTTGCCAGCTCAAATGGGGTGAGCAGCGATGATTGCCTCTCTTTTTGTGTATCCGCGACCTCAACCAGATACTCATCGCGAGCAAGCAGGGCAGCGCCATAGGCGCCCATCAGCTCGGTGCGGTCTGGGCGCACAACCTTAAGACCGCACTCCAACTCAAAGGCCCGCAACACGGCATCGCTCTTGAAAGTGCCGCCCTGCACTACAACGTGCCGACCCAGAGCGCGCGAGTCTGCACTGCCGATCACTTTGTACAACGCATTGCGCACCACGCTATAGGCGAGTCCAGCAGCGATATCCGCTACCGGGTAACCCTCCTTCTGGGCATGACGCACCCGTGAGGTCATGAAGACCGTGCAGCGCGTTCCCAGATCGACCGGGTTTCGGGCGGTAAGTGCGATGTCTGAAAAGCTCCACTTGGTGTGTCCCAGGGAGCGGGAGAACCCCTCGATAAGCGCACCGCAACCCGAGGAGCAGGACTCATTGAGCTTGATGTCATCAATCGCGCCGTCCTTGATGCGCATGCATTTGATGTCCAGGCCGCCAATATCCAGCACAAAATCCACGTCAGGTACCAGCGCCTGAGCCGCCCTCAGATGGGCGACGGTCTCCACCACGCCTGAGTCAGCCTGCAGCGCCACCTGCAACAGGCGCTCGCCGTAACCAGTCACCTTGACGTGGCGCAGGGTGACCAGCGAATCACCACCGTATTCGCAGGGTAGCGAACGATACAAGTCCTCCAGCATACTGCGCGCGGCCTCAAGCACGTCTCCGTTGGACTTCTCGTAACTGGAAAAGAGCAGCTCACCTGCGGCGTTGACCGCAGCCAGCTTGACCGTGGTTGAGCCGGCGTCAATACTGATGAAAACGTCACCTTTTGCGTCCATGAGCCGCGCACGAGGTAGTCTGTCCTTGGCATGACGCTGCCTGAACTCCTCCAGCTCAGCCTCTGAGGTAAACAGAGGCGCAAGGTGGGCGCTGCCGTCAGTCTGCTCCAGGTCAACGGTGCTGAGCTTCTCGGATAAGCCTGCAAGGCTACTCAAGCGCCCGGTCAGGTCTCCCGTGCTGAGCAGCGCTGCGCCTTTGGCGACAAAAAGATGGGCATCCTTTGGTTTGATGGTCTGCCCTTGTGTGAGACGTAGCGTCTGCTTGAAGCGTGAGACCAGCTCGGAGTACACTTCAAAGGGGCCACCGATAAACACCACCGTTCCCTGTATGGGGCGTCCCCAGGCGAGCCCGGCAATGGTCTGGGTCACCACAGCCTGTAGGATGGAAGCGGCTACATCCTCACGCCTTGCGCCCTCGTTCAGCAGCGGTCGAACGTCGGTCTGAGCAAAGACGGCGCATCGTGACGCAATGGGGTAGAGGGTCCGATAGCCCAGCGCCAGGGAGTTGAACTCCCGAGCGTGCACCCCGAGCATGGTGGTCATCTGGTCGATGAAGCCGCCGGTTCCCCCGGCGCAGCTACCGTTCATGCGCTGCTCTACGCCGTTGGAAAGATAAAGGATCTTTGCGTCCTCGCCGCCCAGTTCTATGGCGACATCAGCCTGGGGGATGAGCTGCTCCAAGGCATGGCGTGTAGAGATGACCTCCTGCACATGCGGAACCTCTAAGAGCTCTGCCAGGTGCACCCCGGCTGAACCGGTGATACAGACTGTGACTGTGGCATCGCCAAAGCGCCAGAGCGTGTTGTGGAGCAGGTCTTTCATGGTGGTGATAATGTCGCAACGATGGAGCGCATACTGCGAGAAGACCGTCTCGCCCTTATCGTCAAGCAGGACGAGTTTGATGGTCTTGGAGCCCGCGTCTATACCCAGGCGATAGACCATGCCCCTGAGTCCCAACCTTAAACTTTGTACATGAAATGGAAGACGTCTTCGCGCTGCAGGGTGATCTGCATGCCCAGCTTCTCGCTGTCTTTTGCCAGACGCTCCTGCAGCTCGTTGAAGCCACAGACCTTCTCATCAACGGTGACCAGCATGGTCATGGAGAAGATATCATCCAGCAGCGTCTGCTGGATGTCGTCGATGTTCGCGCCGGCCTCATACAGCGTGGTGGCGACCGTCGCGACCACCCCTTTGCGGTCCCTGCCCAGCACCGACAGAACAGCCTTGAGTTCCATGCGCTTCCTCTCATCGAAACTATCGCTAATCTCCAATAAAAAGCTTTCTCCAACTGATAGTATACTCTACACAAGAAGCCGCTCATCCACTCTGCCAAAGAAGTCCCTGGTACGGATAAGGAGCGGTCTTTTGCACTAGCTGCAGATTGCTGGCCAGGGCTTCAGCTGGGCTGAGTCACCAGCAAGGGGACCATCACGAGAGGTACAGGGTTTCATGAACAACTACAACACACCGGTCGAGATATGCGACCTGGTCATCACCGCATCCACCAACAAGGCCAATATGCCGCTTCTCAAGATGCTGCTTTTAGGGATTGCCGCCGGCGCCTTCATCGCGCTGGGTGCGGCCGTCTCCGCCGTTGCCATGCACGACATCGCCAACCTGGGCCTCGCCCGCCTGGTCTGTGGCGTGGTCTTCCCCGTAGGCCTCATGCTGATAGTGCTGCTTGGCAGCGAGCTCTTCACCGGCAACTGCCTGATGGTCGCCGGCCTCTGCGAGGGCAAGATCCGCTTTGGCGGTTGGATGAAGAACCTTGGCATGGTCTACCTGGGCAACCTCATAGGCTCTGTACTCTTTGCCGCCCTGGTCATGGCCACCAATATCTGGGGCTACACCGACGGCGCTCTGGGCGCCTTCACCATCAAGGTGGCCGCCGCAAAAGCCGCACTGCCCTTTGGTACGGCGCTGGCATCCGGCATCCTCTGTAATGTGTTGGTCTGCGCTGCCGTGCTTCTGGCTTTTGGTGCACGTGACGTGCTCAGCAAGCTGGCGGGCATCTGGTTTCCCATCATGGCCTTTGTATTGGCTGGTTTTGAGCACAGCATCGCCAACATGTACTACCTCTTCGCGGGCCTGTTCGCCACAGGCAACCCCAAGTTCGTCGATAAGGCGACTGAGCTCTACGGCCTTGGCGCAGACAGCATCTCAGCCTTAGGGATAGTCTCCAACCTGGTGCCGGTGACCCTGGGCAACATCATCGGCGGCGTGGCTCTGGGCCTGCTCATGTGGCTGGCCTTCAAATCCAAGTACTTCACCAAACCCGCCTAGGCATAAAGGGCCGGACAAAGGGGCCGGTTCAGGACAGAAGGGGACGGTTCTATTTTGGCCTTTTCAAGGCCAGAATAGAAC